>Ga0209536_100012589_pt1 | contig 12281 bp, 8 predicted proteins | sample DeeMarSeWOR28_12_FD_187461 | JGI IMG/M metagenome (GOLD analysis project Ga0209536, IMG submission 187461) | Marine sediment microbial communities from White Oak River estuary, North Carolina - WOR-2-8_12 (SPAdes) (version 2) | ecosystem: Environmental > Aquatic > Marine > Intertidal zone >...
TGGTGTTACTTATGACAATACCATGATGCCACTTGGCCTTGAAAACGAAGAAATAGTAGATGTAATGAATTACGTGCTTAATTCCTTTGGGAATTCAGGTGCCAAAATGGTTACTCTTGAAGAAGTAAATACCATTCTAAAATAAAACTTATTTTTTAAGGGCGTCCAGTGCTTTTATAACCGACCCGTACTGGTTGAGAGCATTTTGCGCATCTTCATAATTCAAGCCCAGTCCCTCCATAAGATAACGTGTACCCCTATCCACCAATTTATTGTTACTGAGCTGCATATTTACCATTTTATTGCCCTTTACCCGGCCTACTCTGATCATTAATGCTGTACTAATCATGTTCAATGCAAGCTTCTGCGATGTACCACTTTTCATACGGGTACTCCCGGTAACAAATTCGGGTCCTACATTAATTTCAATGGGAATATCTGATAAAGTAGCCAGGGGAGATCCCGGATTATTGGTAATGCCAGCTGTCAATATTCCATGTTTTTTTGCATCAGAAATACCGCCAATTACATATGGGGTTGTTCCTGACGCCGCTATACCAACAAGAACATCTTTGTCTGTAATAGTATAGGATTTAAGGTCTATCCAGGCTTGTTTAGTATCATCTTCAGCAAATTCTACTGCTTTTCTAATGGCAGAATCGCCACCTGCAATTAAACCTATTACCCTATTATGGGGCATTCCATAGGTTGGGGGGATTTCTGAGGCATCTAAAATCCCTAACCGCCCGCTGGTACCAGCTCCTATGTAAAATAAACGTCCTCCCTCATAAAATCTCTCCTCAAGCGCATCGACCAGCCTGGTGAGCTGTGGAATTACCTTTTGAACTGCTTCTGCCACTTTCTGGTCTTCTCTATTAATATTTTCAAGAATGGACCGGGTGCTCATGAATTCCAAATCTGAATAATCCGAGGGGGTTTCTGTTATTTTAATATAATCTGACATGTTAGAGAAGATGAATATCCTGGTTTCTATAAAGGTTTAGAAGATTATTATCCGGATTTAATTCAGTAATCATGGTGTTAATGGAGCTAATATCGCAGGTTTTATATTGATGTTGTGAATTTAGTTTTTCGGATATGCACAAAAGTACCGTTTTTTTTGATGCATGGATGACAGCCTTCTTTACCTGAACTATTTCCCAATCGAATTCTGTTAAGCCGTGTATTGAGTCAACGTAACCCGTTCCTATAAAACTATAATCAAATCTGATGTCAGCTAATTGATGAACAGTGTAGGCCCCGGTTGATATCTGAGCATCTTTTGAAATCTCTCCTCCTATAAAAATTACTTTGATATTGGGGTTGGAAAGTAATTGCCATGCCACCGGAAGACTTAAAGTAAAACACGTAAGTTTAAGTTGTGGAGGAATTAAACGAACAAGTTCCAGACATGTCGTGCCTCCATCAATAAAAATAACGCTTCCTTCGCGAATCAGACCAATAGCTTTTTGGGCAATAGCTATCTTTTCATCAACTGCATAAATGTTTGCATTACTACTTGCCAGACCGGTAAACCCAAGAGATATTGCCCCACCATGTACTTTCCGCAATTTGTTTACCGCATCAAGTTCTTTTACATCCCTCCTTGCAGTATCTACAGATACATCCAATTTTTCAGCTATATCGGTTAATAATATCCGATTGTGAAGCTCTACTTCATTTAATATGGCCAGATGCCGCTCTTCTTTTAACATAAATCGAAAGCAATTAATTATTGCACAAAGATACTAAAATAATTTTATTTGCTGTTTTTTACCGTTTTTTTTAGTATATAACTATTTTATTGCATTTAGTTGCATTATTTAATGCATAATACTGCATAAATAAATTTATTTACTTATCTTTGCCCTTGAGAAACTAAAAAATAAGTAGCTAAGATGGCAGAAACACTCACAAAACCAGATGCAATGAGCTTTCCAACTGACGAAGAGTCCCGGAAATTTGAAAAAATTAACACCGTCATACACGAAAGTTCAGAGCAGGCATCATTTTTTGTTGCCAATGAGATTGCAGAATTAATTAGACAGCGACAAAAGCAGGGAAAAAATGTAGTATTGGGATTGGCGACCGGCTCCACTCCTACGAAAATGTATGAATTCCTTGTAAAATTTCACAAGGAAGAAGGGCTTAGTTTTAAAAATGTTATCACCTTCAACCTGGATGAATACTTCCCGATGGAAGCCGATTCCATTCACAGTTACGTTCGTTTTATGAACGAGCATTTGTTTGACCATATAGATATTAAGAAAACTAATATCAATATCCCTGACGGGACACTGGACAAAGAAGACGTTCGGGATTTCTGCATCAATTATGAGAAAAAAATTGTTGATGCGGGAGGCATAGACATACAAATACTTGGGATAGGCCGCACCGGGCACATAGGTTTTAATGAACCAGGGTCTTCCCTTACCAGTAAAACCAGAATAGTCAGACTCGACAGAGTTACCCGGTTAGACGCAGCAAGCGATTTCTTTGGTTTGGAAAATGTTCCTACAAAAGCTATAACAATGGGAGTTGGCTCTATTATGGCCGCAAAACGAATTATCCTGATGGCCTGGGGGGAAGGAAAAGCAGATGTAATCAGGCAAGCTGTTGAGGGCCCAATAAGAGAATCTGTTCCTGCTACTTTTCTTCAGCATCATGGCGCATGTGATTTTATAGTAGACCATGCAGCGGCTTCCGCACTTACAAGAGTTAGTACGCCATGGCTGGTAAGCGAATGCGATTGGAATGACAAACTAATTAAGGGGGCAACTATCTGGCTTTCTGAAAAACTAAATAAGGCAATCCTTAAATTAACCAATGAAGACTATAACGAGCATGGTATGGGGAATTTGATTGCTGAGATTGGGTCTGCAGAACATATTAATTTAAGGGTTTTCAATTATTTACAGAGAACTATTACAGGCTGGCCCGGGGGTAAACCAAATGCCGATGATAGTCAAAGACCGGAAAGAAAAGATCCGTATCCCAAGACTTCACTTATTTTTAGCCCACACCCCGATGATGATGTCATTTCCATGGGTGGCACACTTTTAAGGTTGGTGGATCAGGGACATGAAGTCCATGTGGCCTATCAAACTTCCGGTAATATAGCAGTTTTTGATGATGAAGTAATTCGTTTCCTCGACTTTGCTTTAGACGTACAACAAAACAATGTTGCCCTTTCAAAACAGGTACAAGAAGTGCGGGAGTTTCTTAAAAATAAGAAACCAGGCCAGGTAGACAGTCCGGAAATCCAAAGATTTAAAGGGCTGATAAGGAAAGGAGAAGCATTGGCAGCGTGCAGATATTGCGGTGTGGATGAACAGAATGCTCACTTCCAGAATCTTCCTTTTTATGAAACAGGAACTGTTAAAAAGAAACCATTTTCAGAAAAAGATATTCAAATCACCTATGACCTCCTCCAGAAGGTAAAACCTCATCAAATTTTTGCAGCAGGAGATCTCTCCGATCCACATGGAACTCACCGCGTTTGTCTGCAGATTATTTACAGTGCAATAGACAGATTGGTAAGAGAAGGGTCTGATTGGATCAATGATTGCTATGTTTGGCTATACAGAGGTGCATGGCAGGAATGGGATATTGCAGACATGGAGATGACCATTCCTATTGGCCCAATGGATATGGAACGTAAAAAGAGTGCTATCTTTAAACATCAATCGCAGAAAGACAGCGCTATGTTCCCTGGGAACGATCAACGGGAATTCTGGCAAAGAGCAGAACAGCGTAATACAGAAACTGCCAGAAAGTACAATGCCCTGGGGATGGCGGAATATGAAGCCATGGAAGGATTTGTACGCTATAAATTTAATTAATAATCTTAGGCTTAAAAACCCTGCTTCTTCTTACAGAACATTGGAGAGGCAGGGAATTAAATCCAATTGATGCTAAAAAAAATTGGGATCCTTTTTTTAATCTCACTGTCATCATGCAGCCTGATTAAACACAAAAACAAGATACCCAAAACAGAATTTCGGGGAGTTTGGATTGCCACCGTGGTAAATATTGATTGGCCGCAAAGAGGAGGTGACCCATGGAATAAACAGCAAGAGGAATACCTGCGGATTCTGAATTTTTACAAAGCCCTTAATTTTAATGCCGTTGTCGTGCAAATACGCACCGCCGGTGACGCTTTTTATAATTCCGGCATTTCACCCTGGTCACGTTTTTTAACTGGAGAAGAAGGTCTGGCACCAGAAACAGATCAGGATCCATTAAAATGGCTCATCAGGGAGGCCCATATTCGCGGTTTTGAATTTCATGCCTGGCTTAACCCATACAGGGCAACATTCGATCTCAATACGGATGTCCTATCGGAAAACCACGATTACTTTAAGCACCCCGATTGGATGATTAAATATGGCAAAAAATATTATTATAACCCCGGATTACCTGGAGTACAGAATCATATGGTTTCTGTTATTGAAGAAGTGGTTGCCAATTACGATATAGATGCCATTCATTTTGACGATTACTTTTATCCTTATACCATAAAAGATGAAGTTTTTAATGATTCGACAAGTTTTTTGTCGAATAACCCGTCGAAATTATCGCTTGAGAACTGGCGAAGAAGTAACATTGACTCTCTGGTAAAACAGACGCATGAGGCAATAAAAAAACAAAAACCGTGGGTACAATTTGGTATTAGTCCGTTTGGCGTTTGGAAGAACAAATCTACCGACCCAAAAGGCTCAGACACAAAAGCCGGCCAAACCACCTATGAAGATCTATATGCAGATCCGCTTTTATGGATGGAAAAGGGCTGGATAGACTACCTGGTTCCCCAGATATATTGGAGCTTAAAGCTAAAGGTCGCCTCCCATAGGGTTTTGCTTGATTGGTGGGCAGAGAATTATAAGAATTCGAATTTATATGTTGGCAACGGTGCTTATAAAGTGAGAAACAATAGTGACAAAGCCTGGAATAAGAAGAAAGAATTACCGAAACAATTGCGATTGGCCAGAAAAACCGAAGCTGTCCGTGGTAATGTTTTTTTTAGCGCAAGGTCACTTATGTCAGGAAACAAAGACATTGTAAATTATATTAAGAAAGAATTATACTCCTATCCTTCCTTTACACCCGCTTCACCGTTTATTGTCCGGGAAGAACAATCTTTACCCGAATTGACGACTATTGAGGACAAAGACAACTATCTTTCCATCACATTCAAATTCCAGGATAGTTCAAATACCCGCTTCGCTAACGTTTATACTATCAAAAATCCTAAGAAACCGCCCCTCTGTAAGCCTGAAAATATTATTGGGCAAATTTTCATGGATAATAGTAGTTCTTTTAGTATTGGTAAAGGGCTAATTAAACAAAGAAAACACATAGCAGTGACTTTTACCGATAGGTTCAGAAAAGAAACCGAGCCAATTGTTATACTTTTAAACTAAATAAACCAACATGATAAAAAAAAATAAAAACGCCTGGGTCTGGATACCAGTGCTCTACTTCACCCAGGGACTTCCCTTTGTTTTGGTTGTCACCGTGTCCGTTATTATGTACAAAAAACTAGGCATAAGCAATGCGGATATTGGTCTGTATACCAGTTGGCTATATCTTCCATGGGTCATAAAACCACTATGGAGTCCTTATGTAGATATTTTTAGTTCAAAGAGAAATTGGTTTTTATTTATGCAACTCCTGGTTGCTCTGGCATTGCTGGGCGTAGGCTTGTTTTTACCTACCAACATATTTTTTGTAACAACTTTGGCTTGTTTCTGGATGGCAGCCTTTGCCTCTGCTACCAATGATGTTGCTTCAGACGGTTATTATATGATTGGTTTAACACAGGACAGGCAATCTTTTTTTGTTGGTATTAGGAGTACATTTTATAAACTGGCAAATGTTACGGGGCAAGGATTATTAGTAATCCTTGCGGGTTTTTTGGAAAACTACTACGGAGATAATACCAAGGCATGGTCCATGACAATGATAGGTGCTGCACTCTTAATGTTTGGTCTAACCCTAACCAATTTTTTTGCGACCCCAAAATTTGAATCTTCTGAAGCTATTGAAAAGCAAAAGCCTGCTGGTTTTTTCGAAGTATTTTCATCATTTTTCAAGAAAAAAGGCATGGGTATGGCTTTAGCTTTTGTGCTTTTTTTTAGATTGGGAGAATCACAATTAGTAAAAATGTCTGCTCCCTTTTTCCTGGATTCGACAGCAGAAGGTGGTTTGGGCTATAGCACTTCCGAGGTTGGTTACATATACGGTACAATTGGTGTTATTATGCTTACCATTGGAGGAATTTTAGGGGGTGTGCTGATTTCCAAAGATGGCTTAAAAAAATGGATGCTCCCCATGGTCCTTTCAATAAATGTTCCCAATGCGTTTTACGCCTTCCTGGCTATAACAAACACTACAAATAAGTTCGCTGTAATTACTACGGTGGTTTTGGAACAGTTCGGTTATGGCTTTGGAATAGCTGGTTTCATGGTTTATCTTATTTATATCGCTGAAGGAGCCTCTAAAACTTCCCATTACGCCCTTGCTACGGGCTTTATGGCTCTTGGTATGATGCTTCCGGGATTGGCTAGTGGTTATATTCAGGAATGGCTGGGCTATGATGGTTTCTTTATTTGGGTAGTGATTGGTGCACTTCCGGCAATATTCATTTTAAAATATTTAAAATATCCGGCAGATTATGGAAAAAAAGGAGCAAATTCAGAAAGCTAGTTTTATGGATTACCCAAAAGCTGTAAAATCACTTACTCTAAAGGAAAAAATTGGACAGTTTTTTATGCCTGCCGCTTTTATAAATGATAGTGAAGAAGAAATACTAAAACTGGAAGAATTAATAAGGAAGTACCACATAGGGGGGCTCTGCTTTTTTCATTCCAGGGCAAGCGCGGCTACAAATTATGAAGGAAAGAAAGAAGTAATTTATAATAAGGATAGTTATAAAGTTCTGAAAAGCCTGATTAAACGGTACCAGCAAGTTGCCAAATATCCATTGTTAATAAGCATTGATGCGGAATGGGGATTAGCTATGAGGGTAGAAAATACTCCGCAATATCCATATGCCATTACTTTAGGTGCTATAAACAATTATGACGAAGATATTACAGAAGTCGGCAGGAATATTGCCAATGACTGCAAGCAGGCAGGAATACACTGGAATTTTACCCCTGTAGCCGACATAAATAGTAATCCAGAAAATCCGGTAATAGGCTATAGATCTTTTGGAAGTGATAAATATAATGTTGCCAACAAAGCTGTTGCCCTGGCTAAGGGGCTCCAAAGTAATGGAATACTCACCAGCGCCAAGCACTTTCCGGGGCATGGGGACACGGATACAGATTCGCATCTCGGTCTTCCTCTTATAAACAAATCCAAAAAAGAACTTCTGGAAAATGAACTTTACCCATTCAGGCATTTAATACAAAATGGGATAGATTCAATTATGGTTGGTCATCTTGCCGTACCCGCCCTTGCAGATGGTATAGCCGAGTCTTCTTCTATTTCGAAAAAAATTATTAATGGGTTTTTACGAAAAGAAATGGGATTTCAGGGAGTAGTAGTATCTGATGCATTAAATATGCACGCGGTTTCCAAATTGTTTGCCAATAAGGGTGAATTAGAATGGGCGGCCTTCGATGCCGGCAATGATATTTTATGTTTTGCCGAGCATGTTGCTGAAGGGATAAATACTATAGCAAAAAATGCAAAAGAAGAACAAATTGAATTGAGTTTTGCAAGAATCTGGAAACTGAAGGAAAAGGCTTTTAATAAAGAAATAGAAAATTCAGGTCCGGAATTAATAGATCCAACTCATCTGAATCTAAGGCTTGCCCAACACAGTTTAACCCTATATAAAGGTTCTCCCCAGGACATCAACTCTTTTTCAATGAATGGTTTTACTGGTATTGAAATAGCAAAAAAGAGTGACAATTCATTTTTTAAGAATATTAAGAAAGAGCTCCCATTTAATTATTTTTCCACATCTGAGAATACGACAGAATTAATAAGGAAAGAAGTATCAGAAATGCAAAATATCCTAATAGCCCTGTATCCACCAATGGTGAAACCGCAAAACAATTTTGGAATTTCTGAAGAATATTTAATATTTCTAAAGGAAATGATTGCAACAAAAAACGTTGTCTTATATCTTTTTGGAAATCCCTATGTCTTAAACCTTTTTCAACTGGAAAAAACAAAGGCTGTAGTTATAGCATACCAGCATTTCGATGGTTTTCAACAGAATGCAGCACAACATATTTTGGGAAAGGTAACCGCTAAAGGTCTTTTGCCAATAACTCTCAATGAAATAATAACATGAAAATTCATAAGGTATTAGGGTTAATGTCTGGCACCTCCCTCGATGGACTTGATCTGGCATACTGCCATATCTGGAAGAAATTTGACCAATGGAAGTTCGAAATCAAAGAAACCAGGGGGATCAGTTATGACAATGAAATGCGCGACCGCTTAAAAAATTCAATAGCATTGCCTGCGGATGAATTATTAATATTTCACAATACTTATGGCAGTTGGCTGGGGCAACAGTCCAGAGAATTTATTGAAGAAAAAGATCTTGATGTAGACATTATAGCAAGTCATGGACATACGACCCACCATAAACCACAACAGGGTTTGACCTTTCAGATCGGTTCAGGACAACACCTTGCCAATGGCAGCAGACATAAAACTGTTTGTGATTTCAGAACTAACGATATTTCGCTCGGTGGAGAAGGAGCTCCTCTGGCACCAATAGGGGATCAACTTTTTTTTGGTAAATACGATTTCTGCCTTAACCTCGGAGGAATTTCCAATGTGTCCTTTGAATATGATGGCAAACGTTTAGCCTATGATATTGGATTAGCCAACATGATATTAAACCATATTACACAAAAAATTGGCCTAAGCTATGATAATAATGGAATGCTGGCCAGGAAAGGAGTCATTAATACGGATATGCTGAAACAACTAAACAATCTATCTTATTACGAGTTGCCCTATCCAAAATCAACCGGATATGAATGGTTCGTGGAAAAGGTTGCACCTATAGTAAATGCAACCGCAGATACTACAGAAAATCTGTTGCATACGGCAGTTCATCATATCTGTGAACAGGTGGCAACGCAAATAAAAACGAATGCAGAAAAAGATCAAAGTACGCTGCTTGTTACGGGAGGTGGTGCTTTAAATACTTTTATGATGGAATTACTACAGTCATACCTGGAACCGGTGGTAAAGCTTGTTATTCCGGAAAAGAAATTAATAGAATACAAGGAAGCATTGATCTTTGCATTAATGGGGGTACTTCGGGTTGAGCAGGAAATCAATGTGCTTAAAAGCGTTACCGGGGCTTCAACAGACTCATCAAGTGGTGTAGTCTATTTACCTGCATAACTTTTAATGGCGTCTTATTTAAGTACTACAACGGAATATTTCCGTGCTTTCTTTTTGGGACCCCTACCTCTTTGTTCTCCAACATACTAAAAGCTTTAATAAGCTTTCTTCTGGTATTTTTGGGTAAGATCACTTCATCGATAAAACCCCTTCTGGCTGCTCGGAAAGGATTGGCAAATTTTTCGGCATACTCTGCTTCTTTCTCCGCCAGCTTTTTAGCCGGATCCTTTGCGTTCATAATTTCTTTCCTGAAAATGATCTCACTGGCTCCTTTGGCTCCCATCACAGCAATCTCGGCAGTAGGCCAGGCAAAGTTGAAGTCTGCACCAATATGCTTTGAGTTCATTACATCATAGGCGCCTCCATAGGCTTTTCTGGTAATAACCGTTATCCTTGGAACAGTTGCTTCACTAAAGGCAAACAACAGCTTGGCTCCATGAACAATTATACCGTTCCATTCCTGATCTGTACCTGGTAAAAATCCAGGCACGTCTTCCAATACCAATAATGGAATATTGAAACTATCACAAAATCTCACAAATCTGGCTGCTTTCACTGAAGTCTGTGTTCCTAATACCCCTGCTAGAAACATTGGTTGGTTGGCAATTATACCAATGCTTCTGCCTGCCAGTCTTGCAAAGCCTACAATGATGTTTTCTGCATAATTCTCATGAATCTCATAAAAGGAATCTTTGTCAATAATACCACTAATAACACCATGCATGTCATAGGGCTTATTAGTATTATCGGGAATAATATCTGTAAGCTCATCACGCACCTCATCCCCTAACTCATAAGGTAAAGAGGCAGGTTTTTCGCGGTTGCTCTGTGGTAAATAACTCAGTAACTTTTTAATGTCTTCCAGACAAATCACATCATTGGCAGAAGTCTTATGGGCAACCCCGGATTTAGTTGAGTGGGTACTGGCACCACCAAGTTCCTCGGAAGTAACTTCTTCATTAGTAACTGTTTTCACCACATTCGGACCGGTTACGAACATATAGCTGGTTTGCTCTACCATTATGGTAAAATCTGTCATGGCAGGAGAATAAACCGCGCCTCCGGCACAAGGCCCCATTATAGCTGAAATCTGCGGTATTACACCCGAAGCCTGTACATTTCTATAAAAAATATCTGCATATCCGCCTAAAGATTTTACCCCTTCCTGTATGCGGGCCCCTCCTGAATCATTTAAACCTATAACGGGAGCTCCAACTTTCACTGCAAGGTCCATAACCTTGCAAATTTTCTCCGCATGGGTTTCAGACAAAGCACCTCCAAATACAGTGAAATCCTGAGCGTAGACATATACCAATCTGCCATTGATGGTGCCATAACCGGTTACTACCCCATCGCCAAAGTAAATTTCTTTATCCATTCCAAAATCCGTGGTACGATGGGTGACCAAAATACCCATTTCTTCAAATGAACCCTCATCCAATAAATAACCCAGCCTTTCACGAGCTGTTAATTTTTGCTTTTGATGCTGTTTATCGATTCGTTTTTGCCCCCCGCCCATATGTGCAAGGGATATTCTCTCGTTTAATTTTTCTATATTAGGGTCCATATGCTATTTTGTTGGTAATCTTAAAATTTTTTGATCCTGCAAATACTGTTTAACTGCTAATTCAGCAGCTATTTTTGCTTCTTCTACCGCCTTTTTATTCAATACTTCCGGAGAGTAATAGTTTTTAACAAAATGGGTGTCGAAATTTCCAGATCTGAAGGCCTCATGTTCAAAAACAAATTTTCCGAACGGAAGGGTTGTCTGTACGCCTTCAATGTAATAATTTTCTATGGCCCTGAGCATTATTTGAATTGCTTCATCTCTATCCTTGCCATAGGATATCAACTTAGACAACATTGGGTCATAATAGATGGGAACCTCCATTCCTTCTTCAAAACCATTATCCACACGAACACCTTTTCCTGTGGGCAACTTATAGGTTTCCAAAGTGCCCACGCTGGGAAGAAAATCATTAAGCGGGTCTTCGGCATATACTCGTAGTTCCAGCGCATGGCCATTAATATGAAGATCCTCCTGCTTTATGGGCAAGGCTTCTCCTCTTGCGATCTTTATCTGCAACTCTACAAGATCTACACCTGTGATTAATTCTGTAACAGGATGTTCCACCTGCAGGCGGGTATTCATCTCCAGAAAATAAAATTTATGATCGGCATCCATCAGGAATTCTACAGTTCCCGCTCCCAGATAATCACAAGCTTTGGCAACCTTGGTAGCCGCAATACCCATTTCCTCCCTCAACTCTGGCGTAAGTATCGATGAAGGGGCCTCTTCAACCACTTTCTGGTGCCTTCTTTGTATGCTGCATTCACGTTCAAAGAAATAGAGGATATTCCCATGGCTGTCTGCCATGACCTGAATCTCAATATGTCTTGGCGAAGTAACATACTTTTCAATGAAAACAGACCCATCACCAAATGCAGAGGTGGCTTCGCTAATAGCTCTTTCCATCTGCGATCCCAGTTCCTTCTCATCCTCAACCACTCGCATCCCTTTACCTCCGCCACCTGCCGAAGCTTTAATTAAAATCGGGAATCCTATTTCTTTGGCAATTACCTTTGCTTTCTTAACATCCGTGATGGCTTCATCAATGCCGGGGACCATTGGAATATTGTAATTCTTAACTGCATCCTTGGCGGCAAGCTTACTGCCCATTATGCGTATTGCCCTGGATTTAGGGCCTATAAAAATTAAGTCGTTTTTTTCCACTTCTTCAGCAAAATCGGCGTTTTCACTTAAGAACCCATACCCGGGATGAATGCCGTCTACATGTAACTTTTTAGCTACTTCAATAATCTTTGATCCCAGCAAATAGGACTGATTAGAAGGAGCTTTACCTATACAAACCGCCTCATCTGCAAACTTTACGTGG
>Ga0209536_100012590_pt1 | contig 12280 bp, 11 predicted proteins | sample DeeMarSeWOR28_12_FD_187461 | JGI IMG/M metagenome (GOLD analysis project Ga0209536, IMG submission 187461) | Marine sediment microbial communities from White Oak River estuary, North Carolina - WOR-2-8_12 (SPAdes) (version 2) | ecosystem: Environmental > Aquatic > Marine > Intertidal zone >...
ACAACAATCAATCTCACTGAGCAGACAGTAATTACAGACTGTACTCAGTGTACGATAGAGAACATCCACTTCACTGGCACTGGATTCATCAACACTATATCTACTGATCAGATTGTATTTAGAAGGTGTCTGCTTGAATATCAACGTCATCAGGTAGGTGGCTTTGGCAGATCTTTATTGTTGTGTTGCTATGTGGCAACTACTGGGGATGTGCAACATGGTCTTCTCGGTGTCTTAAACCAAGCTCATATATTTATCAATAGAGGCACTGTAGTAGACGGTATGAATGCTGCTACACATGATCATGTGAGATCAGTATCACAGGCCAGTTGGGAAACAGACTCCGAAGTTGTGTGGAAAGAAGTAGGCGAGATTCAGTGGCGTGGTACTCATGTCATGGCTCGTAACCAGGTGGCTGCTGGCGATCACACATGGCGCTTTATTGATACTGTTGGCATAGTGGGTAATGATGATAATGAGGCTTACTGGGGCGCTTGGGATCTTCCAGTCTGTTATGGTAACGTCACCTCAGATTACTTCTTACAAGGCACTAGAGGCTGCCAGGGACGTATTGCAAGTGGTTCTGGTGTAGCTACAGCTACTACTATTAATGCTGTCAGTGCAGACGATGGTGCAACAGCTGTTGCAGACGCACCAGACTATACATACTTCCAGGGTGGTGATCCCGCTGGTATTGGTAATGCTCAGGGGCCTAGCTCTATTGAAGGTGTGTCGAACTATGGTGGCAACATTGACTTTGTCGAGGCCGATTCAATTGTCATTACTGGCAATGACGCTACTGATGAAGTAGTTATTGGTGAATCACATTCTAGTATCATTGGCAACCCACACAACACGGTTGTTGACAAGGTGTCGGTATCTTCGAATGATAGTACTCCAGACTATTTAGAGAACAAACTAACTAGCACTACCACCGGAGTTAGTTATAACGAAGTAGGCGATGGCGGCGATGAGGACCTTAGGCTTGATATCGACAGTGCAACAGAGGGTGGTCAGGGACTTATTGAGCTGGCAACCGAAGCCGAAGTAGCAGCACGTACTGATGACACTAGGGCAGTGACACCTCTCAAGCATGAGCTTGCCGATAGTTTAGTCCATGCTCTTGCTGAGACATCTTATATGGAAGTCACTAGAGTTACTGGACAGGTAAAAGATGTCATTACCTATACTGATAGTGGCAAGGGCACAAAGGTTCGGGAGACTAATCTGACTAGAACTGGAGGGCAGGTTAGTGTTATTGTAAATAAGCAGTATGATAGTTCTGGGAGTCTAGTTCAGACATTAACTGGTACTGTCAATCGTACTGGCGGCAGAGTCAGTAGCATTGACTGGGTTGAAAGCTAATGAGTGACTTTGATCTTATTGAAGGTGATGTTACATTAAGAAATAGTGATGGTGTAGAAGTTCATCTGAAAGATGGAGATACCTTCCCTGCCAACATCACTGGTATCCAAATTGTTGGCAAGGATGATACTGAGGCACGATTCATTGCAGTAGATGATCGGGGTCGACTTATCGCCGCACCACCGGGTGCTACATCAAGTTCGCAGGAGTTTACCAACGCGTACCAGGTGGACGTCGAGCACAATCTCGGTCAGTTCCCCACAGTGCGGGTCTGGCGGTATACGTTGGGAGCGGCCTTCGGAGCGGGCTATTTCGGCCAGGGACTATTCGGGTACTCGGGGACGGCATTGCCTGACATGATAGTTAGGGAGAACGTCGGGTTTGTGCTATTCTACATCGACCCAAACAACTTCAGTGTAATCTTCGCTCAGCACGAATCAGGCTTCGTCGAGTGGATGGAGGTATAAGTGGGCGCAGGACTTCTTGAAATCAGCAGCTACTCAGGCGGTGGGCCAGTCTACTCGCTCACGGTCACCAGTTCGGCCGGTGTGTCGGTCAACGACCACGTCTCAGACGGGGCGGGCAAGATCTACCGGGTCACTGGTACGCCCGATAGCACCACCATCAACCTCCAAGACGACGTAGCGCCTGACGCACCTATAGGCGTTCCAAATACCGGGGATGGAGCCTACTGGACGCCCACGAGCGTCTATAAGCTGATGCAGGCGCCGCTGGGATCGCCACATTGGGACGCGACTCTGCGGAGAGACATGCGGCAGATCGAGGCGCATATCGGTGCTACCGGAACAGCGGGAGGTGACCTATCAGGCAGCTATCCAGATCCGACAGTGAAAGGTTCGTCGAACAGCTTCTACCTCTCTGGCTCGATCAACCCGACAATCACGAGTGATCAGAACAATTGGAACCCCGCCGGTCTCGCAGGTGTCAGTATAATCGAGGTCAACTCTGATGCCGACAGGACCATCACCGGACTTGTAGGAGGCGTACAAGGTCGGTTGATGATCTTCATCAACATGGGGATCTACAATATCACCCTGGCTAATGAGAGCGGCAGCTCCAGTGCGACCAACCGGTTTGCCTTCTACGATGGGGTGGATCGGATACTCGCGGCAGGTCAGGCGTGCATCATACGGTACTGCACCGACCACGAGCGGTGGAGGATCATTCACAGCGTCCCATATGCCACCGAGACCAAGCGCGGGTCGGTGGAGATCCCCACCCAGACGGAGACGAACACCGGCACCGACGACAGCCGGGCGGTGACTCCACTGAAGCTCGCGAACGCCACCACGGTGGTCAAGCCAGGAGACACGGCGGGTGGGCACCTGGGAGGGACGTATCCCAACCCGACGGTGAAGGGTCGACTGCTCCAGCATTTTCAGCCAACGCCCACGACGTTGAATGGTACCACGACTGATCTGACCTATCTCAGTGCCGTCCCAGAGATGACCCAGGCGATCACACCTGGCAACGCGAGCAACTGGATTCGGGTGGCGTTCAACGGCAGATTTACCAACACCAACGATGACAAGAACGTCCTCGTTGCCATTTTCATCGACGGGGTGGAGCAAACGGGGACAGAGAGGTCGGCTGTGGTCAGCAAGGGTGGCCAGGGCGCGCACGTCTCGGTGGAGAAGTGGTTCCAGCTCTCGGCGGCAGCCCACACCATCGCGATCCGTTGGAGGGTGCTGGCCAACACCGGGACAGCGATGGACGACGATAGAACACTCATCGTGCAGGAGTACTCGGCACTGACATGATGGTCTACACCTACCAGAAAAGCGTCAATCCCACCCGGCTGATGGGTGAGATTGAGACTGCACTCTCGGTCATGCTGCACAGTGAGGATGGCTCACCAGCAGATGGCTCACTAAGAGTGGAGGGGGATCAGTGTATTGTGACGCTGACAAATGCTCTCTCGCGTGAAAATGAGCTATTGTTAGAGAGTATAGTCGAGCAACACGTAGCCGGTCAAAAAACGCCTGAGCAGATTTTCGCCGAAACAGTCAGCTTTTCTGATGATTCTCATTTACAAATTCAACAAGAGCCAAGGTCTGGTTCCGAAAAATACTTTTATACACATAATCTTTGTGATGCTTGTACTTGGTATCAAGGGGCAAGCGAAGTAGTTGAGGCTGAAGCTACTGACACAGGAGATCATACAGTCTTCACAACCACACATACTAACTGGATTGATCTGAATCATGGAAGGACTTTCCGTGAAGATGATATCCCTGACCATGATACCTATAACATCTTGGGAGAAGTAAGTGAGGACTCAGGTGAAACATGGGTTGCTAAAGCAGAGAACTCATGGGGACAAACTGATGGGGATTTCACATTTGATTATGAGACTGGCACCATTACATTCAACTCAACGTTGTCTGTAGGGGATCAGGTTCGTGTAAGTGGCTATAAGGCAGCAGACTCAACATATGTAATGGCTCCTACTAATGGTAAGCGCATCAAGCTTGAGTATGTTGAAGTTCAATATACTACTGATCTCAAAATGGATGCAGATGTCGTATTTGAGATTATGGTATATGCGATAGTTGCTGCAGAAGAGAGTGAAGAAGTAGCATATGCGCTTTCACAGGGCTGGCTAGAACCAACAGATTTAGTGCCAGCAGTAACACAGAAGTACAAGCGCATCCAAAACTTTTATGAGGAAAGTACTGGTCCATTTCCTGTGACCGATGCTCATGGTGGCGAGATACACCTAGAAGAAATAACTGGTATCTCAAACATTGAAACGAAGTGCAATGCAGGATGGAAGATTCTGCATATCAGACACAATGGTACTGATTATATAGCGCTGATGGAAACGCGCGTAGGTGATAGAGCTTTACGTGCAGACTTAATCACAATTCCTTTTCAGTATCTTGCATATCGCGATATCAAGTCTTCATGGGGTATGGAAATTCGCGTACATATTGATGGAGACCAGCCTTTTGAAGGTCAGTTTGCTACAGTAACACTTTATTGCACTACAGAGGATGAATAATCACTAAACGTTATCCTTGTATCTGTAATCTACTTGAAGTATTCTCATCTTATGTCTAATATCTTCCGTAAAAGCTACAAGAAGGATAAGCGCGGTATTCTTCGGCCTACAAGAAAGCAAGTACCAGTAGCCGACAGGAGAGGTGTATCTAGAACTGGCTTTAAGCAAAGTCGTATGGCACGCGTTAAGACACGTAACAGACCAATTAATGCGCTTGCTGGTAAAGACAGGAGCGAACAGGTGCGTATCTGTATACAAAGAAAGCTTGGTGGTATAGGTGACGTCTTAATGACTACACCAACACTGGAAGAATTGAAGAATCGATATCCTAATTGCGTACTGACCTATGCTACTCAACCAGGAATGCTGTCAGAGTTATTGAATGACAATCCATACGTGGATGAGGTTATTGATTTCAAGAATACTAACCCTTCTAGCTATCATTTGTTTGCTGACGTCACAACCACTGGTCTTTCTTATGAGAAGTCAACTAATCCTCCCAAGAATCGTATCGATATGTTTGCTGAGTATGTAGGTATTAGACTGTCAAACTACAAACCTACCTATGTTGTAAGTCAGAAAGAGAGAGCATGGGGAAGTAAGATTCTTGAAAAGTGGTTCGATAAGCGGAGTAGCTATAAGTTGGTCTTCCTTGACATTGCATCTATTGATCAGCGGCGATCATGGCCTGTAAAGAATAGTGTGCGTTTAGTGGGAGAGATTAATGCTCTTAGAAAAGATGTGCGCTTTGTTGTCAACGATTTCAATCGATGTCTTGGCAGAACATGGGACCATGAACATTGTTATGACATCAGTGCATATGGCGTAAGAGAAAAGGCAGCTCTTGTAGAACAATGCGATCTGTTTATTGGACCAGACTCCGGTTTCCTTCATATCGCAGGTGCGCTTGAAAAGAATATAGTAGCCACATTTGGGTCAACTCCAGCTGCTGCTCGTATCAATCATTATCAAAATGCTATTGCGGTCGAGCCCGAAATAGCTTGTAGAGGTTGCTGGTATAAGCACTGTCCAGTTAACTACAAATGCATGCAGTCTATTGAGCCATTCAGGGTGCGTGATGCAGCTCTTGCTAAGTTAGATGATAGTTATGCTGGACAAGGACGTTCATTGGGACAGCCAGTTAATATCTATGTCATGACGCCGGAAAGTCACGAGGCACAAACTACAGCACACTACCTGGCTGCTGGTCTACAAGACATGGATATTGCAGCCCAGCTAGACCCTAGCACCCCCAGACAAGACTCTATCGTACTCGAAATAATTAAGAGTAGCTTGATCAAGAACAAAGCCTATCCGATTACTCCTACTTGTAGCTTGAAAATTGCCTACTTGTTAGTAGAGGAGAACGAGCTTTCAAGAGAAGCAGTGAAGTACATTACTCGTGGCTATGACTTATTGCTTACCAACACCAAGACTGCTATGAAGACAATTGCTGATAGTGGTATATCACAGCCTGTTTACTATGCTGGCATGCCACTGTACAGAATGCTTAAGCTAAGTAGGCCGTCGCGCGTTGATCTTAGGATTGGTACTATCATATCAAACAGAGACAGAAGCAACTTTGAGGCTCTTCGTGCTGCATATGATCGTATACATGAGCAATACTCCAACACGACACTGGTAGTACTGGATGATTTATCACAAAAGCGTTATGATCAGTTTTGGAGTGATCTGAACATCTTTGTTGATACCACAACGAATTCTAGTGGTTTCTATGCTAAAGAAGCAATGCTACGCGGTGTTTTAGCTATCGCTCCATATAATCATAATACATGTGATATTCCGGGCGGATTGTTCTATGGCTTATTTGGTGAAGAGGAACGGTATATTCACTATGATGAAATTGGTACGCGTCTTGGTAAAGGTCAGGATATATCACAAGATACTGTGTATGATGCTCTATCAGAGGTAATTGAGTCTTATAGAGCACAGCTTGAATTAGTTCCACAAGCTCGTGACTGGGCTTTGCGCAATACAGCACAACCACAACTTGCTACGATTGTAAGTTTTATACATCAGAAGTTGGTTAACAAATGAAGAGAGTAGCTCTTAGATTCGTACGGCCTGAGATTGATGCTATCAAGACATTTGCACTAGCATGTGACGAGATCAAGAACAAGACAGCACAATACTCATTCACGTTCATTGTTCCTCATAATCTAGTTAGCTTTCTTTTAGACGAGGTACAGAACTTTGGCTTTACATCATTGCAGGAGGTCAAAGAGCGCGGGACGTCTTTTGATGAAACTATAGAATGCACAGCTGTGTTGGTTAAGATTGATTCAAGTAAACGTATGATTCATGCTATGCGTCATATAGCCAAGCATATTGACCTTATGAGTGTGCGTGATAGACGTATACATGCTATTGAGGATGGCATCATTATTGAAGGAGTGCATGATCCATGTGATGGTTATGGTGCTGCATGTGAGAATATGGTGCTCGCGCTTGAAAAGATTACTGATGTAACCTTTATACCTAGACACGAAGGTCCAAGTCCTCATTTAGCTCATCCACATATGACTTTGGCTATGAGTGGCAGCAGGCTTAAAGAGAACTTTCTCTACTTTCTAGCACCACTTGAAGATACTGCTAATGATGGTATTCCTAAGTCACCTACTGCCAAGAAGTTTCTGCTGACTATGTTTGAGGCTTCGCGCCTACCCTTAACTTGGCCTGGGCGAATCAATCATGTATTCGATAAACTGCTAGTGCCTTGCACTTTTTGTAAGGAGGTCGCTGAGCGTGGTGGTATTACTATTCCTATAGATGTTCTGAAGCTTGGTGTTCGAGTAGATACATTCCAGTACAGGCAACGCACTCCTCCAACTGATAGACCATATAGGTTTTTGTTTCTGTTCGCTAACCATGCATTGACTGACAATAGAAAGAATGGTGTGCTGGTACTTGAAGCGTTTAATGAGGCGTTTAGGAATAGGAAAGATGTTGAACTGATAGTAAAGGTAAGTGGTCAGGTGCATTCGCGGCTTAATCGCTACTTCTGTGACAACATCAAACTCATTAACAAACGTGCCAGTATTGAGGAGATTGCATCACTTTATCATAACTGTGATTGTTTTCTCTTCCCTAGTAGAGGAGAAGGCTATGCCATGCCACCACGTGAAGCTATGGCAACAGGTATGCCAGTCATCATAACTGACTACTCTGCTATGACAGATATTGCCAAGCCATCTATTTCATACCCACTAGAACCATATAAGTTGGTGCCTGCAGTGTACCCACGAGCTGAAGCCAATAGACACAACAATGGCAATCCCTTGTTTGGCGAATGGGCAGACATAAGACTTGACCAGCTTATTTATGCAATGAAACATGTTGTAGCAAATCAGGACGAGGCAGTCAGGATTGGTACAAATGCTGCTGCCTACATCTTAGAGAACGAAACTACTGACATTACTGCACGTCAGCTACTGACCTATTTTGATGAATTCACAAAATGAAGCGCATTCTTCTTTACTTAGCAGCAGGTAGTGGAGACCTGATTAACTTCACTGGCATACTGGCTAAGCTACATAAGATGCACATGACCTATGAGTTTGATTTACTCATCAATAGGAAGCATTCTTATATTGTTGATGGTCATCCTGGTATTAGTCACTTGCTTTATTTGGATAAGTTTCCACGTATTCCAGATCACTGTACAAAGCAAGGGCATGATCCAATAGTACAACGTACTTTTAAAAAGCAATACGATGGTATATACAATTGCTGGGGCTGTAAGACTTCCTCAGAGCAGACAGGTGATTTTATTGCCATGATGTCTAGCCTGATGCGTGAATATGGGTTTACTCTCCCTTATCAGAGAGATGAGTTAAACCCTATCTTTTACTATGATCATCACGATTACCATATTGTTGATAAGATAACGGGCACACCATCAAAGAGGATTGTTCTAGTTGAGGCAGAAGCCTTCTCGTGGCAAAGCCCACAATTATCGTCGCTGCCACAGATTATTCATTACCTAAAACGGAGTGGTTACATCGTTGCTGGTAATGACTTATCTGGTCCTGATACGATCAATGTGCGCAGACTCAATCTGAAGCAGCTCAAGCTTTTCTTTGAAAAGTACTGTTGTGGTTTTCTTGGTATTAGCTCGGGAATGAGTTGTGCTGTTTATGCTGAGCCAAATCACTACAAGGATAAGATTGTAGCTGTGTCTGGTATATTTCCGCACTGGGATGTAGGTGAGCATCTAGAAGCTAGGTACTATAGTACGTATCTCTATTTCCCTAGCGTATTCACCCTTGATGATGTTAGGATTATGTTCAAAGGTGGTTAAATGCAGACGTTGGGAAGTTTAGTAGATCAGCTCGGTGTCGTCAACCTGAAGATGTGGAATGCTCAAGAGTTCCTGTACAAGATCAAAGATATGACATTAGAGGAGTTTAAGGAGCGATACTCTCAAGAAGAGAACCTTGAAGAACTGTATACAGTCTTCCAGAAGTCATGTGACCTTAATCTACAGCGCAACAACATCATTGATGAGATTGATGCTTTTGTGCTTCAGTTAGTCACTATACTTGATCACGAACGAGTGGTAGATACTACCAAATTGATGCAAAGAAAACATAAGACATATGATTCCGATCTATGAGCCATACCTAGTAGGCAATGCTAAGAAGTATGTCAATGACTGTCTAGATACTGGATGGGTATCATCTAAAGGCAAGTATGTTGAGGCCTTTGAGAAAGAGTGTGCCAATATCTTAGGTACTGATTATGCTATAGCTGTCAGCAATGGCACTGTTGCTCTTATGTTGGTCATGGCAGCTCTGGCAGAAAAGGGCGATGAGGTATTGGTTCCTTCTCTTACATATGCAGCTACAGCTAGCCAGTTAATCTGGCTTGGGCTTACTCCAGTTTTGTACGACTCTACTACTGACTATCAACCTTCAATTCGCTCAATGATTGAGGCTTACAAAGCGTGCTCTAATGCTAAGATAGTAATCCTGCCTGAACTATATGGAAGTGCTCCAGAGAAGGCACCAGACTTCTATTGGGTGGCTAAAGACCTAGGTATGTGGTTGGTTGAAGATTCAGCTGAGGTATTTGGCACTTCTTTTGGTGTAGGTCAGACAAGTTTCAAGCTTGGAACCATGGGCAAAGCTGGTACATTTAGCTTCTTTGGTAATAAGACCTTTACTACAGGTGAAGGTGGTTTGGTTGTTACCAGAGATCCAGAACTAGCAGCCAAGATGCGTCTATTGTATAACCAAGCCCATGTGGGGAATTTTGTACATGATGGACCTGGCTTTAACTTTCGGATGACTAATATTCAGGCTGCTATTGGATTAGCTCAGCTTGAGTGCTATGACGAGATAGTCCAACGCAAGAAAGAGATTGCCGAGTATTATCGTGGCATGGTCCCCGAACCGTTTGGTTGTATATTGCCTAAACCTAATATTGACTCAACAGAATGGATGCCACTTTTTACTCTTCCAGAAGGTGTCGGTTATGCTGATTTCCGATACAAGATGCTTGCTCATGGTATTGATACTCGTCCATGTTTCACTCCCATACACTTGATGCCTAGATGGAATGCTTGTCGCAGACCAGTGTCCCTTGAGACAGCAGAGCATATCTATCGTTATGGTTTCAATTTGCCATGTTATCCTGGCATGGACTATGGGCATTTATCTGATGTTATAGATGCGCTATATAAGGTGAGAGACGAATTGTCGGAGAAGTGATGTATCGATATAAGCTATCTATTGTTGGAACTGGTGATTTTGCTCGTGAAGTAGCTGATCTAGCGTTAGATTGTGGTAGACATGGGGGTGGTCTAAGCTTTATAGCCAAAGATGAAAACGAAGCTGTAGACAAGATGTATCGTGGTATTGACGCCCTGTATGTAGAGGATAAAGATATAGCATGGCCATATGTCTTAGGTATGGGCAACCCTCAAGTACGTTTACTTGTTGGTACGCGTCTTGAGTACCATAGATCTTCTTCTGTTGAATGTCCTGTATTGATTCATCCATCTACACTGCCGTACGATTGTGTAGATGGTTATCATTATATTAGTAGGGAGATTAAGTTTGGTGAGGGTGCATTAATCTGTGCAGGCTGTATTCTAACCAATAGAATATGGATAGGTAAACATGTGATTCTTAACCTTGGATGCACCATAGGGCATGATTGTGTCATTGGTGATTATGCAGAATTATCGCCTGGTTGTCATATTAATGGCCATACGACGATAGGCAGGTGTGTCTCTTTGGGTTCTGGTGTAGTAACTGTGCCTGGCGCGAAGATAGGAGATAATTGTATAATAGGTGCTGGAGCAGTAGTAAAAGGTGAGCTTACAGAGCCAGGTGTATATGTAGGTATACCTGCAAAGAAGATCAAATGAGGTACTTATGATTGAATTCAGAAACAAGACAAGACGCAAGGAAAACCGTTACCTGACATTCTTTATCAAGCCAGAAGAAGCTGCATTTGCTCATGGTGATCTGGTTTTTCGTCCTTGGATGTTAATTAGAAAAGATGGTACATCAACCAGAGATCCTGGTCTTTTTAGTATTGATTTGACCGAGAGAGAGATGACTGTCAAGATCAAGGTGACTATTGCTGACGTAGATGAGTCTCTTATTGTCGGTATTGTCAAGGAAGGCGTGGCCTGGTTTGAAACACTGGAAATTCCCTTGCAGTAATGATCTGTTTTGTACATTTCAATAAAGCTGGTGGCAACACTTTTGTAGAGGTGGCTAAGCATAACTGTAGGTTGTATCCATCTCCAATTGATGCTATGCCAATACGCATTATTGATGGCTCTAAGACAGTAAAGCGAAATAACTGGGTCATACAACCTTGGTGGCGTTGGCCAGCCAAGCGATTAAGGAACTTTCTGTATAGTGATCGATATGACTTCTTTGCGGTTGAGCTGGGTCCTGATGATAAGCCACACAATGCTCTTAAGGTAATGTATCAGGGCATAGACTATGTGACTGTCTTGAGAGATCCTTTAGATATGATGCTGAGTCGTTATCGACACCTGTGTAAGTTTGGACTCTATCCAAAGATGTCAGTTGCAGAGTATATGCTGACTCATCGTGGTAATAACTTTATGACCAAGATGTTGGGATATAATTGGAAAGAGCCTGATTTCAAGCGTGCACGCGAGAAGCTTGAACAGATGAGTGCCATTATTCTGATTGAAGACTTTCAGAATGATATGCAGGTAATGCGTAGAAAGTTTGGATGGCAAGATATAGACGTGACTAAGTATCGTTCTGGCACTCGAAGCAACAGTAATGCACGAGAAGTTTTTCAGGATGATCGACACCTGCTTAACATGCTGCATACTAGATACTTTTGGGATTTGAAGCTACTTGATTATGCTAGAAAGATTAAGTCGGAGATCAACAAATGAATATAGATCGTTACACGAATAGCTGGTTTAAGCGACAGTTAACCAAACTAAAGCGTCTATACAAGCTGTGGACCATGCCTAGTGACCCTATTCCTACAGAGGCTGAGCCAGCCGATTTGTATGAGGTAAAGTACGATTCGGCCTATACCATTATCAGGGAGGTGATCAGCCAGAAGCCTGAACTGGCCGAGGCACATATCGCCTATGTCGACCTGTGCTACTGGGAGAATGACTGGGAGCAGCTGAAAACAGCTGCCGTTGCGGCCCTTAAGGTGACCGATTCCCCCGACATCAGGGCCAAATATGCCCTGGCACTCTACCAGACAGGAGAAATAGGAACAGCCATTGACCAGGCCGATACCGCTATGGTTGCCGATCCGGAGAATCAGCTGGCAGCAGGTGTGAAACGTATGGCGATGGTTGAATCCGACAGTCCCGAGCTGTTTGCTGCGTATTCATTTGATTACTTCAGGCAA
>Ga0209536_100012591_pt1 | contig 12280 bp, 10 predicted proteins | sample DeeMarSeWOR28_12_FD_187461 | JGI IMG/M metagenome (GOLD analysis project Ga0209536, IMG submission 187461) | Marine sediment microbial communities from White Oak River estuary, North Carolina - WOR-2-8_12 (SPAdes) (version 2) | ecosystem: Environmental > Aquatic > Marine > Intertidal zone >...
ATAAAAAAGCTCATGCAGCTTGGTGTCATGGCGACCGTGAATGAGATAATCGACATTGATGCTGCTTCCCTCGCTGCCCATGAGTTCGACTATGAGATAGAACTCACCGCCAGGGAGGAAGAGCAAATTCTGGTTGAAACAAAAGATACCCCCGAGGCACTGCTGCCCCGCGCTCCTATTGTAACGGTCATGGGACATATTGACCACGGCAAAACCTCACTCCTTGATGCAATCCGCCAAACCAATGTCACCGAGAAAGAGGCTGGCGGCATCACCCAGCACATTGGAGCCTATCACGTTGAACTCGACAAGGGAAACATCGTTTTCATCGACACCCCGGGTCATGAGGCCTTTACGACCATGCGTGCACGGGGAGCAAAAGTTACGGACATTGTGGTACTCGTTGTTGCCGCAGATGACGGGGTAATGCCTCAAACAATAGAGGCAATCGATCATTCAAAGGCCGCACAGGTCCCCCTGATTGTGGCCATCAATAAGATTGATAAACCCAATGCTGACCCGGAAAGGGTTAAGCAGGCGCTCACCCAGTACGATCTCGTTTCTGAGGACTGGGGAGGAGAAACCCTTTTCGCAGAAATATCAGCCAAACAGCGTACCGGCATCGAGAATCTTTTAGAAACGGTTATCCTCCAGGCAGAAATGCTCGAGTTAAGAGCCAATCCCAACAAGCCTGCTAAGGGGACAGTCATCGAGGCCAAACTGGACAAGAACCGGGGACCGGTTGCTACCATATTGATTCAGGAAGGAACGCTCAAGGTAGGAGACACCTTCATTTCGGGAGTGCACTTCGGCAAAGCACGTGTTCTCATCAATGATCTGGGTGAGGAAATCTCCCAATCCGGACCATCTACCCCCGTTCAGGTACTCGGCCTTACGGGCGTGCCGGAGGCAGGAGATAATTTCCTGGTTGTTGATGAAGAAAAGAAAGCACGCCAGGCAGGAATATATTTGCAGCAAAAGCAGCGCGAGAAAGGGCTCACGGCAACGAGAAAGGTAACCCTGGAAGGGTTACATGAGCAAATCATGGGAGGTGTACTCCAGGAGCTCAATGTCATCATCAAAGTTGATGTACACGGCACACTCGATGCTTTAACCAAGTCCTTAGAAGAATTAGGAAATAAAAACGTTAAAATAAATATTATCCATGCGAGCGTTGGTGCTATTAATCAGTCTGATGTCATGCTTGCGTCGGCATCGCAGGCCATCATCATCGGCTTTGGCGTACATCCCGATCCTAAGGCAAAGCAGGTTGCCGAGCAGGAAAAAGTAGATGTGCGGTCCTACACCATCATTTATGACGCTATTGCTGATGTTAAAAAGGCCCTAGAAGGGCTTCTTGCGCCTACCCTGCTGGAAAAGCCCTGTGGTAAGGCTGAAGTCCGGCAGGTTTTTCAGCTCTCAAACCAGGACACTATTGCCGGGAGTGTCGTCACTGAAGGTAAAATAGTACGGGGTAATATGGCCCGCCTCATGAGAAACAGCACCGCCATTCACCAGGGAAGGATTTCTTCACTAAAACGCTTTAAGGACAATGCACGGGAAGTGGAATCCGGATATGAATGTGGTATAAGCATAGAAGGGTTCAAGGAAATAGAGATTGGGGACACGATAGAATGTTACACTGTAGAGGAGGTTCCTACTAAGTTGTAAGGTAACAACCCACGTCATACGTTTCCGTGCTTTCAGAGCTTAGCATGGTTATTGGAATCTGCCAGTTGGACTTATTGATACGGGAAACTCATTCCCTCAAAGGAAAACGCCGTATCGTGAAACAAATTATCGGGCGGGTTAGGAGTAAGTTTAATGTTTCCATTGCTGAAGTTGGTGATCAGGACCTGTGGCAGCGTTGCCGGCTTGGGTTCTGCCTCATAGGCAATGAAAAGCGGTTCATCAATTCAGCCTTAGATAAGATTGTTGACTTCATTGAAACAATTAACAGTGCTGAAATTACAAACGCTGACATTGAAATCCTCAGTTTCTGAGCTCCCCTCACTTAACCTGATTGCACCCCATCGAGGGAGGAGAGGTTTGTGAATAAAGGCTATAGCCGGTCAGATCGCGTTGCTGACCTTATGAAGGAAGAAATATCGCAGATGTTCTGCAGGGAAGTAAAAGATCCCCATATTGGCTTTATAACGATTACTGATGTGGAAGTTACTAAAGATTTACATCTCGCAAAGATATTCTACACCATCCATGGAGATGAACGGCAGCTGATTGCATCTGCTCATGCCTTACAGCGTGTATCGCCCTTTATTAAAAGGCAGCTGGGTAAAAGGCTGAGGATGCGCTTTATACCTGATATACTTTTCAGGTATGATCATTCACTGGACTATGGATCAAAAATCGATACGCTTCTTGATCAGTTAAGCACTGCACACGACCTAGACACCCCTGAAAAATAACGAGCACGGGGATCCGAAGCACCCGGATGGAAAATTTGTGTATGGATGGAATTATTGTTGTTGATAAACCGAGCGGCATTACCTCGTACCAGGTTGTGAAAAAGGTAAAGCGGCTCATAGGCGCAGCGAAGGTGGGACATGGGGGAACCCTTGACCCCCTGGCTACAGGCGTTTTACCTGTTTTTCTCAATAGAGCGACAAAGCTCGCTTCTTTTCTCACCCATGGCACAAAAAAATATCGGGCGACCATGAAGCTGGGCGTAGAAACTGACACCCAGGACCGGGATGGTACCATCGTCCGGGAGAGCACCGCCTTGCCAAAAGACCCGCAGCACATCACAGATGTTCTTACCTCACTGAAGGGTGCCGGTAAACAAATTCCTCCTATGTTTTCAGCTGTCAAGTTCCGCGGGACTCCCCTTTATAAGCTGGCCCGTAAAGGAATATCATTCGAGCGCCAAGCACGCACAATCTACATATATGAAATGACCGTGCTGGACATACGCCTTCCCTATGTCACCTTTGAGGTAGCCTGTTCTCCGGGAACCTATGTGAGAACCCTTTGTGCTGACAGCGGGAAAAAAATGGCCTGTGGCGCACACCTTGTAGAACTCACACGGCTGCAAAGCGGGAATTTCCACTTGGCAGATTCCATTAACCTGAACCGGTTACAGAGTGTGTCGAAAGAGAATGGCCTGCAGGCTACGCTCTTTCCACTCTCCGAGTCATTCAGCGATCTGCCGGGCATACGTGTCGGGAATGATCTTTTTACTCTGCTCAAGCAAAGGAGAAGCCTGGCCGTCTCCCATCTGAAAAACACTTCCCCGCAAGCCACATACAAGGGGGCTTTGCTCAAAGTAACCTGTCAGGAAGACAGTCTCATTGCCCTTGTCCAAGCACAGCGCACTGACACTGCAAGTGCTTCGCCAACGGACAGGGCATGGAAACTTGTTTGCTTCTTCAACCCCGATGAAAATACTATACACTAAACACTTACAACAGAGGAGGAATCGATGTCCTTGGAAGCTGATCACAAAAGAGAAATTATAGAAAAACATAAGACCCATACAACCGATACGGGTTCTCCTGAGGTGCAGATTGCACTGTTAACGGAAAGGATTATCTACCTTACCGAACACTTTAAGATGCATAAGAAAGACCATCGCTCCCGCCAGGGGCTGCTGAAAATAGTGAATCAACGGAGACGTTTACTCAACTATATCAAGAGAATTGATCCACCACGTTACCGAAAGCTCATTGAAGAACTGGGCATCAGAAAATAACACGTGCGTAATCACGCTGCGTATTTTAATACAAAAGGAGTTATACCACTATGAGCACGAAATATGAAAGCGATTGGGGCGGAAGAACCATATCAATCGAAACAGGAAAAATTGCAAAACAAACCAGTGGAGCCGTAACCGTACAATACGGTGACAGTGTTGTTTTAGTTACGGCAGTCGCCTCAAAAGAACCCAGGGAAAAAGTCAGTTTCTTCCCGCTCACCGTCGATTACCAGGAGATGACCTATGCCGCTGGTAAGATTCCTGGCGGTTTTTTTAAACGGGAAGGACGTCCCAATGAACGGGAAATCCTGACATCACGATTCATCGATCGTCCTTTGCGGCCCCTCTTCCCCGACGGGTTTACCCATGATGTGCAGATCATCGCTACGGTCCTTTCCGCCGACCCCGAAAACAATCCCGATATCTTAGCCATTATTGGCGCTTCGGCAGCTTTAGAGATTTCTGATATCCCCTTCAAGGGACCCATTGCAGGTGTGCGGGTGGCAAAAATCGATGATCAGTTCATTATTAACCCCTCCCGCGAACAGTATGGTCAAAGCACACTCGATATCATAATAGCAGGCAGTAAGGAAGCAGTTGTCATGGTCGAGGGTGAAGCTGCAATCCAGTCCGAAGAGGTGATCTCTGACGCCATCGCCTTTGGACACCAATCCCTACTGCCTATCATACAAATCCAGGAGAAACTCAGGGCTGCCGTGGGCAAACCAAAAATGAATTTTCTCCCGCCGGTCACCGATGACGCACTGCTGCAGGATGTTATACAGGTGGCATCTGAAAAGATTTCCAGTGCCATCCGCATACCCGAAAAGCTCGACCGCTATGAAGCATTGCGCCAAGCGGGAAAAGCAACCGTCGAAGAGTTACTTCCCCGCTATGAAGACAGGGAAACAGAAATCCATGCCCTCTTCGATAATCTGGAGAAAAAGATCATACGGGAACGTATTACCAAGGACAAAACAAGAATCGGGGGAAGAAAGTTTGACGAGATACGGGAAATCTCATGTGAGACAGGCACCCTTCCCCGCACCCACGGCTCTGCCCTCTTCACCCGGGGAGAAACACAGGTACTTGCTTCAACGACCCTCGGCACATCAGCCGATGAGCAACGGATTGACTCTGTTATGCATAATGGTTCAAAGGCATTCATGCTCCACTACAACTTTCCCCCCTTTTCTGTCGGCGAAGTCAAATTTCTCCGCTCCCCCGGCAGAAGAGAAATAGGGCACGGCAACCTGGCAGAAAGGGCCATTGCAAAAGTCCTTCCCTCCAACAGTGAATTCCCCTATACCATACGCATTGTATCAGAGGTCCTCGAATCAAACGGCTCCTCTTCCATGGCAACGGTTTGTGGCTCTATTCTCTCTCTCATGGATGCCGGTGTACCGATCAAAACTCCGGTCGCCGGTATCGCGCTCGGTTTAATTAAGGAGGGCGATGAATTCACCATTCTTTCAGATATCCTGGGAGATGAAGATCACATAGGCGATATGGATTTTAAAGTTGCCGGTACCCGGGAGGGAATCACCGCATTTCAGATGGACATAAAAATCACCGGTATCACCACTGAAATCCTGAACAAGGCACTCAGCCAGGCACGGGAAGGCCGCCTCTTCATCTTAGACAAAATGGCAGAGACCATCAAAGAGCCCCGCTCCTCCCTTTCTCCCTGGGCCCCCCGCATTGCGAGCATACAGGTCAGAACAGATAAAATTGGTGATGTCATCGGTCCCGGGGGAAAGATCATTAAGCATATCATAGAACAAACCGGAGCAAAAATTGAAATCGATGACGCAGGGAAGGTTAATATTTTCTCAAGCAGTGTAGAATCGGTTGAGAAGGCAATAGAGATGGTCCGCAACATTACCCAGGAGGCAGAGATCAATAAGATTTACCGTGGCACGGTAAAGCGCATCATGGATTTCGGGGCATTTGTGGAAATTTTTCCCGGAACTGACGGCCTCGTTCACATCTCCCAGTTAGCCGAAGGACGTGTGCAAAATGTGAGGGATGTGCTCAAAGAAGGTGACGAAGTCATGGTCAAGGTCTTAGAGATTGATAAACAGGGTAAAATTAAACTGAGTCGCAAGGAAGCATTGGGAAAGTCTCCCTCGTAACGCACGCTTCTGCCCAATCGGCCCCCTACATCCTTTCACCTACGTGCGATGCATCAGAAAACTGTACTCGATAATGGCATTACCATCACAACAGAGCACTTCCCCCATGTGCGTTCTATTTCGCTCGGCGTATGGATCGTAACCGGCTCTCGAGACGAGAATAGTGCACAAAACGGCATTGCACATTTTATTGAACACATGTTCTTTAAGGGCACTCAAAAACGTTCAGCACTGGACATCTCCAAGGAAATTGACTCAATCGGCGGTGTAATTAATGCGCTTACCAGTAAGGAGTATACCGGACTGTATGTCAAGGTTCTTGATAAAAATATTGATGTGGCATTCGACCTGCTCACTGACATATTTCTCAACTCAACCTTTGACCCAAAGGAGATAGAACGGGAACGGGAGGTCATCATCCAGGAAATACACCTCTCCGAAGACACACCCGACGAGCACATTCAGGAACTCTTCAGCAAGGCTTTTTTTAAAGGCCATCCCCTCGCGCAGCCTATTTTAGGGAATTTAGAAACAGTCAGTTCTTTCAACCGGGAAACATTACTTTCATTCCTTAATAAAAATCACTTTCAGCCCTCTAACATTATCATTTCTGCCACGGGAAATCTCAACCACGATCAGATCACCCATGCATTCAACAAGACCTTTGGGGCACTGCCAAAACGCACTCCAAACCAGTGCCGAAAACCCCTCGAGCCGATCTCCAGCTTTTCGCTCCACACCAAAAAGCTGGAGCAGGTACACTTGTGCATCGGTACCAGAGGAGTAAAACAGGATCACTCCCTGCGCTATGCAGGCTATGTATTGAACACGATCCTCGGCGGGAGTATGAGCTCTCGACTGTTCCAGCAGATTAGAGAAAAGAAAGGTCTTGCCTATTCCATTTATTCCTATTTTTCCTCCTTTTTTGACACCGGGGTATTTACCGTCTATCTCGGGGTAAGCAAGAAGACGGTGACGGAAGCAATACGACTCGTCATTGCAGAACTTGATCAATGCAAAAACAACGGTATTTCTGAAGCGGAAATCGTGACCGCCAAGGAGCACCTCAAGGGAAATACCCTTTTAGCATCTGAAAGTGTTGACAGTCGAATGACCCGATTGGCCAAAAGTGAAATCTATTTCAATAAATTCATCTCGATAGAAGAGATTCTCGATAGCATTGATCAGGTTACGCCGCAAGATGTTAAAGACCTTGCCCATGAAATCTTTGACCGAAAGTACCTATCCCTTGCTGCACTTGGTCCCATCACCCATAAGGATCTTAGGCCGGATGTGCTTGACGCGTAACCGTTAAGCCCTCCCTCCCCTGCGCTTAACTAGATACTATCTACTGGCCAGCAAGAACAGGGGTATGAAAGTGCGGCGTCCTGCAAAAAGGTGCTGCGAGAGGTTATTCGAGAAGCATATAATAGTTGAGCCTGCAGGCTGGAAAGCCTGCAGGCTCGTCGGTTTTTAAGGTTACGGTCACCGGAAAAGACAGGTGTCCGAAAAGATGCTTTCACGCGTCTACTGCTTTTTAAGATAGATAAAAAACTCCCTGTTCCCTTTGGGACCGAGAAGGGGAGACTCCATAACACCGTTTACCGTTAAACCCAACGGTCCGGCTGAGCACGCAACTTCATTGACGACCCTTTCATGCTTTTGCTGATCTCTCACCACCCCGCCCTTCCCTACTTCACCTTTGCTCACTTCAAATTGAGGTTTTATCAGTGCAACGATGTCACCATCCTCCTTAATCAGCCCAACCACCCGGGGAATGACCTTCTTCAAGGAGATGAATGAAACGTCAATAACGGCACTATCCGGTTCAGCCCCTAACTGCTCTCTGGTAAGGTAACGAATATTGCTCCTTTCCAAACTCACTACTCTTTCATCACGCTGTAGCTTCCAGGCCAATTGGCCATACCCGACATCCACAGCATACACGCTCACTGCCCCCCGCTGCAAAAGGCAATCGGTAAAGCCTCCGGTAGATGCCCCAACATCGAGAAATATTTTGCCAGCGACGGGAATCCCCCAGTAGTCCAGGGCTTTCTCAAGCTTCATTCCGCCACGGCTTACATAGGGGATGTCCTCCCCTACAATCTCAATCTTTGCATCTGCATCGACACGAACTCCTGCTTTCTCAACCCGCTTCCCGTCAACCCAGACTTTTCCCTCCATGATGAAAGCCTGAGCCCTTTGCCTGGTTGTCACCACACCGTTCTTCACTAACAGCTTATCCAAGCGATCTCTCTTGGAGGGGGGATTTCCTACAGCGCTCATCCATCATCTTTCGAGCCGACATCATGATTCCTTCTGCATCGAGCCCATACTTTTTTCGAATCACCTTCTGGGAACCATGTTCGACAAAGAGGTCATTAATGCCGAGGCATGATACGTGCACGTCCCGGATATCCCGCTCTCGCAATGTTTCTAAAACAGCGCTACCAAAACCACCTGCCAGCACATTCTCTTCTACCGTCATTACCCTTCCAACACTGCGGGCCAGGCTGCACACCAGTTCCGTATCTAAGGGCTTTACAAAACGGCAATTCACCACGGCGGCTTCGATGCCCTCATCCTTGAGTTTGCGTGCCGCATCAAGGGCGGGATAAACGGTTACGCCAACGGCGAGAATAACAAGATGGTCACCGGGCTGGAGCACCTCTGCCTTTCCCATCTCCAGTATGCCCAGATCCCTGTCCAGTGGCACACCATAACCCCTCCCCCGGGGATAGCGGATTGCAACGGGAGCGTCGAGATGGAGAGCTGTTTTGATCATATACTGTAATTCGTTTTCATCTTTGGGAGCCATGATAATCATATTGGGTATGCTCCTCAGATAGGATAGATCGAAGAGGCCGTTATGGGTAGCGCCATCTTCCCCCACAATACCCGCACGATCCAAAACAAAGACCACCGGCAGCTTTTGGTAACAGACATCATGGAGGACCTGGTCATACCCCCGCTGTAAAAAGGTCGAGTAGATGGCCGTGACCGGAAGGAGGCCCTCTGTTGCCATACCCGCTGCAAAGGTTATGGCGTGCTGCTCCGCAATGCCTACATCATAGAATCGTTCAGGGAACTCCCTATGGAACTTATCTAAACCGGTTCCACTGGGCATGCCGGCAGTAATGGCAACAATGCGTTTATCTTCCCGGGCCAATGCAATTAACGTTTCTGCAAACACCTGGGTGTAACTCGGGGGTGATGATCCTTGTGAGGGAGCGGTTCCGGTTGCAACATCAAAGGGTCCCGTACCATGAAAGGAGATCGGATCATCTTCCGCGGGTTTATACCCCTTCCCTTTACTGGTGAGCACATGAACCAGCGTTGGTCCTTTTAGCTTACTGACATTACCTAGGTTCTCCATCAGGTGATCAAAACGGTGACCGGAGATGGGACCAACATAGCGAAACCCCAATTCCTCGAAAATAAGGCCGGGGACCAGTAACCCCTTCAAGAACTCCTCAGACTGCTTTGCTACTTTTAAAACGGATTTACCGATACCCGGTATGGTCTTAATAAAAGCAGTCGTTTCATTCTTGAAGCGATTATAGAATTGCCCGGTAATAATCCGTGAAAGGTAGGCTGCAAGACCACCGACATTGGGAGAAATAGACATTTCGTTATCGTTTAATATTACAATGAGATCTTTTTCAAGGTGTCCCGCCTGATTCAGACCTTCAAGTGCTATACCTGCCATTAATGAACCATCGCCAATGACCGCAATGACTTTATGGGTTTCGCCTTTAAGACATCGCGCCTGAGCAATACCCAACGCTGCGGAAATAGAGGTGCTGCTGTGACCCACATTAAACGTATCGTACACACTTTCCTCCCTGCGGGGAAAGCCGCTGGTGCCCCCGTACTGACGCAGTGTATGAAACTGCTCTCTCCTCCCCGTGAGAATCTTATGTGCATATGACTGGTGGCCAACATCCCAGATGATTTTATCCTGCGGGGTATTAAAAATATAGTGGAGCACCAGCGTGAGTTCAACGACCCCCAGGCTCGATGCCAAATGCCCACCGGTCTTCGAGACCGTCGTGATAATCTCCTCCCGGATCTCTTCGGCCAGCTGGGGTAATTGATCCGGTTCTAAGCGCCGTAAATCACGGGGATCATGTATACTATCAAGAAGTCGTGTCATGGTGTTTTTGCATGTGCTTGTTTTAGATATAGGGGGTACTGCCCGGGGCGAAGGAGTATTCCGCCATGAGGGCTATCCTATCCTCCCTGCCCAACCGGAAAGCGCCGGTTCATTAAGCGTCTTCGTCAGTGAAGGGAGCGGCCGTAAGGGTCTCACCTTCACCTTTTAAAAGGATTTCCACTTTCCTCTCAGCCTCTTCCAGCTGTTTGGTACAGAGGCGGGAGGTCTTAATGCCCTCTTCAAAAAGCTTGAGAGACTCTTCCAGGGCCAGGTCTCCCTCCTCCAACTTAGCGACAATATCCTCCAGACGTTTTAACGATTCTTCAAATTTTTTAACTGCCATGGTGTATCTCTTGGGAATACTATGGTTTATTCGTTAATTTTTTCAACCGTGCAGCAAATGTCGCCCTTCCCCAGTACAACATTAACCCTGTCTCCCGGGGAAAGCACCCTGCTTTCCTTCACAATCCGATAAGAAGGAAGGAGGCGTGTAATACTGTATCCCCTTTGTAAAACATTTAAAGGGCTCAACCCGTCTAATGCAGCTGCATATGTTTCGAACCGCTGCCGGAACTGCTGGAACACAAGACGGATGCCGTTCGTCAAGCCCTTCTCGGAGAGGGTAAGACGTTTGAAAGCATCTTCGATAATCAGCCGGGGATTTCTGAGTAAAAGCCTTACCCGCTTTCCTTTCAGCATCTCTTGCCGCAACCGGAGCAGATGATGCACCCGGGGAGCCAGACGGCCCTTCAAATCATCCGCTCTCATGTGCAGATCACCCAGCCGGAGACGAAGGTCCGGCAACCTCTTTTGTAAATAAACAGACTGCTGCTTCTCGCTCCCGATCACCTGCACTATGCGATTCCTCAAGCGATCCGAAAGCGAGGCAATGAGACGGGCAAGTTCTTTCTTATCCCGGACCACGAGCTCGGCTGCAGCGGAGGGCGTCGGAGCACGCAGATCAGCAGCAAAATCGGCTATGGTAAAATCAACCTCGTGGCCAACGGCAGAAACAACAGGAATGGTGGAATGATAGATTGCACGGGCTACTATTTCTTCATTAAAAGACCACAAATCTTCTAAAGAACCGCCGCCACGCGCCAGTATGATGACGTCAACCCCGGGAATCCGGTTTAATGTCGCAATGGCGGTTGCAATCTCCTGTGAAGATCCTTCCCCTTGCACCTTAACCGGATTGATTAAGAGTGCAACATTCGGAAATCTCCTGCCAATAACATTGATGATATCTTTAATGACTGCCCCTGTCGGAGAGGTCACGACCCCAATGGTGGCTGGCAAAAAAGGGAGTGGTTTCTTGTGCGCCGGATCAAAGAGCCCTTCCTTTTTCAGCTTTTCTTTCAACTGTTCAAAGGCAATTTGTAAGGCTCCGGCACCTTTTGGCTCCATATAATCCAGGATTATCTGGTACTCACCCCGCGGTTCATAGACACTGATCCTTCCCCTGCAAATTATCTGTAACCCGTTCTCTGGCTGAAACTTAAGGTACCTGCCCATAAATCTGAAAATTACCGCCCGTATCTGACTCGTATCATCTTTAAGGGTAAAGTAGCAGTGCCCCGAAGAGGGACTGCGGAAATTAGATATCTCACCCTCAAGCCACACTTCTTCAAAGCCCTTCTCGAGGTGTTTTTTGACCTGCAGCGTAAGTTCAGAGACCGTTAAAATCTGCTTGTAATCACTGAGGAGAGAATTTTTTTCTGCCATAATGTGAGCTAGTATAATGGAAAATACTCAAATAATCAATAGTATAATAGCGGTGCCCCTATGATGCATTGGAGATCAAGGGTTATCAGATGGTACAGGTCTTGCTTTCAACTTTATGAGCATGTACCTTTATCCTAAGTGCTGGAAAAACCTATGTATCGTCCCCTGATCCCCCTCCTTGTATCTTACCTGTCAGGATTACTGATAGGCTTCTACCTCCCTATTCCCCGGTTCGTCCTTCTCCCCGGAATTCTCTTGTCCCTCATCTTCTTTATAACCACAATCATCATACGGGCACAACGACTATCCCTTATCCTGGCCATTATACTCTTTGCTCTTATCGGCACCCTCTATCTACAGGGCATCCTCTCACCACACCTTTCCTCCAACCACATAACCCATTACGTAACGGGGGAAAAAATGGTTTTAGAAGGGGTCATCTCCAGATCTCCCGAACTTTTTCCTGACAAAACGAGACTCCGCATCGAGCTAGAAAAAATTATTGAGCATAATAAAATAATTATAATTAACGGAATATTACTATTAACTGTT
>Ga0209536_100012592_pt1 | contig 12280 bp, 10 predicted proteins | sample DeeMarSeWOR28_12_FD_187461 | JGI IMG/M metagenome (GOLD analysis project Ga0209536, IMG submission 187461) | Marine sediment microbial communities from White Oak River estuary, North Carolina - WOR-2-8_12 (SPAdes) (version 2) | ecosystem: Environmental > Aquatic > Marine > Intertidal zone >...
CGCTGAAAATTGCTATTTCTACCGGAGCATCGGCTGGCCCTTTGAAAGGAGAATTGGAAAGGTCGATATCTTTAACAAAATCTAAAAGGAGTATGTGAACTTGCTTGTTCTTTTTACTCGTAAGAAGAATTACGTCTTCCCACGGTCCAACTTCAATGCCATCCACCTGTCTTCCCACCGAAATCTTGCCCTGGAGCTCGCCCTCTACCGAGTAAATAAGAATGCTTCCCTCATCGGTCAAAACATATATATGTTGTCCGTTGAGAGAGGCAGCCAAATCGAGAGGTGGAGTTTCCAGGTTCAATGTTTGTTTCACATCTCCTTCCACCGCTCCGTTGACAGGCGAGAATGTGGTTAACATAATTAGTGTTATAAGCAAGAAAACAGCCGATCGTTTTTTCATTGTAGGTCCCTTGTATCCCGCGGCTGCTTGCGAAGCACGGCGTTTTGCTCTCCTCAGCAGCCACGAAAAAAGTATCAGAACTCGTATTTAAACAAACTCAAAAATACGCCTCCAGATGGCGTAGGTATGTAGCCCATCTCCACTGAGGTGCTTTTATATCCCATCCCTATAGTTGGGAAAACTGCAGGGGCGATACCTTTCACGTTTATCGCGGCGTTATTCCCATACCCATAGAGAATACCTGCGTACACATTTCCCTGGTAAAAAAAATTGCGACTCTCATGAAAGGGGTATTTGTTTGTGTTGAATCTCTTACCACCAAAGTATGTTGGGTCGTTCCAGGTGTTTATGTATCTAGATACAACGTAATTATCGTATGAGGCGACGACCATTTTAAGATTTTCATTCGGGTCGTCAGATTGGTCAACATGCCTTGCAAATAAGCCGACCATTAAAGACATCTCACGAGAATCCGGCTTTCGCGAAGAGTCCGCCATCTTATCGTAGGAAAGGTTTTTCACTGTATCATCCACCTGAGGCTCGTCCGACTGATCCCCTAACTTTGCGGTCAAGGTAAACTCCGGTAACGAGTCTTCAGGCGCAGGCTCACCAGGATAATCAGCCGCTCCTGCTGATAATGGTAGGAGAAAGAATCCTGCGAGCATAAAATAGCCTAACAGTCTCGTCAAGTTTTCCCCCCAGTGAGGTTTGATGAATTGGCGAACGGTGCTCCATGCGGAAGCTTCTCGACCGCCATTCCCCTCTAGTAACCCCCAGATCCGAAGTAGGGTATCACAAAGCATGTGAAGTATAAAAGGGGTTATACTGTTTCCTTTTCTATTTTTTCAGGATTCACGGAAGAAGCGGAGGGTCAAGATCCTGACGGCTGGCGCCATATTTCGAGTATGGTTAGATCATCAGTGGCCTCGGCATCTCCTCGCCAAGCGCTGACCTCTTCCAATAGCTTGCATCCCCACGGTGGACCTGGGGTTGTATTGACGTATTTGGGTAGTCGGTGGCTACCGAAGAACTCACCTCTGTAATTCTGCGCTTCGGTAACCCCGTCAGTTATGAACAAAATCGATTGCCCTGGTTCCAGGATGATCTCCCGTATCTCGTAATCAGGTTTAGGTATGACCCCCAGAGGTATTCCTCTCAGACCGGGGAGTTTACCCAGTCCTTTTCCCACACACCACAGGGGAAATAAATGTCCCCCCCGAACCAGTTGTATTCTCCCGGTTGCCGGCCAATATCTTGCCATTACAATGGTGGCAAAAAAGCCTTCTTTGGCTAGGAGAGAGTACATGGCACTATTTACACTCTCCAGAATCTTATCAACCTCTTTGTCTGCTCTAGCCTCGCTTCTTATCCTCGCCCACAAGGCTACCATTATCAAGGCCGCGGGAAGTCCTTTGCCGCAGACATCAGCCACGTAGGTTAGCCAACTGCCATCGGCCATCTGAATAAGATCATATAGATCACCACCAACAAAGGCTGCCGGCAGCGACACAGCCCAAGCATTGCTGTCACCCGCCATCTGGGGGCATTGCGGGCAAAACTGCGCTTGAATGTGAGAGGCCGCTTCAAGTTCAATCTGCAATTTTTGTTGCTTGAGTTGGGTCTCCAGAAGTCTGGATCTTATGATGGCCACACCGGCCAAATGGGCAAAGCTGTCTAAAATTTCTTCATCTTCCTTAGTAAAACAAGGTCCTTCTTTGGAGTTTAGAACCTCGATTACACCCAGAAGTTCCTCGCCGTAGACAATAGGTACGCAAAGGAGTGTTCTGGTTTCAAAGCCGGTGTAATGGTCAGCGTATTTGAAAAATCTTTTGTCTCGCTGTACATCCCGGATGATGACAGGCTTGCGGTTTGCTGCAACCCAGCCGGCGAGCCCCTCGCCCATTTTCAATTCCACCTTACTTTTCAGGATCTGTTCAGTTTCCTCCCCCAAAGCCTCATTCTTAGCCAGGGCGAATTCGAGAACATCAGCTGTTGGATTGTAAAGCAACAGCGACGAAGCCTCGGCATTGGTAACTTCCTGGGCCAAGTCCAGAAGCTGGGGCAGCAATTCGTTCAAAGACTCTATATGTGCCAAAGACTGGTTTGCCTTGACAAGATTTTTGAGCCGTTTGGAAAGACTGACCTCGCTGGCAGAATATCCTTCCATATGCTAGAAAAAATCCCTTCGAGGAATCGCCATTCTAGAGCGAAAGCCTTGAGTACAAGTACGAGAATAATGAGAGACTAAGTGATTTGCTGATTTGCAGGGGAAGTCTGCAGCAGTGTCCCCCTTGTCCTTTGTTGGAATCTCTGTCCGATTAGAATACGCAATAACTCAAAATACCATACAAAAGCGGTGACAGTCAAAATAAGCAGGGGAATCAATCTTTAACCGAATGCAATCTGTCGCGGTTGGTGACCTCGTTGGCGAGATGTGGGAGAACAGATCTCTCCGCAAGGACTGGGGCCCTCCTGGCCGTTGGCTTCACCCTAATCTAAACCACCATGGCTATACCGAATAGACTCCCTATATGGGCTCCTTGATCCAGGAAGTGAATGAGGAACCAGGGCCATACATTGCTCATTTTCATCTTTTCTGCTTTTCTGTTCTTGCCAGTTATCCAACCAAGTAACTCTGACCGTTTCACATGTATCCTGCCAGGGCCATATAGCTTGACTTCCACTCTACAGCGTAAAAAATCTATAGCAAAGTGCAGGGCTAGGACCAAAAGGGCGCCCCTTAGCCACAGCTTACCCAACAGGAGCAGAAAGAGGCCGGCAAACACTCCATGCACCGCACTATGGTAGCTGATTGCGAGAAGTTGATCCGGCAGTTCCTGGCTGCGCTTAAGAACAGCAAGTCTGTAAGATGAAAAAACCGCGTCCCCCATCACGTGGGACACAAGCAAGAGGAAGAAGGTGCTTAGAGTCATACCACTGGCCAGTTTGTAAAAACGGTTGTGGTGAATGAGCAGCGGTGTAGCCTCGCTAAAACCTGCTCGCCAAAGGAACAATGCTCCCGCAGGGTGATCAGGAATAGCACCTATGGAGGGTTTATCAGTATGTTGTGGGATCCGAAATGTACCTGGTTACTTCAATCTCTTGGTGAATTCCTCTACTTTCTTCTCCAGTTTACTGATCACGCTTCTGACTTTGTTCAGGACTGCTGCTGCATGCTGGTCGTTCACCGAGTCTGGCTCGAGTTCACTAACAGCTTCCCCTATCTCTGCAACCGCGTCACTGAGAAGGCTATTTAGGTGCTGTGCAGCTTCAAGCTGTTTCTGGATTAAGATAATATCCTGAACGGTAAGTTTGCGCTGTGACAACTTCAGCTCCCTTTCTCTTTTGATGGTTAAGAGTCCGGTGTGCTCACTCTATTCTTGGAGGTAATGCGTAGGAGTATCTTCTCTAGCCCGGATATTTTATGAATTGCTGTCGCGAGACCATGAAGATGGGCGTGCCGACTGGCAACCGTCCCGCGGTACCGCGGGATTGGTTCCGAACCGCACCTGAAGGGTACAGCGCAAGGGCCGACACTCGAGGACGCCAGGAAGGATGGCCATATCCGTGGTCGCAGTCACGCCAGGACGTGAATTCATGAAATATCCGGGCTAGATTGCCGCTGAGAGGTAGCTTAGCACATGTACGTGCAAATGGTCAAAAGAGATTTGCCTCCGGCTAGTCTTGATCCATTACTTGTCGGACAACATTCAACATCTGCCTGATGTCATAAGGCTTGCTAACAAAGCCCTTGGCGCCGTTTTTCAGGATTTTTCTGGTTGGCCCATCAGGGGAGTAGCCGCTGGCAATGGCTATCCTCGCTTCAGGGTTGATTTTCAGAAGCTCAGCAAGGCAGTGTTTGCCTCCCATGCCCTGCATTATGAGATCTAGAATTACTAGTCCGATCTTCTCGTGCCCTTCCTGGTAGATTTGTAGGGCACTCTCGCCGTCAGCAGCCGTAAGAACTGTGTAGCCAAATTCCTCAAGGATCTGACTGCCAAGGATGCGAAGTGATTCCTCGTCATCCACCAAAAGAATGGTCTCTGTGCCCCCTGGAGAAACGCCTAACTCTTCCTGTGGTCTGACAATATCGTCCGTAGAGGTGATGGCTGGAAAATAAACCTTGAAGGTGGTGCCCTCACCTCGTTCACTGTAGCAGGTTATGTGACCTTTGTGGCTTTTGACAATTCCATACACCGTGGCCAGGCCAAGGCCGGTGCCTTTGCCGGTTTCTTTGGTTGTATAAAAGGGTTCAAAGATGTGTTCCAAGGTCTTTCTGCTCATGCCGTGACCGCTATCGGAGACTGTAAGCTGGACATATTCCCCCGGGTGGACTTCGGGATGCATTGCGCAGTAATGCTCATCCAGACTCACATTGACCGTTTCCACAAGCAACCTACCCCCTTCTGGCATTGCATCTTTGGCATTTACCGCTAGGTTCATCAGGACTTGCTCCACCTGACCAGGGTCTGCGTTGACGATTTTGAGGTCTTCGGCCAGATGGAACTCCATCTGGATCATCTTGGGAATCGTCCTCTCTAACAACTGCCTTACATTCTCGACTTTATGGTTCAGATCAATGGGCCGCAGCTCGCTTTCTGCTTTGCGACTGAAGGTGAGTAACTGTTGCGTGAGATCCGCCCCTCTCTGGGCAGCGCGAATGATTTGACCGAGCTCTTTTTGCCCATACTCTTCCTTCCCTTGTCTCATTTGAAGCAACTGGGCATAGCCCTGAACCGCTTGCAGCAGGTTGTTGAAGTCGTGGGCAATGCCGCCGGCCAGGGTTCCCACAGCTTCCATCTTCTGGGCCTGGCGGAACTGGGCTTGTATTTGTTCTCTTTCCTCTTCCGCCCGCTTGCGCTCGGCAATCTCAGCCCGCAGTTCCTCATTGATCAGAGAAAGTTCAGCAGTCTTAGTTTTTACCTGCGCCCTTAGAATCACACCCGCGACTAAAAACAACACCACTAATCCCCCTGCCAATGTCAACAATGGTACGAACCATTTTGGCAATTCCCAATGTCCATTTTTGGGTGTCCATTTATCCAGGGACTGGTGGTAAATTGATGTCTTCTCAGCTTTCAAGGGTGCCAGATGTTTGTCTATAGCGCGGATGAGTTCGCCGTGCTTCTTCTTTGGCACGGCAAAGTGGATATCTGCTGGGCTCAAAATAATGGGGCTTCTGCTTACCTTGTAATGTTTTTCGAATTCCAACCCATATAATCGATCTACAACTCCAGCATCGACTCTTTTTTGATCAATTAATTCAAGTACTGCATCATAGTCGTAAGCTTCTATAAATCTACATTTTATTTTATATTGTTCAGCAAGTTTTCTAAAATTATTGTAGTGTATATCGTTATGAATAACTGCTATTTTTTTGTTATCTAGATTAACTATCTGACTTATGTTGGATTTTTTTTGAGTATATATGATACCCCAATCTGAAAATACATTTTCATAGGTGAAGTCGTATACATTGTTTCTTTTTCTCGAATATTCGATGCCAGCCAGTAAATCGATCTCTTCCCTTTCAAGTCTCTCGAGACCATCTGTCAAATTGCCCGGGACAAATGCTATTTTCCACTTCTCATTAGAGCTGATGTAGCCGAGGACATCTATGAGAAAACCTTCCACCTTACCGTCATCTCTCAAGGATACCATTGGATAGTTGTCATAGACTCCTACCTTCAACTCTTTCGTACCCTGCGCAGGATGGCAGAGAGTAAGCTGTAACATTACGAAACAAAAGAACAAGAATATGGACTTCCCCATGGATAATCCTCTTGATTGAATGGTGCCTGGGCCGGATGTTGTTACTTTTTTGCGGTGAGATAACGCAAAAGTTGTAGCATGTTCCGTGCCAGAAAAGTTCATGCCCTGCGCTAAATTTATTCGCCCGCCCCCGCTAAACCACAGCGGCATCTTCGAAAAGGGGGAGGAATTTACTTGAACAGGTCCTACAGGGGGACCTGGTCCCGGCTTCCCAGTTATCCTATGTAAAATGATCCCAACCTTTCGCTTCTATTGTCTCAAGTGAATCTTCACTGTTCCTGAGCTTCAGACCAGGTTCTGCTACCATATGCCCTATCTGGTAGAATGTGCACCCTTTGGATTCCAGCGCTGCCCGAAGATCGTTAGCTGACCCCGGCACCACTGTCCCCAAAAGAACGTAATCCTCTCCCCCATGGAGCGAAAGCTGGTTTGGGTCTTCATGGAATCTTTTACAGTAGTCTTTAAACTTCCCGGTGGTGGGGATCATTCTTTCTTCGAGGATAGCCCCTAGTTTCGATTCCGTGCAGATATGACCTAGGTCCGCGGCAACCCCGTCTGAGACATCGATCAATGAATTGGCCACCTTCATGCCCGCAATTATGCGGCCCGCGTCTATGTGGGGATAGGGATTATGATGGGCTTCTATGAGATCTTCCCATCCCTCCATTTCTCTCCCCTTCAGGATCAGGTCCAGACCTGCAGCCGAGGCGCCCACTGGGCCGGTTAGGAAAATTAGGTCGCCCACCCTGGAACCAGATCGGTACAAAATCTCATCCTCTTTCGCTTCACCTACCAGCGCAACGTTGATCACCAGGTGTTCAGGGGATGAAGTAGTATCACCGCCTAGAAGATTTACCGCAAATTCTCTTGCCATCGATTTCATCCCCTGGTAAAAGCCATCCAAGACTGCTAAATCTACCTTTGCTGGGATGGCAATGGAGATTACCGCCTCCCTTGGAGTTGCGCCCATAGCCGCAATGTCTGACAAGTTGACGGCCAGGGACTTCCTGCCCAGCTCGTAAGGGGATATTGCGCTCAGGGAAAAGTGAATCCTTTCCACCAACATATCGGTTGTCAGGAGGATGGCAGTTTCCCCGGAAGTCTTGAACACACAGCAATCATCGCCAATCCCCCTGATGACGTTTGTGTCCCTGATGAGACAGCCGCTCTTGATCCGCTTAATAAAACCGAATTCACCAATATCCTTGATTTTCACGGCAACCTCACGAATTTAGATTCTCTGTCGGATTCGGCCTACGGCCTCAATGTACTCCAATGGGATGTCCATTACTCCATTGCTCCACTACTCCATTGCTCCACTACTCCATTGCTCCAGCTTTCCCTGTCTGCTGCCCGCTGTTTGCTGCTCGCTCGACTAGAGCCCCTTCTTCGCCCTCAGGACTTCTTTTTTGATCGCTTCGGCGGCTGCTTTCGGATCCTGCCGCGCACAAATAGCAGAGACTACTGCAACCCCGTCCAACCCGGCCTTGACAGTTTCGTATGCGTTGGCCTGACTCATTGAACCAATACCCACCACAGGGATCTGCACTGCCTCCTTTAAAGAAGGGATATTTTCAATCCCTATCTGCCGGGTCAACTCCGGTTTAGTCTCTGTCACGAACAAGGGCGACAAGCCCAGATAATCGGCTCCCATTGCCTCTGCTATTTTTGCCTCCTCCAAAGTGAATACTGAAGCACCGATGATCTTTTGTGGCCCCACTATCTTCCGGGCAACGTCAATCGGCATGTCTTCCTGGCCCAAGTGGACGCCCTCAGCATCAAGGGCAAGAGCTATATCAATTCGATCATTTATGATCAAAGGTATATTTCTTTCTTCCAAATAAGCCCTTATTTTTAAGCCTTCCTGATAAAACTCTTTGGTGGTTGCCCCTTTTTCTCTAAGCTGGACGAGAGTGACCCCCCCTATCACTGCCTCCCGAATAATTTCGAGATTGCTTCGGCCGAAAGAGAGGGCTCTGTCTGTCACCAGATAGAGGGAGTAATCCACTTTCTTTTTATCATACATTGCAGTCTTTTTAACCTCATCTCTGCGTTAGCCCTCTTTGAGATAGGCTTGAGTAATTCGGATGATATCTATCGAGCAGTGGTCCGGCGCCAACGAACCTAGAGACATTTTTTATTATGAGATTTTCTCCAAAAGATCTCACTTCCTTTCACGGTGTTGCTCCTCTTACTTATAGTGCATTACTGCCAAAACCGCAGAACTTAGTTTTACTTGCAATCTACAACGTGTTTTTGTAAGTTTAGTTAAAAATTCTAACGTTAATTTTGAAAAATTTCCAATGGCTCTATATTCAGAAGCAGAATTAGATGTAAAAGCGAAGGCGACTGTTTTTTCACTCGACCGTAACCTTGAACGGGGTAATGTTGTTAAGGAAATTTCCGCTACCTACATCAGATTTTGTGAGAGTGCAGAAGCAAAAAAGCAGTCCATAAAGCTGCGTAAAATCACCGAAGGATCTGAGTTGAGACTTCTTTTTGAAACACTTTGTTTTACCACTTTTCTTACAACCAAAATAATACCGAAATATATATTTACAAAAAGATTACTTATCAAGAAAGTAAACCATGAACTCGTACGTTATTATAACCATAGGTCTACACAACATCTCACAAAACTGTGCCGCGATCTAGGCATGACCAAATTAAATGAGATAGTTTTAATTTCTTCATCCCCTGAAATTAAAATTAAGCATGGTGACCCTTTACATCCCATGAAACGTCTAAAAGAATACTCGGAATCGCAGGGAAGAAAAGGTGGAACGGGGTCCTCACACTTTGGCAGCAATATAGCCAAAGCGCTTGACCCCTTCAATTATCAAGCTCTCGGCGCACTGTGGATGGATTTGGTGACAGCTCTGACGAAACTGACCGACAAAGTGCTGAGCGAGGTCTTCAGGCCAACAGTCACACTGAGGACATGAACTCCGCATATTACCGTGGCATATTAGTTGCTACCTTTGTCTTCTTTGCATAAATTTGCCTCCATCACATGGACATTGTTGTACACTTCAAAATTGCCGTAATTTGAATAACTTGCAAATTATTAATTGTTCTTGGGCACCGGAGTGGTGCTATAAAGCCACATCAATGGAGGTATGACTTTGGATACTATAGAATGGACTGAGACGCGAAAGCACCCAAGAAGTAAAGGTAGCTGGCCGGTAGTCATAATTACTGAACGCGGTGCCCTGATTGCAGAAACGAGAAACATAAGCCCTCAAGGAGCATTTATTTTCTGTGACCGCCCGCTTCCGGTCGAAGAAAAGATCCGGGTGCTCATCATGTTTCCTAATCAACGTTACCTGGATATCCCTGCCGAGGTAACATGGTCGTATCCCTACGGGTCTTACAAAGACGATCCCCCCTGCGGTATGGGCGTACGCTTCACCGATATCTCCAAGGCGGACCGGGATTTCATTTCTTCTTTGTCCTCGGGCTACCTGCAATCAGAACTCGAAAAAGGCACTTTCATTGATTAGATAGCTTAACATCGTAGTTTCATCACTTATAACTTCGCAGTTCATATCTATTTTTCTTACTTACCCTTTTTCCAAACGTGCCTTCTCCTGTAACTCCTGAGGGCTAATCTCGTAAAGTGCGTCCAGCAATGCTACCATAAAGGAGCCGGGGGAATTTGCCTTTGCCCCGGCACACTCCCCCGCCAGGCCGAAAAATGCGAGGCCAGCCGCTGCAGCTTCAAGGGAGTCAGTTGTTATGCTGTGAAAGGCTGCGATTGCTGCCGTTGCAGCACATCCTGTACCGGTCACGAAACCGAGCAGGGGGTGACCGTTATAGCAGCGAATTACCTTTTCGCCGTCGGTGACTATGTCCACGGGACCGGTGATGGCCACAATCGAGTTGCTGTCCTTGGCCACGTCCATTGCGGCGGCAAGTGCCTCTTCTGTTCCGTGGGCCGTTTCCACTCCTCTGGTTCTGACATATTCAGAAACTATGGAGAGAATTTCCGAAGGGTTGCCCCGCACCACGCTCAGCTGCAGTTCTTTTACCAGAGCCCTGAAGGCACGGGTTCGAAAAGAAGTGGCCCCAGAGCCCACGGGATCCAAGACAACCGGCACCCCGAGTTCGTTCGCTCTTTTTCCAGCCTTGAGCATTGATTCAAGCCATTGCTTCGAGAGGGTACCGATGTTTATTACCAATGCCCCAGCGAGAGAAACCATCTCCTCAACCTCGTCAATGGCGTGGGCCATAACCGGCGAAGCCCCCATGGCCAGGAGGCTGTTGGCAGTGAAGTTCATAACCACATAATTTGTTATGTTGTGGATCAAAGGGTTTTTTTCCCTCACTTGTTCCAACAACGACTTCAAGTCATAGCCAACCATTGTTTTCTCCAATCACTGTAGCTTTGTATCTCCATAGATCATAACAAACTGCATGAGGTGAGCGGTATGCAGTAAGCAGTAAGGGGTTCAGAAAATCGTCCAACCAGCCAACTCCTTACTTTCCCCTGCTTACTGTTCACTGCTTACTGCTTACCAAGATTACCATCTCTCATATCTCACCAGTTCCGAAAGGACCTTTCTTTTCTTGGCAGGGGGCCTATCAGCTGCGTAGCCAAGGGGAGTGAAGGCAATCGGTTCGACCCTTTCAGGCAGACGCAGAACCTCTTTTGCTGCCACAGCACTGAAGGCACCGATCCAGCAGGTGCCAAGACCCTCGGCGGTAGCAGCCAGGATCAAATGATCCATGACAATGGCAACATCGACGTCGTTGTAATTCTTCCCATCTTTCCTCACCCAGCTTTTACCTGGAATACCACACGCGGAGATGACAATCGGGGCTTGGACAAACCATTTTTTATTGTAGATCTGCAACAATTCGGCTTCGCGACCTGCCGTGTGGATGACAAGCAGTTGGAAGGGCTGGATATTTACCGCTGTTGGTGCCAACCGCCCAGCCTCGAGAATTCGCTCTAGCTTTTCTTTTTCCACCGGGTCCCTTCGGTAAGATCGCACACTGTACCTTTTCCTAGCCAGCTCAAGAAAGTCCATTATGAAAACCTCCTCGTGTACTGCTGTTTCGTCCTCCGGGGGAGTGGCTGACACCTAACGTTTTTACCATAAAGGAGACAAAGACCACAAAACCTTTCAACGATTGAGGTGTCCGCTTGCTGTGCTTTGTGATCTTTCCGGTACAGCTAACGATCAAGCAGATTTTTTTACTTTACATGGGAGAAATAATTGACTCACAAGTAGTTTCCGATTAAAATACTATGAATTCAGATCCTAGGAGATCTAACCCCTTGAGAAGACAATCATTCCGCAAGATATTACCTCTTGTAATCGCACTATCGTTGCTGACTGGAGGTCTTGCTCCTGCCAATCCCAGGTGCACGGCTGATTGCTGCGCACAACCCACGATGGCTGGGGCGCACAGCATGGCCAAGGCTCAGCCTGCCGATCTCGTTGCTAATTGCTGCTCTGGGCTCGAAACTGCCCCTTGTCCCCATACACTGCAATCCACCTCTGAGTTCAAAGACCACGCTGCTTCCGCTGTGGCGCCCGATGTGCGGCCTGCCACGGTGAAGATTGCCTCACCATTAAACAACGAGTTCATGCTGACGCAATCCCACGCCTTTTTGGCCGCCAGAAGGAGTCCCCAGTTCAGGGGGTCAGGCGTGCCAATCTACCTTTTTACCGAAACATTCTTGATTTGATACCCAGTTTTTAATTCCCTGTATCTCCACAATCATAGGTTTTTGTTCCCCTTTCGGGGTCAGCCCGTGACATGGGACATTATGAGCCTCGAGTGCTGCGCATCTCAGGCGTCCTAGTTAATTGGCTCACCGCAACGATGACAAGGTTAAAATGTCCCGTGTCAAGGGCTGACCCCACCTTACAAGGAGATTGTTATGAGCAAGAAAAACAAGAAAAATCATGTGGCGGAAAAGAGCGCTTCTAAAAAGGAGGCCATTCTCAAGAAAGAAACAAAGAGCCAGTCACCCCTTCGAACCTTACTGGTTGTAGCGGTCGTGGTAGTAGGAGGTTTGGCCTTTTATCTGTTCCAGAGCGGTTTTGACAGCAAGCCCCAGGCCCGAACCCCTTCCATTCAACCTGAGGTAAC
>Ga0209536_100012593_pt1 | contig 12280 bp, 10 predicted proteins | sample DeeMarSeWOR28_12_FD_187461 | JGI IMG/M metagenome (GOLD analysis project Ga0209536, IMG submission 187461) | Marine sediment microbial communities from White Oak River estuary, North Carolina - WOR-2-8_12 (SPAdes) (version 2) | ecosystem: Environmental > Aquatic > Marine > Intertidal zone >...
TAGTTGAAACCCACCCAGCGCACCAAGCGATCGAGGTCGAGTTCGGGCTCGGCAGAGTGCTGTCTGATCGTTTGCGCACACCGCTCTATTCCCGGCCCACCGTCGTGCTCGTACTTGTCAGATGGGTCGACCGCCAGCGCCTGACAGAAGTCTTCCTGGTGCAGCCGCAGCACCGACCCGTCACGTTCCATCCGGTCGAACCGGCCGGTGCAGAAGACACGCTCGGTAGCACCGGCAATGTCCACTGAAGCCACCCCCAGTCCTGCAGCCTCGGCTAGCAGCATGCAGTACACTTCGTTCTCCAGCAGGTACTCGAACTCGCCGGTCACCGGTTTGAGGATGTGCGTGGTGACTGCTCCGTTCAACGGCAAGCTCCAATTCCCTGCCCCGTCCCGCAACAGAGCGACCTTCTCCTGTGCTCCCGCCAACGTCAGGCGGGCGCGCTTGTAGGCGCTGGCGAGCCGGCGCCGATCGCTGCGCGAGAACAGGGTGTCCCAATCGCTGGCGCTCAGGAGATCCCAGGCCGGGGTATCGTCGGGGCGTTCGCCGCGCGGCCAGATGGAGATCGCACCCGGGCACTCACGCCCGATCGCGCCAAGCAGCGCGAACTCATTCTCGGACGGCTGACCCACTGCCGCGGCAACCAGAAACCCGAAGGCCGCCTCCGGCAACAGATTGCGAAAGAAGGGACCCGACTCCGCATCGGAGTAGGGCTCCTCCCGTTTGGGCAGCGCCAGCGAGATGGGCGGCACCGCGGCGTCCGCGACGGCGCTCTTGGCGTAGCTGAACCGCACGCCGCGCCCGCGCGACTCGAGAGTGCCTACCAGCCGGTCGTACAGCAGGACTTCAAGCACGCGATCCAATCCTACCGTCAGGAGCCGCGACAGCCAGATCCGACCGGAGTGGACAGTGCACCTGAACCGGCATCAGGCGCGCCATCGCGGGACGCGCGTACCCTGATCGCTGCGGCGGCTAGGGCTGTGGGGTCGCTCCATCGGACCGTCAGAGACTCTAGCCAGCCTGCCGCCCGGCTGACTCATTGACCACGTACAGAGTCTGCGACGGGAAGGCGAACTCGATGCCGTCGGCCTCGAACTGCTCGTGGACATACAGGTTGATAGCCTGCTGGATATCCATGTAGACGTTGTACGCGGGATCTAGCACGTAGTAGACCGCCTCGAAGTTGAGCGAGAAGTCCCCGAAATCCTTGAAATGAGACCGATCGAACCTGGTCTTCTCTTGCGACTCGATGGCCGAACGGATGATATCCGGGATCTTCTTGAGCTTGTCGCGCGGGGTCTGGTACACAACTCCCAGGCCGAACACGACCCTGCGCTCGAACATGCGCCCGTAATTGCGGATCCGGCTGCCCAACAGGTCGGAGTTGGAGAAAACCAGCTGTTCACCAGACAGGCTGCGGAGCCGGGTGGTCTTGAGTCCGATGTGCTCGACCGAGCCCAGGAATTCGTTGACGATCAAGAAGTCCTTCAGCACGAAGGGCTTGTCGAACACGATCGTGAGTGAGGCGAAGAGATCTCCCAAGATATTTTGCAGCGCCAGAGCCACCGCGATACCGCCGATACCCAGCCCGGTGATGAGCGCGGTGATGTTCACACCGACGTTGTCCAACGCCAGCAGCAGCACGACGCTCCACAACACCAAGCGACCGATGAACCCGACCGCGGTCATCGTGGTTACAGCCGCCGCGTCCTCAGTCAGCTGCCGTTGGGCGTACTCGTCGAGCAGCCGCTTGAGCACCGCACTAGCCCAGATGCCCGCCTGAACCAAGAGTGCCAACACAGCACCTAGTGCGACCGCACTCCGCACCCGTGGTGACAGATCGACGGTCAGACTGGCGAAGAAGGCAGCGAACAACAGCAGCAACGCCGGCTTGGTGCTGCCCAACACCGCGGCCACAACGTCATCCACGGCGGTCTCGGTACGCTCGGCGAAGCCGGCCATCCGTTTGTCGGCTATGCGGATCAGCAACCTGAGGGCAACGAAGATAGCCAGGGTGGCGGCCAGAGCGATGACCCAGGCTTGCACTGTGTTGTCCCACACTACCGTGTCGAGAATGTTCATGGCTTCACTCAGCATCTGTTGGATCGCAAGGTGGTATGGCTTGGAAGATAACTGACGGCCCGCATGCTTCTGGAGTCCATTCTGCGGTGCGGCCTGACAGCTCCCTGGCAGTGTGAACGATCGAACCCTGCCCACCTCTCCCAATAGGCAACGGCTGGCGCTAAGCCGAAAGCTGCTGCAATGAAATGATGCCGCTCCATGCGGCCGCGGGAGCTAGACTCGGCACGTGTACCACGCTTGCCCTTTCAGCCGAGCCGAGGTGACCTTATGGGTATGGCCGCTAGCTGCTACTACACGCGGGACATGGTTCGCACCCTGCCGGACGACGGCAATCGCTACGAAACCGTGCACGGGGAATTGCTGGTGACACCGGCGCCCGTGGCATGGCATCAGGAATTGGTGGGTCGGTTGTCGCAACTGCTGCGCGACTACCTGCGGCGCGAACCGGTTGCTCACGTGTTCTTGGCACCAGCCGACATTTCGTGGAGCAGCGACACTCTGGTTCAGCCCGATCTCTGCACGGTCCCACTCGAGGAGGCCCGCACGCTCGAATGGGAACAGATGAAGTCACTGCTGTTGGCCGTGGAAGTGCTGAGCCCCGGCACGGCCAGACACGACAGATTCACCAAACGGCGCCTGTACCAGGAGGTTGGCGTACCCTGCTATTGGATCGTCTGCCCGGACCAAGCGGCCGTGGAGGTATGGGAGCCGGCGGACACACTGCCCACCGTGAAGCGAGACAAAGTGACATGGTGGCCAGCCGGCGCCCGTGAACCACTCACGGTCTTGCTGCCGGAGTTGTTCCAGGAAATCTAGGTCGCGCGCTCGATCCCCCTGCTGCTCTGAGCCGGCGGGTTTGTGCCTTGTCACCGCCGCCAGGTTGAGCAGCGGATCGAAGCTCAACTCCTGCACTAGGTACAGCCGGCGTCAGCCCACGAGATGCAGGAGACTGCAGTTGGGCAGACGGACCTGTCAACACCGCGGCGAATTGTCGACACGTAGGCCAAACTCGAACCCAACGCGTGCTCCGGATCCACCGGCATGCTGGGCTGCTGATCGAACAGGTGGGCCCCCAGCCCAGCACTCTCAGACCTCCACGTGGTTCAAGGCAGCCCGGAACAGCCGAGGAATATCTACCTGTAACGGGGGACCGCCGGGCATGCTCCAGTCGATCACGCTGTCGCAAATCTCCGGCCGGGCGTCTTCAGGTGCCCAGCGTTCCACCAGCATAGCGTCGAGGTCGACGATCCAATATTGCGCGACGCCCGCCCGCTGGTAGATGCGCCGCTTGGCGCCCCGGTCCCGCAGCGCCGTTGCAGGAGACAGCACCTCAATGGCGAGCAATGGCACCCCGACGTCGGACCACGACTGCGGCTTGTGCCCCGGTCTCCGTGACACCACGAACACATCTGGTTGCACTAGCGTGTCGAGACCCAGCACTATGTCGGCTGGGCTGGTGCAGACCTCGGCAACTTCCCTTCCCTGCAAGGCGGCGCGCAGTAGATAGAGCAACTCGGTTACCATGCGTTGGTGCGGCACTGCCGCGGCAGGCGTTACAACGTGCACGCCCTCCAGCAGCTCGTGACGCAGGCCGTCCTCCGGCAGGGCGAGCAATGCGGCAACAGTAGTAATGCCGCGTTCAGTAGCTGGCATACCCAGAGTGTGACCCTCCTCGGCCTGTTGGAGCAACCGAATACGGGCCGAGCATAGAGGGTTGGCTGGGACAGGCATACCCGAATTCGGGCCAGCACGGTCATTCCATTGCGTGTGCCCACCGCCACCCCACCCTAACCCTAACCCCAGGCGGGAAGCCTGGGGCTGCGGTAGCCTGGGGTCGCGACAGACAGCTACGCTTCAGGGCAGCAGCCTGAACCCCCGTGCGTGCTCAGGAAGGACGATTGAGAAGTGGCGCCGATCAGTGGTAAGCAACTCTGTGACACCGAGCCGTTCCGCCATCGCGACTATGGAAGCGTCGACAAACCCAAGGCCGGCATCCCGATAGCTGGCCATCAACGCAGCCGCACGTCCGGCATCGGGCACCACATCGAATTGTTCCACCGCGAACTCACCGTGTGCCACGGCCGAGATGAACGCTTCCTCGGCCAGGGGACCGATACGGGTGTGCAGCAGATAAGCTACCTCGGGCAGGATCGTTGCGGGCAGCAGCACCGGTGCACTCTTCTCCCTCCACCAAGTCAGAATCCGTCGATGCCAGGTGTCATCGCGGTCGATGAGGGCATACACGGCACCCGTGTCGGCCAGGATAGTCACTCGTGTGGATCCGTCCAGAGCAGCTGCTCGGCATTTTCAGCGGTCGCTTCGCTGCCACTCGAGAAAGCACCGGCGACGGTCGGCACGACTTCGCCGGCACGGCCCCGCCCCCCTGTCACGTAGGCGGTGACCGCCTCACGCACCAGGGCCGCGAAGCTCTTTCCTTCACTCCGAGCCATCTGCCTGGCTCGCCGGATCAGGGATTCGTCCAAGAACACTGTTGTGCGCTTCATGACATACATATTACGTCATATATATGACATGGCAACCCCACCCCTTCCTGCCCAAGCCCACGACACGGACAACCCCTAACCCCAGGCGGTAGCCTGGGGTCGCGGCAGCCTGGGGCTGCGGTAGCCACGGGTCGCGGCAGCCTGGGGTAGGGCCGACGGGTCGGTCAGCCGCTACGGGATATCCATCAGCCAGATGTCTTCCAATACTCTGATGGCCGCTGACTGCTGGATCCCACCCACGGTCAGCGTCACCCGGTACGTGCCCGCCGCGACCTCCGGACCCTCCTCGTCGTCCTCATCCTCGGGGTTGGCTCGCAGGTCCCACTGCACCCGGTTGAGTCCCGCGACGGCGGTGCCCTCCAAATCCCGCACCACCTCACCGGTCACGATGTTGCTGATCTGGATGGCCACGTCGCCCGCAGGCGCGGCAGCCAGAAAGTAGTGGATCGCGCTGCCAACCGGCGGGTTCTCGCCGGTCCAAGTCTTGTCTCCCGTCACTGCACGGCTTTGCCGGATGTCCGTCTTCCACAGTACCGCTTCCCTCGGCTGGAACAGGTGCACGTCCTCAGCCATGACCTCTGCGGTCACAGCTTGCAGTGGGGTCACATCATCCATTATCCAAATGCTGCGGCCGTGGGTGGATAGCACCAGGTCGTTCTCCCGGGGATGGATCAGGATATCGTCGATCCGCACCACCGGCAGGTTGGGCATGAAGCGGTGCCATGTCGCGCCCTCGTCCAGGGAAACGAACAGCCCGAACTCGGTGCCGACGTAGAGCAGGCTCTGGTTCACGGGATCTTGTCGAATGGTGTTGACGTTGCCGTACTCCGGCAGGTTGGAGGAGATGTCGCTCCAACTCTGCCCGAAGTCGCGGGTGACGTAGACGTAGGGCTTCAGGTCGTCGCTCTTGTGCCCGTCGATCGAGACGTAAGCCGTTGCCTCATCGTAGTGCGAGGCCTCGACGCGGGACACGTAGTAACGAGTCGTTCCGCCCGGGAGGTTACGACTCACCTCGGTCCACGTCGCACCACCATCTTGGCTGACCTGGATGTTGCCGTCGTCGGTACCCGCCCACAGTACGCCGGGAACCAGCGGAGACTCGGCCACTGACACGATGGTGCTCCAGCGGCTCACTCCGTCGTTGCGCGACAAGATGCATTTGACCCCCCGGTCTACCTGGCCGCAGCGCGGCAGGTCGTTGCGCAGATCGAGCACCTCGATGTCGTCCCGGTCGACGTTCTTGGTGAGGTCCGGACTCATGGTCCAATACTCGCCGCGGTCATGCGAGGTGAAGAACCGATTCCCGCCCGCGTGAATGGTGCGCGGGTTGTGCGGTGACAGTATGAACGGTGTGTTCCAGTTCCAGCGGATCTCCGTGTTCAACGGTGGTGCAGGTACGATGTTCGTCTCTAGATTGTCCAGCTCGGGAGCGACCGGCCTGACGTTCTGCATTTCACCGGCTGACAGATCGACACGCCTGATGTTCCCGTTCTGCGACTCGGAGAAGAGCATCGTTGGGTCGCTGGGATCCATCGCCGTGTAGAAACCATCGCCGCCACCTACGCGGTACCAGTCCTGCGACAGGATTGGACCCTCACGCACCATGCTGGGACCGCACCAACTACCGTTGTCCTGCAAGCCCGTGCACACGTAGTACGGCCGGCGCAGGTCGACTGACGCATGATACGGCTGTCCCAGCGCCCAGCCGCGCAGCGATTCCCAGGTCTCGCCCTGATCCCAGCTCACGTCCACCGCACCGTCGTTGCCGATCATCAGATGGTCGTGATTGCCGGGATCGATCCAAAGGGCGTGTTGGTCCACGTGGCCGTAGCCGTCGAGTCGCTCGAATGTGAGCCCGCCGTCACGTGATTTCCAGACGCGCTGGTCCACCACGTAGACCAGTTCCGGATCCTCGGGAGAAACCCGGATCTGACTGAAGTACATGGGACGTCCGTTCTGGTTGCTGCGAAACTCCCAAGTGGCGCCCCCGTCCCCGGACCGCCACACGCCAGCCCACTGTGGATCGGGGGGCAACGAGTCCACGTCGTCGAGCCGTTCCCACTCCTTTTTCTCAGCGTCTGACAGTGGTTCCTCACGGTCCGCGGCAACTTCGATCTGCGCGTAGACAACGTTGGGATCGGCCGGTGTCACGGCCAGGGCGATGCGTCCCATGGTTCCCCGTGGCAGTCCACTGCCCTCGACGCGGTCCCAGGTCTCGCCACCGTCGTCGGAAAGCCAGATCCCGCTGCCCGGCCCGCCACCCACGAAGCAGCATGCGGTGCGGCGATGCTCGTACATGGCGGCGAAGAGCCTGGAGGGATTGGACGGATCGATGACCAGGTCGGTGGCTCCGGTGTTCTCGTCGACGTACAGCACCTTGCGCCAAGTAGCACCGCCGTCGCTGGACTTGAACACGCCGCGCTCGGGGTTCGCTCCGAACAGGTGGCCGTTCGCCGCCACCCACACCACGTTGGGGTCGTTGGGGTGGACCACGATCCGAGCAATGGTCTGCGTCTCCCGCAACCCCACGTGGGTGAACGTCTCTCCCCCGTCCACGCTCTTGTATACACCCTCACCGAATGACGAACTCTGCCGGTTATTGGCTTCGCCAGTACCCACGTAGAGGATGTCGGGATTCGACGGTGCTAGAGCCAAGTCGCCGATCGAATGCGTGCCGTAGGTATCGAACACGGGTCGGAAGGTCGTGCCGTTGTTGCTGGTCTTCCACAACCCGCCGGTCGCGAGGCCCACGAAGTAGCTGTGGGGATCGTCCGGTCGGACCGCTATGTCGTCTACCCGACCTCCTTGTCCCACCGGCCCGATGGAGCGCCACCGGAAAGGCTGCAGGATGGGATGGTCGGGGGCGTTGATCACCCGCTCCGCTCCCGGCTGCTGCGCGAGCGCCGGACGGGCAATTGGGGGAAGGGCGAGCAGCGCCGCGATCATGACGAGGCGCGGAATGAAGACGGTGCGAAACATGGGGGACTCCTTGCGGGAGGCTGGTGATTGACGATTGACGATTGACGATTGACGAATGCATCGGGGCTCAGCCGGCCTGCCAAGTCCTCATGAACCTCTCAGCCAGCTCGGGCCCCGCTCCCTCGGCTTCGTGCTTGAAGAACACGAACGCTCTGGACCAAGGCTGCTCTCGCAGCCGGTCACACCAGCTCTGGAGGTCAGCGTCGCTGTACTCCTCGCGCCTCAGCCGGACGTACCCCCAGTCCGCTGTCGAGATCAGCGAGGGAGAGCTGTCAGCGGCGTCACTGGTGACCAGAGCAACATCGTGCTCGCGGAGCACGCTGTAGACTGCGGCGTCGAACCACGACTGGTGGCGGAACTCCAGGGCGGTCCGTGCACCGCTGGGTACCAGCTGGAGAAACTCAGCCAGACGAGCGACATCACTTTTGAGGTTGGGCGGCAACTGAACCAGCAGCGGGCCGAGCTTCGCTCCCAACGTTGCCACCGTACGGAGCAGGTAGGACAGCTCCTCGTCGACGTTCTTGAGACGCTTGATATGCGTGATCTTGCGCGACGTCTTGAGGACGAAAGCGAATTCGGCCGGTACCTGCTGCGACCACTGAGCCAGCATCTTCTCGGTGGGCATGCGGTAGAACGTGCTGTTGATCTCTACGGTAGTGAAATGCCGGGCATAGTAGGAGAGCATAGCATCCGCCGCTATGTCGTCCGGATAGAACTTGCCCTTCCATTCCTTGTAGGAGTAGCCACTGGTGCCTACGTACAGTCGCATGCGGTCCCTCAGTGATGGGGAGTGGTGGTGCCCCTGAGTGCGGCCCCCACCGTGACAGCAACCCCGAGTGCCGTCGTGTGCCTGGCCGCCGACTCAGACGAGCAATACATTGTCGCCGACCACCAAGCACTTTGCGAACCGGAGCTGATACATGAGACGAATCCCAGTGATGCTCGCCGCCGGGCTCGTGCTGGCAGCGTGTGCCCGATCGAGCAACGATGTCGCGCCACCACCCGCACCACCGGCGCGATCCGCACCACCCCAGCCCACAGCCGCGCCGACACTCGATCCGTTGGGGGTGTATGACTTCAGCACCGAAGTGGACGGCCAACCCGTCACCGGTGTGTTGTCAATCTCAGGTTCACCTGGCGCCTACACCGCCACCATGAGCAGCGATATCGGGAACATTGGGGTTCGCAACATCAAAGTGGAAGGTATGAGACTGAGCTTCATCGGCGACCATCCCGACGCCACAGTGTTCATCGAAGTCGTCTTCTCAGGCGATTCGTTCGCCGGCGAGTGGGACGCCGGCGACATGTTCGGCTACATATCAGGCTCCCGGCGCTGACGACTGATCCAGCGCCGCCGCTACATCCTGTGGGTCGCTGACCGGGGCCTGGCACGCGAAGTTGCGACACACATAGAGGGCGGCTTTGCCGTCCACCAGCGTCTTGTGCTCGAGCAGCGGCGGAACTCGACCGGGGCCGCTGGGATCACCCAGCGCCTCGATCCGCCGCGGCAAGTAGTGTTTGACCACCTCCCGGCGCAGTTGTTCCAGGTCGGCTGAGCCGGCCTGACCCACCAGCGCCAGCTCCACGGGACCCTCGAGTAGGAGATCCACCACCATCAGACTTCTGGCGAAGCCGCTGGGGAAGCGGGCTATCAGGCTGCCGTACGCCTCGATGCTGCGCCGCGCCGCGGTGCGAAAATCGTCCCGCGCCAGGTGATAGGACGCCCGCGCAAGCGCACTGGCGGCTACCGCATTGGGTGCGGGGGTAGCCCCGTCGGCCCCGTCCCGATAGCGCATCAGCAACTTCTCGTGATCGCGCGAAGTATTGTAGCAGGCACCCGACTCGGGATCCACGAATTCAGCCACGACCCGCTCCAGCAGTCGTTCCGCCTGCCACAGATAATCCCACTGGCCACCTGCCTCATACAGATCAATCAGAGCTTCGGACAGATACGCGTAGTCGGCGAGGTATGCATCGAGTTTGGCCTGGCCGGCGCGGTAGGTGCGGAGCAGGCCGCCGTCGGGGCGACTGAGTGTGCCGAGCACGAAATCCGCTGCCCGCGTGGCTGCCAGCAAATAGCGGCGGTCACCGAGCGTGCGGTACCCTGCGGCCAGCGCGCTGATCATCAGTCCATTCCGCGCCGTCAGCACCTTGTCATCGAGACCGGGAGCGACCCGCTCCAACCTGGCAGCGTACACCTTGCGCCGCGCATCGTCCCGGGCAGCCATCAGCTCTGCGAGCGACATCCCCAACTCCCGAGCGACTTCGTTCGGATCGCGCGGCACATTCAGAACGCTCCTCCCCTCCCAGTTGCCGGCCGGTGTCACGTCGTAGTAGGTGCAGAATACGCGGGCAGCCTCTCTATCGAGCACGGCTGCAATCTGGTCTGGCGTCCAGACGAAGAACTTGCCCTCCTGACCCTCCGAGTCAGCATCCGTAGAAGAGTAGAAACCACCGCCCGGATCGGTCATCTCCCGCAACACGTAGTCGAGCGTCTCCTCGGCGACGCGGCGGTAGTCCGGTTTCTGTGTGACCTGATACGCCTCGAGATATGCGACGCTCAGCAGCGCGTTGTCATACAGCATCTTCTCGAAGTGGGGTACCAGCCAGTGGCGATCGGTCGAGTAACGGGCAAAACCGCCCCCCACGTGGTCGTAGATACCCCCCTGCCCCATGCAGTCCAGCGTCTTGCACACCATGTCCAGGGCCCTGGAGTCGCCGAGGCGGTCGTGCAGCCGCAACAGCAGGGAGAGACCGGTGGCCGGAGGGAACTTGGGCGCCGACCCGAAACCGCCATACACCGAGTCGAAGCTGCCCCAGTACTGATCCAGGGCGCGCTCCAATTCAGCCTCCCCCACCGACATTGCCGGACCGATCTCTGCCGTCTGATTCCGCAGGTGATCCGCGATCCGCTGCGCCTGGTCGCGCACACTGGCTCGTTTGTCACGCCACGCTGCGGCAACAGCGTTCAGCACGGTGGGGAATCCCGGACGCCCATATGCGTCGCCGGCCGGGAAGTACGTGCCGGCAAAAACGGGCTCCAAGTCGGGAGTCAGGAAAACGGTCATCGGCCAGCCACCCTGGCCCTGATTCATGGCCATCGTGGCCGCCATGTAGATCTCGTCCAGATCCGGGCGTTCTTCGCGATCGACCTTGATGTTCACGAAGTGCTGGTTCATGATCGCGGCGATCTCGTCATCTTCGAAAGACTCCCGCTCCATGACGTGACACCAGTGACACGCGGCATAGCCGATCGACAGCAGTATCAGACGGTCTTCCTGCCGGGCGCGCTCCAACGCTTCGTTACCCCAGGGATACCAGTTGACCGGATTGTGGGCGTGCTGCAGGAGATAGGGACTCGTCTCTCCAATCAAGCGATTGGTGTGCATGGGACGCTCGGTCAAGCTACGTCTTCCTACAGACCGCTTGGCTTCACCACTCGAGACCGACTCGTGCAGCCGCGATTCTGAGTCCGAGCAGAGTGAGATGGGGTTCGTGAGCCTCTATCTCTTGGCTCAAGGGCACGATCTTGTTCGCCAGGCCACCGGTCGCCACCACGTAGGGGACCCCTCCGTCAGGCCACTCGGCCTTGATCCGCCGCACGATCCCGTCCACCGCCTCGGCGGTGCCGAATAGCACGCCGGCTTTGATGCAGTCTTCTGTGCGCCGGCCGATAACGTGACTAGGCGGCTCGAGTTCGGTCGCCGGCAGTTTCGCCGCCCGCTGACTCAACTCCTCAGCCGCTGACTGGAGACCGGGAGAGATGACTCCACCCAAGAATCGGCCGTCAGCGGTGATGCAGTCGAAGGTCGTGGCGGTGCCGAAATCGACTACCACGGTGTCCCGCCGGTACAACTCGGCGGCCGCGAGTGTGTTCACTATCCTGTCCGCTCCAACCTGTTTGGGTTCCTCCACGTCGAGCACAACTGGCAACGCCGTGGAAGAATCGACCAGCACCGGTCTGATACCGACGGCGGTCTCCACACCCTGGCACAGGTTCTCGGTGACCGACGGAGCAACCGAGGCAACGATCGCCGCGTCTATCTCATTGGTGGAATGACCAGCGTGACTCAAATAGGACGTTAGCGTAGCGGCCCACTCGTCGGACGTTCGCCGTGCCGACGTGGTGAGGCGCCAGTCGGCACTCAGCTGCTCCCCAGCGAAGAGCCCTACCGTGATCTCGGTGTTGCCAACATCAACCACCAGCAGCATCGGGCCGACCCTCAACAGGTAACCGCTCCACGAAACCTTTCTGCCTGGCCACCCAGAGGCACAGCAGTCCGGCAATGAGCAGGGTCACGAGCCAGACGGACAGTGGCACGCCCACCTCATCAACGGCACCGGCCGCAACCGGCCGAGCCAGGTCTACGGCCCAGTAGCTGGCCGCGAATGCGGCACTGTATGCAGCCGACACCAGCAGCGAGCAGGACAACACGAAGAGACATCCGGCTGTGACCGCTGCCACACCGCTCAAGAGTGCACCCGCCGTTCCGATGACGCCGGCCCGGGCCAGTATGATATACCAGGCTGTCGCGGCCAGGCCGGCGGCCAGCACCGTGAGTAGGCCAGAACTCCCCGAACAGCCGATGAACAGGCGACGGAAGGCAACCTCTTCGGTGATGAGCTTCGAGGTCACACCAATCGCGAACAGGAACAAGAAGGACGGCAGAGCGGCGGCGCGACACGTCGCAAGGTCAGTCCCAGTCACACCGGCC
>Ga0209536_100012594_pt1 | contig 12278 bp, 3 predicted proteins | sample DeeMarSeWOR28_12_FD_187461 | JGI IMG/M metagenome (GOLD analysis project Ga0209536, IMG submission 187461) | Marine sediment microbial communities from White Oak River estuary, North Carolina - WOR-2-8_12 (SPAdes) (version 2) | ecosystem: Environmental > Aquatic > Marine > Intertidal zone >...
AGCGAGCAACGAACCGGCCAGGAATAATCCACTGAAACGTTGCTCTGCACGGTATTGCTCATTGTAAAAATCATCCAGGAAAAAGTAGTGATAAGGATTTCCCGGGTAATGAGCGATCCATATCTTCTCCAGTTCAGAAATAAGTCTGCTTATATCGGTCATTTCAGCCTTTATGGTATAGTACATATTTCCCGGTTGATGAAAGAATCCTATGGGTCCTGGCAATTCTTTCATCATTTGCTGATTGAAATCGTTTACAATTCCTTTTACATTAACCATTTGCCTTCCCCCTCTCAGAACTTCTCCTATGGTGTTCTCTGCATTTTCAAAGCCAAAGTATGAAAGCGCTGCTTCATTCAGAATGATGTTGCTTGAATCTTCCAATATGGTAGAAGAAAAGTTTCTACCTGCAATGAAAGGTATACTATAGGTATCGAAGAACTGATCATCCACATAATACACTTCAATCTTTTTTTCTGTATTACGTCCCTCAATAGGAATTCCGTAGACACGTGAGAGCGTAATCTCAGTTCCGGGAATACTTGTTGAGGAGGTGATATTTCTGACCATGGACAGCGATCTAATGTCATTTTTAAATGCTTCCATGCCGCTCATATAGGACTCATAAGAATCTACATTGAGTATCCGGGGCCCATCCAGGACTATTAATCCCTCAAGTTTAAATCCCAGGTCATGATGGCGCATAAAATTAACCTGTCGATAAATGGTGATGGTTCCAATAATAAGAATGATAGAAACCGTGAACTGGAAAACGACAAGGTAATTTTTGAGGCGGCCAATCCATCCCGATCTACTAGGTATTTTACCTCTTAAAACCAGGCTGGGTGTGAACTGGGCACTATATATGGCAGACAGGAATCCAGTGAACAAGGTGCCAGAAACCAGCAGAATAAAAAAGAGAAGTATGAGGGTCGAAATATCAATCTGCACAGGACTTTGCATTGCCTGTCGAAAAATAGGAAGCAAAAGAAAGACACCGGTGAAGCTAATGATCAGCGCCATCAGGTTCAGGCATGCTGATTCGGTTAAAAACTGAAGAATCAGATCTTTCTTTAATGCTCCTGATACCTTTCGGATGCCCACTTCATGCGCTCTTTCCACGGAACGCGAAGTAGCCAGATTGAGGTAATTGATAAATGCAATCAGCAATACAAGCAAAGCAATGATTCCCAATGAATTAACATTTCGATAGTTGCCATTGACTTCCAATTCGTTACTTACAGAGGAATGTAAATGAATATCCGTCAACTTCACTAGCTTATATTCAATCAGAAAGAATGCCCTCTTCATAAATTCCCCGATAAAGGTTTCGGGTATCTGTGGCAGTTTGCTTTCCAGGGCCTTCGCATCAGCACCCGGATTAAGGAGGAGGTAGGTATAGACCCTTTCACTAACCCACGCATTATCCCAATATTGGTTTTGCTGTAGCAGGTTTTCGTAAGATAGCAGGATATCAAAGTTAAAATGAGAATTCCGGGGGATGGATTCGACAACTCCTGTTATCATAAAATTTAAATAACCATCAATTTTAAGTATTTTCCCCATGGGATTCTCCTCACCGAAATATTTCCGGGCACATTCCTCGGTAATAACGGCATGATCCAAGGCCAGAATATTGGAGTCTGCTGCTCCCTGTATCAGAGGAAATGAAAAAACATTGAAAAAAGATGATTCAGCATATAAGAGGTTTCTTTCTTTAATGGTTTCATTCTCATCCCCATAATTTACCAGACCTTCCATACGAATGAATCGTGTGTGATCCTGAACCTCCGGAAAAACATTCTGTATTTCTCTTCCTATACCATGCGATCCTGATGCAGAATGTTGTTCAAGAACTTCTTCTTCATACAACAGATAATCAACCCTGTATATATCCTTGGCATGCTTATGAAACGTATCGTAGGAAGTTTCTGCTTTTATCCAGAATACGATTAATGTAAACGCGGTAATCCCAATGATTAATCCCAGGAGATTAATGAAGAAATATCCCTTGTTCAACATCAGATACCTGATGGTAAGCGTAAGGTAAATCTTGAACATGATGTTCTTTTTCCCCCTTTAACCAAGCCCTGGCCCTGCCTGATATTTGGATCTTCCGACTCAGTTTGGCTATAGCAAAAATTGATCTCTCAGCATCATAGCATGTAGAGATACATTTTATAATTACAATTTACTAATTTAAAATAAAATCTGCCCTTTTTTTAGAAGTGTTTCTGTTTGACTTTCTTTCTTCTTTATCAAACTGATTGAACAGGTCATAGTGATTGTTTTAAAGTATTTACTTCCAAAGTTTTCAACATCCTATTCCGGGAAGGTCTTAAAAATATAAGAATTATTGCCACAGCATTATCCTTAAGTATACTATATCCGCAATGCCGCTTACTGCTCGATGAATATTACATACAATGAATGATCATTCATACCTCAGACTTGTTACAGGGTTCTTCCTTGCTGTATTTAAGGCTTGCCATAAAACAGTCAGAAAGGCAATAATTATCATAAATATGCCGATTGACATGAAAATAACCGGATCAAGCCTAACTTTTATAAAGAAAACCTTGAGGACCATATTTAACACCAGATAGGCCAATGGCATGGCAATGACCGTTGCGATAATCACCAATTTTATAAAACCGCTCGATAACAAGGTGATGATTTTGGTGACGGATGCGCCGAATACCTTTCGGATTCCTATTTCTTTTGTCCGTCTTTCAACGGTATAAAGCGCTAGACCGAACAGGCCCAGGCAGGATATAAAGATTCCAAAACCACAGAAATAATATAGTGTGGCTACCATTTCATCACTGGTTTCAAACATGGGATTTTTATATTCTGACATCACATAATGCTCAAAAGGATATTCCGGATTATGTTTTTTGAAGATGCTCTGAATCCGGTTCAAGCTGGTTTCATTAAATCCTTCATTTACTTTCAGGAAAATGAAATCGTTGCTTTCCCTGAATGTCATCATTAGCGCTTTTCCACCAACATCAATCGGGAAAAACACGAAATCTTCAACAACCCCAATAATATTATACTCAGTACCTCTCAATTGAAATCGCTGACCTATGGGATCTCCTTCATATTCTAAAATCTTAATAATCTCTTTATTAACAATAATCGCATCAACACTATCCGTGGCGTGTTCTCTTGAGAAGAACCTTCCCTGGGCCATTTCCATTTCGAATGTTTCCAAAAAATCATAATCAGCTGCAATTATTCTGGCGATTGTGTTCTCCACATCCTTCTCCTTACCCCATTCTATTTCACCTGTGTCAGCATAACCAGGAAGCGATGAGGCTGACGAAACATATCTTATACTGGATTCATTCAATAATTCGGTCTTAACTTCCTGATACTTATGCAAGAGATCACCACGAGCAGGAATAAAAATCACATTTTCCTTATTAAATCCCTGATCAGCAATCTCCAAATATTCTAGTTGCTTATAAAGGTAAAACGTACATAAGATGAAAAAAGTAGTCAGCGCAAATTGAGAAACGACCAATATTTTACGCAACCTGGTTCCTTTAGATCCCGAGGCGTGATAATCCCTTAAGATCAGGGTAGGCTTCATGGATGATAACAACAGCGCCGGGTAAGAACCAGCTAAAACACCCACCACCAGTACTATACACACCACAATAATCCAGAATGCAGGTTCAGCGTAATTAATGCTCAGGTCTGCATCAAACATTTCACTGACTTTGGGCAAAGCCAGCTCCACCATCAGAACAGCAAAGTGAATAGCAATAATGGCTATGACCAGACTTTCACCAAGGAACTGTGCTGCTAACTGCCATTTTCCGGCCCCACCTGTTTTTCGGATCCCTACTTCCCGCGATCTTTCCATTGATTTTGCTGTGGAAAGATTAATATAATTCAGGCAGGCAATAATCAGTATACCAAACCCAATGATACCAAAGATAAGTATGCCAATGAAATTTTTCTGTTCCCCATAAAGATAGGCCTGCTTGATGTGTGTTAAGGAACGATGGGCTTCCAGATTAGTATCCTCTTCCTTCGAATCAATAAATTCATTAAGGGTTGAATTAATAACATCCGCCGAAGCAGGATCCTCCAGCACAAAATAGGTAAAAAAGTTCGTATAGCCATACCCGTCAAGTGAGTATCCGACAATAGATTCCAGGGTATGGAAGGGTGCAATATAGGAAAACTTTATGCTGGAATTGTCAGGAATGTTTTTTAAGATTCCTGTTACTACTAATCCAATATCCTGATTCAGATATATTGTTTGCCCCATGGCATCCTTATCAGGGAAGATTTTTTCAGCAAGTTCTTCTGTAAGGATTATATTTTCTGCACCGTTAAAGGCACGCTTAATATCACCTTGCAGCAGTTCAAATGAAAACACCTTAAAAAAGTTAGTATCGGCAGCAATACCTTCCTCTTCCATAAACGACCTTGGTTCTAAGCTGCCTTCCAGATGTTCCGGCTTATAGGAAAGTAAAACCTCTCCAAGTTGTCCATATCTTGTATATTGTTTTACCTGCGCATAGGATGCCGTGATCTCCGGTCCCATTAAAGCTCCGGTACGGTCGGTAGTATAATCCCCGGAAGTTAAAACCAGTCTCTGCTGAAGAAGGAATATATTTTTGTAATTTTCATGAAACCGATCCGTGGTGAGCATGAAATGGGTCATTACCAGGATCAATAAAGAACAAGCCATTCCTATGGAAAGTCCAATAATATTGATGAAACTGAAACCCCTGTTCTTCAGGATGTTTCGGAAAGCTATTTTTATGTTGTACCAGAACATATGTTTTGAATTCAGGATGTATTTATAAGGCAATTAATCTATCAGGAATGTCAGAATAACTCCACATGAATGACATCAAATGACTATATAGAGTGTTAATATAAAACATTTGATCCTAATCACCCCAAATAGTAGGTTGCAACAGGGATGCCAAAATATAAAATATTGAAATACAGATAGTTAAAGTAATTTCTTTTTTGAAATTGTCGGAAATCCCGACATCATTGTTCAGAATTCAACTATTTTCAAACCTATAAAGTCATACCAGGTTGAGGTCCTTTCCCGAAATAACCTGGCACGAAAAGCCAAGTTATGAAAACGAATCAAAAGAATCCTCATCAAAAAGACTTGTGCAACAAAATGTTTTGTATAAATCCGTTCAAAGATTTAATAATTACTGTTGGTCTGCTACAATTCCCCAGTTCTCATTATGCTCAGGGCCCATTTCCAGTTCTAAGGTTCCACCTTTTAACAGTTCTGTTGCAGGAAATTGAAAACTCTTCAATTCCTTGCCGTTCAATTTTGCCGATTGTACGTATTTGTTGCGTCTCGATGCATTTCTGGCTTCAATTACAAAAGTTTCACCACGACCAAATTGTTGCCCCAAATCAATCTCGATTCTTTCAAAAAGTGGACTGCCAACCTCATAAATTGGTTCAAAACGGCAGCCTCCATCTGTTTGAAACAAGCCCATGGATGCCATCATAAACCAGGCACTCATTTGCCCCTGATCTTCGTCGCCCAGGTAAGCATTGGCAACGCCGTAACCATAATAACGTTCTAGAATCGCACGACTCCATTTTTGGGTCAGCCAGGGTTTACCTACCCAATTGAACAGGAAAGCAAAATGCATACTCTGCTGGTTTCCCTGCATTACCGGATAATTCCAATACTGATCGTTTAATCCGTTGAACCGGGTTTTATCGCTTTCTTTAAATCCCCAATCCAAACGTTCGATAAAGCGGTCTTTACCGATAGCCTCTGCCAGTGCCGGAACGTCCTGCGGTACAAAATAGGTCAGCTGCCAGGCATTTCCTTCCACATAGTGGTGGTTTGCCCCTGATTGATACGGATCAAAATCGGATAACCACTCCCCTTTCGAATCTTTCATTCGGGCAAATCCAGTTTCCGTATCGATTACATTTTGCCAGTTATACCCACGTTTTAAAAAGGTTTGATAATCCCTCTCCTTACCCAATGCCCTGGCAAACTGCGAAACGGTCCAATCGTCGAATGCATATTCAAGGGAATTGGAGAAACGGCCTTCATCATAAGGCACATAACCGTGTTCCAGATAAGTATCCAAATCGCGGTTTCCTGCATATCCACCACCAACAACACGACCGGGTGTCGTCTGCATTTTTTTTACCGCCTCGTATGCTTTTTCAACATCATAATCCCTGATCCCCATTTGGTAGGCCCCTACAATGAGAGGTACTTCGTGCTCGGCCACCATCACCGGTATATATTCCATAGCGGCAGGGCCTTTGGCCAACCAACCACCGGCATCGTACATGGCCAGTTGCGATTTCACCCACCGGTTGCTCCATTCGGGCGTTGCCAAATTCCAGAATTGGTTGAGGTTCCAGAAGGTATTCCAAAAAGCATCGCAACCGAGAGCCGGTGAGCCCGGATCTTCCATTTTTTGAATTTTCTCTTCGGCATCACGCCATTCCCCATTTACATCGCTAAAGGTATTTCGGCTGCAAATAGAACGATAAAAGTTATTGTAGAAACGCATTTTTTCACGGGCATCGCTGGAAGTTATTTTTACCCTATTCATGAGTTCATTCCAGGTATTCACATTGTGTTGTCGAATGGCCTCAAAATCCCAGTCAAATGGTTTTGTTATTTCCGTATCCAGGTTTTCCTTAGCATTCTCGATACTTACATAGGAGATGCCCGTGCGCATTTGAACCACATTGTTTTCCTTCGTATCAAATTCTGCAATGCCACCCACATCCTGTGCATTTCTAACCGTAAATTCATTTCTCGTTTCCACACCTTTTTCAGTCCATACTTTAAATCCGGAAATGGGCTGGTCAAATTCAGCCACAAAATATACGATATACTCCTGATCAATACCTCCCGCCCAGGTGTTCGGGCACATTTGATGGCTATACCCTTCAACTGTTTTTTCTCCGGTCCTTTTAAGATAGGCCTCTACCGATTGATAGGCATATTCGTTTGGAATAACCAGATCAATCAATACCCGTGAATCCCCCTTATCATTTGGGAAAGTATAACGCTGAAACCCACAACGGTTGGTTGCAGTAAGCTCAGCCTGAATATCGTAGTCTATCAGATGTACCCTGTAATAACCCAGCGGTGCTTCCTCTGATGATTTATCAATGCGCGAACGGTAACCGCTGTCAGGATCCTTTTGGTCACCAACGGCAGTTTGTAAAGGCCCATTCGCGGGCATGGTTCCCAGACCGGCAATGGTCCATTCGTGAATGTGTGAAAAACAACCTACCGACTCGAAAGTGGGTTCGTAGCCAGACTGCCAACCGTCGTTCTGATTATCCGGACTCAATTTAACCATACTGAATGGCATCCACGGACCCGGGGCAATCATCCAGCGTGAATGAGCTGTTCCAATTTTAGTATCGACATAAGCAGCAGGCGTTGTACCCTTTTGGGGGGCCCGGACAACTTCGCCAGCCTGGATTTCTTCGCCGTCAGCAAATATTTTGTATTTACTCTTTACGGTGGATTCAACAGCAGGCATTGGTGCTTCAAAGGTATAGCGTTTGGCTTCAACCATCTCCGTGAAAATTTCTTCCCCATCAAGTTCAACCTTTAACTCAGGTGTTCCCTTCAGGTGTTCCACATCCACCAGCAAGGCTTGCGCTGAACCATCTTCAGTTTCAATCTCATAATTGGCAGCGATTAAGCCACGTAAAAAAACTTGTTTATTTTTGGTTAATCGCACATCCCCGGGCCCTTCTAACTTAATGTGGTCAAATTTTAACCAGGAACCTTCCAAAGTTGTTAAGGCGATTTCATTACCCCCTGATTTCAAGAATTCATGGTTTAGGTGGATTTCGATCAGATACTCCGATGAATCTGGAGGCACACTATCAATTGTAGTATTCTCATTGATAACTGGGATACGGTATTTCCATGTCCTCCCATTTACGACTACTTTGAATAGCGGTACATCTTTAGGATTACAATCCAGGATATCAACCGTAAGTTTCCACTCCCCATGATCAGGTAATTTATCTATTCCAAATAAAATGGTAAGTGTACTCGAACGCCATCCCGAGGTTCCCCATGTACCTCCCCAGGTATCGGACGTGCCTGGAATAATATATGGCCAATCGGATTTATCTTCCGATGTTCCTATTAGAAAATATTTGTCTTCCCAACCAAAGTCTTTTTCGATAAAACGCCCGTATTCATTATCCGACAAGGCAAATTCGGATCCACTGTTGTTGTTTTCACCAATTTGCCAGATGATTTTGTTCTTTGGAGCGCAGGAACTAATCACCATCAATCCTATCCAGACCATAGATACAGTACGTCTCATAATATTTAAAATTAATTCATTGCTAATTTTATATTGAAGTTCAATCTGCTTCAAAAAGCCTTCGCCATCATTATTTCACCTTGTGATTCTTTGATAATTTTGTATGACATCCAATCCATGTAGAATAATCAGGGCTAAAGTTAAGTCATATGGCAAATTCTATTGGATATAAGGTAAACAATTATATTGTGAATTAATATTGCTAATTCCAGCGCCAGTATCCGTGCCAGTATAAAAAAGACAGGTTATATTTATTGTACATTTTCTGAAGACCAAAAATTGATTTTTTAAAATGAAGCAACTAATACCTTTAACTCTGGTAATACTCTCTGTTTTTTCTGCCTGCACATCTGGTCAAAAAACCGTAATCGTTATAGCCGAAGACGCTTCCAGTTTGGAACAGTTGGCTGCCAAAGAAATCCGAAGATATATTTATCTGAGGACAGATGAGCTTTTACCAATTGGCACGGCATCAGGAGCTGCCACCATTACGCTCAGATTGCATGAAGATCTGGAAGCACAGGAATTCAGCCTGAAGACGGAAAATGGAAGCCTTACCATTTCCGGAGGGTCACCGCAAGCTGTTCTATATGGCGCCTATGAATTCGCAGAACAGCTTGGGATAAGGTTTTATCTTCATGGCGATGTGATTCCCGATGAAAAGGTCCCTTTCCAAATGCCTGAACTCGATATCACAAAAAAACCGGTTTTTGATAAGAGAGGCATTCAGCCCTTCCATGATTTTCCGGAAGGGCCGGATTGGTGGAATAAACAGGACTATAAAGCCATTCTGGCCCAGTTGGCCAAAATGAAGATGAATTTCATCGGCTTCCACACCTACCCAGAAAGAACAAATTTCAATGGTGAAGGCCACAAAGCAGAACCCTTGGTTTGGATCGGAAAAGAAGAAGATATCCTTCAGCATGGTGCCGTAAAATCCGGTTATCCTGTCTTACATTTTCATACCCAGGACAGCACCTGGGGTTATATGCCAACAAAGACCTCTGATTTTTCACTGGGGCTTTCGCAGATTTTTGAGACAGACAATTACGGGGCGGACTATATGAAACCCATCGGGCCCTGGCCACATACTGATGAAGAGAACACTCAACTTTTCAATGAGGTTGGTAGCCTGTTTGGCGAGGTATTCAGTTATGCCAAAAACCTGGGTTTCACAACTTGTGTCGGCACCGAAACTCCGGTGACAATTCCACAAAGAATGAAGGATAGATATGGCATAACCATTGAAAATGATGCGGAGGTCAAATCTGTTTATAAAGGGATATTTAAAAGAATTACCGAAACCTATCCGATTGATTACTATTGGCTTTGGACTCCCGAAGGCTGGACCTGGCAGGAGGTGACTGACGAAGCGGTTGCCATAACGGAAAGGGACATTCAACTGGCCAGGGAGGTGCTGGAAGAAATGGGAGATCCTTTCGGCCTGGCCACTTGTGGTTGGGTGCTGGGACCGCCAAAAGACCGAGCACAGTTTGACAGGGTGCTGAATAAGGATATTGCCTTCAGCTGCATCAACCGGGCACTGGGGTATATGCCCATAGACCAAGGATTTCAACAAATCGAAGGAAGGTCCAAATGGGCCATTCCCTGGATGGAAGATGACCCGGATATGATCACGGCACAACTCTGGGTAGGCAGGTTGAGGAAGGATGCCCTGGATGCCTACCGGTATGGATGTGACGGGCTATTCGGCATCCACTGGCGCACACGAATACTCGGACCGAATGTATCCGCTCTGGCCAAAGCCGCCTGGGATTGTAACGATTGGGAGGATGTGGACACTGATGCCAGGGACGTGCAAACCAGGGATTTCTATGAAGACTGGATCAAAACCCAATTTGGCCTGGAAGACAAATCCTTGGTGGATATGTTTGTTCAGCTCGATAGTAAGGGCACCTGGAATGCGGAAAATGGTCAAAAGGGGGATGCCCCGCTCAATGCTACGAATTGGGTACAGGGACCAGGTGCTTTGTGGATCTCCGGGGCTACACCGGAGAGGCTGAACAGGTACGATTTTATTTCGCAACTGGAAAACTATGCCAATAGTGTGAAAGGCGCCGGGAACCAGGAACGTTTCAGTTACTGGCTCAACAGTTTTAAATTCAACAAAGCGACCATTGAAACAGCCATGACGTACAAGGCGTTGGACAGCCTGATAAAAGTTGTCCGAACAATGAGTAATGAAGACAAAACAGAATTTGTTTCCAGCCTGGTTCTGACTAAAAGAATAGAACTAGCCCGTAAATGGACGAACATGACAGGCCTGATGCTGGGCAAATTCACGACGAATGGGGAACTGGGCAACCTGGCCAATTTGGAGATGCACAGTTTGAAAAGGCTTGGATATCTTACTGGATTTGATGATGAAATCGAAAGATTGCTTGGTGAGGAACTCCCCACTGAAGCACAATTATCGACGGAATATCCTGGCGATGACAGGGTGCTGGTATTTACCAATCCATCTATGCTGCAAAAGGAAGATGATTTTCATGTTCGGGTAAGGGTGTTATCGAATGCTAAGAATATCAAGGGCAAAATGAAGTGGCGAAGGTTGGGTGAGGATGCATACCAGGAAATACCATTGAAACACCTGGCAAGAAATGTATTTGAAGTAAAAATGCCTGTCAAGAATTTTGGTGATGACTTCGAATATTATTTTGAGGTTTCGGTGGGTGAAACATCAGTGGTTTATCCGGTGACAGCTAAGAAAATCAATTGCTCTGTGGTGGTGATGTAGTTGTTCGGAGATGCTTAACTGCTAACACGTACCCATGCCTTCATCGCTCCAACACCCCTTTTGACCAGGTGTTATAACGTATGGCTTTCTGATTCGGTAAATCATTATTTCTCTCTACCTTCCATAATAATGACCCATGCTTCTGAATGAAGGATCATACGTATTGAAATTTATCAATAGCATACTACGAATAAAATTCCTTATCTCGTATCGCCATTCAATTGCCTTTCTTTTACCTTTTTAGCAGTAGCCAATATATAATTCTTTATAAATGATACGTCCTGGGTACTCAACCGGTCTCCAAAATTGGGCATGCCAAGCGAAAGGTATGCGCCTTCATGTACAATGGCCTGAAAGTTTTGAAAAGTTTCCTCTGTAGAAAAACCCAGATCGGGAATAATGCCTCCGCCTGACCCGATAGATGCATGACATAGTGCGCAATAGGTGCTGAAGAGCACCGCTCCCCGGGCGATATCCTCCGTGGAGGCCACAATATCGATGTCAATAAGTTGTTTTGGTTCAGGCTCCGGGTAGACAGGGTAGGATTCTTTTTTATACAGTGCAAAAGTGAAAACTGTACCGGGATAGTTATGTTCAGTGAACTTCATTTTATGACCCACGCCGCTACCCCATCCTGCAAGGATTGTAACATACTGGATGCCATCAACCAGGTATGTAACCGGTGTGGCAATTACGCCTATACCAAGTGAGGTTTCCCATAATTTCGTGCCATCGTCTCCATCGAAAGCTACGAACCGGCCATCCGTAGTGCCCTGAAAAACCAGGCCTGTAGCTGTTGTCAATACACCTGCGTTCCAGGGTGTGGGATGATAAACCTCCCATACCTGCCGTTTTCCAACAGGATCCCAGGCGATCAGTTTCCCCCTTGGCAACGGACCCTGCACTAGAGAATCAAGTACGGTGGGTTTGTCAGGATCGTGACCGGTAGCTGCATTCCAGCCATTTCCAACTGCAAATCCTGATTCATGTGCTTCCCAATTCGGATCTGCTCCGTAGACGGATGCATTATCAAGAGCAGGTATGTAAACCAGTTTTGTCAAGGGATTGTATGCCATGGGGTGCCAATTGTGTCCTCCTTCATAGTTGGGCGCAACCATGGCATTGACTTGCTCATAGCGGCTGATTTCATTTTCAATGGGGCGGCCAGTAGTAAGATCTACACC
>Ga0209536_100012596_pt1 | contig 12276 bp, 8 predicted proteins | sample DeeMarSeWOR28_12_FD_187461 | JGI IMG/M metagenome (GOLD analysis project Ga0209536, IMG submission 187461) | Marine sediment microbial communities from White Oak River estuary, North Carolina - WOR-2-8_12 (SPAdes) (version 2) | ecosystem: Environmental > Aquatic > Marine > Intertidal zone >...
GGGCAGTATCGGCATGAGTGCCGGAACGAGACTCTGCATCATGGCCGGCTGGGGACGGCTGAGTTTGAATACTACCGTGTTGGGATCCGGCGTTTCGACGGTCTCGACCATGCCGAACATGGGTTTTCCGAACGGATGGTTATTCTTGACGATATCCAGGGAAAAGGCCACGTCCTCAGAGGTTACCGGTTTGCCGTCCTGAAATGTGGTGTTTTCGACCAGATGAAAGGTGTAGGTCAACCCGTCCTCGGAGATCTCCCAACTTTTGGCCAGATAGGGCATCGGCTGGAACTTGTCGTCAACCTCCACCAGACCCACGAAAATCAAAGAGGCCGGCACCATGATCGCCGCCCCGGATTGAATGGCGGCGTTGAAATGGGATGGAAACTGGCCGTAGGCCGTGCGCAGTTCACCGCCCTTTTTGGGGGTCTCGGCAAGCCCTATTCCCACAGTTGTGGCAATCAACATAAACGTCATCAGAAAAATACCCATCGATTTCATTTTCATACGCATGATCTCACCCTCCTTCTTCGATTAAAAATTATTGGTTGCTGGTACAGATGCATTTTTGAGATATCTTCTTTGAACCTGATTAAAAAGGCATTGCGGAATCATTCTAGAATTGTTGCCCAATCTCGAGCATAACCTTAATCCCCCTGCCCTTATGTATGCGCTCCCGGTATACCTCCGGCAGCCTGTCCAGCGGAATAAAATCCGTGATCAACGGGTGTCCATCCAGCCTGCCATCGGCCATCCATTCGAGGCACTGGATGTTTTCCTCGTGCGTGTTGGAATATGATCCGGTCAGCCAGATCTCTTTGAAATTCAGCGTAATCGGACTGATAGGCACCTTGTCAAACATTACGCTGACAATGCACACCGTCCCCCCCCTGGCCGCTGCATCCATAGCTGTTTCCATACATTTCGCAACACCGGAGCATTCAAAAATGACTTCAAAACCATCACCTCCGGTTATTTCGAAAACACATTTTCCCAGATCTTCCGACACGGGGTCGATGACGTGATCAGCCCCGAAAGATTTGCCGATAACCCGTTTTTTTTCTACGGGTTCCGAGAGTACAATGGGCTTGAAACCCAAAATCGCTAAAATCCGCGTCAGTGCCAGTCCGATCGGCCCGCCGCCGATCACCAGGGCCGACCCGCTTTTCCTGTTGCACGATTTAATCCCATGCAGGGCGGCGGCAAAGGCTTCGGCCAGGGCCGCATTTTGCGAATCCACACCCGCGGGAACCGGAATGAGCATTTGGGGATACACTTTAATGTATTCGGCAAATGCGCCGGGAAGATCCCCGATACCGATTGAGCGTCTGTTGTTGGGGCAAAAGTAAGGTTTGCCCATTCGGCAATCCCGGCAGGTGCCGCAGAAGGTGGGGCGAATCACAACTCGAGTTCCGATATCGACATTTTTTGCCTTTTTGCCGGCATCAACGGTTGTACCGCTGGTTTCGTGACCCAGGATGTATCCATCCGCTAGAATCCCGGCTTCGATCATCGAATGATCCGATCCGCAAAAGCCGGTATTGGCCACCTTCACCAGGACCTCCTCATCACCGAGTTGCGGCACGGGCACATCTTCTATGACAAGCCCCTTTGATTTTCTGAAAACCGCTGCTTTCATGTCATTGATCCTCGAAAACCCCCCGAATGAAGCAATTCAATTAATTTTGATCACCGCAGAGCCGCAGAGTGCGCAAAGTATATTATTCCTTTAGCTTTCCGCTGAGAGGGCGGAAAGCTAAAACGATCAACTATAAGGGGATTTTATCTAAAGTATGTTCAGCTCTACGAGTTTGAACTTATTTCCTGCTGTTGTCGAGGTTTGGATTGGTTTTCCTTTGCCGCCCTCTCAGCGGCAAAAGAAAAATTACTGTCTCCGCGTCTTTTGCGTCTCAAGCAAAGCGGGCGGTGAAAAATAACTAAAGCTCCATCAGCGCTCCGCCGCCGATGTTGATCGCCTGGCCGGTTATATACGAAGATTCTGCGCTGGCAAGATATACGGCCAGATCGGCGACTTCGGAAGGTTCTCCCAATCTTTCCATGGGCACTGTTTTGGCCAGCTTTTCCTTGGCCTGATCATAAGATGTTCCAAAAACCTCGGCCTCCATTTGAATTCGCAGTCTCTGAAGATCCGTCATAATCAACCCCGGGCAAATGGCATTGACGCGAATATTCTGTGTGGCCAGATCCCGGGCCATTACCTTGGTAAGCATGATCACACCCGCCTTGGCAACAGCATAGGCGGGATTCCACAGCGGCGGCGCTTTACCGGCCTTGGACGCGACATTGACAATAGCCGCCGGCTTTCCCAGCATCATCGGCACAATTGCCTTTGAAACCCTGAAAACGCCGTGAAGATTGACATCGATGGTTTTCAGCCAGGCACTCTCATCATAGTCATGTACGGTGCTCGGCGCGCCGAAGACGGCCCCCGCGTTGTTAAAGAGCAAATCGATCCGCTCAAACCGGGTTCTGATCTCGTGCACCATCTTTTGGACCGAATCCGGGCGTGTTACATCCAACTCGACCGCGAGCGTCTTCACCCCGTAGCTACCGCCGAGGCTCTCTGCAATGCTTTCCATTTCCTCCCGGGTGCCCTGTTTTACGCCCGGTGTTTCTTGGGCTTTACCGCCCAGATCGGAGATAATAACGTTGGTTCCGCAGGCTGCCAGTTTCTCGGCCATGGCGTATCCCAGGCCGGTGCGTTTGCCGGCCCCGGTAATCAGGGCCGTCTTTCCTTTGAGATCACTGTACACCGAATCCTCCTAACCCGACACATCGGAATTGCGAATTTCAATCCATTCTGCGCGCCAACTTGCGATACAGATGATAATAAAACAAGGCGGTAACTTCGAGAGCCAGACCGGCGACTTCGTTCATTTCCGCTTCGGCCATGGTGCGCGATGCGATGCTGAAAAAATATTGGCGATGACTTTCCACGATCTTTTGAAACACTTCAAAATTATCCCGCACGGTATCCGGCTCGAATCCTCTTTCCACGGTCAATCCGATTTTGCGCCATTCATCGATAACCTTGCCGATCACCTGATCGTCGGGGGAATAAATCTTTTGTCCATCAACGATTTCCGGGGTTATAAGCCCCCATTTCTCATATTGTTCCAGGCGCTCGGGTCTCAGGCCGGTCTCATCCAAAAATGCTTCTACGCCTTTAATTTTGCCTGCAAGCAACTGATTGAGGGGACGGAAGTAATCCCGTCTGAGCTTGAGCAATGCCTGGGTTTCCGGCTCTTTCATGTATTTTTTCAATATTTTTTTTATGACCGACAACGGCAAAAAAAAATCTTCCTGGAGTTCTTTGATCAGACGGATAAGATCGACATGGCGCTGATCATATTCGGATAAGTTTTTGCCTAATTTTCGGGGCTTGGGCAGGAGGCCCTGCTGCAGGTAGTAATGGATTGTTTGCTTGGGAACGCCGGTCTGATGAATCAAGTCCCTTATCTTCAAAAGATTAACTCCCAGGCGAATTGAAGGTTATCTCGAAAATACATCTTAATAAAATGCATCAAAAATGATCAAGGATTTCACGGAAAAGGCCTGTCGGTCATCAATACATATATTAAAAATCTTTGTCAAGAAGAAATAGTATGGTTCTATCCTATTGTTTTAAAACCAAATAATGACATTATGTCAGGTTCAACATTACGTTTAGTGTTCAGTTATGCTGTACACTAAGGGGTAATGATCGTGAAAGGATTCAAGGGACCGAGGATTCAAGTGAAATGCTTAATGGGCTGAAGAACTAACACCTGATTTTTTGAAAGCAGATCTATGAGTGATTGTTAAAGAATGCGGTGGGCGTCGTCTCCTTGATATACTGCTGGATTCCTATGACGATAGCCTCGCTTAACCGGTCCTGGTACTTGGGATTGACCAGTCGTTTACATTCCCTGGGGTTGCTGATAAATGAAGTTTCAACCAATATGGAAGGCATCGTCGCCCCAAGAAGAACATAAAAAGGCGCCTGCTTTACGCCTTTATTCTTGATATAAGACCATTTATTGTTTTTCAAATGATAGACCAATGACGCTTGGGTATGCGCCGCCAGGCGGCTGGATTCATTGATTTTGGCGTTTTGCATCAGATCCGTTAAAATTGTTTGCAGATCGCTGATGTTTTTTGTGGAAGTCGAGTTCTCAAAGGCGGCCACCCGGATGGATTCATCGTCGGTGGCCAGATTTAAAAAGAAGGTCTCGATGCCATAGGCTCTGCGATCCCTGTGGGAATTGGTGTGAATAGAGATAAAAAGGTCTGCGTTTTTGGTATTGGCAAAAGCCGTGCGTTCCTCGAGGGTCAGATATTTGTCCCTCGTGCGCGTTAAAATAACCTCACATCCGATTTCCTCCCGGATCTTTTTTGCGAGCCGTTTTGCAATTTGAAGCGTTACATGTTTTTCATGAACGCCTTTTAAATAACCGGGCGCGCCGAAATCCTTGCCTCCGTGCCCAGGATCGATAACAATCCGGCTGACGCCTAAAGCCAGCTGTTTTGCCAGAGCGCTGTGGGGCAGTTTCTTGCCATTTTCCGGTTCGGGCAGGGGTGCAGGTCCTGGCGATGCCTTGGCGATGCCGGTTCCCCAGACATCGATAACGATTCGAAAAGGATCTCGCAGAGAAAATATTTTATAGGACTCAAAGGACTTGATATCCACCACGACCCTGACGTTATCGCGGCTGTATTGTCCTGCCCGGGCATCGATGAGAAGATCATCATCGATGGGTATGACTTTGGGGATATCTTTGCCCAGCCGGCTGCCGCTCAGATCGACATACAACCGCTGCGGTTTGTTGATAGACGGATCTTTTTTCAAAAGGTGATGTTTGAAAGAAGTTTCTTTATCGGCATCGATCACAACCCGGGTGTAATTGGGATTAGACCAAAATCGCAGGCTTTCGACTGTCACTCTGCCGTTGGGATCCGATGACGGCCGGCTGGCATCGAGATCTGCGGCCTTTTGCTTGCTTTCGGCGTTCTTGGCGACTTCTTTTTCATCCGGCAAAGAATTGATGGTCGCGGCTGCTTTTTGTTTATACCGGCTTGCGGGAAATTCCGCGATGATCTGCTCGAAAATATCCCGGGTAGCCTGCAGATCATCTACACTTTTGGTCCACTTAAAAAGCTCGCGATAGAGCTTTCCTTTCATGTATAGGCCGGCAGCGGCCCAGGGGCCATCGGGATCCAACTGATAAACATCATGGAATTTATCGATACAACCCAGCCAGTTCTGGCGATATTTCATTTTTTTTGAATCGCTGCGCAGGTCTCGGTAACAGGCTTCGGCGCTGTAATAAGCTTTTCCGGCGGCATCGGATCGATTGGATGCTGATGTACTTTTGGAAGAAGACTGGCGATTTGAGAGACCCGCTGACAGCGACTTGATATTTTTTTCCGCTTTCGGTCGATAGCGGCTTTTCGGAAATCGATTTACGATGCGTTCATAAAGGTCCAGCGCTTCGGATTTATCCGACTGTTTGCCCGAGTATCTCGACAGTTCGCGGTACAATTCAGCGGACATGTACAAACCGGCGGCGGCCCATTCCCCGGCCGGATCGAGCTGGTAGACTTCCTGGAATTTCTCGATGCAAAGCAGCCAGTTGTTGCGGTATTTTCTTTTTTTGGCGCTGTTACGAAGCTCCCGATAACAATCTTCGGCCTGGTAATATTGCTGGCGCGGCGAAACAGCCGTGCAAACATCTGCCCAGAAGATCCCACAAAAACAAAACAGTATCGTGATTATTATGCAGGTTGTCGTTTTAATTCCCAAATCCTTTATTTTCCAGATCCCCGAAGCTTCAATTCATTAAACTTGCTTATCGATATGGCATTCCACATTCCAAATTTTGCCATTCAATTCATTTTTCAGTCTTCTTTAATCATTTCGTGAAGATCATTCAAATAATTGAGAGCCTCCAGGGGTGTCATTTTGGATATGTCGACCATCCGTAATTTTTTTAAGACTATATTATCCTCTTTTCGGAAAAGATTCAACTGTTTAGGATATTGTTTCTTTTCCATTGGGTCATCGCCTTGAGCCGATGCACCGGCCCCGCTGGGTTCCCTGTTTTCGATGTTGAACAAAATCTTTTTTGCCCGATCGATCACTTTCTGCGGAATACCTGCAAGTCGGGCCACCTGAATCCCGTAACTTCGGTTCGTCCCCCCTTCAACCAGTTTCCTCATAAAAATGATCTCATCGTTCCACTCTTTAACCGCAATGTTGTAATTTTTCACGCGCTGTTTTTTTCGAGCAAGCTCGGTCAATTCATGATAATGCGTCGCAAAGAGTGTTTTGACACCGGTAGCATGCAAATCATGCAAATATTCTGCAACGGCCCAGGCAATGCTGAGACCATCGTAGGTGCTGGTGCCCCGTCCGATTTCGTCCATGATCACGAGACTGTTTTCGGTGGCGTTGTTGAGGATATTGGCGGTCTCCTGCATTTCGACCAGAAAGGTGCTCTGGCCCTGCGAAAGATTGTCCAGAGCCCCGACCCGGGTAAAAATTCTGTCGGTAATGGAGAGCGAGGCCTTTTTTGCCGGTATAAACGAGCCCATTTGGGATAAAATGACCAGCTGTGCCACCTGCCGTAATACGGTCGACTTGCCTGCCATATTGGGTCCGGTGATAATCAGTATCTGATTATCTTCGTTGTCCATCCGGACCGTATTCGGCACGAAACGCTCTGCGGTTATCATTTTTTCCACGACCGGGTGTCGCCCGTCCTCAATCACGATGAACCCGTCGGTTGTCAGGGCCGGCCGGCTGTAGTCGTTGCGGAGTGCGATTTCCGCCAGGTTCAAAAGGCAGTCCAGACGGGCTAAAAATTGGGCGACATTCTGAATTTTTTCATTATTTTCAATAACCTGCTCCCTGATCTGATTGAAAATCTCATATTCCAGCGCCGCCCGCTGATCTTCCGCCCCTAAAACCTTTGACTCAAATGATTTGAGCTCATCGGTGATGTAGCGCTCGGCATTGACCAATGTCTGTTTGCGCACATAATTTGCCGGCACCTCGTCAGAACGGCTCTTGGGAACCTCGATGTAGTATCCGAAAACCTTGTTGTACCTAACCTTGAGTGTGTTTATTCCGGTCTTATCCTTCTCTGTGGCCTCCAATTCGACCAGCCAGCCCTTGCCATCCCGGCTGATTTTAACCAGATCATCCAGTTCCGGATTGAAACCGGGTTTTATGAGGCCGCCTTCATTAATGGAGGGCGGCGCATCCTCACGAATCGCTTTGTCGATGAGTTCGGCCAGTTCATTGAAATGATCGATTTTTCCATCCCAGTGAAAAAGTGGTGCCCTGAGTTTGGCCAGCTGAACCCAGATAGCCGGCAGCATCCAGAGAGATTGTTTCAGCGAGATGAGATCCCGGGCGTTGGCACGTCCCATGGCGATCTTGTTGCCGATTCTTTCGATGTCATAAACCGATTTTAAACTTTCGCGCATATTACCAAGAGCCGGGCGATTCTCTTTGACCTCCTGAACCGCATCCTGCCTCGACCGGATTTTTTCGATATCGGTCAGCGGGTATCGCAGCCAGGTTTTGAGCAGCCTGGCCCCCATTGCCGTTATGGTCTTGTCGATGATGCTCAGCAGCGTGCCGCTTCGGGTTCCTGATCGAATATTTTTCTCCAGCTCGAGGTTCCTGCAGCTCAATTCATCGATCAGCAGCTGATTTTGTAACGCATAGTTTTCAATCCGACCGAAATGGTCTGTTTTTTGCTTCTGGGTTTCGCCGACATAAAAGAGTAAGGCACCGGCAGCCTGAATACCGGCAAGCAGATTTTCACACCCGAAACCCTCCAGCGAGATGGTTTTAAATTGATCGACAAGGCGCTCATAGCCTGCTCGATACTCGAATGCGCTGTCTTCCAGGTAAGTTATGGATTGTTCCGGCAGTGCCGCTAAAAAAGGTGAATACCGGGGATCATCTTCAGCAGCATGGGGCAAAAGGATTTCTCTGGGCGACACCCGCAATGCCTCGTTGATAATCGCGCTCAAATCCGCGGATTCGGTTACCCTAAAAGTGCCGGTGGATATATCCAGATAGGAAAGACCGGTAAGGTCGTCGCTGCGGACGCAGGCAAGCACAAAGTTGTGCGAGCGTTCATCCAGAAATTCGCTGTCCACAATCATTCCCGGGGTAATCACCCGGACGACATCTCTTTTGACCAGTCCCTTGGCCGTGGCCGGATCCTCGATCTGGTCACAAATCGCAACTTTGTATCCGTTGTCGATCAGCCGCGCAATATAACTTTGCACCGCCCGAAAAGGAACACCGCACATGGGAACCGGGGATTCGTCTTTTTTGTTGCGGGAGGTCAGTGCAATTTCCAGAATTTTCGATGCCACTTCGGCATCCTCAAAAAACATTTCATAAAAGTCGCCCATCCGATAAAACAGCAGGGCATCAGGATATTCGTCCTTGATTGATAAATACTGCTTTATCATGGGGGTTAACTTGGGAGAACTCATCGAATAACTGAAGATCTATCGGTTAAATTTCAAATTTGTTTATCGCTTGTTTCGCTATCGGGATTATCTAAAAGAGAGGCAGGCTTTTCTTCAACAGTCTCATCGGCGGGGCTGTCATCGGAGATGTCTTTGCTTTTTGTTTTAGAATCAGTCTTCTCAATTGCTGAGCCCTGGAGTTCTTTAGCTTCTTTTGCAATATCAGGCCCATCGTCTTTGTAAGCTTCGAGCTTTGCAGTTAACTTCTTGATGGTGCGTTTGGATTTAAAGCGTTCCGGCAGACAAAACAGGTAGGTAATGACAAGGCCGGCGATAAAGGTCACTAAAAAAATTACCGCGTTCGGCAGTATCGGTGTGGCATATTCGCCCAGCACCCAAAGGTTCAGCCGCAGACTCTGATCTGAAAGAAAAAAATCCTGATTTTGTGTAATCACCAGCCCGATAAAGATTACAATGATCGCCCAGATTGCAAATATAGACTTTTTCATCGCAATTAGCTCCTAATTTTGAATACTTAAATTTATTTTATCGAAGTATGGCTTTAATTTATTAAAAGTGGCTCGGATGTGCTCGGGGATCACCCGCACATCCCCGAATACGGTCAGGGCATTGACATCACCGAACCAGCGGGGCACAATATGAAAATGCAGGTGTTCCTCGACTCCGGCTCCCGCCACCTTGCCCAGGTTCAAGCCGATATTGAATCCATCAGGCGCCAGGGCTTTTTTCAGGATGCCGGTGGATATTTCCACAGTTTCCATCAATTCCCCCATTTCATCTTTGCTGAGCTCATCGAGACCGGAAAGATGCCTTATAGGGGCTACCAGGAGATGACCGTTTATATAAGGAAATTTGTTCATCACCACCATGGTGATTCTTCCTTTAAAAAGGGTCAGATTGCCTTTTGCGGACAGTGCATCACAAAATACGCATCCGTCCTCTTTTTCGGATAAAACATATTCAATCCGCCACGGGGCCCACATTGTTTTCATAGCAACACCCTCTGCTTACGACATCAGTATAAAATACAGATTGAAAATGTCTGTTTTTTCTCACCTTAATTTGTTTACAGCTAAAACTCAACCTTTTTTTGCCTTGAGCGGAACAACTTCCAGATCCCCCCACAGGCCGATATTACTGCCGATAATGACGACAAGCCCCCTGACACCTTCGATGTTTTTGCCGACATCGATGGCCTTGTTCACATCTTTTTTGGAATGAACCAAATTCGCAATGGCGGTGGCCGCGGCATCGGCCAGCGGACATGAATCCGAGACCACAGAAACGGCATCAGCAGAGCCAAGGCTCAATGAATGACCGATCGTTCCCGAGGAAGTGCAAATTGCTGCCGGGGTTTTTTGAGCGTCCATTTTTATCCCCAGCTTCATATTCAAAGGAGATCTGCCGGAAAATATACCGATCGTCAGCGGCCTGTTGATTTTTAAAAAAACATCCCCGCCATTTTCCACAACGATCTCGTTGCTATGGGACAAAAGACCTAAGCCCACATGCTCGGCTATAGCACCGGCTACCGCCGCCATCGGCCCCACGCCGGCTTTGTTGCCGGATTCGGCCATATCATTTACGATTTTTGGCGCCAGGCGGTCAAGATGCCAGGGACGCAGGCTGCGGGCAAAGTCAGCATGCCGCTTTATGTAGTTTTCAATATAGCCCCGGTACTGCAGAATAAGTTCCCTGGTCAGGCTTTTCAGATTTTTTTCGGCATGCACGAAAAGATCCGTTTCTTTTACAACCACACGAAATGACTGTAAACGGTTGCACTGAACGATATTTCGGTAGGTTCTTTCCTGGTATGGATCCGGCATCTGATCGGGAGCCTCGGAATTTTTGCAATATATTGAAATCAAATGGAATTTTGGAATGCTGGTATAATGCTAAAAAAACCAGGATTTCAACGATTGGCTTATCGCATGAATTGCGATGTTTTTCAATGTGTCATGACTAAGGACCCAAGATTCCGGTCTTTCATCATTCCATCATTCCGGTTTCTCTCTTTTCTTGAATGGAGCGCGCCAGCGATGAGGCCAGGGTTCCCACCGAAAATGGCTTTTCGATGAAGTTGTGCACGCCGATGCTGTGGGCTTCGGTAAAGATATGGTGGTCGCGGTAGGCGGTAATCAGCACGCTGACCGCCCGGGGCTGGGTGAAGGTCGCGCTTTTGAGAAATTGCAGCCCGTTCATGCCCGGCAGCCTGAAGTCGGAGATGATGATGTCAAACTGATCTTCGCCAAGGGCCTTCAAGCCCTGTTCGGCAGTCTCTTCGGCCCGCAGAAAACAGCCTTTATTGGCAAAGGCCAGACTCAGGGAACCGCGAATAAACTCGTCATCGTCGACAAGCAGGGTTTTAACCGTTCTTAGCTGATAAAATGGACTCTTTTTCTCTTTTTCGAGCGCTTTTGCCCGCTTTGTCGCTCGTGTGGTTTTCGGCCGCGCAAGATTGACCGGGCCAACCTGCCCTGCCGCTGTCCTCGCTGAGGTTTGGTGGGCGGTCGGCCCGGTGTCATCCTGGTTTTGTTTGATGCGGATCCTGAATATTTTCAGACCGATCCAGGCGGCACACAGACCCAAAAGAATGATGATCAACACGCTGTTTTTATTATCCAACGATAGGGTTGGATCAAACCGGACCGCGGAGATAAAACACACCTTTTCTCCGATCCTGCTGCCGGCGCCTCTGACCCCGGAGGCCGGGCTGACGATCTCAGAGGGCACACTCTCATCGCCATCCATGTCCACGGAGGTCACCCGGTAATAATAGGTTGTATCGGTTTTGTAGTCGGCCCTGTCGTCGAAATAGGCTGGATCCGGGATCAGTTCGCTATTGACCCGGTCAAAGGCAGCGTTGATGCCGGTGCCGCGATAGAGGTTGTAGCCGGCCACCGGATTGCCGTCGCAATCTTCAGCCAGCTGCCAGTTCAGATTGACGCCGCCGGCAGCTAAATAGTCCGCCTCGACCCCCTGGACCTTGTGCGGCAGGGGCACCTTCAGCTGCATGGCTGGATCGCCCAGCAGCAAAAAGGTCTCGGAAACCTGCGCATAGCCGGAGCCGCCGTTGGCCAGAAGGTTCTGTTTGGCAGCACTGATGGCCGGTCCCAGGGCTCGGATATCCTGGGCAAATATGGCATCAAAAAGGGCTGTGTTTAAAATGTGCTGGCCGGCGGTGGCTGTCATGCCCGTGGGCATAAAGGCCGCTGCAGCCCCGGCCTCCGGCGCCAGCAGGAGCTGCTCGGCCAGAGAGGCGGTCGTGCCGGTTCTTGAAAGATATCCGAAAAAGCCGGTCAGACAGCTCATACCAATAAAAAACGGGTACTTACCGTGGTTGGTCAGATTAGTGACATCATCGTTTTCAAAGATGCCTTCTGCGGCCAGCCGTTTCATGGACCCATGGCCGCTGTAATTGACCATCAGGCTGCCGGCATTGATTTCGGCGGTCAACTCTGCGGTCAGATCGGCGGCAACCAGATAGTCGGCCAGATAGCCCCTGAAGGGCTCACCAAGGCCGGCGGGTAAATAGCCGGCGGCGTCTTCGTTCATGGTCTCGAAAACCGCCTCCCATCCCTGCGCATTGTCGATGTCGTCTGCGATCAGAGCGATATTGGCCTGCCAGGTTTTGTCTTTGACCGCGGCTTGGTAGGCGATGATTTTGTTCACCATCACCGCAGCCTGGGCCGCGTTTTGAGCCGGCAGCCGCCCGATGTGCATGTCGGCCAGGCCGTCATCGCCGCTGACATTCACATA
>Ga0209536_100012597_pt1 | contig 12276 bp, 9 predicted proteins | sample DeeMarSeWOR28_12_FD_187461 | JGI IMG/M metagenome (GOLD analysis project Ga0209536, IMG submission 187461) | Marine sediment microbial communities from White Oak River estuary, North Carolina - WOR-2-8_12 (SPAdes) (version 2) | ecosystem: Environmental > Aquatic > Marine > Intertidal zone >...
CGCCGTCCTTGTTAAGAGGAAAGCCTGCACCATACAGTCGAAGAATAGCCAAACCTACAGCATCTATGGCGACTCTATCCCGTGAGGCGGCAATAATACCGGGGCTGGCCAGATTCCCGGTCTCGGGCCCGCCGCCGACAAAGACCTGAACGGCATCCATTATGACTAACCTGGGAGAGTAGACTTGGTTTACCTCCGCTATCATCTGGCACTGATACGGGGAGGCATGAAGCTCTGCCATGTAATTCAGGTTCGAGTTCGAAGGCGAATACTTGGGGATAAGCCCTATGCTGTTCTTTAGCGAGGCACTGAATTCTCCCCCAAAACGGTGCGTCTTGAGATTGCAGACTTGAACCACGCACGCTTCCGGAGAAAGCAAATCAGGAACTTCAATGCCGTTTTTCCAGTTTGAACCAGGAAGAACCACCTGGCGCCATTTATCTTGGGCAAGGCTTTCAAGAGGCGAAAATTCTACCCCCAGCTCTTGAATAAGGTCCACTGCGCCGAGAGCATTCATAACTGCCCCGGTATCCCCCATGCCGCTTCTTTCCAGCAGCGTAATCTTCCGGCTCTTCTCACTTTTCAGGAATTTTACTGCGGCGGCAAGGGATTCATGATGAGTAGTAGCAGGAAATGGATGGGCGCTGTTATAGCTGCATTTCAGGTAGATATGCTCCCCGGCAAAATCCATATCTCCCAGCAATTTGGCGGCTTGCGGAATGCCCTCGGCCCTGTTGGCGGTTTTTACAACGGCAACGGGTATGAGAGAGGGCTTCTCCGCATCGCGGTTTATGCCGCCCAGATACCCCAGCCCGGCAAGAGCCGAGAGGCGATTGAATTCCCTGCGCGAATATCGCATAACGCGTATGCTATAGATCTAGCATTTTTGTCACAATGACAAAAAGAATTTGCCGGTGCCCAGTATCCAGTCGCCAGTATATTTTCCATTGGCTGCTGGTCTGAAGATATGATTATTGAATGAGGATCCATTGCCATCCGCAACCAATCCAATACCCTCTTTCGCATGGAATTCAGCTTTGAAATGGGGATATATGCGATAAGATTACGGTCGTGAAACGCACGATTGTCATCCATTATCATGAGATAAATCTCAAAAGGAACAACCGCAAATGGTTTGAAAACCATTTATATCAAAATGTGCTTTCGCTGCTGGCCGGATTGAAGTACCGGTCGGTCCGGCGTTTCGGCGGCCGCCTGCTCATTGCATTGGCGCCGGATTCCTCCATTGAGGAAATCACGAGCCGTTTGAAGAGAGCATTCGGCATCGCCAATTTCGCCGTAGCCTGGGAAGTCCCTCCCGATATCGAAGCCATTCGAGCCGGATTGTCCGATCTGGTATCTATCCGGAGCTTCAGCTCTTTCAAAATTGACGCCCGTCGGGGCACGAAGAACTTTCCTTTGAACTCTCAGCAGCTGAACGAGCAGTTGGGAGCATATGTTCAGGAGATTACCAAGGCCGAAGTACGGCTGGATAAGCCGGAAGCGGTGTTTTTTGTGGAACTGGTCAGCGACCGAGCCTTTCTTTATACAGAAAAAATTCCCGGTGCCGGAGGATTACCCACGGGAACGGGTGGCAAGGTGCTCTGTCTTCTCTCGGGAGGGATTGATTCTCCCGTTTCAGCCTATCGACTGATGCGCCGGGGATGCAGGGTTCTCTACGTGCACTACCACAGCTTTCCGCATACATCGGTGGAATCCCAGCAGAAGGTGCGGAAGATTGTGGAAATCTTATCCCGTTTCCAGATTGAATCGCCCCTGTACCTGGTCCCTTTTTCCGATGTGCAGCGCGAAATCGTCGCCTACACTCCTCCGCCCATGCGGGTTGTTCTTTACCGCAGATTCATGGTTCGCATCGCGCAGGCAATTGCCCAAAAGGAAAAGGCCGCCGCCCTCGCTACCGGCGACAATTTGGGACAAGTTGCCAGTCAAACTCTCGAAAACATCCGGACCATTTCTGCCGTTTCCACAGTGCCAATTTTCAGACCCCTAATTGGAGATGACAAAGAACACATTATGAATATGGCCAGAGAGATCGGCACCTACAAGATCAGCATACAGCCGGATCAGGATTGCTGCTCCCTTTTCGTCCCAAGGCACCCGGAAACAATGTCGAATCCGGAGAAGGCTGAGCTTGCCGAAGAGGAACTGGACGTACCTAGGCTCATCGAATCCGCACTGAAAAACATTACGCGTGAAATAGTCAAACCCGACTTTCTGTCCAAATAAGCCTGATGCAATACCCATGAGCAATCCAAAATCACTGAATCGACTAGAAATTGTACAGGGCGACATCACAGTTCAAACGGTGGATGCCATTGTAAATGCCGCCAACAACAGTCTTCTGGGTGGCGGCGGAGTTGACGGCGCCATCCATCGGGCTGCCGGCCCTCTTCTTCTCAAGGAGTGTCGCAGGCTGAAAGGCTGTGAAACCGGTTCCGCCAAGCTAACCCGGGGCTATGATTTGCCCGCCAAGTGGGTGATACATACGGTGGGCCCCGTCTGGCGGGGCGGCAGAGATAATGAAGATCACCTGCTCGCCAGTTGCTATCGGAGCTGCCTTGAACTTGCCACGAAAAATCAGCTCCTAAGCATAGCCTTCCCCTCCATCAGCACTGGTGCCTACGGATTTCCAGTTGAAAGAGCGGCCGAGATAGCGGCCGTTGAACTCAAAAGCCATCTCGACCAAAACCGGCTTCCCGAAAAGGTGATTTTTGTCTGCTTCGACAGCCAGACTTACCAGGCATACCTTAAAGCACTGTGCCCCTGAAGATTCTCCGCGCAACCTCCTGACCTTCGAAAATTTCTCCAACAAGTGGATCCCGGCTTCAGCCCGGTCTATTAGAACAGCTGGCGCTAACGACCGGGATAAATCCCGCGGGTGGTTTTTACCCGCAGACACTTGAACTCATAAAAAATCATATCTAATCTTGACAAAGTCGATCGTTTTAGTGAGGATTCTAAATAAAAAGATGGCGCAATAGGAAAGGAAAAGGTGAAGGAATGGAAGATAAAGAATCCAAATACCGCTTGGGAACACTGGCTCTGCATGCAGGGCAGGAACCGGATCCTACGACTCTGTCTCGGGCTGTACCGATTTATGCCACAACCAGCTATACGTTTAAAGACACCCAGCATGCGGCAGACCTCTTTGCACTCAAGGAGTTTGGAAATATTTATTCGCGCCTGATGAATCCCACCAACGACGTGCCCGAAAAGCGGCTGGCGGCTCTTGAAGGGGGCATCGGGGGGTTGGTTTTTGCAAGCGGACAGGCCGCTATTACCGCCGCAGTCCTCACGCTGGCTCATTCCGGTCAAAACTTCATTTCATCCACCAATCTCTACGGCGGCACTTGGACCCTTTTTACCCAGACTCTGAAAAAACTGGGAATCGATGTGCGCTTTTTTGAGCCCGAACACCCCGAACAGATAGGGGTGCTCGCCGACGAAAACACGAGGTTGGTATTTCTCGAATCGGTAGGCAATCCCAAAAACGACGTTCCCGATTTTCGGAAGATTTCTGTCATCGCCCACCAGTTCGGTCTCCCGGTCATTGTCGACAACACGGTGCTGACCCCGGCCCTTTTTCGTCCCATCGAACATGGCATGGACATTGTCGTCTATTCCACCACCAAGTTTATCGGCGGTCATGGCGTCCACATAGGAGGCGCCATTGTCGACAGCGGAAACTTTGTGTGGGCCGACAATCCTGAAAAATGGCCCGAATTCACGGCACCGGATGAAGCCTACCATGGGATGGTTTTCACAGAAGCCCTCAAGTCTCTGGGCAACCTCGCCTACATCGTTCATGTACGGACCCATTGGCTTCGCGACACGGGTGCCTGCATGAGTCCTTTCGCAGCATTTCTGTTTCTTTTGGGACTCGAAACCCTCCACGTGCGCGTCGATAGGCACGCCGAAAACGCCCTTGCTCTGGCGCAATGGCTCGAAAAACACCCGGCGGTGCAATGGGTCAATTACCCCGGACTTGAGAGCCACAAGGACCATGCACTGGCCAAACGCTATCTGCCGGAAGGCGCAGGAGCCATTCTTGGCTTTGGCATCCGGGGCGGCCGCGAGGCAGGCGTCAAATTCATCAATAGTGTCAAATTGGCCAGCCATCTCGCGAACATAGGCGACGCCAAAACCCTAGTGATTCACCCTGCATCCACAACCCACTCGCAGCTCAGTGAAATGGACCAGGAAGATACAGGCGTCACTCCGGAATATATACGTGTTTCGGTCGGCATTGAGGACATTGAGGACATCAAGCAGGATTTTGACCAGGCCCTCGAGGCATCTCAGCAGTAACCGGCGGGCGGCGAAAACGGTGCAGTATGATTAAGGAAACCTATCAAAGCAGCGACAGCGTGCGCTCTTCGCGTCCGCTTAAATATATTCAGAACCTTCCCCTGGCTGACCCGCTCGATTTGGAGCTTGGAGGACGTATACAAAACATCAATGTCGCTTATGAAACTTATGGTCAGCTGAATGATAATAAAGATAACGCTGTTTTCATCTGCCACGCCTTAAGCGGTGATTCACACGTTGCGCGCCATAGCCCCGAGGATGACCCCGGCTGGTGGGACATTGCCGTCGGACCCGGCAAGGCGATCGACACAAACCGCTATTTCATAATATGCCCCAATGTTCTGGGCGGCTGCAGGGGAACCACCGGCCCCAACAGCCTCAATCCCGAAACAGGACGCCGCTACGGAGCCGATTTCCCTACGATTACGGCCAGAGATATCGTGGAAATACAGCGAAGACTCGTTGATCACCTGGGAATTGACCGACTCCTTGCCGTTGTCGGCGGATCCATGGGCGGTCAGCAGGTTCTCACGTGGGCCATACAATACCCGGACAGGCTTGCCGGAGCGGTGGCTCTTGCCACCTCAGCCAGGCTGACCTCTCAGGCGCTTGCCTTTGATATCGTAGGGCGCAATGCCATCCAGGGGGATGCCTATTTTAATGACGGCCAGTATCTCGACAACGGCACCGTTCCTGCCGTGGGACTAGCTGTTGCGCGCATGCTGGCGCACATTACCTACCTTTCGCCTGAATCGATGCGCGAGAAATTTGACGCCGACCGTCTTCAACCCCGACAGTTCGCAACCGAATTCGAAAAAAAATTCAGTGTCGGCTCCTATCTTGCACACCAGGGAGATAAATTTGTTGAGCGCTTCGACGCCAACAGTTATGTCAAACTTTCGCTCGCCATGGATCTGTTCGATCTGGGGGAAACTCCCGAAGCGCTCTCGCAAAACCTGGCCAAATCCGAATGCCGCTGGCTGATCGCAAGCTTCACGAGCGACTGGCTTTTCCCGCCCGAGCAATCCCAGGAGTTAACTCGATCGTTGATTGCTCTGGGGAAACGGGTCAGTTACTGCAATATCGTAAGCCACTGTGGGCATGACGCATTTCTTTTGCCCAACGAATTGCCCGTTTATGGGGGCCTTATGAAGGCCTTCCTCGAAAATGTAAGAAACGGCGCTCCCAAGGAAATTGAAGACGACGATTTGTATGTGCATTCACCCGCCAGCATATTCGGGGCGCTCCGCCGTCCCCGCATCGACTACAGCCAGATCGTCAGGCTTGTCCAGCCATCGGCCAGCGTGCTGGACCTGGGATGCGGACGGGGATCGCTGCTGGTGAAGCTGCGCGGAATCGGCGCTCGAACCCTGATGGGCCTGGAACTGAATGAAGAGGATGTGCTTTTTTGCCTGCAGCGGGGACTGGATGTGGTGCAAGCGGATTTGAATGCGGGTTTGGCTCCATTTTCGGATTTTCAGTTCGACTATGTAGTTCTTTCGCACACCCTCCAGGCCGTTCGTGACGTGGAACGTCTTATCAAAGACATGTTGCGCGTCGGCAGGAAATCGATTGTAAGCTTTCCAAATTTCGCCTATTACAAATTGCGCAATATGCTCAGCGAACAGGGAAAGTCGCCGGTGTCTTCAGGATTGTTGCGGCACGAGTGGTACAACACACCCAATATACGTTTTTTCACGATCGCGGATTTTGAGGATTTCTGCCGCAAACACGGCATCCGGATTCATGAGCGCATTGCTCTCGATACCGAGGAAAACCGTGTGGTTTCCGAAGAGCCCAATCTTTATGCGGATATGGCAATCTTCGTTATCAGCCGTTGATACCAAATGCAGGGACGGGACTATCGCCTGTCTCTGAAAAATCAGAAGGGGCAGGGCAAAAACATGCTTTCCCAGAAGTGCCAATATGCGATTCGCGCCGTATTTGAGCTCGCGGTTCAATACGGCCGGGGACCGGTTAAGGTCAGCCGTATCGCCGAAGCACAGGCTATCCCTCCACGATTTCTTGAAGTCATTCTGAACCAGTTGAGGCGGGCCGGCTTTGTCCAGTCAAGGCGGGGCCCTGAAGGCGGTTACATCCTGGCCAGACAGCCTGACCGGATTGCGGTCGGAAAGATCGTCGAACTTATGGAAGGGCCTCTGGTTCCCGTTGCATGCATGAACGAACCAAGCACCGATAAATGCTCTCTGCAAGGCAGGTGTGTATTCATAGGAATGTGGGAGCGTGCAGCCCAAGCGTTATCGGACGTGTACGATCGGACGAACTTTCAAAATCTCGTCGACGAAGACGAAAAAATGCGAAAGGCCGAGACAGTTTCCTATTCCATCTAGCCCGCATTGTGCGCTAGCCCTTATGCTCATACAGATGGACATCTCTCTGAGGAAATGGAATCGTAATTCCATTTTTGTCCAAAGCGGTCTTCATCTGTTCGTTAATCTCAAAAAATACACCCCAGTAATCATCGGTTTTGCACCAGGGCCGCACGGTTAAATTAATGCTGCTGTCTCCATATTCGAAGACGCCCACATACGGGGCGGGATCCTCCAAAACCTTGGGGTGAGAGCGACAGTCACGGTTGGTGATATGAGGATCACAGGGATCGCCTACAATGATGAATCATGGCGGTTTGGGCTTTCGCCCCCTATAATGGAGCCTGTCGTTACGAATGACACTCAGGAACTTTTATGAAAGAAAAAGAGCCATTAAACAGTCTGCTTATAAAGCTTTTCTCCGAACAGCGGCTGGCGGTACTGGGAACACAGAGCCGGAGCGGCCCTTACGGAAATCTTGTCGCATTTGCTGCGACCGATGATTTGAAGTATCTGCTGTTCGCCACCACAAGGGCCACGCGTAAATTCGAGAATCTCACTGAAATCCCAAAAGTATCCCTGTTAATAGATAACCGTTCCAACCGGGAAGTGGATTTCCACGAAGCAGTGGCTGTGACCGCTACAGGAACGGCAAAAGAAGTACTCGGCTCCGAACGGGACAGCTTTCAGGATATCCTGCTTTCAAAGCACCCCTATCTTTCGGGATTCGTCACCGCTCCTACCTGCGCTCTTCTTAAGATCGAAGTGGACACCTACTATATTGTCCGGGAATTCCAGCACGTCGTGGAGCTTCACATCAAGCTATGACAGTTATCATTCCAATCCAAAAGGTGGGCAGGTCCGATAGATCGGCTGTTGGAGGAAAAGCCTTCGCGCTCTCGCAGCTTCTGACAAAAGGCATGGATGTCCCAAAATCGGTCTGCATCACTACTGAAGCCTACAATCGATATATTTCCACCACGGGTCTTCGGGAAAGAATTCTTTTGGAATTGAGCCGGAAGCAGCTTGACCAAATGCGATGGGAAGAGATGTGGGACGCGTCCCTGCGGATTCGCAACATGTTCCTCCGCACGCCCATTCCTCGCAATCTTGGCGACACCATTAGTTCGGCCGTCGGAGGATGTTTCGGCGGCCAGGCTGTGGTAGTCCGATCCTCAGCCCCCGAAGAGGATTCGGCAAAGACATCCTTCGCCGGGCTTCATGAATCCTACTTGAATCTGAGCGGTCTGGATAGAGTTCTCACCCATATCAGATTGGTCTGGGCGAGCCTTTGGTCGGATGCGGCGCTGCTATATCGAACGGAACTGGGACTTGATGTGGAAAAGAGCACCATGGCGGTGCTGGTGCAGGAAATTGTCATTGGCGACCGGTCCGGCGTGATTTTCGGCCTCAACCCGAACCACTCTGAACAGGCGGTACTCGAATCGGTCTACGGTCTGAATGCCGGTCTTGTCGATGGCGCGGTGGAACCGGACAGATGGATTTTCGAGCGCAAAAGCGGTCGCATTTTGGATCATTATGAACCGCCACGCAAGCAATGGCTTGTCCCTTCATCTTCAGGAACAAGTCTCGAAGCGCTTCCCAACAAGCTCAGGCGTAAACCACCTCTGGATGACACTGAATGCACCCGACTCTACCGCATGGCAATGAAGCTGGAATCCTATCTCGGATCTCCTCAGGATGTGGAATGGACCCTCAGGGATGGCGTGCTTTACCTTCTGCAGTCCCGGCCCATTACCACGGCGCCGAGTGAGGCGGCGGAGGACAAGCGGCCCTGGTATCTTTCCCTCAGGAGAAGCCTCGACAACCTGAAATCACTTCATCTCAAAATCGAGAAACAGCTCCTGCCCAAAATGCTCGAAGAGGCCGTTCGCCTGCGTGAACGAAATATGGCAGGCCTCTCGGACGATGAGCTTGCGGACGAAATCGCCCTTAGAAAAAAAACCTATGATCATTGGGTCGATGTCTACTGGAAAGAATTCATCCCTTTCGCGCACGGTATGCGGCTCTTTGGACAGGTATATAACGATGCCTTAAAGCCGGATGATCCCTTTGAGTTTATGGATTTGTTGAGATCCGCGAATCTGGCAAGCATTCAAAGAAACAAGCTTCTGGTGCAGATAGCACAAAAGCTTCACGGCAGTCCCGAATTAATCGATTGCCTGAAGCGCGGTGATCTGTCGCTAAATCCGGAATTCGAGGCGATGTTAAATGCATTTATCGAGCAGCTCGGCATCGGCCGTCGGCCTGCAGAGGGAGCAGTCGTTTCCGGATATGACAAAAACGCCATCATTCCACTTCTTCTGGAATTGGCCTCATCACCTGAAGACAGGATGCACTCCGATGGCAAAGATCCTGAAATACTCAATTCACGTTTTCTCGCCTGTTTCGACGGAGATAAAAAGCAAATGGCGCAGGATCTTCTTGATCTTGGGCGAGCCAGCTATCGCTTGCGTGATGACGACAATATCTATCTCGGCCGCATTGAAATGGAGATGTCTATCGCCGTCAGTGAGGGTATAAAAAGGATCGAAAAGCGAGGAACAAAGGCGGATATAGTTTCTGCGCCCGAAGATGTGATCGAGGTTTTAAAAAATCCGGCGTACATCCCGCAGCCGGGTTCCTCCGAAGAAAAAGCGGAAACCGGACGCACTGTCAAAGCACGGCAGTTGCTCGGGCAGCCGGCGGGTCCCGGAATCGCGCGCGGCGCTGCACGGGTGATTCTCAAACAATCGGACTTATTTGAATTCAAGCGTGGAGAGACACTGGTATGTGATGCGTTGGACCCCAACATGACCTTTGTTGTTCCATTATCAGCCGGCATTGTGGAACGAAGGGGCGGAATGCTTATCCACGGAGCCATTATAGCGAGGGAGTACGGTATTCCCTGTGTTACAGGGGTGGCGGAGGCAGCTTCGTTGATTCAAACCGGGCAGACTGTTACCGTAGATGGCTATCTCGGTATAGTTACTATCGAATAAAGGTATAATAAACAGCGAGAATTTATTCATGACCCAGCCACATTCCATCCTGCTCACAACTGTATGCCGTCCATTTGGGGGCCGCGGCGAGGGCGATTCCGTCGGCGCAGAGCTTTTCCACGCTCAGGTGACCCGGGCTCAGGGTATCTTCAGTTTCCGCCAGATCATCCGGGGTTGGGGACTCGATTATATAGCGGAAAATCTGAGCTCTCCCTGCGTTGTGCTGCACTATCCGTCAGAGCGCGAGCTTGTAAAGGAGATACAAAGCAGGCATTTCGACTTCATTGGCATCAATTTCGTGGTGGCGACCTTTCACAAAGTCAGGCGCATGGTGGAGCTGATCCGGAAACATGCGCCGCATGCCAAAATTGTGCTCGGAGGCTACGGCACGGTTCTTCCCGATGATTTGCTTCTCCCGCTTGCGGACACCATCTGTCGCGAGGAGGGTATCGGCTTTTTCCGGAAGCTTCTGGGTGAGGTTCCGGACGGCCCTTTACGCCATCCCTATGCCCCCATACCCTCTCCGAGTATCTTCTCCTACAAACGACCCAGCAAGGTCGCCCACATAACCAGCGGCCTGGGATGTCCGAATGGGTGTGATTTCTGCTGCACGTCCCACTTTTTCAAGAGACGCTATATTCCGTTTGCAGAAACAGGACAGGACCTCTACGAAGCCATCCTGCATCAGGAGCGCGAGGCGCGCAAGACTGGGGATGAGCTGGGCGGTTTCATTCTCATTGACGAGGATTTTTTCCTCCAGAAAAGACGGGCCCTGGAATATCTTGAATGTGTGCGCCGGGATGGACGCGCCTTTTCCATAATGGGTTTTGGAAGCATCCGGGGACTTTCGCAATTCACCGCCGACGAGATTGCGGAAATGGGATTCGAAACGATCTGGATCGCATTTGAATCACCCTCTGCGAATTATGAAAAAATGAAGGGCCGCGAAGTCGGAACTCTTTTCAAAGAGCTTCAATCCAGAGGCATATCCGTTCTGTCCTCCATGATCATAGGATTCCCCTATCAGAACCGTTCCGATATTCTTCGCGATTTCGATCACCTGATGTCACTGGACCCCGCATTTACGCAAATTCTGATCTATTTCGCCTTTCCGGGAACTCCCTTCTACGCTCAGGCCATCTCTGAGGACCGCTACCAGGATCCCTACCGGGAGAATCCCGATTACCGGCGCTGGGACGGCTTTTCCATGCATTTCAAGCACCCGCATTTCACCGCATCCGAACTGGAAGCGCTGCAGCGCGAGCTGTACCGGCAGGATTTTCTGCGACTTGGACCATCACTTATCAGGATTTCGCAGGTCTGGTTTAACGGCTACCTGAATCTTCGAAGCAGCCGAAATCCGCTGCTGAAGCAACGTGCGGAAAGGATGCTGTTTTTTTGCCGGAGCACGGTTTCGGCACTCCTGCCCGGCATTCTCTTTGCTCCAAGTAAGCATGCGCGCACCAGAGCTCACAAGCTACTGAAACAGATCAAGCACGAAACAGGTCCGCTTACCATTGGGGAATGGATGAAAAGCCTCGGGGCCGTGCTTCTTTCAGGCTGGACATGGTTGACCTTGAAGTTGAATCTGTTTCAGCAGCCTAGGCTGCTTCGACTCGAATACAACTCAGAAAATCGCCATAGGATTTCTGGTGAAGGCTATGCACCGAAGCTTAAGCCGGCAGCGGCTACAACAGCCGTGGCAGATAAATAGGGCGCTGTAAGGAAAGGAAAGCAAAACCATGAACCTTGCGATTCGATTTGCAGAATCATCACTGGCTCATGACTGGCTGGTCCGTAAGGGTATTCGCTTTTTGATCCGCCGGCGTTTACGGGAAGAAAACCAAAGCCGCAACGAAGCGTCTCAAGAGCCCTCCCGGGATTTTCTTGATCTTTTGCGCAGCGGCCCCATTGCTGTGGATACACCCGCCGCCAATCGACAGCACTACGAAGTCCCCCCTGAATTTTTCATTCACGCACTCGGAAAGCGCCTAAAATACAGCTGCTGCTACTACCGTTTGGGTTCCGAAAGCCTCGATTCGGCTGAGGAGCAAATGCTGGCACTCAGCTGCGAACGCGCCGGAGTCAAAGACGGCATGGATATCCTTGATCTCGGTTGCGGCTGGGGCTCTTTGACACTCTGGATGGCCGAGCACTATCCGTCATCACGGATCACGGCCCTTTCCAACTCAGGTCCTCAGCGCGAACATATACTTCGACAGTGCCGCAAATCTGGATTCGACAACGTCCAGGTTATTACCGCCGATATAAATGACTTCGAGACGGATCATCGATTCGACCGCATTGTGTCGATTGAAATGTTCGAGCACATGCGCAATTACCGTATCTTGTTGAGAAAAATAGCCGCCTGGATGAAGCCTGACGCACGGCTTTTTGTTCATGTTTTTTGCCATTACAAATATTCCTATCTTTTCAAAACAGAGGGTGCGGCCAATTGGATGGGACGGTATTTTTTTACGGGCGGTCAGTGAAGTAGCAACAGTGAATTTTCTTTACGGCTGCGGCGGTGCAGGTATGCGCAGCATGACCTTTACTTCTTCTCCCGGGTTCAGCCTCATGTTGGAAGGCATTTCCTATATGGTTGGTTCCGAGGT
>Ga0209536_100012598_pt1 | contig 12275 bp, 17 predicted proteins | sample DeeMarSeWOR28_12_FD_187461 | JGI IMG/M metagenome (GOLD analysis project Ga0209536, IMG submission 187461) | Marine sediment microbial communities from White Oak River estuary, North Carolina - WOR-2-8_12 (SPAdes) (version 2) | ecosystem: Environmental > Aquatic > Marine > Intertidal zone >...
GAGAGTACTGTCTCCAACCATTGCAATTACCTTGTCCTCGAGTGCCATCTCCATTCCTGCAGATAGTCCAAGAGACGCTCCCATTGCTAGCATAGAATCAGAGAATTCGTTTGGAGGGAGAAACGCCATCGAGTAACATCCGATGTCATTGTTGAACACAATTTTGTCACGAATCCTCAGCTGCTGCAGAGCTTGCCTGAAAGCCCAGAGAGTTCCTCTGTGTGGACACCCGGGACAAAAGATTGGGGGTCTCTCAGGGAGGATCTCTTTGAGTTTCTTGGCTTTATTCAGTACTGCATCGTAGTCTAGACTTACTTGTTTGTCTGTTATCTCAGCTATGACCTTCTCTACAATTGGTACATTGTATTCCAACATTTCAGAGAAGTGTCCACTTCGCTTACCGACAATGTTGAGCTCAGGATTCACTGTCTGAGCCAGAGCTGCAATGTGAGTTTCAAGATGTGGTGTCAATTCCTCAATGACTATTAGAGTTGAGAGTGATTTGATGAACTCTGCAAGTTTCTTCTCAGGTAGGGGAAAGAGGGTTCCGAGTTTGAAGGTGGGAAGCTCGATTCCTAGGTTTTGCATTGCCTCACTTGCATGAAGGAAACAGACTCCTGCTGTGAGTATCCCCACATTGCCGCTACCTGGTACAACTCTGTTGAAGTCTGTCTTCTCAAAATCTTTCTTGATCTCTTCCGTTTTATCGAGGAGCTTTGCTTTCAATGCTCTTGCTACTGGCCCCACTGTGAAGTATTGACCCTTAACGTCTTTCCACTTGTTCTTCTTGAAGGGGGTCCGCTCAAGCTTTCCTAGGTCGACCATCCCTCGTTGGTGATTCACTCTTGTGGTTGTACGAATGATGACCAGTGTCTTGTGCTTCTCAGATACCTCGAAGGCCCATTTGGTCATATCAAGGGCTTCCTGAGCAGTCGCAGGTTCAAGCATTGGAACATATGCAGATTCCCCAAAATACCGACCATCTTGTTCGGACTGTGATGAGTGCGCAAATGGATCATCAGCAATCAGGCAGACACATCCTGCATTGAGACCAGTGTATCCAATTGAGTACATGGAGTCACTAGCAACGTTCATTCCTACACTCTTCATAGAGGTGAAGGATCGCATACCTGCCATTGATGCACCCGCAACGGTTTCCAAAGCAACCTTCTCATTAGAAGAGATGTGCATCTTGTAATCGCCAAAGTGTTCCATGACTTCCCCAAAAGTGTCGAGAATTTCCGATGTGGGAGAACCTGGATAGAATGCAACAATCTTGACATCTGATTCCAAGGCTCCTCTCACAACAGCTTCATTGGCAAGCATAAGAGCAGGACCTTTATCGGTTCGTTTGACATCTTCCACAGTCATCTTGTTCTCTCTCCAACATCCAACAGGGATGAATTCATGTGCTTTCTTCAAAAATAAGGCTTAGGCTAGAGCAGTAAACACCAGTGAATAATCTTGGTGAAGAACATTTACAACTAGCATTCCGGACTGATTTCTACAAATTAACCTTAAGTAGTTCGTTTTCATCAAAAGCAAAAGGGACCACACGGCAGAGGTAATGCGCCACATGGAAATACGTTTTCAGTGTCCAGAATGTAAAGGCAACGCCATAGTGAAAATGAGCGATGAAGATGCTGCTGGAGTTAAAACGCGTATTCAGAATGAAGGCCGTTCCCCTACGCTCATTGTCAGATGCGAGAACAACCACGAGCTTTTAGTAACTCTCTACAATCTACGCAGTGGAGAAGGATTAGGAGTGCGTGATGTAGTTGTACCTCATCGATCTGACCCAGGCAAGACAGAGTCTCAAGAGAAGGACTCAAAGGAAATTGACTGGTTGACCAAAGCTTTCGGAGGCAAATCCTAATGGTTGTTAGAATGGTTGTACAGGTTGTGCTTGATAATATGGGATCTACTGTCTTATACCCCCCTGAAGAACAGAGTGCAGAACGAGTAGCCCTTCTCACAGGAATTGTACAATTAGTATCTACTGCACTTCAAAGAGATGATGCGGTTAAGGTTGAATCCGGAAATCCCAACTATATGAAGTCAGACAAAGGAGTTGTTGGTTACATTCAGTTGGATGGTCTTCTCTATATCTGTGAGGCTGACAATGAGAAAGAATCTGGTACTGTATTGTCTCTGATATTGGAGAATAAGAATTCCACTCAAGAGTGGCTGAAACAAGTGATTACCAAAGCCCTTCGTAAGAGAGGGCGAGAGATAAGTAGTCTATGGGGTTGATATTATGCAAATACCTATTGATTTCGATTATGCGCTTTTTAACTCAGGGACTGTTATCATCGTAGTTCTATTGATGTCCCTTCTCATATATGCAGGACGAATCCGAGAGATCTACTCAGACATTGGTCTTGGGACTAAACGTGCATTGGTGGCATATTCATTGACTGGAGTTGCAATGTCGCTTGCCACGATGTTCGGCATTCATGAATCATATAGATTCATGATAACTGGCACAGGATCATTCTTTCTTGGAGCTATTGTGATTGCACAAGTATGGATTCTATTTTCACCATACCGGGCAAAACAAGCTTCTATCATCACATCTTTAATTGTTATAGGAGTCTTTGTCAATAATTTCCTGGATGAGTTCTTTGGACTCCCACTCTATTTCATGATGATTGGTCTATCAATCCTGCTTGTACTATCTCTCTACCTTTCAGTAGTGCTTCTACGTGAGAACCTCTCAACCTTCTCTGTATCGTTATTTGTGGTTCTCATTTTGTATATGTCCACATGGGTTATCGCAGCAACAGGTTGGACATTTGGTCATCCTCAATACTATATTGTACAGGTCATTCCTCTTATTGTAGCCGCTACTGTGTTTGCCTCAGTCAGGAGACCGGCGAGAAGAACACTGGCTACCTTCATCATGTACTTCACACTGACGCTCGGATTACCGTTATTCTTTGAAGCATATCGAGTCGGAAGTTGGGTTATTTTCTATTTTGTTGGAGCTGAGATGTTCACAGCATTATGTCTGATTGCTCCTCTGGAATACTTTCTCGAACAGGCAAGTGACACTGGTGCAAAGGTTCCTCTGTATTTGGGAGGCGTCGTAACTTTTGTCGCACTGCTAGTTTCTACGCACTCGTTGTCATGGGCTATATTCATCAATCAGAGACTGGTATGGAATCAATATCTTGTCTGGGTTGATGTTCTCATTGGTTCCTGTGCAATAATCGCGTTTATGCTTGCAGCTGTGTCAGGATTTTATGGTGATTGGGTGCAGACTCTTACTCGAGAGGCTATGATCATATTTGGAACATCTGCGGCATTTCTAACATTCCCACTGACTCAACCAGTGACCGTTACGAATGACTATGTATGGCTAGCAATTGGCGTGATAATTTCTATAGGTGGGCTGATGTTTGTCCGGCTATCTATTCGAATAGCAAGAGCTGGTGGACGAATAGCAGCTGGAAGATTGATGACCTTTGTAATTTCAGCTCTTATGATAGCAATTGTATCAATGTACTCTGATAATATTCCTCCAGTACCACCTGATGTTCCATTAACTGCTATTTTCCTTCTACTATTTGCAGGTGGAATAGCAGTGCTCAGTAGTCCTCCAATAACGGCACGTTTATCACGCACTGTTGAACAACTCGAAGATTTAGAGGAGCACGGTGTAGAAGAAGATGGTTCAATAAAGATAGAATACTAGGGTGTGATTAATGAAAATCCTGAAAGCTGTTGTACTCGGAGACACTGAGTGTGGGAAGACTTCCTTCACTCAGAGGTTTACCACAGGCAACTTTCCGGACCCTAGTTTTCTTAGGACCACCATCGGAGCATCTTTTGACACTAAGAAGGTCACAACTGCTTCTGGAATAGACGTGACTCTTTCGATTTGGGACTTTGGGGGTCAACTACGTTTTATTGACCAAATGAAGTCTATGATCCGAGGTGCTGCAGTAGGTTTACTCTTCTTTGATGTCACAAGGCTGCAGACCCTAGATAGTCTCGAGGGGTACTGGATTCCAGCAATTGAGGAAAACAGTAATCTAAAACTACTAGAGAACGACGGTCCGCGTTTCATGATAGTGGCCAACAAGGTCGACCTTCTTGAAGAAGACCGATATGACTTCATCCAAGAAGAGATGCGCTATGTCATGAAGAAGTACAACATGGGTGGTCAGATGATATCAGCACGAACTGGTATCGGGTTAGACAGACTTGATGAAGGGTTCATGGCTGTTGTTGACAAGTATACGCCCGATTGATTCCTACAAATAAGCTCTATATATCCTAGAAATCTTGGAAAAATAGCTGCGACACCGCCCTACTGTTGCAGCTATGAGGCATCAGGAATGGAACTAGCATTTTCATGTCCCCAATGTTCGAGCGGTGCTGTTATCTCTCTTAGTGATGAAGAGGTAGAAAACATCAAAGTAAGTATCGTGGAAAAGGGACGGTCACCAACTCTTCTTTCCAAATGTGATGAGGGTCATGATCTCCTCGTTACATTATATTTCAGAGATGATGAGCTTGGTGTTCGAGATGTAGCAATGCCGATCGGAAAAACAGAACGTGAAAAAGATCCAGAAAAGAAACTCTCTGGAGAGCTTGATTGGGTAAAAGATGTATTTGGGTGATGTCATGGTAGTTACACTGGTAGCGAAAGTAAAGTTAACCACAATGGAACCCAAAGTACTCTATCCTGCTGATAGTGTAGATGAAGAACGAATAGCAATGCTCGCTGGGATTGTTCAACTTGTGTCTGCAGCGCTCGATAGAACTCAGGATACTAGTGAAACAGACATACACTTCATGAAATCGGGGAGAGGTGTGATTGGATACAGCAAACAAGGCCCCTCAGTCATCATTTGTGAGGGCGATTCTGAATCCGAAACGAATGATGCTTTGAAATCTGTACTGAACTCACTAAACGATTCAGATGTAGATATCTCAAAGTTACTCGAAAAAACCATTCAAAAAAGAGGCAAAGAAATCGGAGAATTATGGAAATAGATACTACGGGAGGATTAGATTATCATGGACTTTCTTACTTCATTATATGTTGCAGGAATCATTTCTACTGTTCTGTTGTACGTTGCACTATATGTTTATTATAGACGGACATATCTTGTTGAAGATCAGCTTGCACCGGAAACAGTTCGAGCACTAAGGACTTTTGGACTCTCTATATTTGCACTGGGTGCTATCTTTCCAACAGCAATATTGCAACCATCATTTTTACCTACCATTATATCACTCTCGTTCCTTGGGATGGTCAGCACACAAATGCTCCTTTCATTTGAAAGCGAGAGTAGAATGAGCAAGATTGGTTGGTCATTCGTTACACTGTGGTTACTTTCTGTTTGTGAATCCATAGCTCGGATTCTCTTTGTGCCATATCCACTACCTCCGATCATGGTGATAGTAACGCTATCAATCTTCATGACTACGGCACTTGTAGGCTCTGTTTATGTTCTAAGAGAATCACCTTCACCATTCACTGGATCAATGTTTGTGATCCTCGTATTTACCATAGTTGCAGGAATAACTGCAGTCGCTGTAAATATCATACTATCTCCTCAATTCTTTCTCATACTCATTACACCAGTAATAGTAGCTGCAGGAGTAGTTAGTTCATTGCTCCGTCCTTGGAGAAACATTATTACAACTACAATGTTAGGATTATTCGTATCTGCAGGTCCTGGACTTTTCATAGGGGCACTCATCGGCGGTAATATGACAATCTTCTTGTTCACAGCAGCATTGACTTTTGCTTTGGTCGGTCTCATTGTACCTTTGGCATTCTTCTTGCAACAGGCTGTTGAAACACGAGTGACAACTGCTTTGTACATCTCAATATCATTGGTTGCTATTGGTCTATTGGCACTGACTCATGGTAATAACTATGCAATTGCGAACAGCGCAATAGGTGCATGGAATGAGACTATCCTGTTTATTGACTGGATGCTTGGTCTGATTGGAGTCAGCGCATTCACTATGGCGTCAATCGCAGCAACCTTTTCCGCTAATGTTAGGAATGCATCTCGTGAAGTCATTATCGCTTTTGGATTTGTTCTGCTGACGCTAGGACATCCGATTGTAAGATTTGTGGAAATCAGTGGTGATTTGATAATGAGGTGGGAACTTGATCCCCTATACCTCGGAGTATTCGGTTTGCTAATAGTATCCTTTACCATATTCGGCAGGATATCCTATCAGCTCTACAAGGCTGGTTCTGGAAGGGCTGGATTGCGTTTCGTATTCTTCATGTTTGCGGCTCTTTTCTTAGGAATTGTTGCTATGTTCGCAGATATGATTCCTCTCGGCCTTCTAGTTCCAATGTTATTCCTATCAGGTGTACTGCTTATACTAAGTAGTCCAAAAAGAAATCCACTATCAGAATTATGAAACAATGTGAGAAACTGAAAGAGTGATCAATTTGGCAATAATCAAAGCTGTTGTATTGGGTGATTCAGAAGTTGGTAAGACCAGCTTCACCAAACGGTGGACTCAAGGTACATTCCCAAATCCTGAGATGCTCAAGACAACAGTGGGTGCTTCTTTTGATACTTTGAAGACCACACTCCCAAACGGATCAGATGTAACGTTAAGCGTCTGGGATTTTGGTGGTCAGAGAAGGTTCAGTGAAGCTCTGAAAAGCATGATTATTGGAGCGAAAGTTGGCCTTCTCTTTTTTGATGTATCCCATCTAGCGAGTCTTGATAGTCTCTATAATTACTGGGTTCCACTCGCTCAGGAACATGGCAATTTTAATTTCATGGAAGACGATGGGAAACGATTTCTCTTAGTAGGAAACAAGATTGACCTCGTTTGTAATGACGACAATACCTTAGATGATGTCAATAAAGAGATTGAAAACTTCTCAAAACGTTTCGGGATTGAGTCCGCTTTGATATCTGCAAAGACTGGAGTCGGAATTGGGCCATTGGATTTCAAGTTTAGAGAAATCATTGAGAATGTTCTCTAGATAATGGTTTAACCAGATTCAACTAACTGATAGTATCGTAGATAAGATGCTGACCTTCCATGAAGGGTAAGTCTTCTCTATAGGATGCAGGTATCAACCACCGGGACTTCCTTTCCATGGTGAATCTTTCCACATGGTGTCCCAGATCATGTCCTCTGTGAGGGTCTCAGGCTCAATCACTGCTTTGTGCAGCTCCTTCAATAGAGCGTGATGCCTTAACTCGTCCTCTCTAATCATCATAGCGATTGTCTTGACCTGCTCACTATCGCTCTTTTCAGCAAGATCACCGTAGGTTTTTACAGCTTGTTCTTCCATCTTGATATGAGCCTCTATGCCTTTGGCTATCTTATCCCTCTCTCCTTCGCTGATGAATGGAGTTGGTCCTTCAACTGCCTTCCTCAGTGACTTCAATAATTCAGCATGTTTCTTCGAGTCAGTCGAGATTGCCATCAGGAGTTCCTTGACAAAGGCATTTCCTAATTGTGCGACGTTCTCTTTAACAATCTCAACAATCTTCAGTTCCATCTCAATCTGCTTGTCAATGAATGTGAGAGTCTCTTCCTTGTTCATGTCTGGTTCTCTCCAGAATTCTAAGCCTTAAGGACTCGTCTGACATTTAAGGGTGTTCTCAAATGGCACCTACTTCACAATTTATATCAGTTAGAGAGTCAAGCAGTTCACCATTCAATTGCAGGATGTAACACAAGCATGGTAAAAGCAATTGTATACACAGCACCGAAATGTCCTCACTCTGAGAAGGCGAAGGAGTTTCTTGCCAGCATCGAGGTTGAGGTAGAAGAGAAATGTGTCTTTGACACACCTGACACACTCGAAGAGCTTCGAGAACTAAGTGGTCAGATGGCAGTGCCAGTGATTAAGCTCAATGGAGATTTCTTCGTTGGGTTCGACCGAAGGACAGAACGTCGAGTCAAGCGAAAACTAGGAGTGTGACCAGATGTACGATCTTGTTGTAATCGGTTCAGGAGTCACTGGTTACGGTGCGGCGATGTATGCTGCGAGACTTGACCTCAGTGTTGCAGTCATTGGGGATGTTGAGGGTGGGACCATTACTCTCACTGATGATGTTGCAAACTATCCTGGGTATATTCAACTCACAGGCCAGGAGCTTGCAGACAAATTGAAAGACCATGCTTTAGACTACCCTGTACTAATTGAAACCGGTACTGTGAAGGATGTCTTCAAGTCCGACCAGAACTTCTTCTATGTGGTGACTGAGAACAAGACATTCCTCGCCAAGTCAGTTCTTTTCGCGACGGGGATGAAGGAACGAGAACTTGAAGTTCCAGGTCATGATGAGTTAAAGAATCGCGGCGTTTCGTACTGTGCTTTGTGTGACGCTCCACTCTATAAGGACAAAGTAGTCGGAGTAGTTGGCGGAAGTGATAGTGCTGTCAAAGAAGCTTTACTTCTAGCCAAATATTGTCCAAAGGTCTACATCATCTACAGACGCAAGGATATTCGACCTGAACCAGTCAACGGAAGAAGAGTTGCTAAGGAGCCAAAGATTGAGATTATCAATGAGACAAATGTTACAGAGGTCCTAGGTACGGACAGAGTCATTGGTGTGAAGCTGGACAAGCCACACAATGGGTCTGATGTATTGAACTTAGATGGAATCTTTATTGCGATTGGTGGAATTCCGTACTCAGACATTGCAAAGAACCTAGGTGTTCAACTGAACAAGAAAGGAGAGATAAAGATAGACCGGTCTAGTCGCACTAATATTGAAGGTGTATATGCTGCAGGTGATGTTGTTGACAGTGAGTTCAAGCAGGCAATCACTGGAGTTGCTGAAGGTGTTCATGCGGCATATCAGGCATATAAGTATGTGAATGAAACTGAGTTTGAGTTCAGCTGCTAGAATTATACTATTCTGCTTTCAACGCAATTCTCCAAGGGTAGAGCTCAGCATGGAAGATACCCGCCTTAACTGCGGGGTCATTTCTCATTATCTCAAGTGCATGTTCCTTCGAATTGGCTTCAATCATTACCAGTCCGATGAGAACCTCATTGAATCTTCCAGCCATTGTGAGAACGCCTTCTTTCAGTAGACCCTGAAGGTACTTGAAATGTTCAGCTACTTTTTCTTCAGTAATCTCACTGCCATTAGTCATTTGCAGGTCTCAGCATTATAACAAAAGATTGGGTTTCCATACTCGCAGAAACCCATCTGCTCTATAATCAGTTTTGGAAGTGTCAATTATCAATGGCTTCGAAGAGTTTCTCGACAAACATCTCCACGGGCGATAGTCCGTCGATGGTTGTAGTTTCATTGATGATTGTCTTGGGGACACCAAAGACTGCGTACTTGACAGTTAACTCTTGAAATTCCAGTGATTCTATCATCATTGAGTCAATCAGAGGATTCACAATAGCCGCTTGGTGTGCTAGACGTGTCATATCTGGGCAGTACGGACACTGAGGTGTGACAAAGACCTTGATGTTGATAGGTTTGTCAATTGAAGCGATATCTTCAATCACATCTGGTGGTAACGGAGCAGTTCCATTTGATACATCAATTATTGAGCCAACAAGAGCCGCAAACTCGTGACCAGCTGGAATGCCATAGAACTTGACATTGTATTCCTTTTCACCATGAAGCACTATAGCTGGGTGGTACTCTACTCCCCATTCCTTTGCCTTTCCAGAGTCAAGAGATCCTTTGTGTTCAATAACTGCAATCTTGTCAGTCAACTCAGCAAGTTGCTCAACCATGTCCTTGACATCATTGCAATATAGACAGTCTTTCTCTTCAAGGAAGAGATGCACCTTGACCTCGTTGGTTAATCCGGAGAACAGCTCACGAACCTGTTCCCTGGTAGCATCATCCATTTCCACTACCATGTCGTATCCATCCTGTTTTTGCATCTGCAAACATCTGTTATATTCGCTTTGATTTGGTAAACTGAAAATTAATGGAGTGATGAAGAAGAGTTTTTGTTATTTGGTTCATCAATGACCTTGACAACAGCTCTCCCTTTTTGCTTGACTATCTCAAGCATCTCATCCTGCGAACGAATCGTGAAACTCTCGCCCTCTTTGAGATGATCCATTACACCATGACCTAGTGGACCATTTAGGTACTTTGAATACATTTTCGCTATCTTAGCGATTTCCTGCTCCCTCGATGACATTGCAAGTCCTCACCTTGCACTCACGCTACTTTTTCTGAAACATTCCTTTATTTAAATCTACCATGACTGCGCGCGAAATGTACTACTAGACCCACTCTATCCTATCATCCTCAAGTAGCTCCTCAATAGCAAGTGGGAGGTCATCCTCATCCTGAAGTTTTTTGTTGGCTTGGAGGATTGTATCTTCACTTACACCCAAGTCCTCGAGTTCTGGACAATTAAACAATGGCGATATGTCAATTTTATCAAATTCGTTCTCCTTTGGATGATTGCTGTAGAGATAGAGCTCAGTCAGTTCTTCGCAGTTCTCGAGTGGATTCAGGTCAATCTTAGTTAGCGCATTTCCAGCTATATCTAGTGTGGACAAGTTTGTTGAGTCCGCCAATGGACTAAGGTCAAGTCGCAAAAGCCCATTCATTGCCAATCCAAGTCGCCTTAGCTCTTCACAAGATGAGAGTGGTGACAAGTCAATCTCTTCAATAGCATTACCACCCAGTCTTAATATACGGAAGTCCGGACAATTGGAGAAGGGTGTCAAATCGATTCTTTGAATCTGATTATGATGCAGATAGACGAATTTTAATTTTGTACAATTTGATAATGGGGATAGATCCACCTCAATGAGTTTGTTGTACATCAGGTTTAGTTGCAGCAAATTAACACAACTGGCAAGTGGAGATAGATCAACTACTTTGAGCTCGTTATTTTCCATCTCCAAGGTTTCCAGATTTGTGCAGCCTGCTAGTGGCTTGATGTCAATATTGCTTAAGCCGTTGTTGAAGAGTCTAATTCGTTTCAAGTTTGTTGATGAACTCAAGGGTTTCAGGTCGATTTTTCCTAACCGATTCGAACCCAGATTGAGTTCCTCTAGACTCTTACATTTTACTAAAGGCTTCAGGTCAATCGACTCGAATTGGTTCTTGAATAGACTCAATTTCTGTAGAGTTGAACAATTACTTAGTGGTGAGAGATCCAGCTCCTTCAGCGAATTACTTCCAAGGTCAAGAATCTTCAGTTCTGGAATCCTGAGAACTGTTTCTAGATCAATAGATGTCACACCTTTTCGAGAGAGGTCAAGTGTTGTTTCTTCATCATCAACCTCAAGTTCTCGGGTCTTTCCTTCCTTATCTATATACACAACAATGGGATCTTCCACCTTGTATTATCCTCCAATAATCCGAGGTGTAGCATCATCGGGTACATTAAACTATTGCGACTAACAAACACCGACAGATGTTAATAGCAGTAGGATTTCATTTGACAATGTGTTCGCTATGGAGGATGTATCCACTCAACCTTTAGACCAAGCTAAAGGCTTTGCTCTCATCATTGCAGGGATTATCTTCTTTGTACAATTTCTCTCATTCATGGTCTTTTTCAACTTCAATGGATTGACTTTCTTCTGGATAATCGGTTGGCTCCTTTTGATACCTGGATTCCTAGTCCTTGGTTCAACAGGTTTCGACTCGCGTGAAGATGGTGTAAAGAAATTCGTCGCTAGAATAACTCCTAATCCAATTGCAGATGGTTGGTTCATTGTATGCATTGCTCTAGCGATGATATCGCAACACTGGACCAGTCTCGTCTGTGTTATCGTTCAACTTCCTCTCATTGCTTTCATATATTACTACAAGTAAATTCCATTCTTCATTTCTATAGAATGTTCGAAAGTCTATCTACGATATGTTTTATTTCTGACTCACTCAATTTTGGGTGCAAAGGCAAGGTCAGCTCTCTTTCCGAAAATCTTTCCGTTTCTTGAAGGCGCACTCCAGGAAAATGCGATGCTGTGGGTCCATCAACTCGGCCTCACGGGGCGTGTAGCCAAAGAATGCAGCGTCGAACAGATCCATACCATCCAGACCGGTCGCTGCCTTGACGTAATTTGGATCGTGCAGCGATGCTGCGTCCACCCCCAGGGCCTCCAAATCCCGGTCGTCTGGGAAGCGAATTGCTTCCACACCGTCACACAGATTCTGCCAGAACTCGTCCAGATTGCGCGCCCCTGGGAAACGCCCTACCATGCCGATGACGGCGATTTCGGTACCGTCCAGGTAGTCATAAGTGTTCAACCTACAAGCCTCCTAAATGTCGGTCTAACCTCGCCGCCTGCGTCGCAGTTTCTCGCGCTGCCGCTGTCC
>Ga0209536_100012599_pt1 | contig 12274 bp, 13 predicted proteins | sample DeeMarSeWOR28_12_FD_187461 | JGI IMG/M metagenome (GOLD analysis project Ga0209536, IMG submission 187461) | Marine sediment microbial communities from White Oak River estuary, North Carolina - WOR-2-8_12 (SPAdes) (version 2) | ecosystem: Environmental > Aquatic > Marine > Intertidal zone >...
TCGTCAACGATGTGGAGCAAATGTTGAGGAGTCACCCCGAGATCGACACGAGCCAAACCCTTATGGTCAACTTTAACAAATTTGCCGCTTCTTCGCTGGATTTCTTTATTTACACCTTCACCCGCACCACCGTCTGGACCGAATACCATAAAATCAAACAAGATGTATTGTTGAAAATCAATGAAATTATCAGCCAACACGGCGCAGAAATCGCTTTTCCCACATCGACCATCCATTTGGCGAATCCCGAGCCTATACAGTCAACGGGAACTTGATTGCTAGTTTTTATACCCTGCTTAATAAAATTGAATGACTGGTTTTAGCGTTAAATCACCCCTATAATTCGCGCTCAACTATAATAAATAATCATATTGTTCGGGAGTCGCAATCATGGCAGATAAGCTGCTAATCGTTTTGATGAATACCGATCCGCGCAATGGCCCGGAACTGGGAGCACCATTTCTGCAAGCTACCGTGGCGGCAGCAATGGAATATGATGTGGAGGTGATATTCACGGGGCTGGCTGGGGAGCTTGCCAAAGCAGGGTTTGCTGAAAACCTTTATGTCCGTGAAGGCACATCCAAGTCAGTGTATGATTTGATGAAAGAAGCCCACGCTGCCGGTGTAAAATTCAAAGTATGCACACCTACTCTGGAAGTATGGGGAGACAATTTAATCCCGGAAATCAGCGAAACAGTAGGTGGGGCCTATGTCATCAGCGAGGCAATGGATGATGATACGGTAACGTTCACCTATTAGAAAATTATTACAGGAACCACCATGGCGATAGCTCCCCAACATGCAATCGAAGTAATGGAATCGGCGGATTGTTGTTTTACCCATGCCCAAGTCCAAGCGACTATTGATCGGATGGCGCAAGACATTACTCAAGACTACCATGACAAAAATCCGCTGCTGTTATGTGTCATGAACGGTGGTTTGATCTTTACGGCTGAATTGTTGCTGAAACTATCTTTTCCCCTACAGTACGATTATATCCACGCCACCCGTTATGCTGGTCAAACCCGTGGTGGAGAGTTGAATTGGATAGCCCAATCCACTATTGCTTTGCAAGACCGGCACGTGCTTATTGTCGACGATATTAACGACGAAGGAATTACCTTGAATGCGATCGTGCAACACTGCAAACAACAACATCCTCTGTCGGTGAAAACTGTCGTGTTGGTTGATAAAATTCATGATCGCAAACAAGGCCAACCGGCGGACTATCAAGGGGTGACCGTCGAAGACCGTTATGTTTTTGGCTATGGTATGGATTACAAGGGCTATTGGCGTAACGCCCCGGGCATTTTTGCCGTTAGGGACTCGTAAAAAAGTAACTAAACAGGAGAATTACCTTGGCGGAACTAGCCATCATCGGTGGCACTGGGCTCACCAAAGTTGACGCTTTGCAAATTATCAACCGGGAAATCGTGCATACTCCCTATGGTGATCCATCCGGGCCTATTAGTCACGGCGAGTTATACGGGAAAAAAATTCTATTTTTACCACGCCATGGTTACGGCCATACCATACCACCGCATAAAATTAATTACCGCGCCAATGTGTGGGCGTTAAAAGAAGCCGGTGCTCGCAACGTGTTAGCCGTGGCGGCGGTCGGCGGTATCACCTCGGAAATGTACGCAGGTGAATTGGTGGTGCCTGATCAAATCATTGATTACACCTATTCCCGCATTACCACTTATTTCGAAGAAGGCTTGCAGTCCGTTACCCACATAGACTTTACCCAGCCTTACAGTGAAGAGTTGAGGCGTTTGATTATCCAAGCCGCCGAAAACGCCGGTATAGAGATTATCACTCGAGGTACTTACGCTGCGACTCAAGGGCCGCGATTAGAAACCGCCGCGGAGGTAGATCGCTTGGAACGCGATGGCTGCCACCTGGTCGGTATGACCGGTATGCCGGAGGCGGCGCTTGCCCGGGAATTGGAACTCAACTACGCGACGTGCGCGGTGGTGGCGAATCCCGCAGCCGGGAGAGGGGAAGGAGAGATCACCATGCAAGAGATCGAAAAACAGCTGAAATCCGGAATGTTGAAAGTCGGCTCGGTGCTGCAGCAATTGGTGAAGTTGTTATAGTGCCAAATATCAAGCCTTGGTTAACAGGGCTTGCAACTCCAAGTAAAATCCACTTTTTTTCAAAATTTCACCTGATACCCTGCTTAAGTCATGGTATTTGCCATTATCCGGCAGTAAATTGATTTTGTGTTAAAAATATATCCTGTTTTTTTCTGATTTAACCAAATTGGGTATTGAAAACAGGGGGGATAGTTACTATAAAATAGTTGACTAAAATAGTCAGAAATAACCATTTGGGAAATGTGACATGTCTGCTAACAGTGATCAAGTTGACGAACTGATTAAAAGTGAATACGAACATGGGTTTGTGACCAATATTGAGTCGGAAACCTTGCCACCGGGTCTTAACGAAGAGACGATCCGGTTTATTTCGGCGAAAAAGAACGAGCCGGAGTTCATGCTGGAATGGCGCCTGCGGGCGTACCATCATTGGCTGAGCATGGAGGAGCCGGACTGGGCCTCCGTTGAACATCCTCCCATCGATTACCAGGCAATTTCTTATTATTCCGCACCGAAGAAAAAAGGCGAAGGTCCCAAGAGTCTGGATGAGGTCGATCCGGAACTGCTGGAAACCTATAACAAGTTAGGCATTCCCATCGAAGAGCAAAAGGCGTTGGCTGGGATCGCTGTGGATGCGGTGTTTGATAGTGTATCGGTGGCTACAACATTCCGGAAAAAACTTGCAGAAGCCGGCGTGATTTTTTGTTCTATATCCGAGGCTTTGCAGGAGTATCCTGACCTGGTAAAACAATACATGGGCTCGGTGGTTTCCTACAAAGACAATTATTTTGCGGCGCTAAATTCTGCCGTATTCAGCGACGGTACCTTTGTTTACATTCCCAAAGGTGTACGCTGTCCAATGGAATTATCCACATATTTTCGCATTAATGAAGCAAAGACCGGTCAGTTCGAGCGGACATTGATTGTGGCCGACGCCGGCAGTTACGTGAGCTATTTAGAAGGCTGTACTGCCCCCATGCGTGACGAGAACCAGCTGCATGCGGCGGTGGTGGAACTGGTGGCGATGGAAGATGCGCAAATCAAATACTCCACCGTGCAAAACTGGTACCCCGGCGATGCCGAAGGCAAGGGCGGTATATATAATTTTGTGACCAAACGGGGAGAATGCCGGGGCGACCGCTCGCGCATCTCTTGGACTCAAGTGGAAACTGGGTCAGCCATTACCTGGAAGTATCCCAGCTGCATACTCAGGGGCAAAGACTCCGTGGGTGAGTTTTATTCTGTCGCGGTCACTAAAGGTAAACAACAGGCCGACACCGGTACCAAGATGATACACATGGGTGAAAACACCCGCAGTACCATCGTTTCCAAAGGCATTTCCGCCCAGCGTGGGCAGAACGCTTATCGCGGGTTGGTGCGCATGACGCCCAAAGCGGAAAACGCCCGCAATCATACCCAGTGCGACTCATTGCTGATCGGTGATCAATGCGGTGCGCATACTTTCCCTTATATGGAAGTGCGTAATCCCACCGCTAAAGTGGAACACGAAGCCACCACCTCAAAAATCAGCGAAGATCAGCTATTTTATTGCCGTCAACGTGGCTTGTCGGAAGAAGACGCGGTTTCCATGATCGTCAATGGCTTTTGTAAAGAGGTATTTAACGAGTTGCCTATGGAGTTTGCGGTGGAAGCGCAGAAACTACTGAGCGTCACCTTAGAAGGCGCTGTCGGCTAACCAGATTCAGTGAATGAGGAATACGTAATGTCAACTAACCAAGCTAGTCCTATGTTAAGCATCCAAAATTTACACGTTTCGGTGGATGGTAAACCCATCATCAAGGGATTGAACCTGGAAATTAACGCCGGTGAAGTTCATGCCATTATGGGCCCAAATGGCGCGGGCAAAAGTACGTTAGCCAATGTGCTTGCAGGTCGCGAAGGCTATGAAGTTACCGATGGTAAAGTTCTTTTTGCCGGTGAAGACATTTTCGAACTAGAGATCGAAGAACGCGCTCACAGAGGGTTGTTCTTGGCTATGCAATATCCGGTGGAACTACCGGGTGTCAACAACACCAATTTCCTACGCTCTGCGGTCAACGCTATTCGCGTTGCTCGTGGCGAGCCGGAGCTAGACGCCGTATCTTTTTTGAAGCTGGTGCGGGAAAAAATCAAAGTCGTGGATATGGATGAAAAGTTTTTAAAACGCTCGGTTAATGCGGGATTTTCCGGCGGCGAAAAAAAACGCAACGAAATTTTACAAATGGCTATGTTAGAGCCCAAGCTGGCGGTGTTGGATGAAACCGACTCTGGATTAGACATCGATGCGTTACGCATCGTTGCCAATGGCGTGAATATGTTACGCAGGCCAGAACGGGCCATGATAGTGGTCACCCATTATCAACGTTTATTGGATTATATCGAGCCCGACTTTGTTCATGTTTTGGCAAACGGTCGCATTGTACGCTCCGGAGACAAATCGTTGGTTGCAGAACTGGAGGAGAAAGGTTACGGCTGGCTCGAGAAAGAGGTGGCGGCATGAACGCGGTCACCACGACATTGGAAAAATATCAGCAACTTATCCAAAGTCAGCAATCCCAGTTGCCTGGCGCGCAGTTGCCATGGCTGCAAGCCCAGCGCGAGCAAGCCAAGCAGCGATTCATGAAATCCGGTTTCCCCACTCGCAAAAGTGAGTTGTGGCGTTACACTAATGTGGACTCATTGCTTAACAATTCTTTTGTGCCAGCCACACGGGATGCAACCATCGCGCCCGAAAACATCAAAGCGTTGGCGCAGACACAAAAACAACGCATTGTTTTTATCAATGGTAGATATTCGGAGCGCCTTTCTCAACTGCAGGATTTGCCATCGGGAGTGTATATTGCTAGCGTGCAACAAGCCCTGGCGGAACGTAGTGAAATACTACAAAAAGTCTTGGAAAAAAGTCCCACCGGCAACTTTCATGTATTTAACGACTTAAATACGGCGATGTTCCACGACGGTTTGGTCTTTTATGTGCCAGAGAATATTGAAATTCCTGAGCCCATAGAAGTGGTTTATTTGAGTAGCAATGATTCGCAAGCCTATGTTGCGTCACCGCGGAATCTGATCTGTCTGGAAAATAACGCCAGCGCGACGCTTGTTGAGCGCTATGCCGCCGAACATTCCAACACCTATTTTACCAACGGCTTGGGCGAGGTTGTGTTAAATACCGGCGCCCGGTTGGAACATTACCGTTTGCAAGAGGAAAGCCCGAGCGCGTATCACATAAGCACGTTGTTTGTGCATCATGAGGCGCAAAGTCAATACAAGGGTAATACCATTGTTTTGGGCGGCAAGTGGTCACGCACTGATTATAATGTTCAGTTCCATGGTGAATACGCTCAAAGCATTCTGGATGGATTATATCTAGTGAATGATAAACAATTGGCTGATATACATCTGAATATTAAACATGCGGTTCCGCATTGCTCCAGTGAACAGGATTTCAGAGGCATATTACTGGGAACGGGTCGGGGTGTGTTCGATGGCTTGATTAATGTGGCCGAACAAGCGCAAAAATCCGAAGCGCATTTGTACAATGCCAACCTCATGTTATCTCGCAACGCCGAAGTGGATACCAAACCGCAGTTGTTGATTTATGCTGACGACGTGAAATGCAGTCACGGTACCACTGTCGGTCAATTGGAACCTGAACAATTGTTTTATTTACGTTCCCGGGGTATTAACGAAGCGGAAGCGAAAAAGATGTTATGTATTGGTTTTGCGCAAACGGTTTTGGAAAAATGTGGTGTAGAGACTTTGCGAACCAGAGCGGAGACCGCTTTGAGCGAAAGTTTACTCAATGTTCCTACCGCAAAAATAGAAATGTAATGTTGCTGTGAGGATGTAGACTTATGAATAAGATCGTACGTTTAGAACCATTGCACAACAATATGAATATGCCAGGAGTCAATTTCGCCCAAATGAGCTCAATGGAAGACAAAATAATTGCAGCCATAAAAACGGTTTACGATCCGGAGATTCCGGTGAATATTTATGACTTAGGTCTGATATACAAAATCGATATCAGTGATGATAACACTGTGCATATCGACATGACATTAACCGCTCCTGCATGCCCGGTTGCCGATATTTTACCGGGACAAGTGGCAACGGTGGTTCGACAACTTGACGAAGTTAACGACGTTAAAGTGGAACTGGTATTCGACCCGCCCTGGACAACGGAGCGCATGTCAGAGGAAGCCAAATTGCTACTGAATATGTTGTAGTGTATTGATCTGTGGAGTTTATTATGCCAGTAATATTAACTGAAAGTGCTGCAAAACACGTACAAATTATGCTCGACAAACGCGGGCATGGTGTGGGATTGCGTTTGGCAACCAAAGCGAGCGGATGCAGCGGTTTCTCCTATGTGGTGGATTATGCCGATAAGGTCGATGAAACCGACGATTTGGTTTTCGAAAGCCATGGCATCAAAGTTGTGGTAGACAAACAGAGCTTGCCCAATCTGGAAGGCATGACAGTTGACTATGTTAAAAACAATATTTTGAATGAAGGCTTTGAGTTCATTAATCCTAACGTAAAAGATATGTGTGGGTGCGGTGAGTCCTTTAGTGTAAAATAGCGTTCATCATGAAAGAACTGGACGAAATAGTAGAAATTTTCGACTTATTAGGCGATTGGGACCAGCGTTACCAGTATTTGGTCGAGTTGGGTGAACAAATGGAACCCATGGCCGACAAAGACCATATTGAGGAAAATCGTGTCAAAGGTTGCATGAGCCAGGTTTGGGTGGCTGCCTATTGCCAGACGGATAATGAAGACCGAATAGTTTTTACCGGTGATTGCGATACCGCTATTATCAAGGGTGTATTGGCATTACTCATAAAACTCTCTTCGGGCAAAACGGCGGAAGAAATCCAAACTCTGGAATTGGATGAAGTCTTCGATAAATTACAGTTGGGAGAACACTTGTCTCCCAACCGCCACGTGGGAGTATTTGCTATCGTGGAGCTCATGAAGGCAAAAGCCTTGTCCGCAGCGAAACAAGCTGCTTAATAACACTCTCTTAGAAAATTGAATTCGGGCTCACCTTGGTGGGCCTATTTTGTTTTTTCGGCATAAGCCGTTTGGCATCGGGCGAAAATACAGTATTATCGACGCAGAATAATAACTCTTGGAAAAAAGTGTTCGATGCAAATAATCCAAAGTCTAATCGGTGTTTCAATATTTATTCTCATCGCTTGGTTGATGAGTGAAAACCGGCAATGGTTTCCCTGGCGAATGGTTACCGCTGGCGTCTTGACTCAATTGGTGCTGGCCGCGTTATTGTTGAAAATCGCATTGTTCAAAGGATTTTTTGTGACACTCAACGATGTGCTGCTGTCTTTGCAAACGGCCACTCAAGCAGGTACCTCATTTGTGTTTGGCTATCTAGGTGGTGGGCCGCTGCCGTTCACCGAGGCCACGCCGGGCTCAAGTTTTATTTTGGCGTTCCAGGCATTGCCTTTAGTATTGGTTGTCAGTGCCTTGTCTTCGCTGCTATTTTATTGGCGAGTTCTGCCTTTCATAGTCAATATATTTTCCAAACTGCTGCAAAAAACATTGGGAATAGGCGGGGCTCTGGGAGTAGGTGCATCAGCCAACGTCTTTGTCGGTATGATAGAAGCGCCTTTGCTGATTCGTCCTTATTTACAGCACGTTAGTCGCGCGGAGCTATTTGCGCTGATGACTACCGGTATGGCGACCATCGCCGGTACCGTCATGGTGTTATACGCGAGTATTTTATCAAACGTGTTTCCCGATGCCATGGGGCATATATTAACGGCTTCCATCATTAGCGTACCCGCGGCGATACTATTGGCTTATTGTATGGTACCCCACCAGGGCACTGCGACAGTAGGTGAAATGAAACCTCCTATAGAAGCTGGCAGTAGCATGGAAGCCATTACCCAAGGTACCTTACAAGGTGTGCAGTTGCTAATTAATATCATCGCCATGTTGGTGGTGTTAGTGGCGTTGATCAGTTTATTGAATATTATACTGGGGCTTTTGCCTGAAGTGGCGGGCGAACCCATTACCTTGCAAAGGTTGCTGGGGTATATCATGGCGCCATTGGTCTGGTTAATGGGTATACCGTGGTCCGAAGCATTTACTGCCGGCTCGTTAATGGGTATTAAAACCGTGCTCAACGAGTTTATCGCTTATGTGCAGTTATCCAAACTGGATGACGAGGTTTTGAGCGAACGTAGCCGTTACATAATGTTGTACGCCATGTGCGGTTTTGCTAATTTCGGCAGCTTAGGAATTATGTTGGGTGGTTTGATTACCATGGCACCCGGCCGGCGTACGGAATTGGTACAACTGGGCATGAAATCCATTGTCGCAGGGACTATGGCAACGATGATGACTGGCTGTATTGTCGGTATGTTTATGTGACCGTCGTAATTGCAATGTTCAGGGTGTTAAAAGGGATCAAATAGACTGGCGCCGTCTAGATTTTCCTCAATTTGTCTGGTCCGAAAAATCCTGTCCATAATCCCTCAAAAAAATACCGCGCGTTGGTTCCTAAGGTTTGTGTGCGATATCCGCCTTCCTGCACCACCACGGTGTGGTATTTTTGTTTACCAATCATTTGGCCTATCTTGAAAAAATCTTCATAGGTGTGATTCCATGTACCAGTGGGATCGGATTTGGCGGTATCCAGTCCCAGGCACAGAACGAGGTAAGCGGGACTAAAGCTTTTAATGCGTTTTAGGGCGCTGCTTAGGGTATGGCGGTATTTTTCTGCGGTGATATTTTCAGGAAGCGGGTAGTTAATGTTGTAGCCTTCGCCTTCCTTACTACCACTTTCGTCCTTAAATCCGGAAAAATGCGGATAAGCGAAGTGCGGATCGCCATGAATAGACACCGTCAATACATCGCTTCGTTCATAGAAAATATCCTGCGTTCCGTTACCGTGATGAAAATCGATGTCCAGTATGGCGACCATACCGTAGTCGCTGAGGTGCTGGGCCGCGATAGCGGCTGAGTTAAAATAACAAAAGCCGCCAAAGGTGCGGCGTTCGGCGTGATGACCGGGGGGTCTAACTAGAGCATAGGCAATATGGGCGCCGTCAAGCACGGCGTTGGCGGCGGTGACCGCGCAATCCACGGCGCCCCGCGCGGCCAGGTAGGCGTTGCTGTTGAGCGGAGTAAAAGTGTCCAGGCAATAGTAACCTACTTGAAGTTCGATATCTTTTGGCGGGCGCAAGGTGTTGCGCAGCGGGAATATGATCGGATAGATAGATTTGCCCGACGGCAGTTGCGCACAGGCCCGCCGCAGGTAATCCACATAGGCCGGTGAATGAACTTTCTTGATTAAGGACACACTGCTGCGCTTCGGCTCGATACGTTTAAACAGTTGGGTCTTGTCCAGGGCGGTAAGAATAGTGGATAGCCGTACCGGAGCTTCGACGTAGCCGCGGTCTTTGACATGGTGAATGCTATGGCCTTCGTTGACCACCAGGACAATGGATTCTTTATCTTTGTGGGTGCGTTTGGTGGCGGCAGGTTTTTTTACATAACGTGGGGGCCGCAAACGCAGGGGATTATCGGTAAAGGATAGAACAACCTCATCGATTTGCGCCTCGGGTATAAGTTCTCCGTATTTACGTTGTAAAATGGCGCGAACAATTTTCTGCGTCAAAGCACGGCTGATTTTCCTTTGGCTTCCCAAATCATCCATCATCAGGTAATACAAGTCCTGGTCACCGGGTGCGACGGGTGAGGCGTAAATATTGTTAATAATGGGGTAGACGCCGTAGCGCTCGTAAAATTTCATACGCGCAATGTTTTGTTTGAGCACCGCCGGATCATGAATAAGTGCTGCGTCATCCACAGCACACTCAAAGAATAAGCCCTTCACCTTGAGCAACAGGCACTCTTCACGCACGTACTCATATAATGCGCTTCCTATGCCACCGCCGGTTCGTCCGGGTGCGGCGGATATTAACTCAAGATAGGCGATGCCGATATCCGGCAAATGCAACAACATGGCAAAGCCTTTGATCTTGCCGACGGCGTTTTCCGCGACAAACAGGATAGAGCGATACTCATATTTAAGCGGATTGTTTAACTGCTGTGGAAGTTTTTTGAATTCCTCTTTGCGTGCCGCCGGGAATTGCCCGCTAAGAATAGACAGTACTTGTTTAATTGCCTCTCGGTTGGCACTGGAAGTGTTATCCAGAACTTTGCGAATCCTGAACATCGATTATAAACCTATTTCTTTAAATCTTAGTCGTTAGTTTTGAAAGGACAGTTTAGTCCTGCTTTTCGGTTTTAAATCCTGAATTTGTTATCGTTTAGTGCCGCGCTTTCGTTGCGGTTTTTTAGGCGTCAGGGTGAACCAATCCTCTTCGGTTATTTCATGAAAATAGTCGGCTTCTTCTTTGAGCAGGTGGGAAGTGGTTTTAAGAACCGCCGCAATTTCCACCCGCACTCCTTCAGTTTTCAAATGTCGCACCAGTTCAATATAATCGGAGTCGCCGGACATGATAATGATTGTGTCGACTTTACTGGCCAGCTGCATGGCTTTGATGGTCAGGGGAATGTCCGCGCTTTTATGACAGGGGCGTACCGAGCCATGATAGTGTTGATATAATCGTTCTTGAAGTTTTGTCGAAATTTGCTTGCCTTCGCGGAAATACACTAATCGGTTCAGGCCACGATTATCCAATAGTTGCGGTATCAAGGTATCAAAATTCAACATGGTCTGTTGATCGTGGGTTTCTTCGTGAATGCTGCGCTCTATATTGTTGCCATCGATCAAGATAGCCACAGACTGGCTGATGATTACATCCTCGGGTTTTTGATAGTTCATGGATCGATCCTTTAAATAAAATGTATTCAAATTATATACGCTGCTGATTAAGCTTAGTATAAGTTTGGTATTTTTTAACCGATTAAAATCAAGTAAAATGTCACCAGCGGAAAGTGATACGTGTTTTACCCGTACTTTCTACAAACTTGGTCATTGTTGCGTATTTGATGTGTTTCCGTCACAACTTAACAAATCGGATAATTGCATATGAGCACTGTATTGGTAGTATCAATTCTCGTTGTTATCTTTCTTTTTATTCAACTCCTGCCCTATATCAAGGCCCGTCAAATTCAAGGCCAACAGACGCCCGACTTAACCGATGTGGTTACAGAAAAGCAACTTCAGCAGTCACGGCTGTTGTTGTATTTTTGGAGCCCCCGATGCAGTATGTGCCGCAATATGACGCCGATCGTGGATAAACTGGCCCAGGAGCGGCAAGACGTCATATCCATAAATGCCGCGGACAATGTTGATGTGGCCAGACGATTTAAGGTTATGGGTACACCGACAATAGTGCTGTTAAAAAACGGCAAAGTTGACAAGGTGTTATTGGGCGCTAAATCGGAAAAGACCATTAACTCATTATTAAGTTAATCGACTATTAACCTTAAAAATATCATCGCAAGGACATCCGTCATGGCAATCGATACTACCGCAATATCCCGCTATACCGAGGAATTTTGGGATCAGCATATTATCCCTACCTTAACCGATTATATCGCCATTCCATGTTTGTCCATTGATTTCGATCCGCAATGGCATTCCCATGGTTATTTGGATCAGGTGGAAACTATGGCCTTGGATTGGTTGCGGCGGCATGCAGAGTCTGAATGGAAAATCCATCACGAACGTATTCCCGGTAAAACACCGCTGATTATCGTTGAGGTGCCTGGTGCCTCAGATCATACCATTATGTTATACGGCCATTTGGATAAACAACCGGAAATGGAAGGATGGTTCGAAGGCTACGGACCGTGGCAGCCGGTGATGAACGATGACAAGTTGTATGGCCGCGGTGGGGCGGACGACGGTTATGCATTATTCGCCGCCGTCGCAGCCATCAAAGCCATGCGCCAACAAAATTTACTACACAGTCGTTTAGTGATATTAATCGAGTTTTCCGAAGAAAGCGGTTCGCCACATTTACCGCCGTATCTAGAAAAATACCAAGCGATCATCGGTTCGCCGGATTTAGTCATCGCCCTGGACTCGGGGGCAGGCGATTACGAACGGCTATGGTCCACCACGTCGTTACGCGGTATGCTGAGTTGTGTTGTTACTGTGCGAGTGCTCAAAGATGCGACCCATTCCGGCATCGCCAGCGGTATTGTACCGTCTTCCATGAGAATTATGC
>Ga0209536_100012600_pt1 | contig 12274 bp, 7 predicted proteins | sample DeeMarSeWOR28_12_FD_187461 | JGI IMG/M metagenome (GOLD analysis project Ga0209536, IMG submission 187461) | Marine sediment microbial communities from White Oak River estuary, North Carolina - WOR-2-8_12 (SPAdes) (version 2) | ecosystem: Environmental > Aquatic > Marine > Intertidal zone >...
GTTATCATCCCGGCTTATAATGAAGAAAAAACTATCCAGGTTGTTTTGGATAAGGTCGTTCAGGCAGATGTGGGCAATTTGCAAAAAGAGATCATTGTTATCAATGATGGCTCAACTGATCATACACGGCAGGCAGTTGAGGAATTCATAAAACGTAATCCTTCAGAAAAAATATATATTGAGAACCTTCCTTCTAACCGTGGCAAAGGGGCATCACTTCATCGTGGTATTGAATTGGCCGGGGGAGAGTACCTTATCATCCAGGATGCCGATCTGGAGTATGATCCAAATGAGTACATTGATCTGCTTAATCCTATCCTGCAGGATCACGCTGATGTTGTATATGGATCCAGATTTATGGGAGCCCGGCCTCACCGGATATTGTTTTTCTGGCATACAGTGGGTAATCGTTTTTTAACCTTTTTGTCTAACATACTTACGAACCTGAATCTTACAGATATGGAAACCTGCTATAAGTGTTTCCGGACAGAATTACTTAAAGGATTGAGATTAAAAGAAAAACGGTTTGGTTTCGAACCCGAGATCACCGCCAAGATTTCAAGGATCCCCGGGATCAGGATCTATGAAGTGGGTATATCATATTATGGCAGAAAATATGAGGATGGTAAAAAGATTAAATGGAAAGATGGTTTCAGGGCACTTTATTGTATTTTTAAATACAACATTTTCAGTAAAAAGTAAATACCATGGTTCCCCCTGCCATGAAAAATGAAAAGCTGTGTCTGGCTTTCCTTTATGGTATTCTCCTGCTTTTTTTTCTTATTGTTTCCTTTTTATCTGAAGGTACTGCAGGAGGAGGGGATGATATTTCACATTATTTTATAGCAAGGGGAGCTTATAAATATCCTTACCTGTTTCTCGATCTTTGGGGAAAACCGGTATTTACATTTTTTACCGCTCCGTTTGCCCAGTTAGGTATCCATGGCATGCAGGCATTCAATATTATTACAGGATTATTAACCAGTTACTTCATCTTTCGTACCGCCAGGTTCCTTGATTACCCGAATGCCTGGATCATTATCCTATTTACCTGTTTAGCCCCGATGTATATGAACATGATGAATACCGGAATGACCGAAATCCTGTTCAGTTTTTTCCTTGTCATCGCCGCTTTTCTTTCCCTGAATGAAAAATATGTGGCTGCTGCTCTGGTTATTTCATTCCTTCCGTTTGTCAGGAACGAGGGTCTTATCATCATCCCTGTCTATTTAGTAGCCTTTTCACTTTACAGGAAATGGAAAGCCCTACCATTCTTATTTGCAGGCATCATATTTTACAGCATTTTAGGATATTTCTATCATAAAGATATCCTGTGGATCATTCATAAATGGCCTTATGGTGATACTTCTGTCATATATGGTACAGGAGATATTTTCTTCTATATAAGGATGTCCTACAGGATTCTTGGCGTACCATTGATCGTTCTGTTTCTGACTGGGCTCCTGGTTTATCTTTATCGATTAATAAAAGACTGGTCATGGAAACCTTCATCACAATTAACAGGATTTCTGTTAATCCTGGGGCCTCTTTTTGTTTATGTGGCAGGACATTCATATGCTTTCTGGAAAGGTACGGTCGGTTCAGGTGGCCTGATACGGTTTATGGCTGCCGTAATTCCTTTGGTTGCCTTGTATTGCCTGATAGGATTTAATTTCATTGATCAATATTTACTGAAAATGAAATGGATAAAAATTGTAGTATATACTATCCTGTTTTTATCCATTGTTTATATCCCATTTAACTACTACAAATTCCCCTACAGGCTAAACAGTGAGCAAGTCGTGGTGAAAGAAGCCAGTCAGTGGTTGAAAGAAAATGCACTGGATAAGGGTAAAATATACTATGTAGATCCACATATTCCTTTTTTTCTCAAGGCAGATTACTACAACAGATCCCTCACCCAACAGTTTCTTCCGGATCCTGAAAATCCGGATAAACAAATCCCTTCAGGAAGTTTTATAGCCTGGGATGCTCATTACATGGCTAATGAAGGTGGCGTTAAACTGGAGAATCTGAGTGAGAATGAATCTTTTCAGCTTATTACAAAATTTAAGCCTGAAAAGGATTTTAAAACGTTAGGTGGATATAGTTATGCTGTATATATCTTTAGAAAAAATTAATTACACGCTTTAAATGATAAAAAAGATATATTCCGAACTGAAAGACCTTTTAGACAAAGGCATTACGGAAGAACACAAACAATTTGGAAGGAAATATGCCAATAAGGCCAAGCATTTTATTGATGATACTTCAAAAGGAATGGAACAGGAAGCTATGGAAACCCGGGAGATGGCTCAGGCTTTTTTCCGGTTGCTTGAACACAAATTAAACTTAAATGAAAGGGATGACCCGCCAACAAAGGAGGAAGTAAGGGCAGCTATTTCACAACTGAAAGATGTGGGACGATTTTCGCTTTTTATAACTGCAGTGATATTACCTGGTGGTGTGCTTTCTCTGATTGGCCTCGAACTACTTGCAAAAAAATACGGAATAAAAAACTTCACCATTATACCTTCTTCATTCCGTAAAAGAAAAAGAAACCTTCCCGATAAAGTATAAGCTTTTCAAAAAGGTTTCCTTTGAGTTACTTCGCGATCGTCCGCCTGACCGATTGACCTCGGTCATTCGGGCAGGTTTGTGTAACTTTGTGATATTTTTATTTCTTTAATGTCTTGCCTTTTCTCTAATCTGCCTCCAATCATGTTCAGTTTTTGGCGGTGGTATTCGTTCATCCATATTTTTCTGTTTCAGCGAGAGGGCTTCTGTTGAACAGGATGTGACACATAATCCACAACCATAACATAATGATAAGTCTACCACACATACATTATTAACCATTTTCAATGCATTAAACAGGCACCTGTCAATACAGGTCTCACAACCCGAACACAGATCTTCATCAACAACAGCATAAAAATCTGAACTGGCAATGGAATGCTGGCTTCCATATTCCACCATTCCTCGAAGAATACCACATGAACAGGTACAACAATTGCAAATATAATTCACATCCTCCTGTGCATTATTGGCGGAATGCACCATCCCTTCCCTGTCTGCCTCTGCCAGAATATCCAGGGCCTCCTCTTTTGAAATTGTACGAATAGCATCTGTGCTTTCAAATGCTCCGGGACGCGTAGAAAATACCAGACAATTTTCTTTTGGATGATGACATCCTTTCCCGATCAATTCTTGCTGCACCCTGCAAATACAGTTTAACACACCCCAAGATCTGGCAGTGTCGAGATAGTTCGATGCTTTTTCATATGGCATGACATCTATGTTCACCGGAATGGTTTTTTCTACAGGAATAACCCTGTGTACTGCCGGTTTAATGATCGTTGCTTTATGGAAAGCCTCTTTATAATAAACCTCGAAAAGCTCAGCAAATTCCTTGTCAATCTGTGCATTCTGACGCTCGTAAATCCCAACAACAAAAGGAATAAGACAAAATGTTATCCCTTTCCCTTCTGTTCTCTTCAATTCAATCAATCCTTTTTTAACCATCCCCACCAACATTTTTTTTACATGGTCTTCATTCTTTCTGTTGTAATCTGCTATTTCCTTGATTGTCTTTGGTTCAAGACTAAGTGTTGAAGCCAGTTCGGCTTCTTCAGGACGAAATAGCTTTGCCAGGAGTTTCAATTCCACTCCGCTTTCGGTTTTAGGATACCCATTCGGAATTTTATCCAACTCTATTGCAAGTTTTTGATATGCAGGGTCCATAAGACGAATTGAATTACCTAAGTTTGATATAAACTTAGTATTATTTTTTTAAGTTCAATAATAGGAAATGGAATATTGGAACGATTGGGAAGCAGGGCACAGAGGTACACAGAGGAAAAGAAGAGTTTCACAGAGAAAATCTTCTGAGTAACCTTTCGTATTCTGTGGTTCTCTGTGCCCTGTCTTTTCTTAATTAATTCAATCATGTAATTGTTAAATACTGAAATTATTCACTAATATTAAAACAGTTTTATACCCTGTAGTTAAATATTAACTATGAAATTCCTGTTTTCTTTATGGCTGGGGTTGTTTTTTCTGATCCTTAATGCATCGGCTCAGGATGATATTGTCGTCTCAGGCAGGGTAATTGACAATGTATCAGGAGAAGCATTACCCTTTGCTTCCATTACTGTTACTGCGCCAGAAAACACTGAGGTAATTATCGGAGCTATTGCGAATGATGATGGGCGCTTTGAGATCCGTGGTATAGGGCGCGGCAATTATCTGCTCAATATTTCTTTTATTGGATACGAAACAATTGTTCAACCTCTGTTAATTGGAGAACTTGTTAACGCCTATGATATTGGCCGTATTGAACTGACTCCCTCAACCCGGCAACTGGATGAAGTCATAATCCAGGCACAAAAAACACTGATTTCATTAGGGGCAGAAGTTATCCCGTTCGTCTGTTGACCTGGGGTGCAGTAAAAAAATAATGAACGGAAAAGGAGAGATTTTGTTTTCATTCAGTGATATATTCAATCGTTTTGGAATCAGGCAGGAATTGCAAGGTGATGGATTTTCCGCCCTCTATGAAAATTACTTTGAAACACAGGTTGTCAGGGCTGGATTTAAATACAAATTTTAAAGATATTTTATATTATATTTCAATGACGTAAAGGGAATATCATATCGGTCAAAAGGCAAAAATATTTCCTTTGTGTAACTTTGTGATTTTATAACCCACCATATCCGCCTGGGGCGGAGACGGTGGGCTTTGTGCACCTTCCCGCCCGACTGAACAATTCAGTCGTTCGGGCGGGTGTGCTACAACTTTTAATTCAATGAAAAAAATATTTACATCAATTATTAAATATTTCATCGAAAGAGTCAAACGAAACAAATTTGTCCAGAACCTGTTTGAAGCCCCATTTGAATTGAACAAGTTTAATAAAATGGGTGATTTCAAAGATTCTTCAGGAAATACATTCGAATTGCTTGCCGGCCTGAGGACAAAAATTAAACCCGGTTGGCAAAATATGCTTAAAACAAAAAAAGCTGATATTACAAAAGACTACCTGGCTGCACAAAAAAGCAATGGATTGATTGCTATAAATAAAATCATCCCTATCCTTAATTCTCTTGGAAAGTCATTTAAAGACAGCACCGTTCTGGAAATAGGTTGTCATTCAGGCGCAACTTCCTATGCCATTGCCGAGCGTAAGGCCTCGGAAGTAATTGGATCAGAATTTTCGGGTTATAAAATACAATCTGTTAAAACAGGAAATGAAGGTGAGCAGGACCGGTTAATGGAGGTGAATGATAATTTGAAAAGAATACGGACCGAGTTGGCTTCTTATTTCAAGCATGCGGACAAGGTCAAATTCATTGATGATGACATTTGTAATTCAAATCTACCTCAAAATTCATTCGATATCATATGCAGTTGGGATGTCCTGGAACATCTGCATGATCCGGGACAAGCCTTCCATGCCATCTATAAGTTATTAAAACAGGATGGGATTACTATACATGAATACAATCCTTTTTTCAGCCTTAACGGGGGTCATAGTCTGTGTACCCTGGATTTCTTATGGGGACACATACGGTTAAGTGATTCAGATTTTTCAAAATACCTTGATGATGTAAGACCACAGGAAAAAGAAAAGGCATTATCATTTTACAGAAGCGGCCTAAACCGGATGACACTTTATGATGTAAAACAGCATTTACATCAATCCGGCCTTGAAACCATATCTATTATTCCCTTTACAAAAGAACAGCATTTAAAAATGGTTGATAAAGAAATATTGGACCAGTCAACCAACCATTATCCTGATGTAACCCTTCTGGACTTGTCCAGCCCAAGAGTCATTGTGATTGCCAGAAAATCAAACTAAGTCGCAAATTTATATCTCTTTGGACTTCTAAAACAAACCGAACAGTCTACTAGTCCTCAAGTCTGCGAGTCCTTAAGTCTGCAAGTCTACTCCTTTACCGTCAGCTAAAGAGGCTGTGTAAAAATAGAATAAATTTAATTATCTCCCCGAAAGCGGGGATCCATATCCGCTGGTTTACAATATGTTATGGATTCCCGCCTGCGCGGGAATGATGCTTGCTTCATGTTTTTACACAACCTGTAAAGCAAACAGCAAAGGAATATATATTCATTGATACATATCAGATCGCAAAGTTGCAAAGTCGCAAGGTTGCCCAGTCTGTTTCTTCCTGCTACTGCCACTGCTCCTACTGTTTTTCTTTGTGCCCCTTTGAGAAATATTTTGTGAATCATCGTGTCGCAGCTCTTAAAAATAAATGCTAACTTAGAAGTATCAACCCCATTATCAAATCACATCATGAAAAAAATCTATTCCCTCGCAGCTATTTTATTCTGGTTGTCTGCTAGTATATATTCTCAGGTTACTGAAATAACGGCTGATACGATTTATGAAAATTCTATCTGGTCTGATACGGTTATGATCATGAACGATGTCACCATAGATTTTGCCACTACAATAACAATACAACCCGGAACAGAAATTCAATTTCAGGGCTTTTATATGATCAATGTCAAAGGAAATATAAAGGCTTTAGGAACATCTGAAGACACCATAGTGTTCACCAGAAAGGATACATTGGGATTTCATGACGTGGAAAGTGATGCCGGAGGTTGGAACGGGATAGTTTTCGATGATTCAGATTACCAGATGTGGCAGAGTGATTCATCTCATTTTCGTTTCTGCAAATTTGAACACAGTAAATCAACTACAGAAGGAGACATGGTAAAGGGAGGAGTTTTTACGATAAAGGGATTCCCCAGGATTAAAATTATGAATTGTCTTTTTAAAAATAATGCATCCCGAACCAGCGGGGGGGCTATATTTCTTGAAGGGGATTTGGAACCAGAAATACATTTTTGTTCTTTTATCAATAACTCGGCACTTGATGGAGGGGCAATTAGTCTCAACGGTAAAGCAAGGTCTGTCATATATTATTGCCTCTTCTATAAAAATAACGCGCTTCAAAATGGTGGGGCAATCTTTTCCTCTAATGCCAAAGGAAACATTTTAAATTGTACGTTTAGCAACAATTCTGCAGAACATGGGGGTGCTATAACCCTTAACAGTTCAAGGGATAGGATAATTGGAAACTTAATTATCAATAACTATGCAACAGTTGCTGCGGGGGGTATTAAGGTTAGTGCGTCCTGGCCGGAATTCTATAACAATACAGTTTGTTTCAACCATGGAAATTGGGGTGGTGGGATTGAGTTCTGGAGCCTGTGTAATGCTGATTTCTTCAATAACATTATCTGGGGCAACACAAATTTCGAATCTTATGAATCCAATCAGGTAAGGATCAGTAGCTTAACCGCGACGCCAAATTTTTACAATTGCATTATCCAGGGTGGAACAGACAGCATTGAAGATTATCTTGGCCATTCTGCCAATATCATTACAAATGATCCCCAATTCATAATCCCCTCCCTTCAAACTGGTCTGGATGCGGATGGCCTGGATGCCAACCTGGAAGTGGAATCATTCAGCCCGGCTATCAATCAGGGTTCAAATGATATTAAAGAAGATCTTCGTATAGAAATTGATCTCAGGGGCAACCCAAGAATATTACATGGTATTATTGATATCGGAGCCTATGAAAAACAGCTTGGATCATTTGATGTTTCCGATACCATAAGAGAGCATACTACATGGATAGCCGATACTGTGAGGGTAAATAGTGATATTGTCGTCTTGGATAGTGTGATCCTGAATATAGCACCTGGAACCTACATTGAATTCCAGGACAAATATAAGCTGGAAGTGATGGGTACACTTCATGCCATTGGCTCAAGGGAATTCCCTATCACATTTTCCGTACATGATACCAACGGTTTCTGGAACCATTCTACCGACGAAGGATGCTGGGGAGGTATTGTGTTCGACAACAGTCAGTTTGGTGCAAATGCTGCCATGAACGATAATGATTCATCAAGACTGCAACATTGCATTATTCAATATGCCAAAAACAGGCAAAACAACTGGGATGCTCCAACTGGCGGTGCTTTGTTAATACGATATTTTTCAAATCTTGAAATATCCAATTGTACAATACAGTACAATCAGGCCGATAACGGAGGTGGAATTGGTATCGATATGTTTTCCCACCCTTATATTCATGATAATGTGATCTACAGAAATTTCGCGAAGAACGATGGTGGTGGTTTGTTCGTTGGTAATAATTCCAAACCAAGGATAATAAACAATTTTATATTGAACAATAAAACATACAATGAATATGGATTTCCAGGTGGAGGAGGTCTAAAGATATATATTGCAGATCCGATTGTTATGAACAATGTTATTTGTAATAATTATGCATCCAGAGGAGGGGGAATTTACATGGATGAGTCCAATCCTAAATTCCTGAACAATACCATCTGTAACAACCAGGCCAGTTTTGAAGGGGGAGGCATGTATTTATTTAAGTCCACACCCGATATCATTAATTCCGTTTTCTGGGGAAACAGTGCACCTAACGATGAAGATAACAAGAACCAGGCAATGGTATATGAAGATGTGAATTTTTACCATAACAATATCGAAGGGGGTATTGATCAGGTAATCCCCTGGTGGTATGATTACCATGGGGAGTATGTGGCAAATATCCAGCATGATCCCTGGTTTAAAAATCCAACTGTGGGTCCGGGACCCGATTTTGATGCACTGGCTGCAGACTGGTCATTAACTGATTATTCAGCTAATATTAACCGTGGTCATCCTGAAAGTTTTGCCTTTGGTATCCCGGATAAGGATATTGCCAGGAACAGAAGATTTAATTTTGATATAATTGATATCGGTGCCTTTGAAAACCAGGGAGAACCGGTGCATATAACCGGTGAACCGTTTAACCAGGTGGTATGTGTTGGAGAATCCGTGGAATTTAAAGTCGAAGTGGATGGAAAGGCATTATTCCAGTGGCATAAAAACGGGGATAAGATTGAGGGTGCAGATACCAATTTTCTGATCATTGATTCGGTTACACTTGAAGATGTTGCGGATTACATCTGTGTTGTCCGCAACGGATATGGTTTATTGCTTAGTAATAATGTCAGGTTAGAGGTAAATGCTGCACCAGAGATATTATTGCAAACCGAAAGCCAGTGGGTAAGGGAAGATGCCAGCCTGAAGCTTGAGATCCATGCACGGGGTACGGAACCTGTTTTCTACCAATGGTTGAAAAATGGTGTTCTGATCCAGGAAGAAAGAATGCCGGATTTCAGGATAAATAGTATGGATTATACAGATGAAGGAACCTATGTTTGCCGGGTATCAAATGTATGTGGTGACAAGCTCACCGCTCCCATTACCCTGTTTGTTGCACCCCAAATATGTATGGTAACAGTGGATCCTGAAACAGGAGACAACCTAATTATCTGGGAAAAAAGGGGAATAGCACCAATAGTTGGTTATAACGTATACAGGGAAAGCATCGTGGCCGGTGAATATGATTCCATAGGACATGTTCCATATGATTCTATCAGTTATTTCCTTGATACAATCGCAGACCCGGAAACACAGGCATATATTTATAAAATTACTGCATTGAATGACGATGGATATGAATCGAGCCTTAACCTGTGTAAACCCCATAAAACCATTCATCTTTTAACCACAACAAATTTAACCACCTTTGCAACTCAGCTCGATTGGGATCATTATTATGGATTTACGTATGGTACATTTCACATATACAGGAGCCTGACAGAAAGCAATTTTACCCTTCTTAGTTCCAAATCGAGCAGTACCACAGAATACACCGATCCAAATCCGGAAAAACAGCTCTACTATTACAGGATTGGAGTAGAACGACCAGGGGGTTGTTCAGTAACCGGTGATGGGAAAAAGGCAGATACCGGTCCCTGGAGCCATTCTATGTCGAACATTGATGATAACAGGCTCCAAACAACAGGCGAAAGGGAGATTCATGAGCAAGGAAAGCTCTCAGTTTATCCTAATCCATTCAATGAGTCAGCCCTCATCACTTTCTTGAATCCAACAGGGGAAGATTATACCCTGAAAATCACTGACCTTTCAGGGAAAGTATGTCGTATTACAAACCATATCAATACTTCAGAATTTGTACTGGAAAAAGGTGGTCTAAGGGAAGGGTTGTATTTTATCGAACTGAGCGGACCTGAAGTGTACAGGGCAAGAATTGTAATCGAATAAGCAGACAAGATAAGAGCGTTCCTCAAAAACACTTTGTGATCTTTGAGAATACTCTGTGGCACTTTGTGTAATTTCTTAAATATCTGAATATAAGAGTTATTGCACAAAGATCACAAAGGCTCATTCAACCTCTATAGTTCTTTTTAATCTTATATCATCCGATGACGCACCAACCAATAATTGAACTGTTCCTTTTTCCAATACAAATGCATGTTTATCCACATCCCAGTACCTGAGTTCATCCGCTTTTAGGGGTATTGTAACGTCCATCTGTTGGCCAGCCGGAATATGGACACGCTTAAATCCCTTTAATGCCTTTATCGGTCGTTCAACTTTCGAATCCGGATAACTCACGTAAAGTTGTATTACTTCATCGCTGTCTACAGTACCAGTATTCTTAACAATAACCGTAACATTAACAACTTCTCCATCCTTTATAATTGAATTAGTTGTTTTTATTTCACTATACTCGAATGATGTATAGCTCAGTCCATGCCCAAAGGCAAACAATGGTTCATGGTTGCCATACATATAGGTCCGGCCATTGCGAATGTTGTAATCCAGGATAGGCAACAGGTGATCAATGGATGCCGACCATGTCTGCACCAGGCGGCCTGCCGGGCTTTCTTTACCAAAAAGAATATCTGCCATGCCATTGCCTAATTCCTGGCTCGACTGAGATACATGCAGGATAGCAGGTATATTTTCTTTTGACCAGGGGATAGCATACGGGAAACTGGATACCAAGACAAGCACGGTGTTTGAATTGGCTGCTTTAACCAATTTCACCAGGTCTTCCTGTTCAAGTGAAATGGCCTGGCGGTCCACCTCTTCTCTTCCATCGCTGGCTACATGGTTTTGTCCCCATTTTAGGCCATAACCCAGCGGATGGTTGCCCACACATACTATAGCTACATCCGATTCCCGTGCTGCAATCACAGCCGAATCTGCCTTATTACTGGCAGCATACCGTATTTCCACTTCTTCACCAACTGCATTGCGAATGCCATCCAATATGGACACCGCATATGGAGGGGTACCGGCATACCAGTCGGAGATAACTATATCAGCACGTGGCCCAATAACAGCAATTGTTTTAAGATCATCCAATTCAATTGGAAGCAATCCTTCATTTTTCATAAGCACAATAGATTTTACGGTAGCTTTTCTTGCAAGTTCCCTGGCTTCCGGTTTGGTCCATGGCCTGATCGTGTCTGTGATACCTATTTGAGAGTAAGGATTATCAGGACTATCATCCAGCATACCAAGTTTTAACATAACCCGCAGTGGTCCACGGATAACCTCGTCTATATCAGATTCATTGATCAATTCTTTATCCAGTGCTGCCGTCAATGCAGGCCTGTAGCGATCCAGGAACATATTGATTCCAGCTTTTATACAAGCTGCTGTTGCCTCGGAATAGTCGGTATAATATTTATGTTCCGTTACCATACGTGTTAAACCACCCCCGTCGGTACATATGATCCCGTTTTGTCCCCATTTATTTACAGTAATTTCTTTGAGTACCGGATGAACTGTACAGGGAATGCCATTGTATTTGTTATAGGCCGCCATATATGCACGTGACCCACCCTCAACAACACCTTTGTAAAAAGCGTAGGCATAATACTCATGAAACAGGCGGTCATCAAAATCTGAGGAGTTTATAAACCGGTTGTTTTCGTTGCTGTTCGCCAGGAAATGTTTCATGAGTGAAGCTGTTTTCCAGTACCTGGGATCATCCCCCTGAAGACCCTTGACAAAAGCCACTGTCATAACAGAGGCGAGGAAGGCATCTTCACCATAACATTCTTCCGTTCGGCCCCACCTTATATCCCTGCCCAGGTCTGCATTGGGGGAAAAGACAATCAAGCCTCCGCTTTTAAAGTTTTCATTTTGAGTCAAATAACGTGCTTCATAAGCTTCCCAGTCTGCAAGTTGTTCAAGAAGCTCCGGGTCCCACATCTGGGCCAGTCCTATTGCTTGGGGAAATGTTGTAGTAGGTGCTGCTCCCTCTCCCTTTCTTGCCCAATTAGCAGGACCACTCAATGCAAGGCCATGGAGTCCTTCCATTGTCCGGA
>Ga0209536_100012601_pt1 | contig 12273 bp, 8 predicted proteins | sample DeeMarSeWOR28_12_FD_187461 | JGI IMG/M metagenome (GOLD analysis project Ga0209536, IMG submission 187461) | Marine sediment microbial communities from White Oak River estuary, North Carolina - WOR-2-8_12 (SPAdes) (version 2) | ecosystem: Environmental > Aquatic > Marine > Intertidal zone >...
TTGTCAAGCGGCTGATCCATTTACGCCGGGATCTCAATGTTCTTGACCGGGGAGACGGCTTGAGTCTCAACCAGCTGTTGCACCAATCTCGGATTGAGTGGCATGGCGTACAGCTGTACCAACCGGATTGGGGGGAGGACTCCCACAGCCTGGCTATGACCATCCGGGGGGAACGGGAGCTATTTCACCTGATCTTCAACGCCTATTGGGAAGCCCTCGAGTTCGAACTGCCGCCGCTTTCAGCCGGCAGTCAGCGTGGCTGGCAACGAGTGATCGACACCTATCTAGAGTCCCCGGAAGATTGCTGCGAGCGGGCGGAGCCGATCGAAACCGGGGCAGTTTACCGGGCCGAGTCTCGCTCGGTGGTGCTGTTGGTGGCGGAACTTCCCCAACAGGTCGAAAGTAACGATTAGGAGAGGAATGTGCATACAAAAGAGTTACCCCCCAAGAAAACCAAAATCATTTGCACCATCGGGCCCGCGTCCGAGTCGCAAGAAATGCTCGAACGGTTGATTACCAAGGGCATGAACGTAATCCGTCTGAACTTTGCCCACGGTGATTTTGAAAGCCACGAGCAGGTCATCAAAAATATCCGGGCCGCGGCGGCTGCTACAGACGAGCGGGTGGCCATTATGGGAGATCTGCCCGGCCCTAAAATGCGCATCGGGCGTCTGGCCGAAGAACCAATAGAGTTGACTCGTGGCCAACAGTTTGCGCTTCAGCTTGACGAGATCGAAGGCAACCGGGAGCGAGTCTCGATCGACTTCACCGTCCTCCCTCAGGTGGTCAAGCCGGGTGACAAAATTTTTATCAATGACGGCTTCATTCAACTTGAGGTGGAAACGGTAGAGAAAGGGGCGGTCCATTGCCGGGTGATGGTAGGGGGCGAACTGCGCTCCCACAAAGGGGTCAATTTCCCCGGTATCGATCTGGGCATCAGCGCTTTTACGAAGAATGATCACGAATTCCTGAAATTTGCGGCCGGTCAAAAGCTGGATGCCGTCAGCCAATCTTTTGTGCAGAGTCCAGACGATATCAGGGCCGTCCGTGAGGCTGCAACCGCGTTGGATTATCACCCTTTTATCATCGCCAAGATCGAGCGGGCCGGCGCCGTGGACAACATGGAAGCCATTTTAGCCGTTACGGACGGCATTATGGTCGCTCGGGGCGACCTGGGCGTAGAGATACCGATCGAAGAGATCGCCGTGGTCCAGAAGCAGATCATCCATCAGGCCAACCTGCTGGGGAAACCGGTCATCACCGCGACCCATATGCTGGAGTCGATGATCGATCACTCCCGCCCAACCCGAGCCGAGGCGACCGACGTGGCCAATGCCATTCTTGACGGAACCGACTGCGTGATGCTCTCCGGCGAAACCGCTATGGGGAGCTATCCGGCCGAGGCAGTTTCGGTGATGACCCGTATCGCTCAGGTCACCGAGCCATATTGTAATCACCGGAAAGTGGCCGAAGTTCTCAGCCACGCCAGGCAAAAAGGTGAAATTAGTAAAGATGATTTGATCGCCTTGAGTATCTACCGGACCGTGGAGGCCATCAGCCCATCAGTGGTCATTACACCAACTATCAGCGGGGCAACTCCCCGCCGGCTTAACCGCTTCCGGCTGCCGGTCTGGATCCTGGCGGTCAGTCCCAATAAGTCGACCTGCCAGAATCTGCAATTTTCCTACGGCGTTTGCCCCGCGCTGGAAAGTGATCGCCCGTCCAGTTGGCGGAGATATGCCCAAACCTGGCTCGAGCAGCACGGGATGACCGAGAAGCTAGCCCTGTTGACCCAGGGCACCTCCAGAACCGGCACGGGCAGCACCGATCACATCGAAATCCTGGATCCCAGCCTGCCCTTTAGCGAAACCTCCATCTGGTAAAAGAGAGTAGAATGCGGAACACGAAAGTCTGGATTTACTGAGCAGTTGTAAACGTGATTGACAGGTTACTACTCCTAACCTATAATAGGGTTACATCTGGAGGAAAGAGCAGGGAGATTGGCTCTTCTACCAATCGATTTGCCTCGGTTTCGATGGGAAACAGGGCTAGATGTACGATGAAGGCCAAGAAGCAACTATTTAGGGCTGTTCCTCAGAGATTTTGTTACTGGATAGTTTGCAAAACGCTTTTACCAACGTTTTAACAAAAACGGGCTACTCAACAGATACCACCCATAACCGTTAAAATGTAGCTCACAACCGTACTTAACCACGTCTCGGTTTTTTTCCACTTGACTCACCTAGAGATCAACAACTGAACATCGTTTCTTAGCCAACGGAGGCTACGGAATTTATGGAAAAAGCGGATGTCATACTCTCAGGCGGTACAGTCTTAACACTGGACCCTCAATTTTCTCTGTTTGATCCGGGAGCGGTAGCCGTACGCGAAGGTAAGATTGTTGGGGTTGGTCCACTAGAGGAAATCATCGCCGGCTATGAAGTCGCTGAAGTGGCTGACTATCGCGACAAAGTGATTATGCCCGGCTTGATAAACGCCCACACCCACGTCCCGATGACGCTGCTGCGTGGTCTGGCCGATGATTTACGGCTGGACGTGTGGCTGATGGGTTACATTATGCCAACCGAACGTAAATTTGTGCGCCCCGACTTTTGCTGGCTGGGTACGCAATTGGCTTGTGCGGAGATGATTCGCTCGGGTACGACCTGTTTTGCTGATATGTACTATTATGAGGAAGCCGTTGCTGATGCCACCGCTCAAGCAGGATTGCGGGCCGTCTGCGGGCAGACCATCCTCAAGTTTCCTTCGCCTGATGCGTTAAGTTATGATGAGAGTCTGACCCGCACCCGCGATTTTATCCAGCGCTGGAAAGGTCACACATTAATCACTCCTTCCGTAGCTCCCCACGCACCCTACACCACCACCCCCGAGATATTAAAGGCAGCAGCAGCCCTGGCCCAGGAATTCGACGTGCCGCTGCAAATCCACGTAGCCGAGACCGGCCGCGAGGTTGAAGAACTTCGAGCGACGGTTGGTATGCCGGCTGTGCCGTGGCTCAAAGAGCACAACGTGTTAGAAAGCAGGGTTATTGCCGCCCATTGTGTACATTTAGACGAAAGCGAGATGACAACGCTGCTGCGGCACAGTGTCGGTGTGGTGCATAATCCTACCAGCAACCTAAAGCTATCCAGCGGTTTTGCCCCCGTAGCACAGTTATTGGCGATGGGACTCAACGTGGGGATTGGAACCGATGGGGTGGCCAGTAATAACGACCTGGATATGTTTGAGGAACTGCGGTTAGCGGCCTTGTTAGCCAAAGGGGTTACCCTTGATCCCACGGCCTTACCAGCCCGCCAAGCCGTAGAGATGGCCACGATTATGGGCGCTCGTGTCCTGGGCCTTGATCAATGGATTGGGTCACTGGAACCGGGAAAACGGGCTGATATGATTGTCGTTGATGTAGGCCCAATCCACAACTGGCCTTCTTTCCGGCGCGATGAGCAATCGGTCTATTCGCAGTTGGTCTACGCCAGTAAAGGCAGTGACGTTATCGATATGATGTGCGATGGTGTTTGGTTGATGCGAGACCGGACATTGCGGACCGTTGACGAGCAGTCTATAAAAGCTGAGGCTCGTAGAGTGGCTCAAAAAATAGAGACTTTCCTGATCGAACGGGAGCGGAGTGTACTCCGTAAGCTGGCCACTATCGGGGGGATGGCCCCCAGAGAAACTTTTGAGGTACAAGCCACGGCTTACCTGTCAAACCAGGAAGCCCAGGTTATTGAAGAGATGATAGCTGGCCCCGACTTTGTCATTGGTAAATCGAGCCGGCGACGACAATATGATACCTATTTTATCTTCTATGATAAATCGGCCAGTCGCCTGCGCTACCGTGAGGACGAGATTTTGGCACGTGACGCCCGGCGCGAGGAGCCAGTCTCCGAAGGCTATGTCAGCGAGGTCATATACCGGTTAACGTTGGCCAATGAGAAAAAGGAGCAAGAGTTTGCTAACTCGGTTGTGCTTTCTCATTTACACTTCGATGCCCAGGCTGACCGCAGCCTGCGCTTTTACCACGAATATTTCAAACCCGATGCGGAGCGTGAAGTTCATAAAGACCGCCGTCGCTTCCACGTGCGTTTTGGTAACACAGAGTTCACCATTAATATTGATCGCTTGAGAGAACCATCGTTACCCGGGGTGTTTGTGGGAATCAGGAGTCGAACCTGGAGCCTCCAAGACGCTGAACGTAAAGCGGAATTTGTTGGTGACTTACTCGAGCATTTCAACATCAGGCCAGAAAAATTGGTAAGAGAGGATTACCTGAGTCTGGCTGCTCATCCCGAGAGAATCAAACCGGTGATGTGAGCCCAAGGAAGATGGGGAAACTTAAACAAGGAACAGACATGTTTCAGCAAAAACGACCCGCCGGAAATTCTGAGAGAGAACTCTCGCGCCTTATTCGCCACTTAACGTTGTTTCAAGTCGTAACATAGCATTGAATTTGGGAGGTAATATATGAACGGACGCCATAAAATTTTTGGGTAGCTATCCCTTCATTAAGAAAAGAATGGTTTGTAGCTGTTAAATATTCGTTATCCAACCAATACAATTATTCAAGGAGGATGAAATGAGAGTTCGTTATAATCTATGGAGTGTGCTGGCGGCAATGGCGCTGGTCAGCCTGATTGTCGGCGCCTGCGGTGGCGGGGGTGGTGACACCAGCAGCGGCGGTGGCGACGGTGATTTCAAAGCCGCGATTGTCACGGATACCGCCGGGTTGGGGGATCAATCCTTTAACGACTCGGCCAACCGCGGCTTGCAGCGGGCCGGGGAGGAACTGGGCATCGAGACCCAGGTGTATGAAACTTCCCAGCCTTCTGACTACGAGCCGAGTTTGGCCCGCGCCCCTTCCCAGGGCAGCGACATTACCTTTGCCATTGGCTTTTTGATGACCGATGCGTTGACCAACGTTTCTTCCCAAAATGCCGACGCCAAATATGCGATTATCGACTCGGTGGTTGAGGCGGACAACGTCGCTTCGCTTAACTTTAAGGAAGAGGAAGGCTCCTTCCTGGTTGGCGCGGTGGCCGGTTTGATGACCAAGTCAAATAAAGTGGGCTTTCTTGGCGGGTTGGAAGTGCCCCTCATCAAGAAATTTGAGGCAGGCTACCGGGCCGGGGTGCAGACGGTCAACCCGGATGCCGAAGTACTGGTGACCTACGCCGGCGATTTCAATGATCCCGGAAAAGGCAAAGAGATTGCCCTGAGCCAATATTCCAACGGGGCCGATGTGATCTACCACGCTTCGGGCGGCACCGGTCTGGGCTTGTTCCAGGCCGCGGAGGAAAGGGGAGAAGGTTTCTGGGCAATCGGGGTGGATTCCGACCAATATGATTTGGCCCCAGACAATGTCTTGACCTCGATGATGAAGCGGGTGGATGTGGCTGTCTTTGAAACGATCAAAGACACCAAAGAAGGTAATTTCCAGGCCGGAACGGTCGTTTTTGGTCTCAAAGAAGACGGGGTAGGGCTGGCCCCAACGACCAGCAATAATACCCCACAGGAGGTGATCGATCAGGTCAATGCGCTGCGCGATAGAATTATCGCCGGTGAGATCACCGTGCCGACCACTGCAGAGGATTTGGAAAGTTTTACCCCCCCACAGTAGCAATTACCGCATAGTCGACTCGGAGTAGCCGGCATCCTTGGCGGCAATCTGTTCCGTAGTTAGCCGCCAGGGATGCCCTTGATAATGCCCTTTGGGCACTCCATACGATATTGGGAGGTGAGCCTATGACTGAAAAAGTGCCCGTCATTGAAATGCGGGACGTAACCAAAGTATTTCCCGGAGTCATCGCCAACGATCACATCAATCTGGCCGTGTATGAGGGTGAGGTGCTGGGCCTTTTGGGCGAAAATGGGGCAGGCAAGAGTGTCTTGATGAGCATTCTCTACGGCCTCTACCAACCGACCGAGGGCCAAATCTTTGTGCGGGGCCAGTCGGTGGCCATTACCGAACCGGGCATAGCTATCGAACAAGGCATCGGCATGGTCCACCAGCACTTTATGCTGGTGCCGGTCTTTACCGTGGCTGAAAATATCGTTTTGGGGTCGGAGCCACGCACCGGCGCCGGCACCCTGGATATGGCCAAGGCCGTCGAGGAAATCAAAAGCCTGTCCGAAAAATATAATCTGGAAGTAGATCCGCGGGCCAAAATCGAGGATATTTCGGTGGGTATGGCCCAGCGGGTCGAGATTCTCAAGACGATGTACCGGGGCGCCCGGGTGTTGATTTTGGACGAGCCGACCGCGGTCTTAACGCCGCAGGAGATCAGAGGCTTGTTCAAAATTATGCGCACCCTGACCGAGCAAGGCGTGCCCGTTATCTTCATCTCCCACAAGCTCAAGGAACTGATGGAGATTTGTGACCGGGTCACGGTCATCCGGCGGGGCAAAATGATCGGCACTATCGGCATCGAAGAGGCGTCGCCGGAGAAACTGGCCAGTATGATGGTCGGCCGCGATGTGGTACTTGAGGTGGAAAAAGGATTGGCCCAGCCCAAAGAGGTCGTACTCGACGTCAAAAACCTCCATGCCGTTGATCACAGCGGCCTGCCGGTGTTGAACGGCGTCTCATTCCAGGTCCATGCCGGCGAGATCGTCGGTATTGCCGGAGTAGCCGGCAACGGCCAATCGGAGTTGATCGAAGTGATCACCGGCTTGCATAAGGCCAAATCCGGCGCGGTGCATCTAAACGGCGACCATATTACCAATCATTCTGCCAAAGAGATCATCCACAAGGGCATCGCCACCATCCCTGAAGACCGCCATCACCGGGGACTGGTGCTGGATTTCAGTATCGCTGATAACGGCGTGCTGGGGTCGCACGACCGGCCGCCTTTTGCCCACTGGATCCGGCGTATGTTCGCTGCCATCAGAAGCTATGCCGACAAGTTCATCCAGGAGTTCGACGTCCGCACGCCCAACCAGGAGGTCCTGGTCAAGAATTTGTCAGGCGGCAACCAGCAAAAGGTCATCATTGCCCGCGAAATAGGTCGGGAACCGGACCTGTTGATCGCCGCCCAACCGACCCGGGGCGTAGATGTGGGAGCCATCGAGTTCATTCACAAGCGGATCATCGAGCAGCGGGACGCCGGCAAAGCGGTCCTCCTCATCTCAAACGAGTTAGACGAAGTGATGGGCCTCAGCGACCGGATCCTGGTGATGTTCCATGGTGAAATTGTGGGCGAGTTATTGGCGGAGGAAGCCACCGAAGATGAATTGGGCCTGTATATGGCCGGGGCCAAGCGGAATACCCCGCCAGCCGAGGGAGGGTAAATCAAATGGCAACATCCGAAGAATCAACAAGAAAAAGTTGGCGGGTACGGGTTATGCTGGTCATCAGCCCCTTATTGCAGGGGCTAATTCTGCCGGTCGGGGCTATTATTATGGCCTTACTGGTGGGGGCGATCTTTATTCTGGTCATTGGTAAGAATCCGATAACAGCTTATGCAGCTCTGATCCAGGGTGCGTTTGGGGATGTCTTTTCCATTGGCGAGACCCTGGAGAATACCACCCCCCTCATCTTGACCGGCCTGGCGGTGGCCTTTGCTTTTCGGGCCAAGCTGTTCAATATTGGGGGCGAGGGCCAATTTTTGATCGGGGCGTTGGCCGCAACCTGGGTAGGCGCCAACCTGTCGTTTCCCTCCTTCGTTCACCTGCCGCTCACCTTGCTGGCCGGGATCATCGCCGGTGGCTTGTGGGGCGGCATCGCCGGATTTCTTAAAGCAACCCGCGGGGTGCACGAAGTGATCAGTACCATTATGCTGAACTTCATTGCGATCTTTTTCATCAGTTACATGGTCACCGGACCGATGAAAGAACAATCGGCGCTGGACATTCCCCAGACGGCTAGAGTGGCGGAGACAGCCCAATTGGCGAAAATCTTGCCGCCGTCCAGATTGTCGGCCGGGATCATCATTGCCCTGGTGGCCGCCGCTTTTGTCTGGTGGCTGTTGTGGAAGACGACGGTAGGTTACGAAGTTAGAGCGGTGGGGCTAAACTTTTTTGCCGCCGAATTTGGCGGCATCAAGCCAAATTACAATATGTTCCTGGCAATGGTGATCAGCGGGGGGTTGGCCGGGCTGGGAGGCGCCATAATCATTTCAGGGCTTTTCTTGCGCTTTCAGCATGGCTTTGAACCAGGCTACGGCTTTACGGCGATTGCGGTTTCGCTGGTGGGCGGCAATAACCCCCCTGGGGTGGTTCTGGCCGCCCTGCTCTTTGCTACCTTGAGCCAGGGCGCGCTGGGTATGCAGAACGTAGCCGGCGTGCCGCAGGATATCGTGCTCGTCATACAGGCTCTGGTGATCTTCTTTGTGGCCGCGCCGCAGATTGTGCGAGCGCTGCCGCAATGGCTGGAAAAGCGACGGGAAGCAGCTCAGGCTGCGGCTGAAGGGGCTCAACTGGAAGGAGGACAGGCATAATGGAAATTTTAAGTGTGGCGCTCTTTGCCTCAACCATCCGGGCCGCAGCGCCCCTGATCCTGGCGGCGCTGGGCGGTATTTTTTCCGAGCGGTCAGGAGTCGTCAATATTGCCCTGGAAGGGATTATGTTGATTGGCGCCTTTTTTGCCATGATGATCAGTTACTTTGGAGCCCAATTCGGCCTGCCACCGCTTGTTAGTGCTATCTCCGGAATGGTGGGCGCGATCGTTTTTGGCTTTCTCATCTCGATGATCCACGCGGTTGTGTCAATTCGGTTTCGGGCCGACCAGGTGGTTAGCGGGGTGGCGATCAACATCCTGGCCCTGGGTTTGACCGGATTTTTGCTGCAACTCATCTTCCAGACCTCCGGCAACTCGCCCTCCGTACCCAACCTGTCGGCTGCGCCCATTCCTGGCCTAGCCAACATTCCTATCGTGGGAGATATCTTCTTCAACCAGCCGCCGATTGTTTACATCGCTCTCATTGCCGTGCCTGTTTCCTCCTTTGTCCTCTTCCGCACGCCTCTGGGGCTGCGGTTGCGATCGGTGGGGGAGCATCCCAAAGCGGCTGACACGGTCGGGGTAAACGTATTTAGCCTGCGGTACCTGGGGGTCGGCCTTAGCGGCGTGCTGGCCGGCCTCGGGGGGGCTTACCTGTCGATTGGCCAGCTCAACATCTTTACCGAAGGGATGACCAATGGCCGCGGCTTTATCGCCCTGGCGGCCGTTATCTTTGGCAAATGGAATCCCTGGGGCGCGCTGGGGGCCTGTCTACTGTTTGGTTTTGCCGATGCGGTCCAGATATCGCTCCAAAATGCGGGGGTCAATATTCCAAGCGACTTTCTATTGATGTTGCCCTACGTCCTGACCCTGGTAGCCCTGGCCGGCTTCATCGGCCGCTCCAACCCACCTGCCGCCTCCGGGGTGCCGTATGAGAAGTGAGCGGGGGCAGTGAACAGTGGTCAGTAGTCAGCGGCTCTTCACCAATAACTGACTACTGACAACGGCCTGTAAAGGAGGAATAACATGCCAATCAATCGCTTTATCGTAATCGTCTTGGATAGCGTGGGGATCGGTGAGGCGCCTGATGCGGCGGCCTTTGGGGACGTGGGCAGCCACACTCTGGGCAATATGGCTCGCGAGGTGGGTGGCCTGCAGGTGCCCCATTTGGAGAGGCTCGGCCTGGCCAATATTGCCATTTTGGAAGGGGTTCTACCCCAAACAGAGCCGGCGGCGGCCTACGGTAAAATGGCCGAAATATCGGCCGGCAAAGATACCACCAGCGGCCACTGGGAGCTGATGGGGATTGAGGTTAGTAAAGCTTTTCCCCTTTACCCCAACGGTTTTCCGCCGGAAATCATGGACCGGTATGAAGCCGAAACCGGCCGGGGCTGGTTAGCTAACTACCCTGTATCCGGAACCGTCGTAATCGACGAGTTCGGCGAGGAACACATGCGCACCGGCAAAACCATCGTTTACACCTCTGCCGACAGCGTGTTCCAGATTGCGGCCCACGAAGAGATCATCCCCATCGAGGAACTGTACCGCATTTGCCGGATTGCCCGGGAAATTTTGCGGGGGGAGCATGAGGTCAGCCGGGTCATCGCCCGACCCTTTGTCGGCAGCCCCGGCAACTTTGAGCGGACGGCCAACCGGCACGACTTTTCCGTGCCACCCACGGAGCCGACGGTGCTGGACTCGCTGAAAGAGGCCGGCCTGATGGTGTACGCCGTCGGCAAAATCGAGGATATCTTTACCGGGCAGGGGATCACCGGGGCGGTGCATACCCAGGATAATAGGGACGGGGTGGACAAAACCATCGCTGCCATACGGGACCGGCGGGAGCGAGGGCTGATCTTCACCAACCTGGTTGATTTCGACGCCAAATTTGGGCATCGTAACAACCCGGCAGGTTACGCCAATGCTCTGGCCGAATTCGACCAACGGCTGCCCGAATTTATGGCCGCCCTGACCGACCATGATGTCCTGGTCATCACCGCCGACCACGGCAACGACCCGACCACCGCCGGCACCGACCATTCCCGTGAATATGTGCCCATCCTCGTTACCGGACCCCCGGTCCGGGCCGGCGTTAATATTGGAGTGCGGGAAACTTTTGCCGACCTGGCAGCCACCATTGCCGATAGTTTGGGCGTCAAGCCGCCCCCACGTGGCACCAGCTTTAAGTCGATGATCTTTCAGTAGCCGACGGGCCAGGCTGTAGCAGCTTCACAACTGTGGCCGGCTGTCGACCATTGTAATCGAGAGGGCGTTATGAATGATCAACAAGAAAAAATCAGGACCGCCAGGGATTACATTCAGGCGCGGACCCGAATTCAGCCCCAACTCGCCGTGATTTTGGGATCGGGGCTGGGTGCTCTGGCCGATGAGGTGGAGGTTGACGCGGCGTTTCCGTACGGTGAAATTCCGGGCTTTCCGATTTCCACGGTGGCGGGCCATGCCGGTCAACTGGTGGTGGGTAGCCTGGCCGACAAGAAGGTGGTCGTCATGCAAGGTCGCTTTCACTATTACGAAGGCTATCCGATGTCTTTAATTATCTTCCCGATTCGGGTGATGCAGGCTCTGGGGTCTACCGCATTGATTGTGACCAATGCCGCCGGGGGTCTCAATCCGGAGTTCAACGCCGGAGAGGTAATGCTCATCACCGACCATATCAACGTTATGGGCAACAATCCACTGATCGGTCCCAATGATGATCAGATCGGCCCTCGGTTTCCCGACATGTCCCAGGCCTATGACTCCGATTTGCGAGCCCTGGCCTTGACCATAGCTAAGCGGGCAGGGATAAAGCTGCAACAAGGAGTCTATGTCGCCACCTCGGGGCCAACCTACGAGACCTCAGCCGAGCGGCGTCATCTGCGTATCATTGGCGGCGATGCGGTCGGTATGTCGACCGTGCCCGAGGTTATCGCCGCCAATCACGCCGGAATGCGGGTCCTGGGTATGTCGGCCATTACCAACAAGGCGACGGGGGATCCGGATCAGCAACCGGACAGTCACGAAGAAGTGATAGCGATGGCCAAGGTAGCCGGCGAAAAGCTGGTTCGTCTGGTCCGTCAGGTAATTCAGGAAATGTAGCCACGGAGGGTAGACCAATGGCAATTATCACTATTTCCCGTGGATCTTATAGCAGGGGAAAAGAAATCGCGGAAAAAGTAGCGCAAGAACTTGGTTACGAATGTATTGCACGTAAAGTTCTTCTTGAGGCAAAAGAAGAATTCAATGTCCCTGAAATAAAGCTTATCCGCGCTATCCATGATGCGCCTTCAATCCTGAACAGACTTTTTTACGGAAAGGAGAAATATATCGCCTTTATTCGGGCGGAGATACTGAATCATTTTAAAAAGGATAACATTGTATACCATGGGCTCGCGGGCCACTTCTTCGTGAAGGGTATATCACATGTTCTTAAGGTTCGAATCATCTCGGATATGGAGGATCGCGTAAAACTTGAGGTCGAACGGGAAGGAATTTCCAAGGAAAAAGCCCGCAGTATTCTACAACATGATGACGAGGAGAGGAGGAAATGGAGTGAGTACCTATATGGGATTGACACGCGGGATCCAAGCAATTATGACCTGGTGATCCACATTCACAAGCTAACTGTAAAAGATGCCGTGGATATGATATGTAGAACGGTTAAACTGGAACAATTTCAGACAACGACTGAATCACAAAGGGCGATAGATGATTTAGCCCTTGCTGCTCAAACGAAAGCTGCGCTGATGGAGCTTAAGGTAGATCTTAAGGTAACTGCTAATGAAGGGAATATTATGATCGAGACGCAACTGCCCATACTACGT
>Ga0209536_100012602_pt1 | contig 12273 bp, 11 predicted proteins | sample DeeMarSeWOR28_12_FD_187461 | JGI IMG/M metagenome (GOLD analysis project Ga0209536, IMG submission 187461) | Marine sediment microbial communities from White Oak River estuary, North Carolina - WOR-2-8_12 (SPAdes) (version 2) | ecosystem: Environmental > Aquatic > Marine > Intertidal zone >...
ACCGGTCCACATCGAGTCCCCAGGCCTCCAGCGAGGCGTCGTACTTGATCGTGCGGTAAGGGATCTCCATCTCGACGGCATAGCCCCAGGGGTGGACCCTGGCCGCAGCGAACCAGACGCCGTCCCAGCTGTAGTCGCGGTTGCGTGCGTCATCCAGGAGCCGGCAGTCGGCGGACGCTCCGGTTGCGCTGACGGCAAACTTGTAGGCTGTCTTCCGGTCGCCGAAGGTGTCCAGCATCAACGAGACAGCGTCACCCGAGAGGTCGTCATGGAGGCTTGGGAACTGCTGGATATGCTCAGGATGGTCGTAGCAGAGGACCAGGCAGTAGAGCGCTTCCTCGTTTGTGAGGAGGCGGACCACCGTGCGGTGCGTGGGCGGCTGTCCGTAATAGGGTTCTTGCTGGTGAGAGAGATCGGCGGAGTCCGCCGCTGCCCAGGCCGGATCGATCTGCCCGTCGATAGTGATCGAAGCGGGGGCGTGGTGTAGCTGGAGAGTGTTGTCGGCTCGTGCCAGGGCGGTGCCAGCGACCAGCAGAAGCAGAACAACCGCTATGCGAGGGGCCATACCTGTGGCGCCCAGTGAGAGTTGAGGCCTGGGGGTCAGCGTGCTCTTTTCATATAGACGGTGAGGCGACCCTGAAAGTTGCGCCCGGGGGGGCCGGGCTGTTGACTTTCCCTCGGAGGAGTCCTACATAAGGGGTCCCGGGATCATCCCGGATGAGCCACTGGAGGATCCTTGTGACACACACGCTCATAGGCGTTCTGCACGAACTTGGGCGACTCGGAACGGCCCAGAATCGAAAGGTGTATGCCCGGCATGGTGTCGGACCCAATATGTTCGGCGTCAGCTATGCAAACCTGGAGAGACTGAAGAAGATCCTGGGCATCAACCACGATCTTGCCCGCGGGCTCTGGACATCGGCAAATCATGACGCTCGAATCCTGGCCACCAAGATTGCCGACCCGGCCCGGGTCTCTTCCCGAGACCTCGACCGCTGGGTAAGGGATCTGGACAACTACGTCATTTCGGACGCCTTTTCGGAGCTCGCCGCCCAGACGCCGTGGGCCAGGAAGAGGATGGAGACCTGGGGCGCGGCCCGCGGGGAGTGGATCGGCCGCGTCGGGTGGCTCGTCCTGGCACGTCTTGCCAGGAGTGACGGGTCGCTCACTGACAGGGAGCTCACCGAGAAGCTCGCCATCATTGAACGGGAGATTCACACGCGAAAGAACCGGACGCGTGATGCGATGAATTCCGCGCTGATTGCGATCGGCCTTCGCAACCCCGCGCTGAAAGCGCAGGCCCTGGCCGCTGCAAAACGAATCGGGAAGGTCGAGGTGGATCACGGCCAGACAAGCTGCAAGACGCCGGATGCGGCGGAGTACATCCAGCGCGCTGCGGCAAGAACACGAAGTGCCCCCAGACGATCCGCGTCAAAGTCCTGATTTCCATGATGCTCCCAACCGTCCCGGTGTCACTTCTCTCCGGTGCATCGCTTCTGCTCACCATCACCACCGCTTCTTCTCTCGTTGCGCAGACGCTCGAGGCGCGAGTCGATCATGCACTCCGGTTTGCCCGGAGCCAGCTCCTTCAGACCGTGCGGGAGCTCGAAGTGACCCATCTCTATCCCAGGAGTACACTGCCGGACGGCAATTGGCGTCTGGTCGGACCCGAGGACTGGACAAGTGGGTTCTTTCCCGGGCTTCTCTGGTACCTCTACGAGCAGAGCGCTGATACAGCCCTGGAGAGGGCAGCACGTCGGTGGACCGAGGGGCTGGAGGAGCAGAAGTTCAACTCAACGACACACGACCTGGGCTTCATGCTCTTCTGCAGTTTCGGGAACGGTTACCGGATCACGCAGGACGAACGCTATCGCCGTGTGCTCCTCGCCTCGGCGAAGACGCTCGGTTCGCGGTTCAATCGGCACGTCGGCTGCATCAAGTCGTGGGACTGGAGTAGCGAATGGGAGTGCCCGGTAATCATCGACAATATGATGAACCTCGAGCTTCTGTTCTGGGCGGCGCGGAACGGAGGAGGGGATTCACTGCGCTTGATCGCCGTCTCCCATGCTGCGAAGACCGTCGAGAACCACATCCGCAGTGATGGCAGCACCGTCCATGTGGTGAACTTCGACAGCACAAGCGGGCGCGTGATTGCGAAACTGACCCACCAGGGGGCTTCAGCCTCCTCCACCTGGGCCAGAGGCCAGGCCTGGGCTCTGTACGGCTTCACAGTCTGCTACCGCGAGACGGGGGAGGAGCGCTTTTTGGAGGCTGCCGAGCGCGTCGCCGACTATTTTGTCGGTCACTTGCCCGAGGACGGCGTACCGTACTGGGACTTTACCACCGAGGAAATCCCCCACACCGAGAAAGACGCCTCCGCCGCGGCCATCGCGGCGTCAGGATTGCTGGAGCTTGCCTCTCTTGCCGGAGAGAGGCGCGATGCGTACCGAACGGCGGCCGAGCGCATTCTTTATTCGCTGGCCGCCCCGCCGTACCTCGCCGAGAAGACACCCTCACGGGGCATCCTCAACCACGGTGTGGCAGACAGAACGCGCCAGATCGAAGTGGATGTCTCCTTGATCTACGCCGACTACTACGCTCTCGAGGCGATGCTCAGGTGGAGGCAACTCGCTGCTGAGTAAGACAAATGCCGCAGCCCTGGCCCTCGAGCAGGCAGAGATGAACGGGAGAGTTGGTGGGAACCACCCCGGGCAATTGCAGGGCAGCTGCGGTAAGGCGCAGTTCAGCGGAGGCCGAACCGGTCAGGACTCAGCCCGGCGAGTTCCACCGGCGCCGGGCGGCGGGCGATGATGTCGGCAACCAGACGACCTGTCACAGGCGCCAGCGTGATGCCGAGCATCGCATGGCCGGTCGCGGCAATCAAGTTCGGCGCCCTGGCGAAGCGGCCGATGTAGGGGAGGCCGTCCGGTGAGCACGGGCGCAGTCCCGACCAGAGCTCGCCGTCTAGGCGAGGCTCCTGTATCTTGAGGTAGCGGGGCACGGCTCTGGCGATGGCCCGCAGGCGATGCACCGATATCTTCTCGTCGAGCCCGGCGATCTCCATCGTCCCAGCGAACCTGATATGGCCGTCCAGTGGTGTGACGGCCACGCGGTCTTCGGTCAGAAGTAGCGGCATCGTTCCCCTCCACTCCGGTGCCGGCAGTGTCAGGCTGTATCCCTTTCCCGCTTCCAGCGGGAGCCTCAAGGCCAGACGCCGTGCCAGGACGCCTGACCACGCCCCGCCTGCCAGCACGAACGTCTCGGCCCGAAACGTCCCTTCCCCCGTTCGCACGGCTGCGACGCCGCTTCCTCCCCGCTCCCACCCCCGGAAGCGGACTCCCTCGCGGATTCTCACCCCCTGGCGGAGAACAAGACTCTTGAGCTGCTCGACCAGAAGCGCGGGCGAGAGGTGCGCATCGTCCGGGTAATAAACCGCGCCAAGGTCGCGAAACGGGGTTTGGGGCTGAAGTGCGGCGAGCGCCGGACCGTCCAGAAGCTCGCAGGCAACATTCATGCTCTGTGCCAGCTCGGCCTCCTCCTTTAATGCTACCGCCCCCTTCTCCGTACGGGAGAGCATCAGAAGCCCCCGGCGCTCGAGACCGAAGGCCATACCATCGTGCTGGGCGAGTTCCTCGAAGAGGCCGGAGCCGGCGGCAAAAAGGCTTTGCAGCATGCGCATCGAGCGGGCGCTTGCCTCCCGGCTTGACGAGCGACGGAAGAGCCAAGCCCAGCGCAGGAAGGACGGGTTCAGACGTGGCTTGAGATAGAACGGGCTCTCGCGCCTCATCATCCAGCGCACGCCCTTGCCGATAATGCCCGGTGAGGCAAGTGGGACGACATGGCTCGGGACGATCAATCCGGCATTGTGCAGGGAGCATCGCTGTCCGGCGCGCCCGGTTTCGAGCACCGTCACCGTGTGTCCTTCCAGCCTGAGGTAGTGCGCCGAGCAGAGCCCGATCGCCCCCCCGCCGATAACGACGATGTGATGCGTGGAGCTCATCGCTTCTCAGAGAACCTCAAAGCCGTGCGCGTAGGGGTCGTCGTCGTCCACAAAAATGGCATTGATGCCGGTGACCCGGGCCCACCCCTCGATACTGGGGATGATGGCCGGGCGGTCACCGACCCGGGTTGTGGACTCAATGCGGCCGCGAAAGAGACTCCCGATGATGCTCTCGTGAACAAACTCCTCGCCCTGGCCGAGGCGTCCCCGGGCGTGGAGCTGCGCCATACGGGCTGAGGTCCCGGTCCCGCACGGTGAGCGGTCGATGGCCTTTGCGCCGTAGAAGGCCGCGTTGCGTCCGTGGGCTTCAGCCTGACGCGGGGCACCGGTCCACTCGATGTGGGAGAGGCCGCGGATGCGCGGATCTTCCGGATGGACGAACTCGTGCGCGCGGTTGAGTCGCTCCCGGATCACCGGGCTATAGCGCACGAGATCCCCGGCGCTGAGTGTCTCGAGCCCCCCGTAGCCCGGTTGCGGATCGATGATGCCGTAGAAGTTCCCCCCGTAGGCGACATCGACTGTGAGAGGCCCGAGCTCCGGACACTCGACCGCGAGGCCTTCGGCGTGGAGGTATGAGGGGACATTGATGATGCGGACGGCCGTCACTTTGGCTCCCTCCATACTGTAGCGGACCTCGATGCGCCCGGCCGGCACCTCGAGCCGGAGGAGACCGTGGGTCTGCGGCCGAACGAGTCCATGCTCAAGCGCTGCGGTGACTGTTCCGATCGTCCCGTGCCCGCACATCGGGAGGCATCCGCTGGTTTCGATGAAAAGGAGTGCAAGGTCGGTGTCATCGCTAAGTGGCCCGTAGAGGATGCTTCCCGACATCAGATCGTGCCCGCGCGGCTCGAACATCAGTGCAGTGCGGATCCAGTCGTATTCGGCCACAAAGTGCTCCCGGCGCTCTGCCATCGTCTGCCCGTGCAGATCGGGCCCGCCCCCGGTGACCACGCGCACGGGGTTCCCGCAGGTGTGGGCATCGATGCAGAAGAAGGTGTGCTGGCCCATGCTCCTATGCTCCTACAATTCGATCGTGGTCCGCAAGAACTCTTCGAGGTAGTCGATCAGGTCATCGGATGCGCGCGCGGCGCGCTCTTCGTTGCCGCGCGCCACGCGGGTTATCAGCGTACTGTGCAGTCGTGCGGCGCGCACCAGATCCCCGTTGTGACGGTAGGTGTACCAGAAGCGACGACAGTGGACGTGCAGCGGAGCTAGGGCCTGAGAGGCAAAGGGGTTGGCAGCTGCCTCATCCAGAATCAGGTCGCACTCATGGTCTGCCCGCAAGAAAGCCTCGAGGTTGTCGCGTTCTGCCGCCTTCCGGATCGCGGAGGTGCACGTCTGGAGCGCGGCACGCTGCTGGCGTGTGGCCCGACGCGCGGCGCTGGAGGCAATCAGACGGTCCAAGACGCGGCGCGTGGCCAGGAGCGTCATGCACTGCGCCTGGCTGATATCGTTGACGCGGACGCCGCGGCGGGGGAGGGCGCTCATGAGGCCCTGTGCCGAGAATCGCAAGACGGCTTCCCTGAGCGGCGTGCGCCCGATCGAGGTCAGCCGCATGAGTTCGGTTTCCGTTACCACGGCACCGGGTCTGACCCGGAGCGTGACGATGAGCTCCTCCAGTCGTTCATAGGCGAGCTCTGAGAGGCGACGTCCGCCGGATCCGTGTTCGAGCATGACGGGTCTACCCCGTTGGTGCGAGTCTCATGGTTTTGTATAGCACGTCGTGACGGTCGTAAAGAACTCCACCGCATACCTCCCCTGCTCCTTCGGACCGTAGCTCGAGGCCTTGCTTCCCCCGAACGGCACGTGGTAATCCACGCCGGCGGTGGGGAGATTGACCATGACCATGCCGGCGCGGGCATGCTCGCGGAAGTGGAGGGCATGAGCGAGCGAGCGCGTGCAGATGCCGGCCGAGAGCCCGAAGGGGGTGTCATTGGCCAGCGCAAGAGCCGTTTCGTAGTCTTTCGCCCGCAGGACAGAGGCAACGGGCCCGAAAACTTCCTCGTGGTTGATGCGCATGGAACTGTCCGTTTCGGTGATAAGCGCCGGTGCCATGTAGTAGCCCGCGTGGCGACGCTGGAGGCGGGTCCCGCCGAAGACGAGGCGCCCTCCTTCGGCCTGCGCGATCTCGACGTAGGAGAGGTTTTTCCTCAGCTGCGCCTCATCTACCACCGGACCCATTTCACTGCCGGGCTCAAGCGCATCATCTACTTTGAGTCGGCCGAGACGCTCTGAGAGTGCTTCCACAAACCGCTCCAGAATCCCCTCGGTGACAACGAGCCGGCTGGAGGCCGTACAGCGCTGTCCGGTGGAGAAATAGGCACCGTTGACGGCGGCACTGACGGCCACGTCCAGATCGGCATCGTCGAGAATCACCAGGGGGTTCTTTCCTCCCATCTCGAGCTGGACGCGGGCCATCCGCCGGGCGCAGCGCTCGGCGATGTGCCGCCCGTTCTCAACCGAGCCCGTGAAGCTGATGCCGTCAACACCTGGGTGGTCCACGAGCAGTTCACCCACCAGAGAGCCGCGCCCCATGACCAGGTTGAATACGCCGGGGGGGAGCTGTGTGCGGGAGAGCATGTCGGCAAGATGCCAGGAGCACGCCGGTGCAAGCTCCGCCGGCTTGAAGACGACTGCATTGCCGTAGGCAAGCGCCGGTGCGATCTTCCAGGCCGGGATCGCGATAGGGAAATTCCAGGGGGTGATCAGGCCGACCACGCCCAGCGGGTGGCGGAGCACATCGATCTCGACCGCCGGACGCGTCGATCGAATATGCTCGCCAGCAGTCCGCACGGCTTCCCCGGCAAAGAACTTGAAGATGTGAGCGGCGCGGGTGACTTCGCCCGTCGCTTCGGAGAGGATTTTGCCTTCTTCTCTGGCCAGCAGGCGGCCGAGTTCATCCCTCCGGCCCAAAATCTCCGAGCCGACCGCATCCAGGACATCGAAGCGCTCCTGCGGTGTGCTTTCTCTCCAGCGCGCGGCGCCGCTGTGTGCGGCCGCGACGGCCTCTTCGACTGCAGCACTGTCGGCACGGGCAAACTCGCCGACGATGTCGTCGGTATTGGACGGGTTGATGTTGCGGGTCGTCTCGGCCGAGCCGACCCAGGTGCCGCCAATGTAATTCTTGTACATTGCGTTCCTCATTTCTCGAGCGCGGCGTTCGAATGTTCGAGGCCGAGGTGGATGAGCGGCTCGATCGCAGGACGTCGTTCGACGGCCTCGCGCACCGTCTGCTCAATCCTGGCGTGTTCCTCCGCCAGAAGGGGAAGCCGTGGCGGCCGGAGACGCGCCGGCCCGAAGCCTCTCAGCTGCTGCACAAGCTTGATATTGTGAACGAACCGCGGTGAGGCATCCAGATGCAGCAGTGGCATGAACCAGCGGTAGAGTGTGCGGGCCTCCATCCAGCGCCCGGCCCGTGCAAGGCCGTAGAGCGCGACCGATTCCTCGGGGAAGGCACAGACCAGGCCCGCCACCCAGCCCGTGGCGCCAAGAAGGAAACTCTCCAGTGCGAGGTCGTCCACGCCGACGAAGATCCGGTAGCGCTCGCCGCAGAGGCCGATGATATCGGTGATGCGCCGGGCGTCTTCGGAGGATTCCTTCAGGGCGACGATCGAATCGACCGTGGCGAGCCGGGCAAACATCTCCGGCGTCACGTCCGTCCCGTAGGCCACCGGGTTGTTGTAGATCATAACAGGAAGCGGGGAGGAACCGGCCACCGTGACCAGATAGGCGAGGGTTTCCTCAGAATCCCCCCGGTAGCGCATTGGAGGGAGGAGCATGATGCCGTCTGCTCCGCTTTCTGAGGCCAGGTGAATGAAGCGCTCGGCCTCTTGCGGCGTTGCCTCGGCCACTCCTGCAAGGAGGGGGACGCGCCCCTTGCCTGTGCGTGCGGCTGTCTCCAGGACGGCGAGTTTTTCCTCCGCCCTGAGCGAGGCGTTCTCACCGAGTGAGCCCAGAACAACCAGGCCGTGGATCCCTGATGAGAGTAGGCGCTCGATATGCGAGCGGAGTGCGGTGTGATCGATGCTCAAGTCCCCTTGAAACGGTGTCGTCAGGGCAGGGAAGACGCCGGACCAGGCTTGGGACACGGGGGAGGGTTCCTGATGTGAAAGAGTTAATATATCAGTCGGATATCAGAACTGCAAGCAGCCCGGCCCGCAACGAGGGGATTCTTCGGGGAGCGCTCCGAAGTGGTTGGCGCGTCGCATTTGGATTGTGTATCTTGGAGAGGCCGTGCCGCTGGCAGCACTCAAGAGGCGGACGGCAGCCCACCGAGAACGACACTTGCGGGAGGCTCCCATGAAGAAACTCCCCCGGCATTTCGCCGCCTTCACCGAAGAGTACCCCGAGATTGCACGCGCGTACGAGCAGCTGGGGGCTGCCTGCCACCTGGGTGGCCCGATCCCGAAGAAGGAGCGGGCCCTGATCAAGCTCGGCATCTCGATGGGTGCCTGGTTGGAAGGAGCGGTGCATGCGCAGGTGCGCAAGAGCCTTGAGGCGGGGGCTTCGCCGGAGGAGATCCGGCATGTGGCGCTCCTTGCACTCCCGACGATCGGCTTTCCCGCTTCGATGGCGGTGCTGACCTGGATCAATGACCTGCTACCCCAGAAGAAGAAGGCGTCGCGGAAGCGGAGGTAGTTCCTGCTCTCCCGGGCTGGCAAGGCTTCCCCGGATGCGAAGATATGTCTTGCGCCGAGTGGAAAATAATGCAGATTAGATTCAGATAGATTACTCCGAAATACTCCGCTCCCGCCTGGGCAGCTTCTGGGCCCCGGCACCGGCAATCCCACACAGTGCAGGAGGTCCTCCCATGGGCGAGGATCCGAAGCTCACCCGTCGATCCTGGATTATCAGCGCGGTCATGGCCGTGGGCCTGGTTCTCAGCTACGGCGTCCTGGCGGCGCAAGGCGTCCTCTACCTCCTCCCGCCTCTGGTGAAGCCCAGAACACGGAAGCTCTTCGCCGGTCAGCTGGCGAATTATGAGCTCGGCTCGGTCCGCGCAGTTGTCGATCTCCAGGGGAACCAGATACTGGTGAAGAGGGGTCGCGAAGGGATCGAGGCCTACAGCAGTGTCTGCCCGCATCTGGGCTGTCGCGTGCACTGGCAGCAGGAGGAAGGAAGGTTCTTCTGCCCCTGCCACCGTGGCGTCTTTGACGCCGAGGGCGTGGCAATTGCCGGGCCCCCGGCTGATGCCGGACAGCGTCTGGCTGAAGTTCCCGTGACGGTCGATACGAAGGGTGGTGTTGTCTACCTCGAAGTGAAAGACCTCAGGAGCTAACCATGGCCGACGCAAAACTCTCGCCGGCCCGCCGCCTCCAGCAGCTCTTTCCGTTTGACTGGAGCTTGCTCCGTCATGCGGGGGCCGAGCCGGTTCCCTATCATCTGAAAAAGTGGTGGTTTTGCCTCGGCGGCACGCCGCTCTATCTGTTTCTGATCCAGGTCCTCACAGGTATCGCGCTCACCTTCTACTACGTCCCCTCGCCTGAGGAAGCCTATGCGAGTGTACAGGCGATCAGCACCGACATCCGCTTCGGATGGTTCATCCGGTCGCTTCACAAGTGGTCGTCAAACCTCATGATCATCGCGGTGTTCCTTCACCTGCTGCGTGTCTTCTTCTCCGGTGCCTACCGTGAGCCGCGCCAGCTGAACTGGATGATCGGTGTCGGACTACTCCTGACGACGCTATCGTTCGGGTTTACGGGGTATTCGCTCATCTACGAGCAGCTCAGCTTCTGGGGTGCCACCGTGGCCACCAACCTGGCCGATGCCGTTCCGCTGGTGGGTCCGTATCTTGCCTATTTCATGCGGGGCGGGCCGGAGATCGGACCCCAGACGCTGACCCGCTTCTTCGTCCTGCACGTGGGAGTCTTGCCGACGGTGATCTTCATCCTGCTCGGCCTCCATATCCTCCTTGTCCGTCTCCATGGCGTGACCGAGCTCCAGTTCGAGGGGGAGAAGCTCGAAGAGCGTGACCGGTTCTTCCGCTTCTGGCCCGAGCATGTCACGACCGAGCTCATGATCGGCGTCTTTCTGATGTATCTGCTCACAATCCTGGCCCTGATCTGGCCCGCGCAGCTTGGTCCCCCTGCCAACCCGGCGGTCACGCCGGAGGTGATCAAGCCGGAGTGGTATTTCTATTTCAATTTCCGCTTGCTCAAGCTCACTTCGCTCAACGTCAGCGTGGTTCTGACCGGGGTTCTCCTGCTGATTGTGATCTTCTGGCCGTTCATAGAGCAGTGGCTCGTGAAGCGCTTCCGGATGCCTCAGTCGGTATCGGTTGGCCTGGGGGTCGCGGGGTTCCTTGGGTTCCTTGTCTTTACAGTCTGGGAAAGTCTTGCACACTGAACCGGAGGCCGTATGTCGTTGAACACGAAACGGATGATCGTCGCGGCGCTCTCCTTCCTCTTCCTGGCTGCGCTCCTGGTTGTGGCCTACCAGGAGTCCCAGCGGTTCCGGGTCGAGGAGAAGCTCGACCCGGTTGTCACGGCGGCCAACAGCGGCTGCGTGGATTGTCACCGGAAGGACTCCCCGGCGCTGGTGATGGAGTGGGAGGACTCGCGCCACGCGAAATTCGGCGTAGGGTGCGTTGACTGCCATCAGGCGGCGGCCGAGGATGCGGATGGATGGATGCACGAGGGGGCGCGTGTGGCAGCGCTGGTGACGCCGTTGGATTGCGCACGCTGCCACGCGCGGGAGTACGAAGAGTTCTCGCGGAGCCATCACGCGAAGGCGGGTCTGATCATCAATAGCCTTGATAACGTCCTGGCAGTGAAGGTGGCAGGGATGCCGGACAACAACGCCGACGCAATCAATGGCTGCTGGCAGTGCCATGGGTCGATCGTCAAGCTCAAACGGGACGAGCAGGGCGAAGTCGTGCGCACGGGCAAGGAGCACCGGCCGGTTCTTGATGCCGATACCTGGCCCAACAGCGGCATGGGACGGCTGAACTTGGATGGCTCGATGGGGTCGTGTCATGCCTGCCATTCACGCCATACGTTCGATGCGAAGATCTCGCGTTCGCCCGAGAACTGCGGCAAATGCCACATGGGTCCTGACCATCCGCAGATCGAGGTGTACAACGAGTCCAAGCACGGCATTGCCTTCTACGCCAGCCGTGATGCCATGGCCCTGGACAAGGACGGCGAGTGGGTCCTGGGGCGCGACTATTCGGCCGCCCCGACCTGTGCCTCCTGCCACATCAGCGCGTATATGACCCCCCAGGGCGCCACCGTCGCCAATACCCACGATGTCGGGGAGCGTATCAGCTGGACGCTCCGTCCGGCGATCAGCAAGAAGCAGAACCTCGTGGTCTACGACGATGGCTACAAGGAGGACTACATGGACTCCCGACCGCTCCCAGCGGTGGGGGATTCGATTGATACCGAGGAAAAGTATGTGGAATCCGAACAGTTGCTGGCCAAAACGGTTCGGCGTCGGGTCTCGCGCATCGTCCCCTGGCAGGATCGGCGTGCCGCCATGAAGGGGGCATGCCTCAACTGCCATAATGATCACTACGTCGACAACTTCTATGAGCAGTTTGACGGGCTGGTTGACCTCTACAACGATAAGTTCGGCATCCCTTCCACACAGATGATGAATGATCTTCTTGCCGATGGCGTCCTGGACAGGAACGCCCCCTTCGAGCATCATGTGCAGTGGGTGTACTGGGAGCTCTGGCACCACGAAGGACGTCGCGCGCGCCACGGGGCCAGCATGATGGGCCCGGACTACACTCACTGGCACGGCATGTACGAGGTGTCCAAGCACTACTATACGGAGTTCCTGCCGGCTGTCATCGACGCTGCGGCCGAAAAGAGCTCGGCGATGAAACAAAAGTACGAGCGCCGTGTTGCAGAGCTCCTCACCCGGGACGAGCACCTCTGGGTCAAAGGACTGAGCCCGAAGGAGGCGGAGGAGCTCCGCAAGGCATACATGAAACGGTACAACCAGTAGGGACCAGCGCCATGGCCAATATGATCCGGATTGCAGTGCTGGACAGTGCGCGGGACAGTCTCCGCCGCCTGGGCCAGGCGCTCTCCTCGGAGGATCCCCTCGCGCTCAAGGGGGCGCTAGAGTGGGGCTGGCACGCAGTGGCGCTTCTTGCCTACGTGCGCCTCCGTCCGCACCGCGAGGAGTTTGATGCATGGATTCGGGAGTATCTCGAGGTGGGCGACCCGGTCTTGGATGTGGAGCGTGACGCACGCTGGGAGAGTCGCCAGCGGCTGAGCTCGCTCGAACTGCTAGATCTGATGAGCGATCCTTCGCTCCCGATG
>Ga0209536_100012604_pt1 | contig 12271 bp, 13 predicted proteins | sample DeeMarSeWOR28_12_FD_187461 | JGI IMG/M metagenome (GOLD analysis project Ga0209536, IMG submission 187461) | Marine sediment microbial communities from White Oak River estuary, North Carolina - WOR-2-8_12 (SPAdes) (version 2) | ecosystem: Environmental > Aquatic > Marine > Intertidal zone >...
ATCCTGATCCGGCGAAACTCACTGAAAGAAGACAGGGTGGGTGGATTGGAGCAGTTCAGAAAGCTGGAGCACCTCTCAAAGATTTACATATTCGTTATCCTGATTTCCTTCTCCTTCGCGATGATAGATTGGGTGATGTCCATTGATGCCCACTGGTACAGTACTATTTTTGCCGTAAAAAATTTCGTGGCCGCATTTCACCATGCTGCCATAGTGATCACCTTCATCGTATTGTTGATGAACCGGAGGGGATATTTCCCATTTCTGAATAAAAGCCACCTGGGTGATTTTTCGCGATACATTTTCATGCTGTGTATCATCTGGGGTTATTTCTGGTTTGCAGAATTCATGTTGATCTGGTATGCCAATATTCCGGAAGAGACTGCCTATTTCCTGCCCAGGATCAGGGGCGAAGGATGGAGTTTCTTCTTCTATGCCAATATCATCATCAACTGGTTTGTCCCTTTCGTGCTGCTGATGCCCAAAGCCACTTCCCGCAACAAAACTGTCCTGAAGGTTGTGATCCCGCTGCTGATCATAGGCCAGTTCATCGATCTTTACCTCCAGATCTTCCCGGGAACAGTGGGGAAGCAGGTACTTGGATTTCAGGAGATCGGCACTTTTGTCGGTTTTGCCGGTCTCTTTTTGCTGGTGATTGGGTATACGCTCAGCAGGGCCGGACTCTATCCTGCCAATCATCCCTTCCTCCAGGAATGTAAGGAGCACCACATCTGATGGCCTCCGGAACGGTATCAGGCTTGCGATTCTCAACGGTATACCGCAGGATCCAGTACCTCAGTTTTGATATTGTCTTGGGTGCGTTGGCTTCATCCTGCTTCGCTTCGGCCCTTTTCGATGCCACGCCGGAGTGGACCTGGTGGATCACCCTGGCGCTGACAGTCTGGATCCTGTATACAGGCGACCATCTGCTGGATGCCTGGAAACACCGGAAAAATCCTTACCGCGGATTGCACAGGTTCATCTTCAGGAACCGCAGGAACCTGATCTGGTTCACCGGAGTGGTAACAGTGCTCGATCTGTTGCTGGTGTTTAACCTGATGGACACCGCCTATCTGAAATACGGGTTGATCCTGGCCGGTCTGGTGCTGCTGTTTTATGCATTCAGGCACCTGTTCAGAAGGAACACGATCGGATTTATACCCGGTGAGTTGTTTGTGCTCCTGCTCTATATGGCAGGTACCTGGCTTGGCCCGTACGTCAGCCGCAGTGAACCGGTCCATTCCACCCACATGCTGATCGCCCTGATGTTTGGCCTGGTGCTGCTGATGAACCTGGGGATCATATCCCTCTATGATATTCACATAGATTCAAGGATGGGAATCGTCACACTGGCTCAAACCCTCGGCCAGAGTATCACCCGCAACCTCCTGATTGGGGCAGGCATGGCCGTATATTTGCTATCGATCCTTGAGCTGATGGTATTTGGAACCGACCGGCTTTTCAAGCTTCCGCTCATTCTCTCAGCCATGGCCACCCTCCTGATGATGGTACTGCTCATGCCCTCCTATTTCAGGAAGAATGATTACTACCGGTGGACGGCCGATGCGGTGCTGTACCTGGGATTCCTGGCACTGCTTGAATAGATCGCCTATTCTTCGGGCCAGACCTGATCCACCAGTTCCCAGACCTCCACACCAACGATATCACGGGTATTCTGCATCAGTTCCATGATCTCATCCATGGACTGGTCCAGTCCTACTTCCGAAGGTTCAATGGCTCCCCGGTCGGCGTCCAGCTGAGCCGCATCACTGAATCCCTGAACCGCGGTATACCTGTACTGACCTTCCTTATACGGCCATATCCTCCAGACACCCCAGTGTGCGAGCCATCCCCGACTGATGAACTCGTCGGCAAAACGCTTTGCCACCTCCTTCTCCATTTTTACATACTCCTGTTCCATCCCTGGTTTTGTTTTCATTTGGTACACCACCAGGTACTTCACGGGCTGTTGCTCCTCACCCTGGGTTACAAGATGTGCAACTTCCTGATACGCATATACGCGGGATGCATTGGTTTTTAGGTTCAGTGCCGCCCATTCCTCATCCGAATAGACTCCTTCCGGCATATAATCCAGAGCAGTGCCTTTGATTGCATGCTCATAGTTATCATACCATTGAAGCGTGACGTACTGGTAGGGGTCGTGTATCCCGGCATGCATATTTCTCCAGAGTTGCCAGCCATTCTGCATTCCTTCCTCGATCGCTTTCTGGTGATACTTTTTCCATTCTTTTTCCACCTCCGGGTATTCCATGTACCTTTCTTGAGAGACTTTCATGTAGGCGCCCACGACGGTCTGGCCCTGTAGAACAAGAGAGCAGGGAAGCGCTGCAAGCAGCAGGAACGAAACGAACACTTTTGCGTACTTCATGATTGGGATTTAAATGAATAAAGGGTTATCAAACATCAAGTTACTGCGAACCTGCCATCCGGAAGGGATTGATGGAAATGTTAAAAAACATATGTTTCCGAAAGGGTGCAGCTTGGGCCGATGCAACCTTTGTTTATCACCTGCCGTATATAATGAAGTACCGCTTCCGGGGTTCAGGAAACTTCCGGAGTGATTGGTATTGTCTGCTGCGAAGGGCCTGTTCTCGCCAGAAAATATAACCCTGATCATTTATAATTCCAGGAAGATCTGAAATATCAGGTTCCCTCTTTTTCGCCCACAACCGTATATCCGGTTTCAGTGATCTTGCCTTCAATCTCCTCCACCGATGTCTGGTTGGCGTCATATTTTACGGTGGTCCACCCCTCCTCAAATGAGGATTCTACCGAGGCGATCCCTTCCAGGTTTTCCACCCCGGCTTTGATGGCATTCTCGCAGCCGTCACAGGTCATTCCATCCACATTCAGGGTCACTTCGACCCAATCTGCAGCGGCGGTGGTATCGGATTCGGTTGCCTCCGTTGCTTTGTTACTATTGCATGCCACCAGCAGAACCGCGGCTGCGAATAGAATCATCACTCTGTTCAATTTTTTCATCATGTACGTTCTTATCATTCTTGTTAATACCCTAATAATCCAAAGTCAGGATCCTTCCTTCAGTGAAATCGAAGAAACGCTCTTTCTCCGCAATCTTTACCCCTTCGCGCAGGTCCTCTTCCTCATAGCCCGCTTTCTCAAGGCAGGCCGGACAGGCAAGTATATCTACATCCTGATCGAGCAACCGTTCGAATATGGCATCCGATCCGTCGAACGGATCCATTTGCAGGTCCGGTGCATCGTCAACTACCATTTCAATCCCCTGTTTGTCGAAAAAGACCAGGACATCATTTGAGGTGGAGAACTTATCGGCCAGCATCAATGCCATCAGCACGGCATGGCTATCTTCGGAACCTTTGCTGATATGAATAAATGCCCCGTCTGTGGGTTTTTCAGTTTCGACCCTTGTTTCCGGTGCCTGTTCCACACGGACACAGGCTGCAAAGAGCAAGGGGATCAAAAGCATGGCAAGGATTCTTTTCATGGGGTGAGGGTTTTAGTGTTACTGATTGTGTTTATGATTCACTCCTATCCTGTCAGAGTATCCTGTCTGCAATAAGCATCAGGATAATCAACAGATAGAACAAATTTACTGTAATAAAAGCCATTTTCCAATGATCCAGTATTTCCCTGCGGTAGATCAGTCTGAACATCCGGATCAGAAAAAGCACAGAAGCGGCAATCAGGATCACTGATACGGCCCTGTGGCGGATGATTGGAGTGGCGGGGAGCATCATCACAATGACCCCCGTAGCCGCGATCCAGATAAAGCTGAGATTCCTGATCTGCCTGGGATCGAAAAGTGAGGTGATCACCGGCAGCCCGGCTTCCTGAAACTCACTGCCCACTTTGATCATCAAAAGCCAGTAATGTGGCATCTGACCCACAAACAGGAAGAAAGCCACGAAAATGATCTCCAGCTGGAAAGGGGATCCCCCTGCTGCACTCCAGCCAATGATGGGAGGAAGCGCTCCGATCAGTGCTCCCGGGAGTACGGCAAAAGCGGTGATTCTTTTCAGTGGGGTATATACCAGGTTGTACCAAGCCAGGGTGAACAAACCGATGGCAGCTGCCAGGGGGGTTGCTGTCATCATCAGCAGAGCTGCTCCCATGATCGCTGTCACAATGGCAAATACGGCAGCGTGCCCGACGGGTATGATGCCGGCCGGGATCGGCCTCTGGGCAGTGCGTGGCATGCGGGCGTCCGTATGTCTTTCCTGGATCTGGTTCACCGCACTTGATCCCATGGAAAGCAGTAATATGCCCAATATGGTGAAAAGGGCCTCTTTTTTCACCACCGTTGAGAACAGGAAATAACCCAGGAACCCGGTAAGGGCCACCGGGATTGAAATGGAAAATTTACCCAGCCTGAGATATGCTTGCAGGTATGATCCTTTTAAAATACTACTCATTGAGGGCTTTCAGATACTCAATGATCAGGTCAATCTCCTCAGGGCTGACCAGCCCCTCATACGAAAGCATCAATCCGCGGTTGTAACCATCTGCGATGTCGGCATTGGGATCGTAGATGGAACGTACGACGTACTCCTCATCGAACATCACTTCGCGCTCTTCACGACCGGTGGTAACCTGGCGCATGGTACCCCAGCCGCCCAGGTAGGATGGCCCTACCAGTTTGGTGCCGTCGGATGAATGACAGGCATTGCAACCGTTTCTTCTCAAGATCTCAAATCCCTGATCTGCAAGGGTCATCTCCGTATCCACCACAACCTCGACAGCGGTGGTATCGGCTATCCATGCTTCAAACTCATCTTTGGGCATCACTTTCACCCCGGTGAACATGTAGGAGTGTTCAAGGCCGCAATACTCCGTACAGAAAAGGTCGTAACTTCCCTCGGTACCCGGTATGAACCACATCTCCTTATCCTGTCCCGGCACCATGTCCTCCTTTACCCTGAAAGCCGGTATGTAGAGACTGTGCAGCACATCCAGGGCTACCAGGTCGATGATGACCGGTTCATTGATAGGTACATAGAGACTGTCGGTCACCTTACCGTTCTCATACTGGAACTGAAAGTTCCACATCCGGGCGATCGCCTTGACCCGCATGGCATCATCCGGAGGATTCTTCATCGGCTTCCATCCCATCCAACCGAAATAGAACATCACCAGAACAAGCACCAACGGAATGCCAGTCCACAGCGCTTCAAGCTTATTGCTTCCTTCATTCTGAATGGCTTCCGGATGCTTTTCTCTCCGGTATTTCCGGATAAAAACAAGCATGACTATGGTAAGGAAAATCAGAAAAAATATGGAAACCCCAAGTATAATAAAGAACGCCAGGTCGACACCGGCGACAAAATTGGAGGCTTGTTGTGGATCTGCAGTATACATGGGCTCAATATTTTATCTGAATCCGTAATCAAAAAAGGTGAGTACAATAACCGCCGCCATGACCAGAATGATAAAAATGACCATGGCCTTGTAGATCCTCTGGTCGAACTTCAGGTGCATAAATACTGCCAGGACAAAGGCCGATTTGGCACTCGCCAGCAACAGGGCGGCCAGGGTGGCCCACCTGGATAATTCAATCTGTGTGATGGCCACGGAAGTACCTGTTAGAATCACCAGGAGAACCAGGATCAGTCCGTAGGTGCGGTATGGAACGATGTGATGCGTGTTTTCAGACATGGCACTGAGGTTAAGCGATTAAATAAAACAGCGGGAACAGGAAAATCCAGATCAGGTCTACCAGGTGCCAGTAGAGGCCCCCGTTCTCAAGCAACTGAAAATTGTCATGGGTAATTTTGTCTTTTCTGACACGCACCAGGATCACTGCGATCAGAACCATGCCAATGATGATATGAAGGGCATGTAATCCGGTCATGAAATAATAGAGCCCGAAGAAGAGTGTATCCCCACGACCCAACTCTTCAAGCAGGGGTGATCCGGGCCAGATCCCATGTCCGATCTTGGCACTCCACTCAAAATATTTATTCACCAGGAATGCCAGGGCGAGCAGGAGTGTGATCCCGATCAGGATCAGTGTGGTCCGTTTGTCTTTCTTCTGAATGGCTGTGGTGGCCATGGCAATGGTCATGCTGCTGATGAGCAGGATCACCGTATTGATGGTTCCCAGGGTCACGTCCAGTTCCTTGCCGGCCAGGTGAAACGCTTCGGCGTTCCCATGGCGATACACCGCGTAGGTAATAAACAGACCCCCGAAAAAGAGCAATTCGGTAAATATGAAAAGCCAGATTCCCAGTTTGGAACCTTCGTCGTCTCGGTGTTCGGCATGATGTGCAATACCTTCTGTCATAAGGCTCGGCTTTAGTCGAATTTATAAGTTGCTTTCTCAATGACCGGGATCTCATCAAAGTTCTCCAGCGGAGGAGGGGTTGGGATCTGCCATTCCAGGTTGGTCCCTCCCCAGGGATTCATTTCCGTGGTGCGTTCACCGTGACGGGCCGATTTGACCAGGTTCACAAGGATGATCAGGAATCCTGCTATCATTACCAGTGCACCGAACGTGGAGATGATATTGGGCCCGTGAAACTCCTCCAGGTAGTCAAAGTACCTGCGGGGCATACCCTTGATGCCCAGGTAGAACATGGGGCCGTAGAGGGTGACGAAGCCAATGAAAAAGGTGATCCAGCCGGTTCTGGCCCAGCTGGAATCGTATTTTCGCCCGAAAATCTTTGGAAACCAGTAATGCATGGCCCCGAAGAAGGCGAAGCCTACTCCGCCAAAGACAATAAAGTGGAAATGGGCCACCACAAAGGCAGTGTCATGAACGTGCACATCCGTTGCCAGGGAACCCAGTACCAGACCGGTGAGCCCACCGATCATGAACACAAAAATGAAGGATGCAGCCCAGAGGAAAGGAACCTCGGTACTGATGGAGCCCTGGTGCATGGTGGAGATCCAGTTAAATACTTTGATGGCGCTGGGGATGGCCACGATAAAGGTGAGCAGGCTGAACGCCCAGAGGGCGGTGCCACTCATTCCCGAAGTGTACATGTGGTGTCCCCAGACAAAATAGCCCACAAAGGCAATGGCCAGGGTGGAGAACACGATGGCTTTGTAACCGAAAATGGTTTTTCTGGTAAAGGTGGGAATGATCTCCGAAATGGCACCCATGGCAGGCAGGATCATGATGTACACTGCCGGATGGGAATAGATCCAGAAAAGGTGCTGGTAAAGCAGCGGATCGCCCCCCTTGGCAGGATCGAAGAAACCGATCCCCAGGATCCGCTCCCCCGCCACCATAAGCAGGGTGATACCGACTATCGGCGTGGCCAGGAGCTGGATCCAGCCCGTTCCATAGAGGGTCCATGGGAACAGTGGCATCTTGAACCAGGTCATCCCGGGAGCCCTCATCCGGTGGATGGTCACAATGAAGTTCAACCCCGTAAGGATGGAAGAAAAGCCCAGTACAAATGCCCCCAGGGCCGCCGGAAGCATGTTGGTCCCTGTTTTAAAACTATAGGGTGCGTAAAAGGTCCAGCCCGTGTCGGGGGCCCCGTTCCCGAACAGCGAGATGATCACAAGGATGCCTCCGAGCACATAAATGTACCAGGAAAAGAGGTTCAGCCTCGGAAAGAAAACATCCTTGGCCCCGATCTGGATGGGGAGCATAAAGTTTCCGAAAACAGCGGGCAATCCGGGGATGACAATTAGGAAAATCATGATCACCCCGTGTACCGTAAAGGTGGCATTGTAGGCCTGAGCCCCCATCAGGGTTTGTCCGGGAGCGATCAGCTCCAGCTTCATCAGAAGACCCAGCACTACCCCGATCACAAACCAGCCCATCATGGAATAGAGGTAGAGCAATCCTATCCTTTTGTGATCGGTTGAAAGGATCCACTTGAAGATACCCTTTCTCCCCCCATCCTCTTCCAGGTAGGATTTGTACCCTTTGTTTTCAGTTTGGCTCGAACTCATGATTTATTGGTTTTTCTTTTTCTGACAATTAAGAGCACCGTCAGCAACACAACGGCAAAGAACAGGATCAGCGTAGCCGATACTTTGGTAATGTTCAATACATATTTCTGTCCTTCGGGATCGTAGGAATAACAATATTGCAGTACCCTGTTGATGGTCGGGCCCGCTTTCCCCTCAGCCGCCTCCACGATCGACATCTTCATTTCAAAGGGAAGGAAATAGATCCCATTCATATACCTGGTGATCTTTCCCTTGGGATCCAGGATAATCAGTGTGGCTGAATGGATGAAATCGTTTCCGGTGGCCTTGTACCTAAATCCTGCTGCTTCGGTTAGCCTGACGATGCTGGCACTGTCGCTGGTAAAGAACTGCCATCCCTTCTCCGCCTGCTCCTTTTTTTCCATCAGATTCAGGTAATTGTTTTTCTTCCTGACTGCCAGGAAAGTAGCCTCTCGTGGATCAAAACTGATGGTCAGGGCCTGATAGTCCTCTCCCAGAACCAGGTCCGTGGCATCCATTACATCTGCCAGGCCATCCATCAGGGGTGAACATATTCCCGGACACCTGTAATAGACAAAATTGAGGATGGTGGGTTTGTCGATCAGGTCCCCGATGATGACGGTATCCCCGTTTTCGTCCACCAGCATGGCATCCAGTGGAATGTATTCGTTGAGTCTTTCGACTACTCCGATCTCAATATCAGACTCGGTTTGTGCTGGGGCAACGATGAAAAGAAAAACAACAGGGATGGAGAGTAAGATTTTTTTCATTCTAAGTTTTCGGGTTTCAGGTCACCGACCTGCTATTCTGTTAGGGTCAGGCATATTAGCAAATATCAGATGATTTTAGTGGATTTCAGTCCATTTCTCCGCAAAAAATGGGGTTATTTAGAAAATATAAAAATAAATATATTTGCTAAACGATTGATGCTGTTTTGCTATTTAGATTTGTGAATTTTGTGTCGATGGTGAGAAAAATATTCAGATTCTATTATGAAGGATTCAGGCGGATGACCTGGGGCAGGAGGTTGTGGGGAATCATCCTGATCAAGCTGTTTATCATGTTCGCCATCCTGAGACTCTTCTTTTTCCCCGATCTGCTTCAGCGGAACTTTGAAACCGACCAGGAGAGAAGCGACCATGTACTCGAGCAATTAACCAATCCATAATCTTATGTTAGAAAATATTGACATGTCATTGGTGGACTGGTCGCGGGGCCAGTTTGCACTGACTGCCATGTTCCACTGGATATTTGTTCCCCTGACCCTGGGGCTATCCTTCATTGTGGCATTCATGCACACCAGGTACGTGCGGACCGGTGATGAGGAGTGGAAAAAGATCACCAAATTCTGGATGAAGCTGTTTGGGATCAATTTTGCCATCGGGGTGGCCACCGGAATCATCCTCGAGTTTGAGTTCGGAACCAACTGGTCCAACTATTCCTGGTTCGTTGGAGACATCTTCGGTGCACCCCTTGCTGTGGAAGGGATCCTTGCTTTCTTCCTGGAGTCCACATTTATTGCAGTGATGTTCTTCGGCTGGAACAAAGTGAGTAAAAGGTTCCACCTGGCGGCCTCCTGGCTCACCGCCTTCGGAGCCAATCTTTCGGCCGTCTGGATCCTGGTGGCCAACGCATGGATGCAGCATCCGGTGGGGACTGCTTTCAATCCCGATACAGCCAGGAATGAGATGACCAGTTTCTGGGATGTGGCCCTTTCCGAAGTGGCAGTGAACAAATTCCTCCATACGGTGACCTCAAGTTTCCTTCTGGCCTCCATCTTTGTGATCGCTGTAAGTGCCTGGTTCCTCCTGAGAAAAAGGGAGGTCATGTTTGCCAGGCGGAGTACGGTGGTCGCCTCCGTTTTCGGGGTGATTGCCGGTATTGCCACCATCTTTACCGGTGATACATCCGCCCGGATCGTGGCGAGGGAACAACCCATGAAATTTGCGGCCATGGAAGCGCTTTATGAAGGGCAAACCCATGCACCCCTGGTGGCCATCGGGGCCATGCGCACCGATACCACACGGATCCCCAATCCGAGGGAGGATTTCATTTTTAAAATAGAGATTCCCAATGCCCTCTCTTACATGGTGTTCCTGACACCCAGCGGATTTGTACCTGGAATCACCGACCTGGTCTACGGAAACGAGGAACAGGGCCTGCTCTCCTACGAAGAAAAGATCGAAAGGGGTGCGGTGGCCATCCAGACACTGAAAGAACTCAAAAAGGCCAGGGACAGGGGCGATGAAGCCACCTATGCTTCACTTCGGGAGAAATTCGAGGATCCCCGCTGGCTCGATGCGTATTATCAGCATTTTGGATACGGGTATTACAAAGGAAGGGAACTGAAAGAGCTGATTCCCAATGTCAAGCTGAATTTCTACTCATTCCATGTCATGGTGATCCTGGGTATACACTTTCTGATCCTTTCTGTCATTGTTCTGTGGCTCAGTCTGAAGAACCGCTGGGGGGAACGCAAATGGCTCCTGTGGGTTGCCCTGATTACCCTGCCCATGCCGTGGATCGCCAGTCAGGCGGGATGGCTGGTGGCAGAGATGGGGAGACAGCCCTGGGTGGTTTATGAACTGATGCCTACCCTTTCTGCTGTGTCAAGACTCAAACCCGGGGCGGTCCAGCTCACCTTCTGGATCTTCCTGGTCACCTTCACTGTGCTCTTTATCGCCGAGTTGAAGATCATGATAACACAAATCAAAAAAGGACCTGGAGGAAAATAATCATGTTTGGAAATCTTTCACATCTGGCTTTACAGCAGTACTGGTATATCATTGTATCCCTCCTCGGATCCATACTGGTTTTCCTATTCTTCGTCCAGGGGGGACAGACTTTCCTGTTCAAAATCGGAAAATCGGACTCCGAAAGGACCATCCTGGTCAATTCCCTTGGCAGGAAATGGGAGTTTACTTTTACCACCCTTGTAACTTTCGGAGGCGCATTTTTCGCCTCTTTCCCGCTCTTTTACGCAACCAGTTTCGGCGGGGCCTACTGGGTATGGATGGCCATTCTGTTTGCCTTTGTTATCCAGGCCGTATCCTATGAATTTCGTACCAAAGCGAGCAACTTTCTGGGACAACGCACCTATGAGTGGTTCCTCTTTGCAAATGGATTGCTCGGCACCTTTCTGGTGGGAGTGGCAGTAGCCACCTTTTTCTCGGGCTCCCAGTTTTCCCTGGATGAAATGAACAGCGTTACATGGGCCACGGACGCCCGTGGACTGGAGGCAGCTTTGAATCCCTTCAACCTTGCGCTGGGACTCACGGTCTTCTTTCTGGCCAGGGTACTCGGGTTGCTATATTTCATGAAAACCATCGATAACGAAAACATCCTTATCCGTTCAAGAAAAGCGCTTCTGAACAACGCCGTCCCTTTTGTGGTGTTCTTTATCACATTTGCCATCTGGCTGATGATCAGAGAGGGATTTGCGGTTAATCCCGAAACGGGTGAGGTCTTCATGGAAGAGTATAAATATCTGCATAATCTGCTGGCCTTGCCCCCGGTGCTGGTGATGCTCCTGGTGGGTGTCGTGGGGGTACTTGGGGGGATCGCACTCCCGCTCATCAGGAGCTATACGAACGGGATCTGGTTCGCCGGACTGGGGACGGTCCTGGTGGTCTTCTCCCTCTTCATGCTTGCCGGATTCAACCATACCGCGTTCTATCCGTCGGCTTACGATTTGCAGAGCAGCCTGACCATACAGAATGCTTCCTCAAGCCATTACACCCTGGTTGCAATGAGCTGGGTATCCCTGTTCGTACCATTCGTGCTGGCCTACATCGTGGTGGCCTGGACATCCATCAACAAAAAGAAAATTGATGAGAAAGAGATGAACGAAGAACCCCACGTATATTAGCAGAAAGGTCAAAGGATAAAGTAAAAAGTTGTTGAAATAATAACCTAACTACTAACCAATAACTCCTAACATAGATTTTATGTATATACAATCTATTCTTGGATACCTCTCATGGCCCTTCATGATCCTGGTCAGTTACCTGGCGGTTCGCTGGGCCCTCAGGTATTTTGAAAAGCGGGTTGCAGCAGACGAAAAGGAGCAGGAGTGAAAAAACATCTCCCCAACCTGCTTACACTGCTCAATCTGGCGTGCGGTACTGCAGCCATCGTTCTCACCCTTGAAGGACACTGGAGGCTGGCAGTATATCTGATACTGGCAGCATCCCTGTTTGATTTTCTGGATGGATTATCTGCCAGGTTGCTGAAAGCTTACAGTGATACCGGTAAGATGCTGGATTCACTGGCCGATATGGTCGGTGTAGAAAATCCGATCATCGGCATGGTACATCTCTGGCCTCTGCCCGGGTCGCCGGGCTACACCGGTTATGGCATGACC
>Ga0209536_100012606_pt1 | contig 12268 bp, 5 predicted proteins | sample DeeMarSeWOR28_12_FD_187461 | JGI IMG/M metagenome (GOLD analysis project Ga0209536, IMG submission 187461) | Marine sediment microbial communities from White Oak River estuary, North Carolina - WOR-2-8_12 (SPAdes) (version 2) | ecosystem: Environmental > Aquatic > Marine > Intertidal zone >...
CTTTTTTTTTTTAATTTTTAGATTTAGAAATTTACAGACTATTTTTAGAATTTCGTAATTTAAATAATTTCGTTGTAAATCCGATAGATAAATAAGTCTCATAAAATATATTATCTTACTAAATCCTTTATATATCCCCAATGAAGCAGACCAATCTCAAAATTAAGAATCTAATAGGAAATGATGAAAAGTTAACTTTCCTAATAGGGGCAGGTTGTTCTGTAGATGTTCCTTCCAATGTCCCAGATGGCAATAAAATAAAACGAGAATTGATTAAAAATTTTTGTGCAGAGTCTGAAATTGAAAAAATTCTTAAAATAGAAGATTTGGGATTAGAACATTTATTGAGTATAATCTGTAATAGTCTAGATGAGGATCATAAGATTTTTGACTTTTTTGGTTTATTTGATCAACCCAATCTTCAACACTTTTTCTTAGCGGATTTCATCAAAGAAGGGCATCTTGTAATGACTACGAATTTTGATTTCTTAATTGAAAGTGCTCTTAGTAAACTAAATATTCCACATAAGGAAATTATACCAGTCATCACAGAGGAAGATTTTATGATCTATTCTAATCCTACCGAATTGCTTGAAAGGGGATATAAAGCAATATACAAAATCCATGGCACCCCTAAAAATGTTATAACGGGAGAAGATACAAGGGATTCTGTAATTAAAACCATAAAAGCCTTAGGATCAAGTAAAACAAAAAAAAATTTATTTCAAATTGAACCATTTAAGCGGGAGTTATTGGACAATATCTGTGAGGGGCGTTCTTTAGTAATAATGGGTTATTCAGGAGTAAATGATTCTGATATAATACCGACGCTTAAAGTTTTAAAAAATCTTAAAAAACTAATTTGGATAAACCATTCAGAATCAATTCAACCCGGTTATGAAAAAATTTATGAGATAGCTTCAGGTAAGAGTCAAATTCCAAAAAACATCAATAAACATTTAATTTCCAATGCTAAAAACCTTCAAAAAATCCGTCTAATGAGTAATGCGAGCAAAATATACCTTACAAGTTTAAACACATCAAAGATGGTTAATGATTTAATTCAGATTAAACCGAAATTAAAATTAGATATGAATTCTTTAAGTATCATGGATTGGTTCAAAGACAACATCAAAATTCCAAATGTTTTCGAAAAGGTATCAATAGCTGCTAGAATTTATTATGAATTTGGTTTTTTAAATGAAGCTATGAAATGTTCTGAAATTATGAACCGATTTACAGCATTAGCCGATGTTAAATCTTGGAAATTAATGGCCCAAGAAGCAATCACTAAAAGTTATCTTTATCAACTAAAAAATCCAGAAGCTTTGAATCAGCATACCAATCGAGATAAGATTGGATATCAGAGGAATATTTTGACTATGAGATCTCATTTTCTAAATATCACTGCAAATATTCATCATTCGATGGGAAATTACTCCGAAGCATTGAAACGATTAGAAGAAACTTTAGATGTTAATGAAAAATTAGACAATCCGAAAGGGATTGCTACTGGTTTTAAAAGCATTGCTAATATTCATTACCAAAATAAGAAGTATAACAGTGCTCTAAAAAATTACCTTAGAGCTCTTAAAATTTACAAGCAGTTAGGAGAATTAAGCAGTAAAGCTAAAGTCTATACGAGTATTGGGGAATGTTTTTTGGCACAAATTGATTATCCTAAAGCAACAAAGAGTTATCTAAGTGCATTAAAGATTAACAGAGAACTGGGTATACTACAAGTAAAAGCTGTATGTTTAAATAGGCTTGGTGAAATTATGAGAATTCAAAAGAAATACTCTAAAGCTTTAAAATTTGCTAATAATGCTGTTAAAGCCTATGATGAATTAAGAGATTTGACGGAAAAAGCTAATTCTATTAAATTAATCGCTTCTATTAACGTAGACCAAGGGGATTATCCACAAGCAATAAAATATTACAATAATGCCCTAAAAATTTATGAAAATTTAGGAAATTTGGCTGAGATAGCCAATTCCCTGAGAATGATTGTATCTCTTTTTAAATTGCAAGGGAACTATTCTGAAGCTTTGAAACGAAATAAACGGGTTTTAAAGGTATATAATCAAATAGGAGATTTGAAGGGAAAAGCTAATTGTCTGTTTGATATCGCAAATGTCAATTTTGGTTTAGCAAATTATCAAGAAGCACTAAAATATTATGAAGAAGCACTAACTTTGGGAAAAAAATCAAAAAATCTTACAGAGATTTCTATTTCTCTTAAAAACGTTGGTACAATACACCAAATTCAAGGAAATTTATCCAAAGCATTAATTAATTACGAGGAAGCACTAAAGATTGATGAACAATTAGGAAAGATAAAAAATCAGGTCTTAAGCCTTCATAGGATCGCAATGATTTATTTTGATCAAAAAAATTACCCAAATTCACTGATATATTTCAATAAAGCATTACATATTTATGAACAACTAGCAGATTTACAAGGAGTAGCATCGTGCTTTGATAATATTGGGAATAATCTTCGAATACAAGGATATTATCCTGATGCTTTAAAACAATATAAGATGTGTGTAGAGCTTTACGATGAATTAGGAGATTTGAGTTCGAAATCTGAGTGTCTTCTAAATATTGGGGAAGTTTTTAGAAAACAAGCTAAATTTCCTACAGCTTTAAAAACTTATGAAGATGCTTTAAACCTTAAAAGAGAATTGGGAGATATCAGAGGAGAGGCAATTTGTCTTAATAATATTGGAAGTATTTTGCGATTGGAAGGCAAATTTCCTGAGGCTTTAAAGCTATGCAAGAATGCTCTAGAAGGAATGGAAGAATCGGAGGATTTCAACGTGAAAGCAGCGTGTCTTAAAAATATTGCATTAATTCATCATGATCAAGGAAATTATCCAGAAGCGTTGAAATACTACAAGGAAACTCTTTTAATTTTTAAAAATTATGGTTTGATGGAAAGTTCAGAAATAAGAGATATTAAAAAAAAAATTGAATCTATCTTTCTCTTACTTAAAAAAAAAAATGTTCCCATTTCAAAAGAAGATGTAAAACTTGACATATCTGATGTTAAACCTGAAAACGTTGTTCCATATTTGGCAAATGAAAATGTAAACAAAAAAGATCTTTTCCCTCTTGGGATTATATATAAGGTTCAAGGCAACTATGAAAAAGCTTTGAACTATTATGAAAAGGCGTTAAAGCAAGCTGAAAATTCTAATGATTTATATAAAAGAATAGATATTAATAGTCGTGTTGGAGAAATCTATAAAATGATGGGTAAATATATAGAAGCAGTAAAAAAATATGAAGAAGCACTAAAAATCGCGCGACAGTTAGAAGATAAACCTCAACAATTTAAATTTGTATCAAAAATTCGAGTATTATATCGTGATTTCATTAATACGCGTTAAGTTAAAACACAAATTAGGATGGAGTTTTTTTTTTAAAGTTTTAGTATATTTCGCTTTTTCGAATTTGATCTTTAACTTTAATCAGTTTGTCAGCTTCAGGCTTCACTTGTTTTTTATGATTTATTAAAGTATCCTTAATAACTTTTACTTCTGCTCTTGTTCTTATTCCGATACTATCCCTTAATTGTTCTAAAATCTCTTTTTCTTTCAGATCTTGATCAAATAGTTCCAATAATCTATCAACAGAAAAATTATTATAATAAATATATCTGTTATTCAAAAAGATTATTAAACCCCATCTACTTTTTTGATTTTTAAGTAATTTATCCAAGGTTTTCCTAATTTTTTCAATCGGTTCATCTAATTCTACGGCAATATCCATATCAATAATTCTGAGATGTTTTTCTATGGATCTTATAAGTTTCTTCTTAAATGATAAAGAAATAAGATATACGATAAGAGAAATACTAAGAAGTGCAACTGTAATCAAGATTGCAAGCATTTGATTAAATATGAAAGTCACAAATATTACCCCAATCAAAACACCCCATAAAATAGTATTTTTATTCATTTCTTCTTTTTTTTATCCTGATTAATTGGTCCAGCTAATTTTTGAATATCTAATTCAATATTATTTAATTTGGTTGTATATAACTCATAAAGTTCTGTATATTTACCTATATCAATATCATTATTATCATATAAACTTCTCAGTTCTTTAATCGTTCTTCCTATAGATGTTTTTCTACTTAGAAGTTCTTCCTTTTTTCTTTTTAGATTTGGTTTCTCTAAGTTTTTTATTTTATATTTTCTATATATCTCAACATTCATATCCATAGGTTTTATATTTGATAAGTACAATGTCGTTCTAGGTAATTTTTCAGCTAAATTTTCAGGTACCACAATATAGGGCTCTGGATTTTTAATATTCTTAAGTTCTTCAAACGGATATACTTCAACATCAATTTCCATAATGTTATCATTAACAACCGACAAATTAAAGAGAATATTTTTTTTCTCCTTTTCTGTTATTTCTTTAAATTTTTTTAGCATATACTCCCAAATTTCTTCTGATTTCGAGAAGTAATAAACAGCTTTTTTAAATAAATCTTCAATTAACCTAATATGAGTCTGTTGATCCAAAGTTTCAGAAATCTCCAGCTTTTGAAGAGCTTTAGCGTTCATATAACAGGCTTTACCCATATCAAAACTTGATTGAGCCTTTAGCTGGTTTTTTATTTTTTCGTCAAAAAATCCTAAATAAAACAATCTCATTGACAATGAACTGAGACCTGAATATAATTTAGAAGCAAGAATCAAACTACCTTCCTTTTCTTCCTTATTCGCGGCAAGACTCTGAGCTAAAATTCTGCTCTGTTCAGACTCAAATTCTAAATTTTTTGGTTCTAAACTTTTACTTTTTTTGTTTTGATTAACTGTAGCTGCGCTAAAATATGCCGCTGTCTTATACATCTTACTACACCTTACCATTGATGTAATAGAGTTTTCCCAATCATCCACTTTTTCAAAATTATTAGAAAGGTGTGCATATAGTCTTGCTAATACCCATGAAACACGAGCGCATTCGAACATGATATCATAAATATCGATCTCCTGATTATCAACTGGATCTGTATAACTGGTTGTAATAGCTAATTCTTTTATAACCAAATTTTGATTCTTAGTTTTATAATTTATATTCAAGAGATCAATATATTCTGAGAAGAGATCTAAATCATCATAAGATACCTCCTCACTTGGTTTATCTATAGTACGTTCCAAATTCTTTAATTTAAAATGTAAGAATCTAATTCTTAGTATTATTTCTTCTGGAAAGAGATCTTTAATATACCCAATCTCTATTTCTTTTTTTGGTTGCTGTGGTGTTACGGATTTTTTTATAGGTTTTGATTTCTGTGGTGCTACTGATTTTTTAATGGGTTTTGATTTCTGTGGTACCACTGGCTTTTTTAAGGGTTTTGATTTCTGTGGTATCGCTGTCATATTTATTAAATTTGGTCTCTGAGAGCTCGTTTTTGCTGCAGTTTCTTCTAAGTCTAATTTATTTAAAACTTTAGTTGAAAGACTATCTAATAAATTAATGGGGTCTTTTTTATTAGCTATTTTCTTTTTTTTAGAGAGCTCTGATTTAGATTTACGAGTTTTTGCAGAAGAAGTTTTTTTCTTCGCAATTTTATCAATAGTCCCTTCCTGTTTACTATTAATATAATCTATTGCCTCTTGAATATACTTTACAGCTGACATAATGGTAAATCCCTGAATTTCTACCAAATCCTCAACTTTCTTTAAAGCTAATTTTTCAACTGTGTCTATACCTGCTTTTTTCAAGTGATCTAATGCTTCCTTATTGATGCTGCTTAGTTCTTCTAACATAACCAAATTTTAAGATGTAATTATTTTTGAATTTTGCATTGAATTTTGTTCATATACCTTAAATAAAAGATTCATAAAAAATGTTATTGTTTAGTACTATGATTGAATTGTGTTTATATGTCTTAAATATTAATACACTAAAATATAATTTTATGTATAATTTTTCGATGAAATATAATGGCTATAGATAATTAAATATCTAAAATTTCATGAGATACGCGACAAAACCGATTTTTCTTCGTCAAATCCTATTTAAATTTTTAAATAGAAATTATTATTTATGTGTCTAATATACTCATTATAATTTGTGAGATATTTAATTGTCTGGATTGGGTAAATCAGCAATTTATGTCGCGGAATTTGCTTTAGAATTTTGGATTTAAATTTTCCCTTTCGTCCTAGGACAAAGTAAACATTTAAATATATAAATTTATTCCATTTAGTGTAGAAAAGGGGATATATATTAAGTGACTTTGGGGTCGTTATTAGCGATATTGATAAAAAGTCATTTCAGTCATGAGTGTTTAACAGGAAAATTATATCAAATTAGCCTGTAATTAGATAATCTTAATTAGGAAAAATAGGTGATCTTAATTTTATTTAGGAAAAAAAATTTGAAAGTAAAATATATCATTGTGGTTTTTTTGCTTCTATTTATATTTAATTTATACTTTATAAGCTATTTAGATTCAAATGTAAAGGAAAATCGCACTATCCCAATAACAAGCGTAGAAACAATAGGTATTGAGATAAATGAGGAAAATATGATAGATTTAGAAAGCAATATTGTTAGTTGGGGTGAAGTATTAGCTAATAATCCAAATCTTTCCATTATAGATAATACTATTTCCTATCCTGGTAGCGCTTTAGTTAATGTTCGAGAAGATAACAAAATTGAGTTTATTATAAAAAGAGATACTGCAGAACTCTCTTCTCAGGCTCGTGAATTACTTTTAAAATATAATGCGGATTATCATGAGGAAATCTCGTATTTTAATGCAAGTGTTTTTTATATACCGATAGATAATTTAGAAAGCTTAATGATGGAAGCAGAAATTGTTCCAGGAATCTCTTATTCAGAACCTAATTTTTATATGAAACTTGATTTTGTGCCCAATGATGAACATTACGCAGAAAACCAATGGGATTTACCACTTATAGGCATGGAATCAGCATGGGAATATGAATTAGGATCTCATGATGTTATTGTTGCAGTGGTTGACACGGGTATTGATTATACTCATCCTGATTTAAGTGCTAATTATCTCTCTTTAGGATATGATTGGGTTAATAATGATAACAATCCCATGGATGATCATTTTCACGGAACTCATTGCGCAGGGACTATTGCAGCTATAATTAATAATCAAGAAGGTATCGCTGGAATGGCTGATGTTTCTGTTTTTGGTGAAAAAGCTTTTAATGCTTTAGGCTTTGGTCACAATGCTGATACTAGCGAAGCATTAGTACATGCAGTAGATATGGGTGCTGATGTTATTAGTTGTAGTTGGGGAGGAACTACTCCATCTCTAATTGTAGAGGAGAGTATCCAATATGCAATAAATCATGGAGTTATTGTGATAGCAGCTGCCGGAAATAGTAATTCTGATGATTTCCATTACCCTGCAGCTTATTCAGGTGTAATTGCTGTCAGTGCAACTGATCAAAATGACCTTAAAGCTAGTTTTTCAAACTATGGTGACTGGGTTGATGTTTCTGCTCCTGGGGTTGATATTGCCTCTACAGTTCCATATGAAGAATTAGGTTATTATTATGGTCTATTATCTGGTACTTCTATGGCGACACCTCATGTTTCAGGTCTTGCTGCTTTACTCATGAGTGGATTTCCTACATATACTTCAAGTCAGATTGAAGCTCTAATTTATGAATCTGCTTTAGATTTGGGAGAATCTGGTTTTGATCCTATTTATGGTCACGGAAGAATTGATGCAACTAACATTTTTGGGCCCGATAATACTCCTCCGTCATATTCAAATATAATCGAGAGTGCGGATCCATTAATCTTAGGTGAAACAGAAACAATATCGATTGATGTCTACGATCCCTCGGGAATTAACCATGTATTAATTGAATTTGAAGGTTCTAATCATTCGATGAGTAATATTGGTGGGAATACATGGCAATATGATTCGTGGGTACCACATTCTATAGGAAATTACCCGTATACCATCTACATGGAAGATAATCTTAATTATTGGTGTGCTGTCAGTGATTCAATCGAAGTAATAGATGATACTACACCCCCAACTTATTCGAATTTGATCGAAAGTGCAGATCCATTAATTCTAGGTGATACAGAAATCATATCGATCGATGTCTATGATCCCTCAGGAATTAACCAAATATTAATTGAATATGAAGGCTCTAATCATTCGATGAGTAATATGGGTGGGAATACATGGCAATATGATTCGTGGATACCATCATCTGTAGGAAATTACCCGTATACCATCTACATGGGAGATAATCTTAATTATTGGTGTGCTGTCAGCGATTCAATAGAAGTAATAGATGATACTACACCCCCAACTTATTCGAATTTGATCGAAAGTGCAGATCCATTAATTTTAGGTGATACGGAAATCATATCGATCGATGTTTATGATCCCTCAGGAATTAACCAAGTATTAATTGAATATGAAGGCTCTAATCATTCGATGACTAATATGGGTGGGAATACATGGCAATATGATTCATGGATACCATCTTCTGTAGGAATTTACCCCTATACCATCTACATGGAAGATAATGATAATCTTTGGAATTCTATCAGCAATTCAATCCAAGTTATAACAGATTCTACTCCACCTACATATTCGGATTTGACTGAAATCACTGATCCCTTAGAATTGGGTAAAACCGCTAAAATTGGACTCAAGGTTTCCGATCCTTCAGGGATTAACCAAGTGAAAATTGAATTTGAAGGAGCAAACCATTCGATGAGAATTTATACTGGATTATGGTGGATATACGATTCTTGGATCCCTTCAATTACAGGAACCTTTTTTTATACCATCTATATGGAAGATAACTATAATAACTGGAATTTAGTTACTGATTCGATTAGCGTAATTGATACGATTCCACCAGCATGCACGTTCTTAAATAATAATTCGGGACCTTTAGAACTAGGGAATTCTAGAGATATCCAGATCAAAGTTTTTGATATTTCTGGAATTAATCAAGTATTAATTGAATATGAAGGAAAAAACGATAACTTGACACTTATTGGTGGTGAAGTATGGCAATATAAACATTTTACGCCAACGAGTATTGGTATATATGAGTATACTCTATACGTAGAAGATAATAACAATAATTGGGCGTCAATTAGCGATTCGATCGAAGTTAGAGATACTATAACTCCATATGCACCAACATTAATAGAATCGCCTATAGGAGAGGTAAGTAGTAAGATTATATTTGACTGGGAAGATGGTAGCGACCCTTCAGGAATATTATTTTATAAACTAATAATAAATGACGAACCATATCCACTGATTACACCAGAGAATATATTTGAAATTGAAATTCCCAATAATGGTTCTGAAAGCAGTTATTTTGAATTAGAAGAACCTCTTGCATTGGGTACCTATCACTTTTTTCTATATCAAATTGATGGAGCTGGTCATGAAAGTGCTTATGCTACGGGAACATTTACTGTAATATCACCTAATAATGAGGGAAATAATCAAGGAGTTAAAAAATTAACACCAATAATATTTTCTGTATTCTTAATAGGCATAATTGTGGCAATTCCTAGTTATGTAGCAAGTAAAAGAACAAAGAGCGGGAAATCAAAAATCTTTATTAATAATTTTGAAAAAAAAAATCTTAAGGGGGATCTTAAAGAACTCAGGATTAAAAAGAAAAACTTACAAAAAGCTGCTGAAACTGCTGTTAAGTATGGAAATTATGCTAAAGCGGCGAAATTATATGAAGAATGTGAGGATATATCTAACCAAATCTTTAAAAAAGGGAATATTACTGAAGCTGAAAGTACTAAATATTATGCAAACATGAAATCAAAAGCTTTCCGAGCTCGAGAACAAATTGATTCTTTTGTTACTTATGCTATTAACGAATCTTTAATCGATTTCTTTGGTAATCAAGGCATAAAGTATTACAGCTATCCTCAAGTATACTATAATGGACAAAAAGCACTTAATGGCTGGATTTTAAATGATAGAAAATTTTTACAGCATCGTTTAACAAATCCTGGAGATGGCTTAGAATTGGTTCGAGAACTTGGATTATATCCAGAAAATTTATCTGAAATAACAGCAATTCAACTCGTTTATACCAGTGATTTATCTATTAATTCAATTATAGATATTTGTCAAAAAGAAGTAAATCCAAACATATTTACTTTCATTGTTGGATTAGATTGGCCTTCAACTTTTCAAGATAGAAACTCTTTCTCCCCACCGGAAGATATTGGCATTGTAAATCGAGATTATATTAGAATAATTAATATTAGGTTATTTGCTGATTTAATTGGTCTAGAGGGTGAATATAGAAAGGTATTTTTTAAGATTTTTAAATCTTAAATGATATATTCAGTTCAGTTTGAGCCGACAATCTCCTACTATATACGATGAAAGCATAGAGGGCTCAATATTACTATTTTTGTATAAATTCAATCTCTTCTTACTTTTTTATATTCTTTTACACTTTTGTTAAAACTAGCAAAAAGTTTAAATTCTTATCTATCCAAGTATAGTATGTGACTTCTATGTCACTTATTTTTAGAGAAATTCAAAGGTGATGAAAAAAAACTAAAAATTGAGAGCCAATGAAATTAGATAGCAGCAATGGAAGGTATACTATCATTATTGCTGGGATTCTAGTGATATCTGGGGTAATGATATCCTTGGCTTTTGCATCGGAAAGTTGGAACCGTAGTGTTTTTACATGTGAAGATACTCTGCAGAACCGAGTATCTCAGTTAAACTCTAACGGAAATAAAGTGAAGAAGGACCATGAGTTCCCTCTGGGAGTAGGTTTACTACCGATAGCTGATAAATGTGTCAAGAGAAATATTGACACACTTGATGAGGGTTGGATTTACCTTTATGCAAATACGATTCCTGATAGCGTACCATTATATCTTGATGATGTAAGTACATGGTCTGTAGATTTCGTATCGTATGGAGGTTATGAAATGACCGGTGGTATTGTTGATATTTACCAAAACAAATACACTGATTTAAGTAGATATGTAGGATCTGTTGATATGACTCCTACACCAACTCCTGTACTTGGATCAGATCTAGCGACTATCCCTGGTATTGGAATAGTAGGTGCTGTTGATCCTGACGCTCAATTTGTTTTATGGACTATATCATTCGCTTTAAGCAGTGGTCCACTTCAATTTAATTCTAACTATCTACCAGAATTGTTTGCTCCTTCCGCATGCACATTATTAAGCGGAGATGATTGTGGTGTATGCTGGCCATGCGATCCATGCCCAGATGATGATTTTGATAAGGAAGTCAAAATGAAGTTCTACTTCGATTGGGAGGGTTGTCCACAACCTGATCAAGACTTTCAGATAATATTGACATAGAAATATATGTTCCCGGAGTCCCCAACTCCCGATTAATATTTTCATCGCCAGTTGAATGCGAAAGTGATTATGTACACTTTCAAGATTGCTGTGTGATCGACCTTAACCTTTTAGGTATTAACCTCGATCATTAGTCTATCAATATATCTTTTTTTTCTTTTTTTAACTATCTACTATTTACTTAATTCTAATCTACATTTTATTATTAATCTAAGAGATAGGGTTATACTTTTAGAGCGTGTTAATAGGTTATAATTGAATTGCATTAAATAAAGAAAGATAATAATAACAAACTAATCAAGGTTAAAACAAGATAAAAAATAGCGTTAACATTCTTTTTCTGTTTTTGATCGATTCTGTTATAATTTTTACTGATTCTTATTATAACAAATGTAATTCCAAAAATACATCCTAAGGATACCGTAAAAATAAAGCCTGGTGAATCAGTTAATTCAAAAAAATTACCTGGTTTCTTTATTTTAAGCATCACCTCCTGATATCCAATATGACCTACGGTATCGTTAGCGTAAAATCTAATGGTAATCAAATCGCCATTAGAAGAAGATTCCCAAACTTGATTCCATAGTTCTTGATTAATCTGCTGAATGTTACTACTAAATGTAGTATTAGTTAGACCATCATCTAAAGTGTACCAAAGAGTATCTAGATTTTCATCAATAATATTAAGATCAAATTCAGGTGCAATCTCTCCGACTTCTTGGTATTCAATTGGTAAATTAACAACTATATTTGGAGCTAATGTATCCTTATATAAGCTTAATGAGAGAAAATTATTTAAATAACCAAAGCTATCATTAGCATAAATCTTTAATTGGAATTCTCCTTGTGGTAAAATATCCCATATTAATTGATCAATTTCCGTCCCTAT
>Ga0209536_100012607_pt1 | contig 12265 bp, 11 predicted proteins | sample DeeMarSeWOR28_12_FD_187461 | JGI IMG/M metagenome (GOLD analysis project Ga0209536, IMG submission 187461) | Marine sediment microbial communities from White Oak River estuary, North Carolina - WOR-2-8_12 (SPAdes) (version 2) | ecosystem: Environmental > Aquatic > Marine > Intertidal zone >...
AGCCGTGCGCGAAGCCGCCCGCGTCGAGCACGGTTTCGACGATGCGCTCGTGCGCGAGCATCGCGCCCAGCGGCATGTAGCCCGCGCCGAACCCTTTCGACAGCGCGATAAGGTCCGGAGCGCCGTCCCAGTGCTCCGAGGCGAAGAAACGGCCCGTCCTGCCGCCGCCGCTCATGACCTCGTCGTGGATCAGCAGTACCCCGTGTCGGTCGCAGATTTCGCGGATGCGCCCCATGTAGCCTGCGGGCGGCACCAGCGCCCCGGTCGACGCGCCGCCGACCGGCTCGACGATGAACGCCAGCACCGTCTCGGGCCCTTCGGCCTCGATCTTGGCGTCGAGCATATCGGCGTAGTGCGCCCCGGTGGCCGGGTCGTCCGCGTCCAGGCCGTCGAGGTAGGCGCGCGGTGCCGGGATTTTCGGCATGCTGCGCATCATCGGCTCGAATGGTGCGGCGAGCGGTGTATAGCCGGTAACCGCGAGCGCGCCCAGCGTGCAGCCGTGATAGCTCGGTTGCCGTGAAATGACTTTCCAGCGCTGCGCTTCGCCGATGGCGATGGCGTACTGGCGCGCGAGTTTCAGCGTGCTTTCCACGGCTTCGGAGCCGCCGGATACGAAAAATGCCCGTTCCAGGCCATCTGGCGCGAGCCCGGCAAGCCTGTCAGCCAGCGCCTCCGATGCCTCGGTTTCGAAATGCAGGCGGTAGCCGAAAGTCGATTTTTCCATCTGCCGGCGCATCGCTTCGAGCACGTTCGGGTTGGAATGGCCGATGTTGCTGACCATTGCACCGGATGAGCCGTCGAGGTAGCGCTTGCCCGACTTGTCCCACATGTAAACGCCTTCCGCCCGGTCGAGCGTCGGGCGACGCAAGCGGGTCTGGTAGAACAGCCTGGATTTTTTTTCCACCGGTTAGCCTCCAACAGCGCGAACGTAGCGGAAACGCTGTCCCGGACAGACCTATCGCTCGTTCACATGATTGCGCCCATTATAGCGGAACACCGGCCCGGTCCGCTTGCGTTACGATACTGCTCGCGAACCGGCTCGATCCATGGTGAATAGTATGCCTTCAGCAGGCAGTCGCGAAGCCGGCAATACATCCGCCAGGCTGATGGACGCAGGCCGCATCGCCTTGCGGCCTGCCGGACAGATGCTGCGATGCGGTCAATTAACTCGAGTCAGCTTCCACTCGCCCTGGCCCCAGCTGTCGCCGTGGTAATCGCCGGACAGGTTGCCGTATTCGTCGATCGAGAATTTGCCCTTGCCCTTGTTCGAGTAGCCGTACCACTTGAATTCAACCGTGGAACCCGAGATCTTGCCCTCGATTTCCCAGCCCTTGCCCTCGGAACGCCCGGTGATCTGGTCGCCTTTCTGTTCGATATAGAAACTTCCGACGTTGCTGCGATTATAGGATCCCGTCATCTTCGAGTAGTAGGTTCCGGTGAGGCGGCCGCCCTCTGACCGGCGAGCAGAGCCCGCCGCCGTGTGTGCGCCGGCGCGAGTCATGTTCCACTGGCCGTTGGCCGCCATGTTGGCGATCCTCCAGTTGCCCGTGAGTTTTGCGCGGTCGGGGCTGATCTTCCATGTGCCTTCCTGGTTCTGGAAATAATTCATGCGGTGCGGCTCGACCCAGAATTCGATCTCGTCGCCGTCGCGCGTACCGCCTATCTTGAGGTTGTATTCGCGGTTGCTGCCGGTTATCCGGTTTCCGCTCTGCTCAAGGGAGAATTCGATCGTCGGGCCGATGTTTTTGAACACTTTTTCCCGGTTGGTGCTGATCTCCGCGACCCAGGTGCCGGTTAGATCGTCGCTGAAACCCGGTGCCGCCGCCGGTTTCGCGACACTGGCGCCGACCTGTGTGCGATTACTGGCGGCTGGCTTGATGCTCGACGAGGCGGTGGCGGCCGCCGCCGGCGAAGCTGCCGAGCCGCCGTCTGCCATGAAAAGCTGCTCGGCGCGTAATTCGATATATCGCGCCTTGCGTTTCTGCTCGTCGCCCTCGGCGGCGACCAGCGCGCGCGCCCACAGGTCCTTGTCGTAGCTTTGCGCGTTAATTTCTTCCTCGGCCTCGCCATAATAGTCGAACACGCTGCCCGCGCCGACGGCGGAAGCCGTGGGTGGCGATGCCGGGGTCGCAGCGGCGGCGCCCCCGGTGGCAAGGTTTTGCGTCGGCAAATCTTCCGCCAGCATGTTGCGGTCGAGGAACAGGCCCTTGTCCAGGGCGCTGAAAAAATCCTGGTAGGGGCCGGGCTGCTCGATCGCCTTCAGGTTGTATTGCGCGTTGGCGCGAACGACCATCTGCCCGCCGTTCGGCCGCACCGAGATCGTCATCGACATCGCGTAGCCGTTCAGCTTGGTCGCCGATACCACGCCGACGACATCGTCGGCCTTGTCGATGACGAAGCCCAGGTCCTGCAGCGTCGCCATGACCGAGCGCAGCACCCGTATCTTGTCCGTGGTTTCGTAGGTCCGCGTCTGGTAGCTGCGCAATTCCACCTGGCTGCCTGCATCGAGGACCTCTTTTTTCGAGTACCCGGTGGTGCATCCTGCGGCCAGCAGGGCGCAGCAGGCCAGTAGAAATAATCTGTTTGATCGTTTCACGACTGCTTCTCCAGGAAAAGGGACTTGTCGAGTTTCTCGAAGAATCCCTGGAATATCTCCGGATCGGCCACCGCCTCGATGCGGCTGACCCGGTTTTGCGTGTTCCAGATGATTCGCTGGATCGTCAGCCGCACCAGCCAGCGGGTATTGTCAGGCCGCGTGCTTACCGGCGTGGTGACCAGTGAAAACTTGATTTTCTGGTGCTTGTCGATCGGTGTCGAGCTGCCCAGCATCGCCAGGAAGATCGCGCCGACGACCTGTGACGGATCGGTTGCGTCGCGCATTTTTTCGCCTACTATCAGGCCCAGGTCGGTCTCGGATTCGGTGATGCGCGCGCCGAGATCCTGGATGATGCCGACGCTTGCCGACAGGATCTGTTGCTCGGTGACGTCTTCGTACACCCGGCTCTGCAGTTGCCTCTGTGCCAGGCTGGAGGGCGACAGCTTGAGGACGTCCTGCGGTATCGTCGTCGCGCAGCCCGACAGCAACAGCGCGGCGAGAATGAAACAACGGATAGCCATCATGCTGTATCCGGGCAGGCAGCGGGATCAGAAGCTCGACGAGTGATAGGCGAAATCCCTGACCAGGCTCGCCTCGTCGAACTTGATGATGATCGTCAGCGTGCGCTGCGACTTGGAAGCGGCGCCGGCATTCTTGTTGTAGCCGCCACCGCCGCCGAGCAGCACGTCGCTGCCGAAGCCGAGAATAAACGAATTCACGCCGCCGCCGCTGCTGGAGTAGGCGTACTCGGTGGCGATCCTGTCGTAAATCCAGACTTCCCTGCGCTCGGTGTCGGTGGAAACGATGTTGGGCGAGCCGAGTATACCGGCGACGTCGGCGCCGCTCATGCCGACCCTGATTTCCTTTTGTACGATACCGACGGTCAGTTTATCGGTGCTGTCGTCGCGAACCTCGTCGCGATGCTGGGATGCGCTCATGCAGCCGGATAGCGCGCCGAGCGACACCAGCAGGGTAATCAGCGTCAGGGTTTTCATGATATTTCTCCGTCTTGGCAATGGTGAGGAAGTATCGCGACCTGCAAAATTGGCCCGGAATCCGGTAGCGAATCGGCGATCTTGACCGCCGGGCGGCGGAATCGCGTTCGCGGTTCGGTAAAACCTTCCGGGAGAACGGTGCTTGACTGCAAAACGATCATCTTTGTTGCGCCCTGTTGTTATTAGCCACCCCTGTCGGGATTGCCGGTTTTGCTTAGGGCAGGATTCTATCCCTAAATTCAAGAAAAGTTGCGAAATGAAACGGAATTTCGAAGAGGTATCAGTATTCTTCACGCCGGGGGACGTAATGCGATACTTTTTCGCCAAATCGGCGGGAAGGTCGAGAAAGGGGTCTGCAAAATGTTACCCGCAAGCAGCCGCCACCAGCGGATCTGTGTGCGGATCAGTTCAGGCTGGTTTTCAGCGGGTAGACCGGGCGTTCCCCTTTTGCCTCGTAGTAGGGCATCATTTTCGGCACCAGCTTGCGCAGGTTGTCGATGCGCTTCTTCGGCGCCGGGTGGGTGCTGAGAAAGTCGAACTGGCCGTTTCCGCCGGACTGCTTTGCCATCTTCTGCCACAGGCTCACGGCCGCGTTCGGGTCGTAACCGGCGCGCGCCGCCAGCTCGATGCCGATGACGTCTGATTCCGTTTCCGCGGTGCGGCTGTTGGGCAGTTTGATCGCCAGCGCCGCCGCCAGCGACGCGCCGGCGAGCGCTACGCCGGGTTCGTCCTGGGTAACGGCAAAGCCGGTAACGGCGAGATCCGTCGCCAGCGCGATCGACATTTGCTCGGCGGTATGCGCCGACAGCGCATGCGCGATTTCATGCCCCATGACCTGCGCGATCTCGTCGTCGCTGGGATCCAGCTTCAGAATCAATCCCGAGTATATCGCCATCTTGCCGCCGGCCATGCAGAAGGCGTTGACGGTTTCCGGCTCGTCGATGACTTTAACGCGCCATTCCCATTTCTCCGTTTCCGGCCGAAACTTGATCGCCTGTGCAATGAGCTTCGCGGTGATTTCGTTGACGCGCTCGGCCATGGCAGGATCGTTGTCGATCTTGCCTTTCTTGTCGAGCGGCGACAGCATCTGCACGTAGGCATCCGCCGAGGCGCTGATTGCCTGGCTTTCGGAGATGATCATGAACTGCGAGCGTCCGGTGACCGGATTCGTCGCGCAGCCCGCGAGAGCCAGGATCAGAACGAGTATTGTTACGCTACGATAAATCATGCTGTTCGATGTTGTTAGAGCGCGAAAACGCTCCGCGGTTCGTATTGCAGGCACTCGATTATAGGGCTTCGCAAATATTTACGCGATAGTTGGATTCAGCCATCGATCGACGTCTGCGGTAACAGCCGGATTTCGATGCGCCGGTTGCGCTGCCGGCCGTCGGCCGAGTCGTTGCTCGCCACCGGGCGGTATTCGCCGTAGCCGACCGCTCGCAGGCGACCGGGCGAGATCTTGTCGCGGCTCTGCAGGTAGTCGACCGCGGCGAGCGCGCGCGTCACCGAGAGATCCCAGTTCGATACGAACGGCAGGTTCTTGCCGATCGGCACGTTGTCGGTATGCCCCTCGATGCTGATGGCGCGATCCGGGTAGGCATTTAGCGAAGATGCGATCAGGTCGAGAACCTTGCGCCCGGCGGGCTTGATTTTCGCCGATCCCGAGTTGAACAGGACTTCGCTGGTGAGGTTGATCACCGTCATGCGGTTCTTTAACTGCGTGATCTCGACGCGGCTCTCGTTCAGGTCGCGTTCCAGCTGCTGGCGCAAGGCATCAAAGTGGGCCGCCTCCTGCCGCTGCTGCTCGTCGAGCTGCGCTAGCCGCGCCTCGAGCTCATCTTTCTCCCGGCGTGCCTGCTCGAGCTGCGAGTTGAGTTGCTGCATGTCCCGGTTCGCCGCCGCCAGCGCGTTCTCTTTGGCAGCGACGTCTTCGCGCACGCCCTTGATCTGTTCGAGCAGCTCCTGCCTGCGCTGTTGCGTCTGTTCCAGGCGCTCCGATAATTCGCTCCTGTCGGCGTTAGCCGCGCTGACCTGCTCGCTGAGCGAGGCCTGCTGCGCCTGTCGCTCGCGCAGCTCGGTTTCCAGCTCGGCAGAATCCGCCGCAAGGCGCGATATTTCCTGTTGCAGTCGCTCCTGTCGCTCGGCGGATTCGGTCGCCAGGCGCGACATTTCCAGTTGCAGCTCCTGTTCGAGCTGTTGCCGTTCCTGTCGGGATTGTTGCAGCGAGGCCTGCAATTGTCCTGCAGTTTCCTGCTCCGCGGCCAGCGATTGCCTGAGCTGCTGTAACGCTTCACTTTCCGCGGCCAGGGAGTTCTCGGTTTGCTCGCGATTTTGCCGCTCCCGGGCGAGGTCGGTGCCTAGCGCGCTCAGATCCTGTTCGAGGTCCCGCACGGTTTTTTCCAGCTGCGTGCGCTGTTCGCTTTCGCCGAGGTAGCGGTACCAGCCGAGAATGGCGGCGACTGCAACCACGATGCCCAGGACTAATGCAATTTGTCCGCGCGCGCGCCCGGACGTTGCGCCTTGAGTGTCCTCCATAAAGCCCTGCCTGGCAGTAGACTACCGTTATTGTTTTCAGGGACCGGCTATGTTACCACTTTCGCGTTGCAGTAAGCGACCGCCGACATCGACTCCTCGTCGGGCAGGGCTTTTCTGTTTTCAGGTGCGGGGCTACACTTGCGCGCTGACGCGTTATTCCCTGTAAACGATTAATCGAGGATCAGCCTCCTTGCTGCGTATCTTTTTGTGGAAAGCGGGATTCGAGTGGGCCCATTTCGCCCGAATCCTCTGGCCTCGCCACGAGCGCAAAGTCTATTACTTCGCGTTTGGCGCGAATCTTTCGCCGGACGTGCTGCTCCAGCGCCGCATCCGTGTCTACGAGGCCGTCGATTACGTGCTGCAGGACGCCGCTTTGCGCTTCAGCCTCGCCGGTTTCTACAAGGATCACGGCTATGCCTCGGCGGACGCCGCCGAGGGCGAGCGGGTTTACGGCCGGATGTACCTGATCCTGGAGCGCGACGCGGTGCGCATGGACTACTTCGAGGGCGTGCCCTTTCTCGGCGTGCACGACAAGATCTACGGCAGCTTCAATGGCTCCGATTTTTTCTTTTACCGCGCGGTGCGGGCGCTGGACGGTCTGAAGCCGACCCGCGAGTATCTCGATTACCTGCTAACTGCCTACCGGCAAATGGACGAGGTGCCACCGGCTTACCTGGATTCTATCGCCGCGACCGAGGTGCTCGAGCGCTTCGAGCCGCAGGACCAAACGGGCGATTTCGTCAGGGACATCGGGCGCTGGCCGGCGGCCCTGCACCCGATGCTGGTTGCCTACGAGGGGCTCTGCCTGCGGCTGGTCGAATTTCTCTGGAACCGCTCGTTGCTGCATTGGATGATCAGGCTGTGAGTGCGAGTGCCGTTTGCTGCCGACGCCGTCTTCGGCAGCCTCCGGGTTTGACAGACATATCCAGCCACCGTCACCGCTGTCGAAACAGGCGCCGCCATCGGGCGCCTGGTGCCACAGGTAATCCGAATTCGAGCCCGACAGGTAGCCGGAGCGCGCGACGATCCGCAGGGCGAAGCCCTCCGGCACCAGTATCGGGGTTTTCGTCTCCGCGAAGGAATGGAACCGCCGGCGGGCATGGTGACGGCCGCGCGACAGCCCGGGCGCTGTATGCTGCGGAATTAACACCGGTAAGATCCTTGAAAACGCATCCCGACAGAGTGGACCTGCCTGCCAATTATAGCCGGCAGGTCTGCTACTGCTTGCCGCAACTTGCCAGCAGATTTCCCCGTTTCGTCGAAGACGGGCTGCAAGCGCGCAAGAGTCGTCGGTGCAGAATTCTGCGGCTGTGCAAACCCGGGCTGCTTTTTTCGCCGCCGGATTCCCGATAAGCTTGCGTATTTAGAGACCTTTCCGTGACCACGCACCGGTAATCTTATGAATCATTCCACTCTCTCCGGGGATGCGGAGGGCGCGCCCGGCTTTGTCTGCGGCTGCCTGTTCTGCGAACTGCCCGCCGACAAGTTCGAGATCGTCGACGAGAACGAGCTCTGCCTGACGCTGACCGACAGCTACCCGGTTACCGAGGGCCACTGCCTGATCATTCCGCGGCGCCACGCCGCGACCTACTTCGACATGAATTTCGACGAGGTCGAGGCCGCGACCCGGCTGCTGCATCGCTCGCGCGAGCTCCTGATGCGGCAGGATGCCACCGTATCCGGATTCAATATCGGCATGAATTCGGGCAAGAGCGCCGGCCAGTCCGTGTTTCACGCACACATCCACCTCATCCCGCGGCGCGATGGCGACCAGCAGGATCCGCAGGGCGGGGTGCGCAAGATCTTTCCGGAAAAGGCGCGCTACCTCAAGGACTGATGCCGGCGCCGATTGCCGGGCAGTACGCGATTCCGCCAGACCGAGATTCCCGACCGCGTTGCGATTGGTTACACTGTCGCCGAAAAGAGAGGAGGAAACCCGAGCATGGCATACGTATTGGCGGTAACCTGGGTTGCGAAACCGGGTAACGAGGCGGAAGTTCACGAAATCCTGCGGCAAATGGGCGAGGCATCGCGACAGGAGCCCGGGGTCATCGACTATACCACCCATGTCGATCCGGAAAAGCCGGGCGAGTTCTTCATCTACGAGAAGTACCACGATGCCGCCGGGCTCGAGGCCCACCAGCAAACTGCTCACTTCCAGCAGCTGGTGCTCGAAAAGGCCATACCGCTGCTCGAATCCAGGGTGCGGCGCCACTACGCCGATTTCTGAGGCGGCGTTGTCGAATCGCGGTTTGCGGCGCGGGCGCTGTTCAAAAACTGTTCGATTCCGCGGCCGTTAGGGAGTAAAGTCTGGCGCTAATAAAAAAGATAGGAGGGGGAGACCATGAGCAAGATTGCACCGGAAAAAACCGACGTATACCTGAAACGGTTCATCCGCGGCGTAAAAAAGCGCAATCCGGGCGAAAAAGAATTCCACCAGGCGGTATCCGAGGTGGCGGAAACCATTTTTCCGTACATCGCCGATAAACCGATCTATCACAAGATGCAGATTCTCGAACGCATGGCCGAACCGGATCGGGTCGTCATGTTTCGCGTGCCCTGGACCGACGACGAAGGCAACATCCGCAACCAGCGCGGTTACCGCGTGCAGTTCAACAACTCGATCGGGCCTTACAAGGGCGGCCTGCGTTTTCATCCATCGGTCAACCTCAGCGTGCTCAAGTTTCTCGGCTTCGAGCAGACCTTCAAGAACAGCCTGACCGGCCTGCCGATGGGCGGCGCCAAGGGCGGCTCCGATTTCAATCCGAAGGGCAAGACCGATAACGAGGTGATGCGCTTCTGCCAGTCGTTCATGATCGAACTGCATCGCCACATCGGCGAGGATACCGACATCCCGGCCGGCGACATCGGTGTCGGTGCGCGCGAAATCGGTTACCTGTTCGGCCAGTACAAGCGTATCGAAAACCGTTTCGTCGGCGTGCTCACCGGCAAGGGCATGGCCTTCGGCGGCAGCAAGATCCGGACCGAGGCGACCGGCTACGGCGCGGTTTATTTCATGCAGAATATGCTCGAACATGCCGGCGACGGCATGCACGGCAAGACCGTGGCCATCTCCGGCTCCGGTAACGTCGCCAGTTACGCGGTCGAAAAAGTGAATCATCTCGGTGGCAAGGTGGTAACCCTGTCCGATTCCTCGGGTTTCATTCACGACCCCGATGGCATCAACGCGGAAAAACTGGATTTCGTGCTCGATCTGAAGAATGTGCAGCGCGGCCGGATCAGCGAATATGCCGAGAAGTTCAAGAGCGCCTCTTTTCACGAGGGTCGCCCCTGGGGCGTGCCCTGCGATATAGCCCTGCCCTGCGCAACGCAGAACGAAATCAACGGCGACGACGCCAGAGCGCTGGTGAGCAACGGCTGTATAGGCGTTTCCGAGGGCGCCAACATGCCGACCGATCTCGACGGTATCAAGGTGTTCCAGGATGCGCATATCCTGTACGCCCCGAGCAAGGCCGCCAACGCCGGCGGCGTAGCCGTATCGGGCCTGGAGATGAGCCAGAACAGCTCGCGAATTTCCTGGGACGAGGAGGAGCTCGACAGGCTGCTGCGCAACACGATGAAGAGAATCCACGACAGCTGCGTCGAGTACGGCAAGCAGAAGGATCGTGTCGACTATCTTGCCGGCGCCAACATCGCCGGCTTTATCAAGGTCGCGGATGCGATGCTGTCATTCGGGCATACCTGATCAATTACCCCGGCAAGCCGTTCCATGATCGGGTTCCCCCGGCGCGGAACGGTCCACCAGCCATTCCAGTTAAATACAGGCATTCGCGGAGAAATTACGAAAAGCCTTTAACCGTGCCAGAGTCGGCACGAACCAAACCTGCGGAGGGAGGAGTGTTATGTCGAAAAAATTTCTGGTCGCCTGCGATGGCAGCCCCGCTTCCGGCCGGGCCCTGAAGCTCGCCATCGAACAGGCCAAGATGAGCGGCGCATCGATTCTGCTCGCGCACGTTCTCGAATGGTCGCCTTACTCGTTTTTGACGCCCGAGGAAATCGAGGAGCGGCACAAGCGCCGTAGCGAGGAAATCAAGCGCGCGGAAACGGCTTTGATCCAGCCGCTGGTGCAAGACGTCAAGGGCGAAGGTATCGAGGTGGATTCGGTTATCCGCTATGGTCATGTGAACGAAACCCTGGTGGATATTGCGGAAAAGGAGGGCGCGTCGCAAATGTTTATCGGCCGCACCGGTCACAGCTCGCTGTCGAAGATCGTGTTCGGCTCGGTGGCTTCGGCCATGGCGCAGATCGCTCCGGTGCCGTGCACGGTCGTACCCTAACCAATACAGGGAGCAAAAAAATGACAAATAAGAATACAGTTGCAGGAGTCAGCGCCGCATTATTGCTGTTATTGTCGGGCCCGGCCCTGGCGAGTTCGGTGGACGAGACCGTCAACCAGGTCTTTGCCAGCGCTACAGGCTGGTTCGTGAATTTTATCTTCAGTCCTTTCCCCGGTACCTCGTTCCCGTGGATCGTGGCCTGGCTGGTGGTTGCGGCCACGGTGTTCACCTTTTATTTCTTCTTTATCCAGTTTCGTGCCTTTCCCCATTCAATATCGCTGGTCAAGGGAGATTACTCGGATCCCGATGACGCGGGCGAGGTCAGCCACTTCCAGGCGCTGGCGACGGCGCTGTCCGGCACGGTCGGGCTCGGCAATATCGCCGGCGTCGCGGTGGCGGTCGGAATCGGCGGGCCTGGCGCAACTTTCTGGATGATTCTGGCCGGCCTGATGGGCATGGCTTCGAAGTTCACCGAGTGCACGCTCGGCGTCAAGTACCGCAACGAGTACGAGGACGGCACCGTTTCGGGCGGCCCGATGTATTACCTGACCAAGGGATTCAACGAGCGCGGGCTGCCGGGCGGCCGGGTGCTGGCGGTGTTGTTTTCCGTGTTCTGTATACTCGGCGCACTCGGCGGCGGTAACATGTTCCAGGCGAACCAGGCGCACCAGCAGATCTCCGGCATACTCGGCGGCTACCCTGGCTGGATTACCGGCGTAATCTTCGCCGGCGTGGTTTTCGCGGTCATCGTCGGCGGCCTGAAATCGATCGCCCGGGTCACCGAGAAGGTCGTGCCGTTCATGGGCATCATGTACGTCGGCGCCGCGATCGTGATCCTGCTGGTCAACGTCGACAAGATCGGCTGGGCCTTCGGCCAGATCTTCGCCGGCGCCTTCACCGGGCTGGGCGTGGCCGGCGGCATGGTCGGCGCGCTGATCCAGGGCTTCAAGCGCGCCGCGTTCTCCAACGAAGCGGGCGTCGGTTCGGCGGCGATCGCGCACTCCGCGGTGCGCACAAAGGAGCCGATCACCGAGGGCTTCGTCTCGCTGCTGGAGCCGTTCATCGATACCGTCGTCATCTGCACGATGACCGCGCTGGTCATTATTATCACCGGCCAGTTGATGATCGATCCGGCGACCGGTAATTACCTGGTCGAGGGCGGCCACATCGTCACCGCTGACGGTTCCTCCGGTGTCGGCCTGACTTCGGCCGCGTTCGAGAGCGCGATCAGCTGGTTCCCCTACGTGCTGGCGATCGCAGTGGTGCTGTTTGCCTTCTCGACGATGATTTCCTGGTCTTACTACGGCCTCAAGGCCTGGACCTATCTATTCGGAGAAGGCAAAACCAAGGAGATTACATTCAAGGTGATCTTCTGCGTTTTCGTCGTCATCGGCGCCGCCGCCAACCTCGGGCCGGTCATCGATTTCTCGGATGCGGCGATCTTCGCAATGGCGGTGGTCAACATCATCGGCCTTTATTTCCTGATGCCGATCGTCAAGCGCGAGCTGAACAGTTACCTTTCAAGGCTGGCGTCGGGCGAAATCAAGAAGTTCAAGTAACCCAACCGTTACGCAAATAAAACCCCGGGCGCAGAACGCCCGGGGTTCATTGCAGGGTTTCGCGGTCAGCCGGCGTCGTCGCCCGAGACTGCCTTCGTGATCAGCGGCAGCAGTGATTCCGGCAGCCTGACCGCACCCGAAAGCGCGAAGGCGTGCGCGTCGTCAGACATCTTGTTCCAGGTTTTCTGGATGATATCGATCCATTTCTCTTCGCTGTACTCAGGGTGCTTGCCGACGAATTCGAGCATGTAATGTTCCATGAATACCAGGTCGGTAACGTCT
>Ga0209536_100012608_pt1 | contig 12265 bp, 10 predicted proteins | sample DeeMarSeWOR28_12_FD_187461 | JGI IMG/M metagenome (GOLD analysis project Ga0209536, IMG submission 187461) | Marine sediment microbial communities from White Oak River estuary, North Carolina - WOR-2-8_12 (SPAdes) (version 2) | ecosystem: Environmental > Aquatic > Marine > Intertidal zone >...
TAGGGGTACACCACGATCAGGATGGCCCACTGGGTCTCCACCTCGTTCGGGTAGATGAATCCGACGACCTGGCTCAGCTGGTGACTCAGCTGCTCGTAAAGGCTTTCAGGCATCGCGCCGTTCATCGTACTTCTCCGTCGAGCGAGGCGTACAGCACCTTCGGCTCGGTATTGAGGTCAGGCTTGAGGACGCTGATCTCATTCACGCGGTGGAACCGCACCAGGCGATCGGCGTGCGCCTCGAGGTCGCCGAAGATGCGGGCCTCGGTCGGGCATACCTCCACGCAGGCAGGCAGCAGCCCCTCTGTGATCCGGTGGTAGCAGAACGTGCACTTGTCGGCCGTGCGCGTCTTCGGGTTCAGGTACCGCGCACCATACGGGCAGGCCTGGATGCAGTAGCGGCAGCCGATGCAGCGAGTCGCGTCGACCAGCACGACCCCGTCCTCCGTCTGGTAGGTCGCACCGACCGGGCAGACCTGGACGCAGGGCGGGTTGGCGCACTGGTTGCACAGCTTGGGCACGAAGAACGTGCGGACGACGGTCGGGTCCTCTGGCTCCGCCTGCTCGGGCTGGCCCTCCCGCGTGCTGATGCAATCGACCGTGACCTCCCCGTCGGCGTGGATCCGGTAGCGCTCAATCCAGGTCCGGAAGTAGAAAGGCTCCTCCGGGACCCCGTTCTCGGCCTTGCAGGCCTCGACGCAGCGGTTGCAGCCGATGCACTTGCCGACGTCGACGCCCATCCCGTACCAGTGGCTCTTCGGGTCGTAGCCCGGCACCACCGGGGACGGGGCCGGCTCCACGCTCGCGACCGCCTCGGCAACGAGCGACGGCAGCACCCCCGCCGCCGGAAAGAAGAGCAGTGCATCCTTGAGAAGTTGCCGCTTGTTCATTTCCTTCCCTCCGGCAAGTGTGCGTAGTGGCACTCCCAGCAGACGTAGGTTCCGCCATGTGACTTGACGTCCACCAGCGATTTGGAAGCGTCCGGATCAGCCGAGCCGAGCGCGTGGCAACGGCCACAGACTTCCCGGCTCCCGGGCTTCGTCGGCAAGGCCAGGCGAGGCTCGGTCATGTGCTGCTCCTCGACGACGTGGCAGCTCTCGCAGGGAATGAGCGCATGCACCGACAGCGCCTTGGTCCGTTCGATGCGCCCGTGGCATCCACCGCAGTCCTCGGGCGTCTTCGGCGGCTCGGGGTCGTGTGGGTCGTGGCAGACCACGCACTCCTTGCGCGGCTTGTGCTCCTGCGGGTCGACCTGCGGGAAGCCATTGGGCCGCGACGAATCGTAGGCATGGCAGGCGAGGCACTTCTCGCGCTCGGTCGGCAGGATCGGCAGCAGGTCCGCACTGTCCGGGCTGGCGGCATGCGCCGCACCCGGGCCGTGGCAGTTCTCGCAGCCGATGTTCCGGTGGCGGCCCTCGTACTTGAGATCGAACTGCTCGGCGTGGCACTCGCGGCAGACCGGAACCCCGGCGTGGCGCAGCGGCTTGTCCATTTCCCGCGCAGTCGCGGCTGCCTGGTGCGGTTTTGCCGAGAACATCGTATCGGGCAGCAGCACGAATCGCAGCAGCAGGACCGCCGCCACGATGACGGCGATGACGGCGCCCAGTCGCGTAACCTGCTCAGGTAATCTCACCGTACTGACCTCCTGCCGACAGCGATCGGCACACGTCCGACCTGGCGGCCGCTGTGATCCCGACGCGGTGCCCGGTCGCCATGCGGCGATCGATCCCCGCCCCGGGTTATTGAACTCTCCAGCCGTCTCCGGCCGTTCATGTCGCAGGCTCTCCCTCGAGATTCCCGGACCCGGACTCGGCACTCTTCCTGCGCCGCCGGCGCAGTCGCGGGGCAACGATGAGCGCCGCCCCGTACAGCGCCAGCGCGATGAACAACGTCGCCGGGCGGGACTGGCCGAAGTCCTGGGCAATCATCTTCAGCCCGATGACCACGAGCAGCGGGTACACCAGCCAGGCCCACTCCTTGAACCGCGCGTGCCTTCCGATCCACGCGACGACAAGCGTGCCGAGGGCGAGCACGACCGTACGCAGCGTGGCGAGCGCGCCCGGCTCGATGGCCTCGTCGCCGCGGCCGACAGTCACCGGGGCGAACCATCCCGTGAGGCACTCGGTCGCGACCCATGCACAGGCCAGGACGACGACGACGCGAAGTCCGCTGGCCAGGGCGCCGCCCTCGGGCGCCGGCCGGGCGGCGACGTACCAGGCGCAGGCGATGCTGGCGGCGAGCACGACGACTTCGACCGCGTTCGGAAGCCGCCACGGCTCGTCGGGCGTCCCGACCAGTGCCTCGACGCCGTAGACGAGTCCACCCGACACCACGACGGCCGCCGCCAGATACCCGGCCCCGTGCAGCAGGGAATAGAGCCGCCCCGCTTTCGCCCACAGGACCGCGGCGGTCACGGCCAGGACCGCGAATACCAGCCCTGGCCAGGGTCCGGCCACCAGCAACGGCATGCCGATGACGACGAGCACCAGCGCCAGGCTCGAGTAGAAGTAGACGCCGCGCTCGGAGTCCGGCCGCTTCTCGAAGACCAGGTAGAGCAGTCCGTAGCACGTGACACCCAACGCGAGCGTCAGCAGGCCCATCGCGGTAGCCCGCGGTCCGCCCGCGCCGGCGAGCAGGATCGTGCCCCCGACACTGACGACGAGCACCAGCGCACTCTGCACGGCCTCGAACCAGCCGATGCGCTGGCGACGCGCCACGGTCAGGACCGCGATACCCGCCGCGTAGCCGATCAGCAGTGCCCACTGCATGAGGACGGCGACCTGCACCGCGTCGGGGTGCTGCGGCATCAACGCGCGCAGCGCCAGTCCGACGACCACGAGGTTGGCGACCAGCGCCACGGGCCAGCGGATACCGTTCCAACCGAAGAGGTGGCCGAGCCACAGCGTCGCCACGCCCAGGGCGACGGGCTGCAGCGCGAAGGACAGGACGTGCCCGGTCTTGAGGAGCAATACGACGCTCGTGGGCAGCGCGGCGGCGACCGCGATCCAGGCCGCGGCCTGCAGCCGGCGGTGCCATGCGACCCACACGATCGCAGCGGTCAACAGCACGAGCACGACCGCGGCCCCTGCTGCCGGCAGCACCTGGAAGCGCGTCGTAGCCTCGACGACGAGCGGGAACGCGACCAGCGCGAAGGCAGCCGCATGGAAGGAAGCGCTGACGACCTGCCCGCGGCCGCCCCCGCGATCCGCCATGTACAGCCACACCAGCGAGTAGGCGAAGGCCGAGGTGATGCCCACCTGCGGGATGAGCAGCCCCGCCTCGGTCATGGCCCGGAGGAAGAAACCGCCGGCGAGGACGAGGAACAGGCGGCCGATGAGGGACAGCACGGCGATCGGATCGTTCGCCTGCGCCCGATCGCCGAGCGTCTTGACGGCGTTTGCCTCGCCTGCCCCGGGAAAGGGTTGCTCGCCCCCGCCGAAGGCGACGCCCACGCCGCTCGACTCGAGCACGCCGAGGCGCTTCTCGAGCGATTGAACCCGGGCACTCATCTGCGCGACCAGGTTCTCGAGGCGATCGAGCCGATCGTCCACAGCCTCTCCCCCCTCCTCTCCGCAGCGTCCGGCGCGGAGACAAGGTGCGGCATGGCAGGCCCCAGTCCGGGCCATGTCGCAGCGATGACATCAGGGCACACCGCGAGGTTTCATGAGGGATTGCCGAAAGCGCTCTCGCCGCACCCGGCGCGCTCGACCAAAGGCTTATCGAAGGCGGCGGGCGCGACCGCTACCATGGGTCGTCCGTCGCCGGAGTCGCGCGTGGAGGATCGGTTGTGGACGAACAGCTGGCGACGCTCGAGGAGTCCCGCAGCCGGCTGACGGAGCTCGCCCTCCAGTACGCTCCCGGGGTTCTGGCTGCTACGGCCATCCTGGTCGTCGGGTATGTCGCCGGCCGCTGGCTGGGCAAGGCGCTGGATCGCGTGCTGTTGCGGCTCGACCTCGACGCGACGGTCCGGATCCTCCTCGTGCGGATCGCGCGGCTCCTGGTGCTGGGGCTGTTCGCCATCATGGCCCTGCAGAACCTCGGCGTGGAGCTGCTGCCTCTCGTCGCGGGGCTGGGCATCGCCGGGGCCGGCATCGCGCTCGCGCTGCAGGGTGTCCTGGGGAACCTTGCGGCCGGCCTGACGATCATCTTCACGCGGCCCTTCAAGGTGGGCGAATACATCTCGATCGTCGGGGAGGAGGGCCTGGTCGAGGCGATCTCGCTCTTCAACACGACGCTCGGGCATCCGGACCGCTCTAAGGTGGTGATCCCCAACCGCAAGATCGTCGGCGAGATCCTGCACAACTACGGCACCCTCCGGCAGCTGCAGGTCGAAGTCGGCGTGGCCTACGACTCCGACCTCGGGCAGGCCCTCGACGTCATCCGCAACGTACTCGATGGCAATTCCGCGGTCCTGCAGGAGCCCGCACCCGTGCTGCAGGTCGCCTCGCTCGGCGACTCGTCGATCAACGTCCGTGTCATGCCCTGGGTCGAGGTCGCCGACTACGTCATGGCGCGCGGCGCGCTCAACCGCGAGATCGTCGAGGCCTTCCGCGCGGCACGGATCGTCATACCGTTCCCGCAGCGCGAGGTCCGGCTGCTCGGCGGCGCGTGACCTCCTCGTCCACGGCTCACGACTCACGACTCACGACTCACGACTCACGACTCACCCCAACAGAACACCCCATGGCGATCAAGCGACCCCTGCGCGAGTCCGGCACCATCGTGATCCTCGAGCACCGCTCGAAGGTCCTCGCCGACAATCCGCTCGGCGACCCGCACGAGCGCAAGCTCGCCGTCTGGCTGCCGCCGCAGTACGACGCGGGCGCAAAGTCCGGCGGGCGGCGCTTTCCCGTGCTCTACGACCTCGTCGGCTTCACCGGGTCCGGGGCGGCGCACCTCAACTGGAAGCCATTCAGCGAGAACGTCGCCGAGCGGGCCGCGCGACTCATCCACGAGCGGAAGATGGGCCCGGCGATCTTCGTCTTTCCGGACTGCTTCACGCGCCTGGGCGGCAACCAGTACGTCAATTCCTCGGCGATCGGCCGCTATGCGGACTATCTCGTGCGCGAGCTGGTGCCCTTCGTCGACCGCGAGTTCCGGACGCTCGCCGCACGCGACCACCGCGGCTGCTTCGGCAAGTCCTCCGGCGGCTACGGCGCCATCCTCCACGGCATGAAGTACGCGAAGCACTGGGGGGCGGTCGCCTCCCACTCCGGGGATGCGTACTTCGACATGGTCTACCGCTGCGACTGGCCGAACACGCTCAACGAGCTGGCCAAGTACCGGCGCCCGAAGCGACGCGAGGGGTCCTACGACGTCACCGTCGCGGCAGAGGGGCTCGACGACGGCCGCGACGACGGTCGCGTCCGCCGCTTTCTCGACGCAGTTTGGAAGAAGCCGAAGCTCTCGGGGGACGAGGGCCACGCGCTGATGAACGTCTGCATGGCCGCGACCTACGATCCGGACCCGAAGGCCCCGCTCGGATTCCGCCTTCCGTTCAACCTCGAGACCGGCGAGCTGATCGAGTCACGCTGGCGGCGCTGGTTGCGGCACGACCCGGTGCTGCTGGTGGACCGCTACGCGGCCAACCTGAAGTCGCTGCGCGGGCTCTACATCGACTGCGGCTGGCGCGACCAGTACCACATCCACTACGGCGCCCGGATCCTGTCCCGGCGGCTCGCCGGGGCCGGCATCGGCCACACCTACGAGGAGTTCGACGACAACCACTCGGACATCGACTACCGGATGGACGTCAGCCTGCCGCTCCTGTACCGCGCGCTGAAGCCCTAGTCCCGGCCGGGCCGGCCCTCCCGTCGGGTAAGGGAATTCCGGCCCCGACAGGGGCTCCGGGAGCCGCGATAATCACGCCTCGCAGGCAGTCCATTCCCACTCGGGCGGCGCCTGCCGCCCTACGGACCTGCCTGCCGCGTCCCGCGGAGGAATGCCAAGTGAACACTGGTAACCTATGCGCCCCCCTGGTGGCAGGGCTGTGCGTCTTGTACGGGTGTGCGATGAATCCAGCTCCGAAAGTCTCCGGCGCCGGCGAGGCGGCTGCGGTGAACCCCCTGGTGGCCGAGTGGCAGGGTCCCTATGGCGGCGTGCCGCCCTTCGACGAGGCGAGCGTCGAGCTGCTGGAGCCCGCCCTCGAGACCGCGATGGCCGAAGAGCTCGCAGAGGTCGATGCCATCGCCGACACCCCGGAGCCGCCGAGCTTCGAGAACACCATCGCCGCGCTCGAGCGCTCCGGCCGGGCACTGGACCGCGTCGGCACCGTCTACGGAATCTTCAGCTCGAGCCTGAGCACACCCGAGTTCCAGGCCGTCGAGCGCAAGATGGCACCGCGCCTCGCCGCGCACCGGGACCGGATCGCCCAGAACGAGGGCCTTTTCCGGCGCATCAGGGCCGTGTACGAGTCATCGGAAATGGCGAGCCTTACGCCGGAGCAGCAGCGACTGACCTGGCTGCGCTACAAGCGCTTCGAGCGCGCGGGCGCCGCGCTCGACGCCGCCAGCAAGCAGGAGGTGGCGGAGATCAACAAGCGCCTCGCTTCCCTGTACACGTCCTTCAGCCAGCACATCCTGGCCGACGAGGATCACCGCCTGGTCGTCATCGAGAACGAGGCGGACCTGGCCGGCCTGCCGGACTGGTTCGTCTCGAGCGCCGCGGCGGCCGCCTCGCGCCGTGGTCACGAGGGCAAGTGGGTCGTGCTGAACACCCGCTCGAGCGTCGAGCCCTTCCTGACCTACTCCTCGCGCCGCGGACTGCGGCGCAAGGTCTTCGAGAATTTCGTCAACCGGGGCGACGAAGGCGACGAGCACGACAACAACGCGATCATCACCGAGATCCTCGCGCAGCGTGCGCGGCGGGCGGAGCTGCTCGGCTACCCGACCCACGCCCACTGGCAGCTCGAGCTCACCATGGCGAAGACGCCCGAGCGCACGCTCGAGCTCATGGAGGCCGTGTGGGGCCCGGCGGTCGGCCGCGTCCGCGAGGAGGTCGCCGACATGCAGGCGATCGCGGATGCCGAGGGCGCGGGCATCACCATCGAGCCCTGGGACTACCGCTACTACGCGGAGAAGGTCCGCAAGGCGAAGTACGACCTCGACGAGAACGACCTCAAGCCCTACCTCGAGCTCGAGAACCTGCGGGAGGGCATGTTCTGGTCCGCCGGGCAGCTCTACGGGCTGCAGTTCGAAGCGTTGCCGGAGGGCCAGGTTCCCGTCTATCACCCCGACGTCCGGGTCTGGCAGGTCAAGGGACGCGACGGCCGGCACGTGGGGCTCTTCTACTTCGATCCCTACGCCCGCGCCGGCAAGCGCTCGGGCGCGTGGATGAACGCCTACCGGTCGCAGGAGCGCTTCGACGGCGAGATCCCGACCATCGTGTCCAACAACCTGAACTTCCTGAAGGGGCGTCCCGGTGAGCCCGTGCTGGTCAGCTGGGACGATGCGACGACGCTGTTCCACGAGTTCGGGCACGCCATTCACGGGCTGCTCTCGGACGTCGACTACCCGACCCTGTCCGGCACGTCCGTGGTGCGCGACTACGTCGAGCTGCCCTCGCAGCTCATGGAGCACTGGCTGCCGACGCGGGAGGTCCTCGACAGGTTCGCGCGGCACTACAGGACCGGTGAGCCGATGCCCGCCGAGCTCGTCGAGCGCGTCCGCCGCGCGGAGAACTTCAACCAGGGCTTTTCCACGGTCGAGTACCTGGCCTCGGCGCTCGTGGACATGAGACTGCACCTGGCCGGCGCGGAACGCATCGACCCGGACCGGTTCGAGCGCGATGCCCTCGCCGCCATCGGCATGCCTTCCGAGATCGTCATGCGTCACCGGACGCCACAGTTCATGCACATCTTCTCGGGTGACGGCTACTCTGCCGGCTATTACAGCTACCTCTGGGCGGACAAGCTGGTGGCGGACACCTGGGAGGCCTTCCTGGAGGGCCGCGGCCCCTGGGATCCGGAGGTTGCGGCCCGCCTGCGGCAGCACGTGCTGTCTGCCGGCAACACGATAGATCCGGACGAAGGCTACCGCGCGTTTCGAGGCCGGGATGCCGAGGTCGATGCGCTCCTGCGCAAGCGCGGCTTTGCGCCGCCCCTGGAAGGGTCGGCCGCGGGTTCCTAGGGCGCCATGTGTCGCGGGTCCCGCACCGGGCGATGCGGGACCCGCCATTTTCCGCGGACCGTCGGCTTCAGTTGTTCTTTGCGCCCTGCTCCACCCACCGCCGAAGCATCGTCTGTTCGGCTGCCGTGAGCGGCTGGTCGCCATGGGGCATGCGGATCGACGGGTCGGCCCTGCCCTCGACCAGCATGTTGAGCGCGCTCGAGAGCGCGTCGCCCGGAATCACGACCGGGCCGTATTTCGTGCCTTTCATCAGCGCCTCGTAGCCCTGGGTCGAGAGTCCGCTGGCCGCATGACCCGGCTGGCCTGGCACGTGGCAGCCGCCGCAGCGGACCTCGAGCAGCGGCTGCACGTCCTTCGCAAAGCTGACCTGTGGCTCCTCCCTGGCGCACCCGGCCGATGCCGCGGCGAGGACGAAGGCTGCGAGGAGGGCGACCGTGTCTCGTCTCATGGCTTACACTCCAGGTCTCAGTCCCTTGCACTTTCCCGCGACGGGGCGCGGGCACGAAACGGGGCAAGTACCTAGGCCGGCCGGCACCGCGGCCGGCAGCCGATCGGTTCGACGGCCCGCGCACCTGCCGGTGCCGGCCGACTCGGACCGACAACGGGCCGGACCGGGGGAGTAACATCGCGCCATGGCGATCCGGATTCTCGAGCTGCACCACCACGCCGTGCGGGTGCCGCCCTCGCAGGAGGCGGCCGAGCGCACCCGCGACTTCTACCGCGACGTACTCGGCCTCGGGCACGACCCGGGCCGTCCGGCGATCCCGGGGGTGCCGGGATTCTGGGTGAACGCCGGCGCGCAGGCCCAGGTCCACCTCATGGGCGCCGACGGCGTTCTCATGGACCTGGGGGACGGCGTGGACCCGTCCGCGCCGCACGTCGCCTTCGCCGTGGCCGACGTCGCCGAGGCGCGCGCGGAGCTCGACCGCCTCGGCGTCCCGTACCGCATGCTGCAGGGCCTGGTCGGCCCGGGCTCGGAGCAGTTGTTCCTGCGCGATCCGGCAGGCAACCTCGTCGAGCTGCACCAGGCCGGCACCTGCCGCTGCACGGCCGCGGCTCGCACCGGCCAGCCGGCCGGCTACACGCGCGTGTGGAGCGCCGTCATGTTCGCCGACATGCGCGGCTTCACGGCCATCTCGGAGCGCATGAGCCCCTCCGAGGTCGTGCCCCTGCTGAACGAGTACTTCGCTCTCCTGACCGGGATCACGGTCGAGCACGGCGGCACGGTGTTCAACCTGGCAGGCGACGGCCTGATGGCCGGCTTCGGCGTCCCCAAGGAACAGCTCGACGCGCCGGAACGGGCGATCGACACCGCGCGCGAGATGCTCATCGGATTCTGCGAGCTTGCCGCCCGCTGGAAACGGCGACACGGCATCGACACCGGGCTCGGGATCGGCATCAATGCAGGCGAGGTCATCGCGGGCCGCGTCGGCTCCTCCGCCTACGCGAGCTACACGATCATCGGCGACACCGTAAACGTCGCGGCCCGCCTGAGCCAGCGCGCGCGCGCGGGCGAAGCGTTGTTTTCCCGCTCCGTCAAGCAATGCCTGGACGAGCGCGGCTGCAAGCTGAAGGCGATGGAACTGCCGGCACTGCAGCTGCGCGGGCGTGCCTCGCCGGTGCAGATCTTCTGCCTGCCCGCCGGCGAGCGCATCGACTTCCGCCCGGCGGCCGGGGCCGCCTGAACGGCGCAGGCTTCCTCGCCTCAGTTCGACGAGCTGGGAAAGGCGAACTGCGCCTTGTCCGCGCCGTCGCCGGGCCAGCGCTGGCTGACGGTCTTGCGCTGGGTGTAGAAACGCACCGCGTCGGGGCCGTAGATCGACAACGTCCCGAACAACGAGCGCTTCCAGCCGCCGAAGCTGTGGTAGGCGACCGGCACGGGCAGGGGCACGTTGACGCCGACCATCCCCACGCGAACGTGATCGCTGAACCAGCGGGCCGTGCCGCCGTCCCGGGTGAAGATGCAGGTCCCGTTGCCGAACTCGTGGCCATCGATGAGGGCCATCGCCTCGGCGAGCGAGGCGACGCGCATGACGCACAGCACGGGACCGAAGATCTCCTCGGCGTGGATCCGCATGCCGGGGCGCACGCGATCGAAGAGGCAGCCGCCGAGGAAGAAACCGCGCTCGTGACCCGGGACCGCCAGGCCACGCCCGTCGCAGACCAGCTCCGCGCCCTCCGCGACGCCGAGGTCGACGTAGCCCGCGACCTTGTCCCGGTGCTCGCGCGTGACGAGCGGGCCCATCTCCGCGCCGGGCATCGTGCCCGGCCCGATGCGCAGGGCCCGGACCTGCTCCGCGAGCTTGGCGACCACGGCGTCGGCCGTGGCGTCGCCGACGCAGACGACCACCGATATCGCCATGCAGCGCTCGCCGCAGGAGCCGTAGGCCGCACCCATCAGCGCGGCGACCGCGTTGTCGATGTCGGCATCGGGCATGACCACCGCGTGGTTCTTGGCGCCGCCGAGCGCCTGGACCCGCTTGCCCGCGGCGCTGCCGGCCGTGTAGATGTGCTCGGCGACGGGCGTCGAACCGACGAAGCTCACCGCCTGGATCCTCGGCTCCGCGAGCAGTGCGTCGACGGCCTCCCGGTCGCCGTTCACGACGTTGAATACGCCGGGCGGCAATCCCGCCTCGGACAGCAGCCGCGCCAGCATCTGCGCCGTGCTCGGATCCTTCTCGGACGGCTTGAGTACGAAGGTGTTGCCGCAGGCGATCGCCATGGGAAACATCCACATCGGGACCATCGCCGGGAAGTTGAAGGGCGTGATCCCGGCCACCACGCCGAGCGGCTGGAACTCCGACCAGCTGTCGATGCCGGGCCCCACGTCCCGGCTGTGCTCGCCCTTCAGGATCTCGGGGGCGCCGCAGGCGTACTCGACGACCTCGACACCCCGCATCAGCTCCCCGCGGGCGTCGTCGAGCACCTTGCCGTGCTCCTCCGTGATCAGCGCCACGATGGAGTCGGCCTCCCGCTCGAGCAGCTCCTTGAATCGGAACATGATCCGCGCGCGCTTGAGCGGCTGGGTCGCCCGCCAGCCCGGGAAGGCCGCCTCGGCCGCATCGACCGCGGCGGCCACCTCGGCCGCCGTCGCCGCTTCGACACGGCGGACCTCCGCGCCGGTGGCCGGGTTGTAGACGGGCAGTGTCCTGCCCCCGGTGGTAAGCGGCCTGCCGCCGACGTAATGGCCGACGACCGCGGCCGCGGAGGGATGCTTCTTCTCGGCGAGCGCCATGCCACTGCCACCCGGACGTCGCGGATTACCGCGGTAGCCTGATGATACCCGGGCGCGGCTGAACGTATAGTGTGGCCTCCCGCCGGACCGGAGACCGGGTTGAAGCCAAAGAGCCCGCCGGGCATCGTCTACACCACGGGGCTCGGCAGCCTCTGCCCCGGCTGCAGGAAGCCCGTGGCCGAGTGCCGCTGCCGGCTCCCGGACGGCAGGCCGGTCCGCGACGGCATCGTGCGGGTGGCGCGGGAAGTAGCCGGTCGCCGGGGGAAGGGAGTGTCGGTGATCACCGGGCTGCCGCTCGCGGGCCCGGCGCTCGAGGCGCTGGCCACGGAGCTGAAGCGGCGCTGCGGCTGCGGCGGGACCGTGCGCGAGGGCCGCATCGAGATCCAGGGCGACCATCGGGACCTGCTCGTCAGGGAGCTCGAGGCCCGGGGCTACAAGGTCAAGCGGGCCGGCGGGTGAGCCGGCGGCGCGGCAGGGATTCACTTCACTACAGGACTCATCGGCATGACCTACCTGATCGCGGGCCTCGTCATCTTCCTCGGCGTCCACTCGGTCTCGATCGTCGCACCGTCGTGGCGCGATCGCATGGCCACACGCATGGGCCAGTGGGGCTGGAAGGCGCTCTACGGCCTCGTCTCGCTGGCCGGTTTCTGGCTGATCGTCCGCGGCTACGCGATGGCGCGGGCCGAGCCCACGATCGTGTACCTGCCGCCGGCCTGGCTCCGGCACGTGGCTGCGCTTCTGATGTTCCCGGTCTTCCCGCTGCTGCTCGCCGCCTACCTGCCCGGCTGGCTGCAGCGCATGACCAGGCACCCCATGCTGGTGGCCGTGAAGCTCTGGGCCGTGGCGCACCTGCTCGCCAACGGCATGCTCGCCGACCTGCTGCTCTTCGGCAGCTTCCTCGC
>Ga0209536_100012609_pt1 | contig 12265 bp, 9 predicted proteins | sample DeeMarSeWOR28_12_FD_187461 | JGI IMG/M metagenome (GOLD analysis project Ga0209536, IMG submission 187461) | Marine sediment microbial communities from White Oak River estuary, North Carolina - WOR-2-8_12 (SPAdes) (version 2) | ecosystem: Environmental > Aquatic > Marine > Intertidal zone >...
TCCAGTTTGCCCAGGCCCGCCGCATCGAGGATAAGTTCACACCGACCGGTGCCGCCGACACGTGGGGAAATGGACACATCTCGGTAGGCGGGGCTACCCAGAATACAGCGGAACTCGATTTGTATTCGATTCAGCTTGCAGCCGGTCCGACAGTTCCTGTCTGTGAAGGCGTGTGTGTGTATGGAGGCCCCTTCCTGAATTTCGTAGAGGGTGACTTGGAAGTCAAAATGCCAAGCACAGGCGGTCGATCCACCTACGAACTCGAGCAGCATCTGGAAATTGGCGCCTATGTCGGCGCTCAGATGGAACTCGGTGATCCGAACATACGAGTGGGCGCCGAATTCTTGTGGACAGGTGAAGCCTGGGGTTTCGGGATCGGTGCGACCATCCTGGTCCCATAACGCGCTGACATCCTTTGGGTTGAGTGTCTAGGAAGGTCAGACATTTGTAATGGGCTGCGCGCTTTGTGCTCGCAGCCCAGTCTTTGCTATGGTAGGAGTGGTTTCTTCTTTGGGGCGGCAACTTCAAAAAATCCCAAAAATAGTCATTTTTTTTGTTTCAATTCATAGCTATGTGTCGATAAACTTCTTAGGGCTGGTTAACGATATCAGTATTGATAACGGCGTTTTTGTGGTGAGGCAACTGGAAGTTCAGGTCAAGATTTGCTAAGGAGATCAAAATGAAGAAAGAAGGAATCCTGTTAGCCGCCGTAGTCTTGTTGGGCTCAGCCGGTCTGGTACAAGCTCAAGACGAGCCCCTCGGCGTTACCGTGGATGCCACTTGGGTCAGCAAGTACCTGTGGCGAGGCTTTGATCTGCTCGACGACAAGGGCGCGTTCCAGCCGAGCGTCGACGTGGATCTGTTCGGCAGCGGTTTCAGCGTCAACGTCTGGGCATCTTATCCGACATCCGTGGGCGACATGAACAAAACGGCAACAAATCGAGCCGGTGCCAGCAGAGTAGACGCCACTGAGTTCAATTATGCGTTGGCCTATGAAACGGTTGTTTACGAAGGTGACGATTGGGAGACCACCGTTAGGGTCCAAACCGTGTACCGAGACTTCATCGACATCCATAGCGAGGCCGCCGACGACGTGGAAGTTGGTGTACAGATAGCCATGCCTAACTTGTGCACAGCTGGTTTTGTCCCAAGCTACTATGTCGGCAAGCTCTGGCCTGCGCAAGGCAGCGCCGGGGTCGGAAAGGTTGACCTTCCCGTAGGTTATAACGGTTGGGTCCATGTATTTGGCCTTAGCTATGACTTGACCGTAGAGGGACTTACCGCTGATACGCCTGAACAGGTCTTCACCTTTAGCGCTGCAACAGTTTACAACGACGGATTCGCCGGCGCGGCTGTTGACCATGACTGGTCGCACGCGCTGTTTGGCGTTTCGACGGAATTCGAACTTGCCGAAAACGTGAGCCTTAGGCCTGCATTCTACTATCAATCGTCCTGGGAAGATACGGTTAACCCCGAAGACGAAATGTGGGTCAGCGTTGGCGCGTCTTGCAGGTTCTAGTACTGCTATTGTAGTTGCGATGTGAATTAACAGGGCCGGCCCTGCGAAAACGCCGGGCCGGCCTTATATCGTTTCTCTCTCTGTCGCCGCAGCTGGACTAAGGGGTCAGGTTGCCCTGCCGACCATTAATCGCGCCGTTTCAATCAGCGCACTCTTGGCGTCGCTCTCTTCGAGGTCGGCCAGTGCCTCCACCGCAGAGGCGATAAATTCCTTCGCTCGCTTGCCCGCATATTCCAGGCTGCCGTGACGATTCAGCAGTTGCACGAGGCCGCCTCTGTCGCACTCGGTGTCCTTCCTGTCGAGATAGGATTCTATTATTGACTTCTTCGACGGTTCGCCTGCTGCTCTGAGCAGATGTATTATGGCCAAGGTCAGCTTTTGCTTGTCCACATCGGTTCCGAGTGTTTTTCCCGTCTTGCTTTCATCGCCAACTATGTCGAGCAAATCGTCCGTAATCTGAAACGCTATACCTGTATTCAGGCCGAAATCAGCCAACCGGCGGGCCCGGCGCTCGCCCGCCTGGGATAGCAAAGCGCCAAGGAAACAGGCGCTGTTGAAGAGAACTGCACTTTTTTCGGTGATCACCTCTATGTACTCGGATTCACTCAATTGCCAATTGTGTTTTCGCACCGCCTGGCCCAATTCGCCCTCGCAGAGCCGGACCGCTGAAGAGGCGACAACTCCAGCCGGCTGTGGCGGCAGTTCCGTGCACATCTTGAAGACTCGGCTGAGCAAGAAGTCACCCAACAGAACCGCGATTTCATTGCCACAGAGGCTATTTATCGTCGGAAGCCCCCGCCGTTTCTGGCCCTCATCCATCACGTCGTCATGCAAAAGCGTGGCGTTGTGTATCAGCTCGATGATCGCCGCAACTTGAATATGCATCTGAGTTATCTCGCCGAAACATCTGCCGGCAAGCAGAAGCAGCCCGGGACGGATCATCTTGCCGCTGCGAACACCCACATATTCGAGCAATCGGTTGACATCGGCTGAACGGTGCCTGCGCCCCTGCGCGGCCAACCCGGCCAAGGCCGGCACCGGCGCTGTCAGTTGTTCATTTATCAACTTTCTGACGCGGTGAAGATCGTCGGAGATGAGCTTGAAAGCAGCGAACTCAGGCTGTGGCGCAGGAGTTGGTATGTCGATATGTGCCGGCAACTGCATGGTATTCAACGTACAGCGGATAGAGCGTTCGAGGCTGAATGAATGTTGCTTTGAACGTTTGGCATTCGGATTCGTAAGCTGTCCGCTATTGCTCCTTTCCGTGCGCGTAGTCGAAGAATCTCTTTCTGAGCAGGTTTGTGATTGGCCCGGGCCTGCCGTCGCCTATGAGCCTCTTGTCGATCTCGACGATTCCGATGATTTCGGCGGCTGTGCCGGTAAGGAAGAACTCATCGCAGACATACAGGTCGAATCTCGTAAGATTCTTCTCGACCACCCGAATATTCTCCTTCCTGGCCAATCTGATGACGACGCCTAACGTAATTCCTGGCAACGCCCCGGCTTCGGCCGGAGGTGTGTAGATTACGCCGTCTCTTACGATAACAACGTTATCGCCGCTGGCCTCGGCAACATACCCCTCGTGGTTGTACATAATAGCCTCCGGCACTCCACTGTCCAGGGCCTCGATTTTGGCGAGGATGTTGTTGAGATAGTTGAGGCTCTTGGCCTGGGGCGGAATCGCCAAAGGATGATTGCGAACAGTCGTGGCGCTGATCACCTTCATCCCTTTCTCATAAAGCTCCTGAGGATATAACTGAATGTCATCGGCTATTATAAATACGCAACTGCTCGTGCAGACAAATGGATTGAGCCCCAAAGTCCCCACGCCCCGCGTAACCACCAGTCGGACGTAACCGTCAGTCATTCCATTGGCGCCGACGGTTTCGATGACCGCGTCGGCAAGCCCTGTCATGCCTATCGATATATCAAGACGGATGGCTTTGGCAGATTCACAAAGCCTCCTGATGTGAGCCGCCAGCTCGAACACCTTGCCATTGTAAACACGGATACCCTCGAAAACTCCGTCGCCGTAGAGCAAACCATGGTCAAAAACTGTTATTCTTGCGTCTTCGCGGTCAACAAGCTTGCCGTCAAGCCAGATTTTTTGTGCCATAGGAGAATTCTCGTCACTGTCTTGTAGTCTTCATTTAGGTGCGATGAGTTTAATCCATTATTTTACCATCAGCCAAAATTACGGTACGCCCGGCCCTGCAAGCAATCCTGTCATCGTGGGTCACCATTACAATCGTCTGACCGGCCTTATTAAACCTTTCCAGAACACCTAAGATACCATTTCCTGTGGCAGAGTCAAGGTTTCCCGTCGGCTCGTCGGTTAAGAGCAGCCTTGGCTCATTCATCAGGGCCCTGCCTATCGCGACCCTTTGCCTTTCTCCTCCGGAAAGCTGATAGGGTTTATGCCTTGCCCTCTCAGCCAGGCCCAGCTCGGAGAGCAGTTGCGCCGCTCGGTTTTTCGCCTCTTTTCGACATGCGAACCAGCCGGCAGTGCTCTTGCCCGCCATGGCGGGCAGATAGACGTTCTCCAGCACGTTCAATTCGTCGAGCAAGTGGTAAAACTGAAATACGAATCCCACCGCCCGGTTGCGGAATCGGTTCAACTCGCCGGCGCCGAACCGGCTCATCTGGCGCTTCTCGAACTCAACAGTGCCTTTGTCCGGTCTGTCCAATGCGCCCATTATGTGCAGCAGCGTACTCTTGCCGCTGCCGGAGGCCCCTACTATCGCCACGAATTCACCCTTTTTTACAGCTAAATCGACACCTTTGAGCACCTTGACCTCGGTTGCGCCCATGTGATAGGATTTATGGAGCCCTTCGACTTTTAGTATAGAATCATCCATAACTAATCCCGACAACAGATTTCACTGATTTGACACACTTACATCTTCTGCATTCGATCTGTGTAATCTGAGTTTCTATAACTGATTTACCTGCAGAGTTTCCACAGGTTTTTGCCTCGCCGCCTGCCAGCTCGGCACAAGAGCACCGATCAAACAGGCTGCAATCGCCGAAAGCAGAATCGTCACCACCACTTCAAGCTCTATCTTCTTTGGAATATCGCCTATGGCGTATATCGTCCTGTCCCAGAGTTGAAACGCAAATCGCTCAAAAAGCCAATCTTCTATTTTGTTTATCTTCTCCAGAAACAACCAACCGGCAAACAGGCCGATGCCTGAGCCTAGCAGGCCGACGAGGAAAGCAAAGGCCGAAAATAACTGGATAATATCGCAGTTCGAAGCGCCGATGCTTTTAAGGATTCCGATGTCTTTGGTCTTGTGGCTGATAAGCATGTAAGAGACGACAAAGACAATGAAGACCGTAGTAATGCCGACAAAGCCGAACATTGCAGTCATAACCGTCTGTTCCTTTTCCATCGGGGCGATAGATGAACGCCTGTAGTCTTTCCAGCTCCTTACCGTCACGGTGTCCAGCAGAAAAGCCTGTTTGTCCCCGGCTTTTCCGTCCCGGAAGCTCTGCCATAGCGAGGCAACTTTGTCACATCCATCCTGCAACCTGACATCCGGCTTGAACTTGACATGAATGGCATTGGCTCTATTGGGATCGGTCATCCCACAAAGCCTCTGGGCCCATTCGAACGGCAGATAAAGCATCGACCCGTCCACCCTAGCCAGGCCGCTTTCTGAGTTGTCGCTGTGGTAGAAAGTCTTGGCATTGACCATGTCGGTGCCGGCATCAGCCGGTGCCCCCTTTGGGGTCAGCGGGAAACAATTCACCGAATAGCCCGCCCGGCCCGGACCGTCTCCTACCGCATAGGTGCCATGAGAGTCGCGCTGGTAGAGCAGGTCTTTTCCCAGCACACAGCCTACGAGATTCGGGTCGTATGAAGGTTCGAAAGCCTTGGACGCATCTACCCTGTTGTAGTCCAGGCTCTGGGCAAATCCGGTCACCCTGCTGTGCACAGCCGGATCGATACCCATTATCTGAACGCCGACCTTGCTGTCCGAGCCTCGGGGGCCTATCAAGCCGTAGCTCTTTACGGCGGGCGAGACAGCTTCCACAAAATCCACCTGTTCGAGTATTTCCATGAATTCTTCATAGTACGAAAAGCCCACCAACGATTCGGTAGCGACAACACAGTCACCTGCGAACAAGTGGTTCTTCTCCTTGAAATCGCCCACAAGCCCGGCCATAACGGTCATCACCACCAAAACGATGAAGACGCACAGCGCGACCGATATCACGGCGAAGTACGTGATGCGGCGTTTCAACAAGTATCTTATTGCGAGAGTGATCTTATACATTATTCGGCAAGGACTATTCGTACTGGAGAATTTCCACCGGCTTTGTTCTCGCCGCGACAACAGCGGGAATCAGCGTGCCGACTATCGCCGCGCCGGTTGCCACCAACATAAATATGAGAGCCCACAGCCAGTCAACCTCATTCGGTATCTTGCTGAACAAATACACGCTGCTCTTCCACAGTTTCAGTCCGAAGACGATCCTTATCCATTCCTCGATTGTGTTGACATTCGCAGTAATAAGATATCCCAGAAGGGCTCCGATTGCTGAGCCGAGGATACCGACACAGGCGCCGAAGTCTACAAAGACCATGGCCACCGCGGCGCTCGATGTCCCGCAGCTTCTGATTATTGCGATATCCTTCTGTTTGAGTCGGACGATCATATAGAATATACAGAAGACCAGCAGAACAACGCCAAAGCTCACGATGCCGAATATCAGCAAGAGGATCCCCATCTGCTTGCGATACGCCCGGACATAAGGCCTTTGCATCTCTTTGGCCGTCAGGATATCCGTTTGGCGTATCAGAAACAAATTTGCCTCCAGGTGTTCGGTGACGAAGTTCCGCCACAGACCGGCAATCTCCGCCAGTGCCACCTTGGTGTCGACATCGTCGGCGAGTTTGATCAGAATCTGATCGGCAATCGGCGACTCCTGATCCCGATACAATGTCCTCTGGAGATCCTCTATCGAAAGATACACACCTCCTTTGTCAAACTGATAGACTCCCGTCTCGACCACGTCTGCAATTGAAAAAGCCACGACTTTTCTCTTGATTTCAGTGCTCGATGCAGTCCCCGTAGTCAGCACGATCTGCTTGCCTAGCCACTTCTCAACCGCTTCAAGATCATATTCGTCCGTCTCGTCGTCGGGTTCGCCCAGAACGCCGATGCCCACAAATCCGCCTGTCTTTTCCGGAGAATCGCCCGTTTCGAAAGACGGCTCGCCGGGCAGGCTCCTTTGCTTGAGCAAAGCCCGCTTCAAGCCGGTCACCCTTGCCAGTCGACCGGGCTGGATTCCCCAGACTTCCACGGGGCGCACGATGCCCGTATCCAACTTCAGCAGACCGGGCGCCAATAGCGCCGCCGTTGCCGCCTGTACAGTTGACGCTTGCTCCAGTTGCTCGATAAGCAAGGGGTATTTCTCAACCTTAAACGGTCTGCGAGGGCTGAGAACCACGTCGCCTATTACTTCAACCGCCGCTTGCTCGAACGTTTTGATAAAGCCGCTGAACAGGCTCGATACCACAATCAGCAGCGAGACCGAAAGAGCGACTGCAGCAACGCTCAGGAAAACGATTTTTATCTTGCGCAGATAGCGCAGACACAGAAATAGTCTCAACATCGTATCAGCGTCATTTACTCAAATATACAAGCATATAGCCCCGCATCTCGCCGGGCGTATCATTCTGGGCACAACTCTCAGCTTCTTGCCGGTCGCAAAAGCGGAAACAGAACAACGTCACGAATGGTCACCGCGCCAGTCAGCACCATTATCAGCCTGTCGATTCCGATGCCGAGCCCTCCGGCCGGGGGCATGCCGTATTTCAGCGCGGTTATGTAATCGCTGTCCATCTTCGTGAGCGATTCTTCCTCGCCGCGAAGCTGAGTAAGAAAATTCTCATGTTGTTGGGCCGGGTCATTGAGCTCGGTGTATGCGTTGGCCAATTCCATCCGGGCAATAAACAACTCGAATCGCGCCGCCAGTTGCGGATTGTCCTTTTTGCGTCTGGCCAGCGGACACAGCGCCGCCGGGTAGTCAATCACGAACGTCGGAGCGATGAGATTTTCCTCGACTGTGGCTTCGAACACCTCGTTGGCGACCACCGCATCGTCCATTTGAGACTCATCGACACCGAGCTGCCTGGCCTTTTCTCTGACGGCCTCGGTGTCATCGATATCGCAGCCGCCATGTTCTTTCAGCAGTTCGCCGTATTTGGCCCGTCGCCAGGGCCGGGTGAAATCTATCTCAAATTCGCCGAACTCGACCTTATTGCCCGGGCAGTGCTTTTGAACGCAGAGCGACACAAGTTCTTCGGTCAAATCCATCATGATATTGTAGTCGGCGTAGGCCTGATATATTTCAATCATTGTGAATTCAGGATTGTGCCTTCTGCTCAGTCCTTCGTTGCGGAAGTTCCGGTTTATCTCGAAGACCCTTTCCAGGCCGCCGACGAGCAATCTCTTTAGAAACAGCTCGGGCGAAATCCTAAGGTACAAATCCATGTCCAGGCTGTTGTGATGCGTGACAAAAGGTTTGGCCGCAGCCCCTCCTGCTATGGCCTGCATCATCGGCGTTTCAACTTCAAGAAATCCCTTGGAGGCCAGGTGTTCGCGAATCGTCTTTACGATAGCGCTGCGTGTCTTGAACCTCTCCATCACCTCGGGATTGGCCCACAAGTCGACATACCTTTGCCTGTAGCGCTGGTCGAGGTCCGCCAGGCCGTGAAACTTCTCCGGGGGCGGCAGCAGACATTTGCTCAGAAGTGTGACGCTATCGGCCCAGATCGTGATTTCGCCGGTTCGCGTTTTACCCAACTGGCCGGAGGCTCCGATTGTGTCACCGAGTTCGAGCAGCTTGGCCAGTTCCCACTGCTTACCGAGCAGCTTCTTGCTCAAACCCGCCTGGAGGGTTCCGCTGCGGTCGCGCAGGGTGATGAAAATCAGCTTGCCAATGTCCCTGAGCAGCACAATCCTGCCGGCACAATTGGCCTGCTGGGTCTCGTCGTCATCGATGAATCTCTGTTTGATGTCTTCAGCCGCTTCGGCACCTTCGTACCTGCTGCCGTAGGGCTCGATCCCCAGTTCTTTGATCCGGGACAGCTTTTCCTGCCTCTGCCGTTCAAACTTGCTCACATCTTCGGCATTTGTCAAATGAATACACCTGTAAAAGCTGAAACGTTATTGTTGCGCAGGTCTACTGTCCAGTTGAGCCAGCGTCTGAACTTGAAGCAATTTACTGCGAACAATCAATAGCCCTACAGCCAATTGCGGGTCAGACGCCATGGTTTCCTCTAATGTCACCTTCTTGACGCTCTCGTCGGCCTCGTCGTGATCGGCCCTGACAAGCACGTCATTACTTCTCTGCACATCGAACATCTTCTTTACTTCGTCGCTTCTGAGTTCGACTTTGACATCCGGTCCGACACCCCAATCTTTCCGGCCCTCTTTCTCGGCATCGTCTTGGCTTTCAACTCTCTGGCCGGAAGGCAGATGATAATACGCCATTGTATATTTCAACTGGGCTCTATCGCGGGGATAGCCCGTTATCCCCTGTACGCTGCCTTTGCCGTGCGTCCTGGTTCCTACCAGCGTCGCCCTTTCGTACCTGTCGTCCGCCAATGCCCCGGCGACAATCTCAGATGCGCTCGCAGAGCTGCCGTTTATCAGTATCACGAGCGGATAGTCCGGATGCGTTCGTTTTCGGTGTGCCAGCTCATAGTCAACGCCCGACCCCCTGCCAAAACCGGCTCGCCTCTTTACTATCAAACCGCCTTCCTCGTCGATGAACTTGTCCGCCACGTCGACGGCGCTATCGAGAAGCCCTCCGGTGTTCCATCTAAGGTCCAGAATCAGACCACGTAATCCTTCCGACTCAAGCTGACGCAGCACTCTTTCCAGCTCTGGGGCTGTATCGGCGGAAAAACTCGTAAGGCGCACAAAGCCGATCTTGTTTTCTTGATCGACCATGTACAGCCACTTGCCCGCCTTGGTTCTCTGCCAGCCCCGTACCGTCGGAACGGTTATCGTGGCCCTGGTTATCGTGATGTCAAACACCTTGTCCTTTACCGACTTGTCCTCGCTGGACCGCCTTACTCTCAGATTGACCGTAGTCCCGGCGCGGCCCTTGATCTTCTTGGCTGCACAGCCAAGGGACATGTCCTTGGTCTCGAGCCCATCGACGGCTTCTATGACGTCGCCCGCATCGAGAGCCGAGTTGAACGCCGGGGTATCGAGCAAAAGACTCGATACGGTCAACTTTCCTTCCCGCTTGGATATCTCGATGCCGATGCCCATAAACTCGTTGGTCATCATCTGTTCGAAATCCTGTATCTGCTTGGGCCAGATTATGACCGTATAAGGATCCAGCGCCGACAGCGATGCCTCTGCAAACTGTGAAATTAACACCTGCTCGGGCAGGCCCACGGTTCGCTCATTCAGTGTCAGCACCTTTTCAAGAATATCCAAAAATCCTTCCTTGCTGAGCCCGCCCGGCTTTTGGGATGTGGTCCTGACTTGATCGTTTAGACCATCCAGAATTGACGACCAGACTGCAATTCTCTTGGGATCCCGCACGCCCGCCGGCACGGTCGGCCCCTCACCGCCGGCGCCGTTTGAATCGTCTGCGAATCGGGGCGATGTGGCCAACACCTCGGCCAGGAGCTTGCACCGTTCGATAGCTTCGTTTGCCATTGCCTCGTAATCGACGAGGGTCACGTAGCGTGTATCCAGGTACTCGATCGCCCGAGTAAACATCTCTTTCTTGACACCTGTGAAACGCTCATCGCTCGTTTCACACGGACTGTCCTCGAAGACCATCGCCAAAGTGGCCTTGTCCAGCAGACGTTGCGCGTAATCCGAGTAACCCTCGTTGTTCGGATCTATCGCCTTGAGCCAGTAGTAGAAATCTGTATAAGCATCGACCCATTTGCCGGCTACTTCAAATGCGGCGGCTTTGTCTATGGCCTCCTGGATGGTCTTTCTTACGAATGGCTCCGACATTAGCTGCTGCTGCTGTTTCTCATCTGCAAATTCCCTGGCCTTGGCAATAACCGCAAGCGCCTCGCTGATGTCGTTCACATCATTGACATCGCTGACGCCGTTGGCATCATCGTCGGCCCTTTGGATCTGGAGTTTTTCAAGCTCGGAAAGCGCCTCGGCGTACGCAGTTTCACGACCCGCCTGACGGCGTTCACGAATCTGCTCGTATTCGTCGATGATCCGTGCTAACTGGCCGGCGGTTGCGCCCAGTTGAGCCGAATCTTGTATGCGCGCCGGTTCGATCAACTTGTCGGCAGCTTCGAACTTGCCCTCTTGAATCAATTCGAGAGCCCGCGCAAAGGTACCGTATTCATTTGACCCGATCAAGGCCGGACTCTCAACAGGGACCGGCAACGGAGCCGAAACAGATTCAGGAACTTTGCCCAAGTTGACGGCCGACAAGAGTACTATTGCCGCCAGGTTGATCAGACTACGTATCGCGTCTTTCATTTCTTATCTCTCGTACACAGTGCAGAATTCCAAAGTCGAAATCCGAAGCTCAAAATGCTCAAATCGTCGCAGCTTCCTGCCTCGTCAATCTGAGTTCCGGCCAATTGGCAGTGTTTCGTATTTCGTGTTTCTCACATGCACTCGGCTGCCTTTCCGGCGCAACCCAGAACATGCAACTTATGCTTGACCATTTTCTTGATAGCCTCTCGGCCCGGGCCAAGGTACTTGCGGGGGTCAAACTCTCCGGGCTTTTCAGCAAAGACCTGCCTGATCTTGGCTGTCAGAGCGAGTCGCAGATCCGTGTCGATGTTGACCTTGCAGACCGCCATCTTCGCCGCCTTCGTTACGGACTCTTCCGGAACGCCCATCGCGTTGGGCATCGCCCCGCCGTACTTGTTGATCAGATCGACAAACTCTTTGAGCACGCTGCTTGAGCCATGCATGACCAGCGGAAATCCGGGCAGTTTGTCCGCTATCTGCTGGATAACATCGAAAGCCAGCTTGGGCTCTTTCTTGAACTTGTAGGCCCCGTGGCTGGTTCCGATCGCAACCGCCAGGGAATCGACGCCCGATTTGCGGACGAACTCCTCGACCTGGTTCGGATCGGCCAGGTGCTTGCTTATGTCATCGTCCGCGACCCCGACGACGTCCTCCTCGATTCCGCCTAACTGGCCCAGCTCGGCCTCGACCACCACGTCCCTGGCGTGTGCATACTCGACCACTTCCTTGGTTATCGCAATATTCTCTTCCAATGGCTTGCTCGATGCGTCTATCATCACCGACGTAAAGCCGTCGTCGACGAACTGTTTGCAGGTTTCGAACGTATCGCCGTGGTCGAGGTTGATCGCCACGGGAATGTCCGGATTCTCCTCGACCACAACATTGATAATCGCCTTTAAATAGCTGATCTTTGCGTATTCGCGTGCTCCCCTGGAGACCTGCAGGATAAGAGGGGCCTTCTCCTCGGCCACCGCCTCAATTATGCCTTGGGTGATCTCCATGTTATTCACGTTGAACGCACCGACCGCGTAGCCGTTCTTATAGGCCATTTCAAACATTTTTCTGGTATTAACCAACGCCATAGTACTCTCCTTTTTGAAACCAAACCCGGTTATTTGAGGAAAACAAGACAAACGAGCTTGGCCGTATGATACACGCCTGAGTCGGGTTGTGCAAGGCTTTTAGTGTCTCCAAGATCGATTATCAATAAACCGCCGAGGTACCCAAGCTGGCGTACGTTCTCTTGCCAAATCCCAGA
>Ga0209536_100012610_pt1 | contig 12264 bp, 9 predicted proteins | sample DeeMarSeWOR28_12_FD_187461 | JGI IMG/M metagenome (GOLD analysis project Ga0209536, IMG submission 187461) | Marine sediment microbial communities from White Oak River estuary, North Carolina - WOR-2-8_12 (SPAdes) (version 2) | ecosystem: Environmental > Aquatic > Marine > Intertidal zone >...
CTACCAGCTATTTCTCCTGCTTCTACCAATGTGGATATCGGCAAGATGAGCCCCTACTATTTCCGTAATGTTTACAGAGATGACTTCCAGGGGCAGTTTCTGGCTCGATATATAAATGAGGCCAGGGGATACAAACGAGTGGCCATCTTCTACGAGGTGAACGACTATTCGATGGGCTTAAAGAACGCCTTCATGAAAGAGGCGATGGATCGTGGCATTAGAATTCTGGGAACGGAGGCCTACACTTCTGACACCACTGATTTCAAGCCGCAGCTCACCAAGTTCAAGGCCATGAACCCGGATGCCATATTCATTCCCGGATATGCTCCCCAGGGGACCCTAGTGGTCTCACAGGCAGTGGGTTTAGGTCTCAAGGTTGGCTTTTTCGGGGCTGACGGACTCGATGATGACCTTATGGTAAAAAATCCTGACGCAGAAGGCCTTTTTGTCACCACACCGTTTCTGCCGGACAAGGCAGGTCCCCAAGCTGCCAGCTTTATCGAGGCGTACAGGGCAAAGTATGGTAAGGATCCTAACTGGTTCGCCGCCAATACCTACGATGCGGTGGGCATGGCCGTGGCCGCCATCAAGTCGGTGGGAGTGGATCGAGAGAAGGTTCGTGAGTATCTTGCCGGCCTCAATTCAGTAGAGAACGCCTATGTGGGAGTCACCGGAAAGACCTACTTTGATGAGAACGGTGATTGCCTCAAAGCTGCATTCGTCAAAGAGATCAGAGGAGGGAGCTGGGTTAGTGCTGAAGAGCAGTTGGGATAGTCGTCGGCGGATGTAATCAAAGGGCAGGTCAATATTTGACCTGCCCTTTTTTAACCCGGATATTTCATGAATCACCTGCTGCGACCGCGGATATGGCCGTCCTTCCCGGCGTCCTCGGGTGTCGATCCCTGCGACGTATCCCGCGTTCCGCGGGGTTGCCAGGTGGCACGCCCATCTTCTCGATCTCGCGACAGCAATTCATGAAATATCCGGGTTAAGTCGAGGTCTTTCGGTGGAAAACCTGCTGGACATCTCAAGCCTTTTTCTCCAACAATTGGTCAACGGCATCACCCTGGGTGGAGTTTATGCTCTTATCGCTGTGGGCTACACCATGGTCTATGGTGTGATTCAGCTGATAAATTTCGCCCACGGCGAGATTTACATGCTGGGGGCTTTTCTGGCCTATACTCAGGTGACTTTATTGCGGCTCCCATTTTTTATAGCATTCTTGACCACACTTCTAATCTGCGCTGTTTTCGGAGTTATTCTAGACTACGTCGCCTATCGCCCTCTGCGCACAGCGCCAAGATTGGCGGCCCTGATCACTGCTATTGGCATGTCAATTTTTCTGCAGAATCTTGCCCTGCTCATTTGGGGATCCCAGATTAAGTCCTACCCGCGAGATGTCCTGCCGACTTTATTCTTCAAACCGGCACTCACTATGGGCGAGGTTTCTTTGAGCTGGCTTCAGGTCTTTATCCTTTCAATCACCGTAATCTTCATGCTTATTCTTCACCTGATTATTCACAAGACCAAAGTGGGTATGGCCATGCGAGCCGTTTCACAGGATAAGGTAACCTCCGCCCTCATGGGCATAGGAGTCAACAGAGTCATATCTTTTACTTTTGCAATAGGCTCGGCCATGGGAGGGATGGCCGGGATACTTGTTGGACTTTACTACAACGCTATCTTTCCCACCATGGGTTACATTGCGGGAGTCAAGGCTTTTGCTGCAGCAGTGCTCGGAGGCATTGGTAGCGTGCCGGGAGCTATGCTCGGCGGTGGAGTTTTGGGGATAGCAGAGGTGCTGGGGGCGGGCTACCTTTCATCCGCCTACCGGGATGGCATCTCTTATGCTGTTATGATCTTAGTTATAATCTTCAAACCCTCGGGCCTCATAGGGCAAATATTGGGGGAGAAAGTATGATGTCCAAGATATCCCCCCGGTGGAAATTAGCCGTTATTTTTGTATTTGCCCTTCTTGTACCTTGGTTACCTTTGGGCACTTCGACAAATTATTTCCTCAGAGTCATTACCACTGCCATCCTTTATATGATACTGGCATTGGGGTTGAATATTGTGCCGGGGTTTACCGGACTTCTGGACCTAGGGTACGTTGGGTTCTATGGGATAGGGGCCTACACAGCGGGCCTGCTCACCATCCATTACGATCTCAGCTTTTGGGTGATTCTGCCGCTGGCCGCCCTAAACGGCGCTATGTGGGGAATATTACTCGGGGCACCTACGCTACGCCTCACGGGAGATTACTTTGCCATTGTAACCTTTGGCTTCTCTGAGCTTGTGGTTCTAGTCATACGAAATGAACTTTGGCTTACCCGGGGACCCATGGGGCTTCCAGGCATTGCACCTCCTGTGATATTTGGCCACCCTCTTAAGCTAGAATGGGAGTTTTACTATCTGGTGCTCCTACTCCTGATGCTAGTGATGCTGGTGGCTTCCAGGCTTGAAGACTCACGGTTAGGGCGGGCCTGGTTTGCTATAAGAGAGGATGAGATTGCAGCGCAGTGCTGTGGCATTAACCTCATACGCTACAAAATCATTGCCTTCGCCATAAGCGCCTCCATTGGCGCGATGGGAGGTGCTTTCTTCGCCAGATGGTTCAAGTTCATTCACCCTGATATGTTCAAGTTCTGGGAATCCATCCTCATCCTCTGCCTCATAGTCTTCGGTGGCATGGGGAGTATCACCGGTACCATGCTCGGAGCCCTTATCCTCATTCCCCTGGCGGAGATTCTCCGTGCGGTTTTGCCCCAAGGAATGTTTAATGCACGTTATCTAATCTATGGTTTGATTTTAGTTTTGATGATGCGCTGGCGCCCTGCAGGGCTTATTCCCTTTGATAGAGCGCAGGAGAGTAAGGCGGCACGTATCCGGCAGCGTTTAGCAGCCCTTGGTAGCAAGGAGTGAAACTTAGTATGGATGCTATCCTCAGGGTTAGTGAGCTTTCCAAAGTTTTCGGGGGCCTTAACGCCCTGAGCCAAGTAAGCCTAGAGGTGGAGAGGGGCAAGATCGTGGGCATTATCGGGCCCAACGGCGCGGGAAAGACCACTCTGTTTAACTGCCTTACGGGACTATACTATCCCACGGAAGGCCAAGTGCACTTTCAAGAAAGGTCGGTTGTCCCAGAACTTTCGAGCCGGAAAGCAAGGCTGGTCAAGCGACTTTCTTGGGTCTTTATCGTTTTAAGCCTGGCATGGGTTCCGCTCTTCTGGTCTTTTTTCTTACCCCGAACCTTCTTTAAAGTTGAGCTGACTCTCCTAACCATTTTTATTCTGAGTATACGGTTGGTCGTGGTGCGGGGCCTGAGGGAGTTTCAAATTTGGGCCTGGAGCACCATGTTCGTGTTTATCCTGGGGGACCTTTATCTGGCTATCTGGTGGTTGATCCACCCCGCTTCTTTGGGACAATTGCCTGGCGTCGATGTGCCGCTGGCATACTTGGCCTTGCCGTGGTCCATCCTGGCCACTGCCTTTAGCACCTATCTCGGCTGGCAGTTGCTCCTGCGAGAAGTACGCCAACTTTACGGGTTCAGGTTAGGCCCAGACGCAATCAACAGGTTGGGCGTGGCCAGGACCTTCCAGAACATCCGTCTCTTTCTAACTCTGAGCGTTTTGGATAACGTAAGGATAGGTGCTCACGGAAGGATGGCTCAAAAAGTATATGCCACTCTCTTTCGCACCCATTCCCAACGAGAGGAAGAAAAAAAGATAGAAGTAGAAGCCCTAGAGCATCTAAGGTTTGTAGGTTTAGAACACAGGGCTTTCGACCTTTCTGGGGCCTTGGCCTATGGTGAGCAGCGAAGGCTGGAATTGGCTCGAGCCCTTGCTTCCCACCCCCGCTTGCTGCTCCTGGATGAGCCCGCAGCAGGGATGAATCCCCAGGAGTCATCTCAGCTCATGCGGCTTATACGCAAAATTCGCGACCAAGGGATCACAGTACTGATCATTGAGCATGATATGAAGGTGATGATGAACTTAGCCGACCATATCTATGCCCTTGATCACGGTGTGCTGATTGCCCAAGGAAACCCGGATGAAATCAGGGCCAACCCGAGGGTGATAGAAGCTTATCTTGGCAGGGGCTCGGCTGATGCTAAAACTTAAAGAGATCCACAGCCACTATGGGCAGATTCACGCCTTGAAGGGAGTTTCCTTGGAGGTCAAGGAGGGTAGTATTTGCTGCCTCATCGGTGCTAACGGTGCAGGCAAATCCACCACCCTTATGTCCATTAGCGGCATTCGGCCTCTTACCTCAGGTGATATAGAGTTTCAAGGAAAACCCATCAATGGCCGCGCTCCTGAGGAGATCGTGCGGCTGGGGATCGTACAGGTACCCGAAGGACGGAGAATTTTTCCCCTCCTCACCGTGCAGGAAAATCTTACCCTAGGCGCCTACTTGCGGAAGAACAAGAAAGAGATCAGTGAAGCCCTTATGCGGGCTTTTTCCTTTTTCCCCATTTTAGAGGAGCGGCGAAAGCAAGTGGGTGGGACCCTTTCCGGAGGTGAGCAGCAAATGCTTGCCATTGCCAGAGGTTTGATGAGCACCCCAAGGCTGCTTCTACTGGATGAACCGTCCTTGGGGTTGGCCCCCTTGATAGTGGAGCATATAATGGGCATAATCCGCCAGATCAGAGAAGAGGAGGGTGTTACCATCCTTCTGGTAGAGCAAAATGCCCAGGCTGCCCTGGAGTTGGCCGACTATGGATATGTTATTGAGACTGGCAGGGTTGTGCTCGAAGACAGCGCTCGCTCCCTGTTGGAAAATCCCAAGGTAAGGGAGGCCTATTTGGGAGAGTAAGGGAGATCACTCAGTAGTCTCTTGACCAGTTTAGTAATTAGCAGAGGTTCATCTCATTCCTCACTCACCTACCTCAGGAGTTTCCCCATTTTCATTGCCAAATCACCCATAACTCCATATTGGCTGAAGCCGCAGCCATGAGTTAAACAAATTTGGGGAAACTCCTGTATCTACCTCCATTGACAAACCAGACCGCTTGGGGTAAGGTTTCGCTCAAATCCCTTGAAATCACTAATGATAATCGAGCTATCAGCTTTCAGCGCTTAGCTCGTAAAAGATCTCATTTTGTTGATGGCTGATAGCTAGCTGCTGATTGCTTACCACTATTGGTGGATGGGACTTTGAAACAAGAGGATTTTTTTACACCAGCGGGTAGGGAGTTAGACCCACCACTGGCAGAGCGAATGCGGCCCATGACTGTGGCTGAGTTTGTGGGGCAGGAGCAAATCATGGCTCCTAACAAACTCTTGGGCCGTTTGCTCAAGCATGGTAAGATGCAATCCCTAATTTTCTGGGGACCACCAGGCTGCGGTAAAACCACTTTGGCCCGCTTGATAGCACAAGACAGCGGTGCTCATCTCATAAACCTTTCCGCTGTCACTGCCGGAGTCAAGGACGTTCGGGCCGCCATTGATGAAGCCAGGCAGCAACCGGGCAAACCCACGATTCTGTTCGTGGATGAAATTCATCGTTTCAACAAAGCCCAGCAGGACTTACTCCTCCCATATGTGGAAAACGGCACGGTAACTTTCTTAGGGGCAACAACAGAGAACCCTTCCTTTGAAGTCATCCCTCCACTCCTTTCGCGAGCACCAGTGGTGGTGCTAGAATCTTTGAGTGAGTCCGATCTGGAGCTGATTCTCCGTCGCGCCCTGGCCGATAAGGAAAGGGGATTGGGCGGTCTGGGGCCAAAGGTGGACAATGACGCCCTTACTTATTTGATTCGGGCGGCAAAAGGAGATGCCCGTTTGGCCCTGAGCGGCTTAGAGGTGGCGGTACAAACGACTGCTGCGGATGAGAGTGGTTATCGCCAGGTGGACCGTCAGGCCATTGCAGATGCGATCCTGAAGAAGTCTCTTATCTATGACAAAGACGGCGAAGAACACTATAACCTTATTTCGGCTCTTCACAAAAGTTTGCGCGGGAGTGATCCGGATGGGGCTCTTTACTGGCTTGCCAGAATGCTTGGGGCGGGAGAGGACCCTCTTTACATTGCTCGCAGAATGGTGCGTTTCGCTTCCGAAGATGTGGGTTTGGCAGATCCTCGGGCTCTCATGGTAGCAGTAGCAGCACAGCAGGCCTTTCATTTAGTGGGACGGCCTGAAGGCGAGCTGGCCCTGGCTGAAGCAGCAATCTATTTGGCGACGGCGCCAAAGAGCAGTGCCCTCTATAAAGCTTACTCCGAAGCTCGCCAGCAGGCCGAGGAAAGGGGCAGTTTGCCCGTACCACTGGAACTGCGAAACGCGCCGACGGGTCTGATGCGCGAGTTGGGCTATGGCCGAGACTACCTTTACCCTCATGATTTCCCGGAGGCCCACGTACCCATGAGTTACCTGCCAGAGGATTTGCAGCACATGCAGTTTTATCAGCCCACAAGTCGAGGCTATGAGACGACTCTGGCAGAAAGGTTAAGGCACTGGCGCCACCGAGTTCGGGAAGAACGAGTAAAACAGCAGGCAGCGGGCAGCAGGCAGAAGGCAGAGGACAAAAGGCGGAAAGATAAGCAAGGTGCTATATCGCCAGATGAGAAAGGACAGAGGTAATTTTGACTCCTAGAAGGATTGTTAGCATATTGATATTTCTCCTGTTCATCAACACCGTGCCTCTTTTGGCGAAGGATGGTGAATTGTCCTCAGCCCAAGGCATCGAGCGCTACAAAAAACTCGTGCAGACTTATCCCGAGGAAGCTCCCTACTGGAATGCACTCGGCTACTATTACCTCAAGTCGGGGGATTTTCAGGAAGCGGAAGCTCACTTTGTAAAAGCAATCGAACTTGACGGTACCTACCCGATTCCTCACAACAACCTGGGAGTTGTCTATCTCAAGCAAGGGCTTTGCGAGCGGGCAGAGCAGGAGTTTCGCCAGGCTGTAAGGCTAGATCCCCATTACTGTAAAGCTCAATACAATTTAGCGGTGGCTCTTTTCCACCAGAAACGCTATATGGACGCAGGTAAAGCCTATCTGAAGGCCAGGGAATTAGACAGAGACTATGTTGAGCGGAGGAATAACCGAGAAAATATGGAAAGGAAGATAGAGAAGGCCCTGGAAAAAGTAGATGGAGACGATCAATCCACTCAAGAGTTAAAGCGGATGAGGCAATGGTTCGCTCCCTATTACTAGGCCGATTTGGTTGGTGCTGGATTCTTCTTGTCCACTGCACGGTTCTGGCCCAGCCGGTCGCGGCTGAGAAAAGGGCGGATCGTCTGTGGGAATTTGCCAATTATCTGTATGAAAAGCAAGACTATTACCGGGCCTTGAGTGAGTACCAACGTTTTGTCTTTCTCTTCCCAAAAGATTATCGGGCTGACCAGGCCAAGCTGCAAATTGGCAGGTGCTATCGTCGAGAGGGCAAGGCTGATAAGGGTTTTAGCTACTTGATTAGATTATTCAATTCTAGGGCGGATGAGCCGGTTGGGCCTGAGGCCTTGTTAGAGATGGTAGCGATCCGGGAAGAACAGGAACGTTATCCAAGGGCCATATATTGGACAAAACAGTTTATTCAGAGGTATCCCGACTATAGTGAAATTGATACCGTGTACCTGCGCTTGGCGTGGCTCCAGATCGATAGCGCTAGATACGAGGCAGCAATAGCCACCCTTGAGCGAATCCAGCCAGAGAGTAAGCACTACCCCAGAGCAAGATCACTTCGCCAAGCATTGCAGCAGCGCCCGGAGGTAGGGGAAAGGTCTCCTGTAATGGCAGGAGCCCTGTCCGCGGTTTTGCCAGGTTCAGGCCATTTTTATTCAGGTCGCCCAGGCCAGGCTGCCGCATCGTTTTTACTCAACGCTCTTTTTATAACAGGAGCAGTTCTGGCCTTCGAGCATGACAGCCCGGTTCTTGGCGGAATCCTGGTATTCTTCGAGGTGGGCTGGTATGTGGGAGGAATCCAGAGTGCAGCCCAAGCAGCCCGGGAAGAGAATCAGAAAGAAGAGAGTAAATACCGCCGGGACCTCAAGGAAAAATACCGGCTCTCTTTTGGTGTTGAGCCTGGGAAAGATCGACTGGCGCTCTCCATACGCTTGAGTTTTTAGGGATAGGCAGAAAATATCTAACGGGTAGTGTACAATAGACTAAAAGGGTAGGGGTTGCATAGATGCAGTTAGGTGCGGATGCCAGGGAAAGCATCAAGCCTTTTAGATTGGTCAAGTATTTTTCATTGACCAGCTTGGTGGTGATTTTCATCCCGACCCTGTTGCTCTCTATCTTCATCTCTCAGCGGGCCAAGAATGAACTTCTCAGAAAAAGCGAGCAATACGCCCTCCTCGTGGCCACGAACTTGAACCATCAAGTTTTCACCCAATTCGTCCTGCCCACTGTGCTCCAATACGGCAGGATCCAGCTTGGCAACCCCAAACAATATGAACGTATGGACAAAGTTGTTCGTAACACCATTCACGGATTCAAGCTCTACAGGGTGGATGTCTATGACCTAGATGAGGTGGTTACCTATAGTACCGACCGTTCCTTGGTTGGGCTCACAGGTCTAGGCGGAATCGATTTTAAGTTGGCCCGTGAGGGCAAATCATCATCCCAGCTCATCTCTCGTGGAAGTTTCCTTGGTTTCGAGTTAGGAGCAGTAGCGAAGCAAAGGCAGCTCAAGACTTACATCCCATTTAGGATGGAAAGACCGCTAGGGCGGGGATATGGCCGCATTCTGGGGGTGTTCGAAATCACCCAGGATATCTCTGAGGATTACTCAGCTATCACCCGTTTCCAGAACATAATTATAGCGAGCCTTTTAGGGGTGATGAGCCTGCTGTTTTTTGTCTTGCGTTTCATTGTAAAACGAGGAGAAAGGATAATCGCCAAAAGAGCAGAAGAGAGACGTCGTTTGGAGGATCAGCTGCATCAGGCTGAGAGGATGGCAGTCCTAGGGAAAATGGTGGCTGGCATCAGCCATGAGATCCGGAATCCACTTGGAATCATTGGTTCTACCGCCCAACTTCTACACCATAAAATGGAGGAGGGTGATCCAAAAAAACAGCTGGGTGAGATAATTATGGAGGAAACGAGTCGTCTCAACTCGATCGTCACAGATTTTCTGGATTTTGCCCGCCCCACCGCTCCAAACTACTCTGAGTGCAGAGTAGATATGGTTCTGGAAAGAAACCTCAAATTCCTCGAGGTTGAATTTGAGCGGCGAGACATCAGGGTGGAACTTCGCTTTGCCGAAAATGGCAGGCCAGTTATCGCCGATGGCGATCTTCTATATCGTGCCTTCCTTAACATCTTTGTTAATGCCATGGAAGCGCTGGACCATGGGGGTACTATCCGGGTGGTAACTCGCTATCGGGACCGCCAAGAGGATACCCTAGAGGTTATTATAGCGGACACGGGTTGCGGTATTTCCAGGGAAGATATGGGGAAAATATTCGATCCCTTTTACACTACTCGCAAGACGGGAACCGGATTAGGACTTGCCATAGTGCGAAACATAATTGAAAGCCACGGGGGCACGGTCGATATCAAGAGTCCACCCCCGGAAGAACTGGCGCAATTAGAAAAAAAAGGAACGGCTATCATAATTTCTTTGCCCGTGAATCCAGAGTATTAGGCACTGCGAACAGCTGGCAGCGGGCACGGGGCAGCAAAGAGCAAACAAATTGAGCATCAGGACATCTAGAGTTACTTAGCTTGGCAACATAAGAGAAAAAAATGGAAACCATTCTTATCGTTGATGACGAAAAGAATTACCTACTGGTTCTGGAGGCACTCTTAGCAGATGTGGGTTATGAGGTGATTACCTGTGACAATACCACTGAGGCCCTTGAGGTTAGCACGAGTCATGATCTGGATTTGGTCATAACTGACATGAGGATGCCTGGTGTAGACGGGATGGAGTTTCTGGCTCAACTGAGGGGTCGACAACCGGAGATCCCTGTGATCATGATGACAGCATATGCCACGGTGGAAAAGGCTGTAGAAGCTATGAAGCGGGGCGCCTTTGATTACATTACTAAGCCTTTCAAGAACGAAGAACTGATACTAACCATTCGTAAAGCCCTAGAGATGCACCGGCTCAAGGAAGAGAACCGTTTGCTCAGCCAGGAACTGCAAGAGCGCTTCAAATTCGGCAACATCGTGGGCAAAAGCAAGGTTATGCGTCAGGTGTATGAGATTGTCGATAAGGTAGCGCAAACACGGGCATCGGTTTTGATAACCGGTGAGTCAGGCACAGGCAAGGAACTTATCGCTAGGGCTATACATTTTAACAGCCCCAGGCGTGATAAGCCTTTTGTTTCGGTTAACTGTTCAGCTTTACCGGAAACGCTGCTGGAGAGCGAGCTTTTTGGCCACGAGAGGGGTGCATTTACCGGAGCTGTCACTAGAAGAAAAGGTCGTTTCGAGCTGGCTCACAACGGAACATTATTCTTGGATGAAGTAGGAGATATGTCTCCTGCCCTTCAAGTGAAGTTACTGAGAGTTCTGCAGGAACTAAGATTTGAGCGTGTGGGCGGTACCGCCACCCTGCAGGTGGATGCCCGCTTGCTAGCCGCTTCCAACCGTGATCTTAGGCGTGAGGTGGAACTCGGACGTTTCAGAGAGGATCTCTATTATCGTTTGAAAGTCGTCCACATAAATGTTCCCCCACTCAGAGAACGGCGTGATGACATACCACTTTTAGTTCACCACTTTCTCAGAAAGGTGGCGAAGGCCAACGGGCTTCCAGTCAAAAATGTAAGTCATGAAGCAGTTAAGTATCTTTATCAGTATGACTGGGTTGGTAACGTCCGCGAACTAGAGAATGTCATCGAACGGGCAGTAATTCTCTGCGACGGTAACGAAATCAGGCCCCAAGACTTACCGGAGGAGTTATTTCAGAAAAGACTTCCAGGGATGAATGACGAAGTATCGGAGGAAGCTCCCCGTGGACTAGAAATGAGCGGATCTGGGGATCTGCTTCCTTATCTTGGTCTTAATTCGCGCCAAGTAAAAGCAATAAATTTTATAAAGAAAAACGGTTATATAACCAACGATTACTACATCCAAATCAACCAAATCTCCGATCGTCATGCCCGACGTGACCTGAGTCAGCTGGTGGAAATGGAGATAGTGGCCAGAGTTGGTAAAGGTCGGAGCACTAGGTATGTTCTCAGATAGTCCGGATTATGTCCGGATTATGTCCGGATTATGTCCGGATTATGCATTCCGTTAAGAAGTTAACTTAGAAAGTCATGAATAGTAACCAAAAAACGTTAGTCTTTTCAATGCTATATAAATATGTAATCCAGGGGTTGCAATGGCAAGAAATTTGCTACAAGTATAGAAGCGAGTAAGGATGGTAAGGTTAATTTAATAATGAGAGCCCTGCCTTCTTGACTCTTCAACTCTTTTTCTCCTTTCTCCGACCGCCTGGATGTGGCCCCGTCCGGGCGGTCGTTTTTTTTTGGGCTCAAACATCCCATAACTCCATTAGGGAATAAACTCAGTCCAAACTTGTATATTCACCCAGATGCTCGCTATTTGGGTCTTGACAAAGGATCTACCGATTGCTAATTTCCTTAGCACTCCTTAGACATGAGTGCTAATATAAAAAGAATATGAAACAATTGGTGAGGGGAGAAAGAGCTCGACGAGTGCTTGAGGCGATTATCCTCGAGTACATAAGTGGCGGTGTGCCGGTGGGTTCTCGGGCCATAGCGAAACGCTATGGCTTGAACGTTAGCCCGGCAACAATACGAAATGTCATGGCAGACCTCGAGGAACTTGGTCTTCTTTATCAACCCCACACTTCGGCCGGCAGGATTCCCACCGACCTTGGCCTTCGGGTCTATATTGACTCGATCCTAAAAATAAAACAACTCAGCAACGCAGATAGAGAAAGGATCAAACGATCCTATAAAGGTGGAGTGGCTCGAGTTGAGGGGTTGCTGAAAGAAACCTCCAAGGTTCTTTCATCCTTCTCCAACCAGGCTGGTGTGGTCCTAACACCTAGACTTTCTATGACGGTATTCAAACGGATTGAGTTCGTCCGTCTGCGGGCAAAGATGGTAATGACTATTCTGGTTTCTCAGGCCGGAATCGTACACAACACGATTTTCGAAATCGATGGGGATATTTCCCAGGAGGAACTGGACAAGTACAGCCGTTATCTCAATGATATGTTGCAGGATCTCACTCTCCACCAGGTTAAGGCGCGGCTTCTGGATGAGATGAAAAAGGAGAAAGTGCTATTTGACCGATTACTCTCCAAGGCCCTGGAATTAAGTCAGAAAGCTCTGCAGGAAAAC
>Ga0209536_100012611_pt1 | contig 12264 bp, 10 predicted proteins | sample DeeMarSeWOR28_12_FD_187461 | JGI IMG/M metagenome (GOLD analysis project Ga0209536, IMG submission 187461) | Marine sediment microbial communities from White Oak River estuary, North Carolina - WOR-2-8_12 (SPAdes) (version 2) | ecosystem: Environmental > Aquatic > Marine > Intertidal zone >...
GGAAAATGAGTAATCAGGTTAATTTGGAAATTTACGAAAGGAATCTATCTGCATTGAAGCTGTTCTTTCTAGGGTTTCTATGTTGGTGATTATTAGTCTCGTCTTGTGTGGATCAATGAGCATTGCCTTTGAATGCCATTTCTTCTTGGCTGGTGTTTTCTTTTTGAAGAGTCGAAACATCCTTTCTAACTCCATCAATTTATACGATAATATCAGTTCTTATAAGGCAGATTCCTAAAGTCGTAATATATCCGATGTTCCAAAGTCAACAGCAAAAACTTAAGCTACAAATCCAATCGATATAGTTGCAGAAAGAGGGTTTACTGGTGCTCTGCACATAGACTTAAAGGAGAAGAAATCAAAACCCCAATAAGAATGCGATTGGTAAATTTTCGTGCAAAGCCCTTTCAGTCCCATCCCCTCAAACTCACGGGCAGAAGACAATGGCTTGAAAAGCGAGGCAGCAAATGCTAGTACAAGAAACACAACAGTCCTAGAAGTCTTATCTCTAGATAATGCCATTTCTCTAGTCTTCTAGGCTTGGATCAACAAACGTTGACGTTACCAGCTTTTAAGGTTGTCTATAATTAATTGCTTGGAAAATAGCACAGATCTCAAGAACCCACTAGGCTACCTCAGTACACGTCTGTTTTTGTTGCTAGGGCAAACTTAAGAGTACTTACTGATTTCATATAGTAACTTAAAATTATTTCATTTCGTTTTTCTTACCAGATAATTAGCTGTTATGTGAGTGCTTTTGCCCGAAAAAAGAGGGGGAAAATTGTCTTTTTATGGTTGTTTATCGTTTTCTGAGCATTAGGATTAGGATTAACCCGATTACTACTATTGCTACTATGGCTCCTCCACCTAAGCCTAATACGTACATGTCAGTCATTGGTGCGGGTGTTGCTGTTGGTGCTGCAGTAGGTTGTGTGCCTTCTTCTACGTAAAGCGAGGCTTCTGCTGATGAGGAGTAGTAAGCTTCTGATCCAGAGAACGTAGCAACAATAGTGTATAGTCCGGGAACTGGCGGCGTGAAAGTAGCACTGTAGAAACCTTTGGCATCGCTTGTTGTTGTGGCTACATCGTAGCAGTTGCCGTTCGGGTCAAGAACCGTTATGGTGACGTCAACGCCCATAACATCTGCTGGTTTCGGGAAATTCTTGTACACGTACAGCATCCAATCACTCATATTGTCGTCACAAACTGCAGGAACGCCATCTGGGAACCTTGCTTTCAAACCGTATTCCTCTGTTCCTGGTGAAAAATCAGTTACTGAGCCGCTTATTAGTACAGCTCTGCCTAGTGGTACGCCTATATTTGGAGCTGTAACGGTTGTATAGCTTGGCCCTTTTCCTATGGCGTAGACACGTTGGTCATAAGTATCCATTGTCGCTATTACGCTGTCACCGATAATGGCGCGTGCTCCCCAATAGGTTTGACGGAACAAGCCATTTACTCGGAAAATTTCTTCTCCTGTTGTTGCGTTAAGGCAGATGAATGGCGCACCGCGTGGTTTGGGATCAATTGATGAATGCTCCATGTGTGCTAAGTATAGTTTTCCGTCTGTAACAAACATGGGTTTGGTCCACCAATCATTAGCCCATAGGATTTCTTGGTAGGGATCAACGGCGTGATATTCCCATAGTAGGTCGCCTGTATTCATGTCGTAGGCGTATGTGATTCCTGAGACACCAGTTGAGATGAACATGTCGTAAGCGATGAGGCATTCAGTGCCGACATAGGTGTTCAAGTAATGCTCTGGTTCTGTTTCCCATAGAAAGTCCCCAGTTTCAGTGCTGAAGCCATAGAACTTTCTATGTTCTCTTGCAAAGACGACGAAAACACCATCCTTACCGGTTGAACTGATGGCTACCCAGCTTATGCTTACGTTTTCTGCTGCCCATGAAGCTGGCGGAGTCCATGTTTTCTGGAACAGCAAGTCTCCTTCGTCACCTGGTTCTAAGCTTACACCCCATGAGGAAACTTCGGTTTGGGTTACGCTTGCTCCGATCACTCTGTCCTCGAAAAAGATGGCTCGGACGCTTCCTGTCAAGCCGGTTGGTATCGACGTATTCAAACTCCATGCCCGTTGTGCCCTTTCTGAATCTTCTTCAGCATCTAACGTTCTTAGGTGAACTTGACTTCCCCAGCTGCCATGCATGGAGCCAAAAGCGCTCATATTCCATGCAAGCATTCTTGCTTGACCGGTGTTAATCGAGTAGCGGTATATTTCGCCTTTTGGACCGTACACTGTGGTTCCGGAAGGAACGTTGTTTATGGTCCACATCCAGTTTCCAGTCGCAGCGTCAAACGCGTTCCAAGTATTACCAACGTTTACCCATAGGTATGGGTAAACTCCGTGATAGTTGTATGAGTCCCAATAGAACAGTTGACCTTCAGTTATTGTTCTGTTGTCAAGAAAGGTTTTAGCCCATAGTTCTTCACCAGTACGTAGGTCTACGCAATGAGTTATCTGTGGACGGTCGTATGCGCCAGCACGGTAGTAAAGTTTACCACCAACGATTACTGGTCCTGATCCCCAGAAACCTCCTCTTCCTCCCCATTTGCCTTCGTATGCGTCTCCACATTCGAAGCCGTGATAGCCGAGCGCCTCTAGCTCTGCAGTGCCTAATGCGCCTCCAGCAATACCGCCTGTTGTTATCGGTTTAGTCCATAATATGTGTGCAGTTTCTGGTCCATCGTTGTAGGGAGTGTACATGTTGCGTGGAGTGTATAACCAGCTACCTGATATCGTATACCATTCTCTGGCCTGTGCATCTAGCGGGCGAGTCCAGTATTCAGCTGGAAGTGGGATTTCTGAAAAGTATGGTGCTGGTTCCGCTTGTACAACTAGTTCCAATACTTCGCTATCACTAGCGAGCATCACTGTTCCGGGAGGAACTTGGCGTGCTTGTTTGTCTGCTGATGTTAACTGTTCAGGAAAGTGTGTTTGCAGTTTGTATGTGCCTTCTTCGTCTGGCGTGAATATTACTCCTGTTCCGCCTGTTGAGTCAGTGCGAATTGAGTCTAGCGTCTGAGTTGTAGTGTCAGGTTTTTCGATGGTTACACTCAAGTCTTCCCAGCCTTGCCCAAAACTTGATAATGGCGTTGTTATTCCAACGTGAAGTAGCACATCTTGGCCTACGCCTGCAGGGTTAGGAATAGCCCCGATATAGGCATAGGTCTTCATTTCCGTCTGGGCGTTGGCAATTGGCAAGGCAACAAGAGAAACGGTCATAGCTAGCATCAGAAATATTGATATGGCAATAGTCGTAGCTTTGTTTTTCCAATCTTTCATTATTCTTTCTCCTTTAAGTTTATGCCCTTCCTGTTTGAATCGATTAGGGTTTAAGTCTTGTGGGAGGATTCTTCAATTCCAATTTTTTAGAAGTTTTTGGATATGAAAAAAAGAAAGGGAAGATTGAGTTTATGTTTCTCAGATTTTTATCGTTTCCTTAGCAGCATTAGCAAGACTAAGATCAGTACCACAATGATTACTATGATCGTTCCGACTGACATGGGCAAGAAGTACAGATCAGCAGGCGAAGCTGGTTCTTCAGTAGGCATCGGAGTTGGTTCAGGCGGTTCGTCTACCACGAAAGCGGTTTCGGCGTGTGAGCCATAGTAGGCTTTTGAGCTTTTGAATTCAGCGTATAGGTAGTAGGTCCCTGGTATGTCTGGTGTCCATGCGTAGGCGAAAGCTCCGTTTTCGGCGCTTGTTGTTGCTGTTCCTATTGGTCTGGCGTTCATATTAGCGTCGACTACGTAGAGGTCTACTTCAACACCGACCCATGTCTCGTGTGGGTCAGGCTCGAACTGTTTGTACACATATCGCATCCATTCACTCTGGTTGGCGTCAGAAACAGCGGAAACTCCATTCGGGAAGCGCTTCTTTATTGCAGTATCGTCTGTGCCGGCTGAAATATCTGTAACGGTACCCCTTATCATTACTGACGTGCCGAATGGCACACCGTTGTCGGGTGCACTAACAGTGGTTGCAGTGGGTCCTTTGCCTATGGCATATATTCGCTGGTCGTATGTATCCATCGTCACTATTATGCTGTCTCCCATGAGTCCTGGGCCTCCCCATCTGGTTTGACGGAACATGCCGTTGACTCGCCATATTACTTCGCCTGTAGTAGCGTTTAGACATATGAAGGGGGCGCCCCGCGGTATTGGGTTTTCTGCGGAGTGCTCAGTGTGCCCAACGTAGACTTTGCCATCCGCAATGACCGGTATATAAGCCCACCAATAATTGCCTGTCACAGGTTCATTATATTCGTCTTCCAACTTGAAAGTCCACAGAGTATCCCCTGTCGCGAGATCATAGCAGTAAAGTATACCAGCGACACCGGTTGAGTAAAGTCTGTCGTAGGCGAAGAGCCAAGAGTGCTCGACGGCGCCAGCGCCATAAAAGTTCAGAAAGTTTTCTGAATCTGTCTCCCATAGAAAATTACCATTTTCTGTGCTGAAGCCGTAATGTTTTCTTAGTTCTTTTGACCATATCGCTATAACACCGTTCTCCGCCTCGGTGGTTCCTCCTGTATATTCTATAATGACAGAACCGTCTTGCCACGTAGCAGGGGGATTCCACCATTTGTCGAACATTGTTGATGCTATAGAAGTGGAGCTACCGTCCAAGCCCTCAATATTTAATCCCCAAACTCTTACATCTGTCCAATTATAGGATATACTAACCACTCTGTTAGGAAAGATCTTCGTATTTGCGGCGAAAAGTGCACCCCCGAAGAAAGGTGTTAAGCCTGCTGGAATAGTTACGTTCCACGTGTAGGCTCTAGGGTCAGATGCATTGATGGTTGATCCATGGACGAGGTTTCCTCCCCAGAAGTTGCCCCAACTGCCACCAGTTGTAGGATCAATCGCGAAGCCAGGGGCTGTTTGTCCAGCTGCTGTTGAGTTCCAAAGAGCCATCCAACGATTCTCATAGTCTATTTGGTAAATGAGTATTTCACCGTTTGGACCCCAACCGCGTGTTCCAGACGGCATCTCTATCATTGTATAAATCCATTGGCCGCTGAATGGGTCATAAGCCTTCCAAGTTGAGCCGCCACTTGTATCCCAAAGGTACGTATATACACCGTCATAGTTGTAGCTGTTGAAGTAAAAAACTTGACCAAAAGACAATACAGTGTTGTTAATACGCCAGAGTTCTTCTCCAGTGCGAAGATCAACGGCAACAATTCCGCGCGAACCTGCATATTCGTCGTCTTTGTTGTAATAGAGAATGCCGTTTATTATCACTGAATTTTGGAAATAACCTGAGTACGCGTCACCAGTTTCAGATCCGGCTGGAACCATTCCAGGACCCAAGAGGCCTCCAGTTAAGCCACCAGTAGTCAACGGTTTTGCCCATAACACGTGGGCAGTCTCAGGCGCGTCATCATTGTATAATGCAAAAAAATTGTCGGGTCTCTCTACCCAGTTTCCTGTAATTGAGAACCATTCTCTGATCTGGGGGTCAACTGGACGTGACCAGTACTCAGTCGGTAGAGGAAATCCAGGATACTCGGGTAGTGGCTCTGCCTGAACGACAAGCTCTATTGTCTCACTTTGTGCAGCTTCAACTACGGTATCGGTGGTGAGAAAAGCACCTCTTTGAAAATCAAAGTAGTCTTGCGGAAAAGTTTGCGCAGGGAAGTTCGTCGTTAATTCATATATCCCTTCTTCATTGGGTACAAACGCTACAGCTGATCCGCCTGTAGAATCTGTTCTTAGGTTCTGAAGTGTTTGAGTTGTGCCATCTGGTTTAGCGATTGTTACTGAAAGACCTGTCCAACCGTCCTCTGGGTATCCTAGTTGTTGCATAACTCCGTAGCGTATCAACACTGTCTCTCCAACCCCAACAGGATTCGGAATAGCGTCAACGAACGCGAAGGTTGTTAATGGTTCTTGTGCTTGAGCGGGGGAAGATGCCATTAGAAAAGAAGCAGCAAATGTTATCACAAGTATAAAAGTAATCGTCTTATTTGTTTTACATTTAGATATTGCCATCATTCTACTCTCCTAAGTCGATAATTCTATGTTGGTATTTTAGCATTCAAAACTATTTACAATAAACAATTTGCTTTTCAAAGTAATCTCGGCTACTTTTTTTTAAAATAATAAATAGAGGAGGAGTTCAGAGAGATAGCAAACATGATATTCATCTAAAATGAGCAATTTCACTCCGTCATTTTCGTGTGAACTAGAAAGAAGATAAGATAGGATATGCTATCGGTTTTGGTTATGTTTCTGTTTTGGTTGTGTTTTTGTTGCGAGAAATAACATATTATATAGTGAGATATTTGATCTCTCTGGAACAAGGATGCTGGGCACGCCACAAAGAGAGTCAACTGAGAATTGCTTTGCTCATTTGAATTTTTCAGAGTATTCAGAGCAACTCGAAAGAGAGTATACGTTGCTTAATCAGAGATATTATGAGTTAATCGAAATAGAAGCGAAGCTTTTGCGGAAAATCAGCAATGCGTTTTCCTTTTGGAGACGGAAAAACGAAGAAAAGAAAGAGAAAGTCAGAATGCTAAAAAGCAAAAGTGAAGAGCTTGACGAATTTCTATTCTGCCTTACCAGGCTGCAATCAGCAAGCAAAGAAGAATAAAGAGCTGGAAAAAACATGTTTCTTTTTCTATCTATAGACCAATTGTTAAAATGTTCTATTTCACAAACTGGAGCCCCTTTCTTCTCTGACGAGTCATACCATTTCCAAAACTCCTCGATCATGTATTCGGAATAACCTTGCTATTGTAGTTGAGCCATGAACGATTCAGAAGGACCGACTTTAGCCATTATTGTAAAAGCTGATTAAATGAAGATGAATTTTCCTAACAGAGAATACAAATTGTGCATATCTGTACAACACAAATACAGGTCTCAAATTCTTCTTACACATTTATTCTTTCTAGGAAACTTTGTAAGAGCAATTTTCTTTGATTTTTTGATATATGTCGGGAACCGAAATCTCTCTTATATTGAATATTACGATAGCTTATAGTGTGTCATCAACATGAAAAAGAGAATGTCAAGAGAAGAGTTCATCTTAATCCTTGATGCCATACTCCAAGAAGGACCTAAGGTTAGATATCAAAACCCTGACGCGTGGTCCTATCCGCGTTGCTAAAAAGACTTAGCCAGGTTTTGGAGAAAGTTTTATTGAAGGTACTTGGCGTTTGGCTAAACCTGATATTTCAAGTTAAAGTTGGTTCTTCACGTTTTTGTCTCATATATGCGGCTTCTTATTTCATTCATTCTATTAGTAATTGACTGGGAAATTTCATCAATGTCTTCACTGGTTGGCTGACGGCCCAAGTTGGCAAATGTCATATCCAACACACCAGATACATGACCAAAGACATATCCAAAAATCGCGTCATCACTATTCTTGATTGTAGGTTTCATATTGTCGAAGAGTCTTCGGGAAGTGGACAATACTTCATCTGAGAGAAGCTTGTCTATTGCCTTCTCAACCGCTCCTCGTAAAATTGTTAGCCAAACTATATCTTTACTCATATTTGATTTCACTTTCTTTTTGATATTACAGAGCTTATGGAATGCAAGGATTTGTTGATTTATTAATCTTGTCTATCTGACCCGTTTTTTGCTGGAAAACTTTGAAGACTTGATCAAGGTGGGTAGGCTTGTTTTGTGATCTTGGTCAGATGTGGTTTATGACGTGTCGAGTTTGGATATATTAGTTTTCGTGGAATACCATATTATATATTACGATATGATATTAGTTTTTTGTGAGCCAAATGCTAACCAAGAAAAAAAATTCACTATCTTTACTTTCGCTCCTTTTTGTTATTATTGTTGTCTCCTCAATTTTGGACTGTGCAATATGTGCACCTGATAAAATAGAAATTCTAAATGTGGAAATATCTCCCAAGACTGTCGAGATAGGTCAAAAAGTGAGAGTTACAGCAAATATAAAGAATTTTGGAAAAGAAAAGAAAACTTGCGACGTTAAAGCCTGTTTTGGGGACTGCGTTGTTGAGGAGCTAAATGGAATAACGATTCCTCCTCAAGACATTTATGCCTTCATGTTTTCAGTGAACACTAGCTCTCTATCTGAAGGCAAGTATCCCGTTGAAGTAATTATTGAAGAAGAAACAGAGGAGCAGAATGCGTTTGAGTTGGGAATTGTATCTGTAGGCCAAGAAATTCCAGGGCAAGAGGTTTCTGCTGGTACAGATATGCTGTACTTGGTTCCTGTTATTCCGATAGGTGCTGTTGTCTCTTTCGTTGTCTGGAAGAAAAGAAAAAGCAATGAAAAAGAGGAAAAGACGACAAAGGAAATATTGCCTGAACTGCTAAACGAAGTTCTAAATTTTGAGGAAAAAGTTGAAGGTGAAGCAGCCAAAAACTCAAATCCATCAGGCGGTAAAGAGTACATTCGTTGACAAAAGATAAAATGCTGTCTAGAAAAAAATTCTCAAATAGTTCGGTCGCTTATTCTGCTTATTCTTGGATGCGTGCATCCACAATCGCAGTAGGTTAAGCTCTCAACTTGGATTTTTTCTCCGGTCTTGAGACGAAACAGAGGGAGACACTCTGAGAAGTTGCTGATAACTAGTTCTCCTGTTGTGCCTGTTGCTGCTTCTAAGATGGAAATAGCTTCTTCGCTTTTCGTAGGAACAATCTCAGGAATGCAAGTATCCATCCAGACATGCATCCCTTGATGATGATTGCAGTCAACCCAGTAAGACATATGTTCTGTGGGTGAATATGCTTCATACGGCTCCAGAGAGTATGTGTTAAGAAGTTCAGTTTTTACTGCTTCCAATGGATTCCCATAGAAGATGCCAATCCTTGTCTTTGATAGAACTTCCTCAGCCTTCACGCCCAGTTCTTTGTTAATCCTGTTCGCGAGGGCAAGAGCGTTTCTAGCCGATGAAAAAAGCACTGTTGGCTGTCTTCTTTGGATGAAGTCTATCCAAGTCATGCCTAGAGTGTCATACCAATCTAAGGAACCTATTATGAATTCTAGTTTGCAATCATTGGAAATCTTAGTGTGTGTCCAGAGGTAAGGTATTGATGAATAAATTCTTGGAGGCAGGTCAACAACTGCCAAAACCAGGTCCCTATCTTGTAGCTCTGTGATATGTTGCATTCTCATTAACATAGGTGCAATCCCGAGAAAGTCTTTCGCATTATAAGGAACCCACTCGTAATTGTTTGTTTTGCTTGAACCTGCAAACCACGTGCTGACTGAGCTACAAGCAGCTCTTCGAAGCTTTGTTCGCGTCGCTTCAAACAACTCTTTTCTGGAGATAAGCGGAAGCGAAGAGAGATCAGCTAAGTTGCGGACTGAATCTGAATTGACGCTGATAGGTTTCCATAGGTTTCTGTATATAGGAGACTTATACGCTCTCAAGAATGTGCTTCGCAGCTTCTTCTCCTCGAGACTGGCAAGATCTTTTAGCGACATGTTTTCAAGCTTGGTTTCTGAGTTGATTGAGTTCAATTGTTTTCACCCTCATATATTATTCGGCCGGTCTTAGTAACTCGTCGTCCTTTGTCTGGCAGTCTCTCCTCAAGAATTATGTCTGGTTCAGCCACCAGTTTGTTCTCAACACCTGTTTCTAATATCTCAAGTTCTTTCAGCCTGTTGGATATTTCTGACAGGAATAATTCTTTGTTTGTAATCTCTTTGGTCGGTTCAACTCGAATTATTGGTTTTGGGCGGTATCCTTCTCTCGTTATCTCAAGTTGCCATCGTCCTGCTGCACCATATTTCGTTGGCTGAAGAAGTATTTCCTCCAGTTTTGTAGCAGGAAATCGAATGGCGCCGAGGCAGATAGTAGAATCAGAGCGCCGAGGCACCTTGATTCGCGGATGAGTGACTCCGCATCGACACGGTTTCGTGCTTACTACCTCAATTAAGTCTCCGAATCGGTATCTAACAAGCGGCAATGCTTGACCAGAGGTCGTTAAGACATATTCTCCTCTCAAACATTCTTCGGCGTCCCAAAGGGGAATAGCCTTAGGCTTGTAAGAAGTATCTAAGGCTTCTTTTTCAAGCTCTTCTTCGGGGATAATTTCAGGTATGCAAATGTCGATCCATAGATGCATACCTTCGTGCATGCAGCACTCCATGGCTGGTGGCATAAACTCCGTAAATAAGTACATCTCATAAGGCTCTAGACCGAATCTTTCCGCCAACACTTGTCGGTAAGGATCGAGAGGTTCACCTCCAAAGAGTCCCCACCTGAATTTTGAGAGGTCTTTCGGTCGGATTTTTTTAAACCGTGTCACTATATACTCCAAAAGGTTTCTCAGTGTTTTGTGCTCAACAAACGCTTTCTTCGTGACTACCGGAGCATTCTCCTCAACTATTTCCGCAAAGCGAGCAGCGAAGCCTGGAAACGACATGATGATATTGGGCTTAGTATCTAGTGCAAAGTCAATTGCTTCCTTATGTTCCACTTCTGTCAGACAGACCGTAACGCCATCCGTAAGTTGTGTGTTTGTCAGCATTTGGCGAATCATGTTCAAGTTGGCAAGTCCATCCTCCACGAAAGGCGGAGGACCTGAGATGGCAAAAGCTCTCAAACCTTTTATGGCTGGCAGAAGTTTGGCACTGCGATCTCGGATTTCCATGAAGAGTTCTATATCCTTTCGACCGTATGGAATCCATTTTGGATTGCCGGTTGTGCCAGTTGTGCAGAACCAGTGAGCAACATCGGAACACAGCACCTCTTCTATTGGTCCTTTAAACATTATCTCCAGAATTTCTCGACTTGTGACGAAAGGGATCTCAGCGAAATCGTCATAGGTCTCGATTTTCTCAGGCTGTATACCGGCTGCCTCCCACTTGTCTCGATAGAGGAGGGATTTGCTTGCTCTTTCTAAAGTCTTAAGTTCCATTAGACGATTCATACTTAGTTTAGCTAGTTCTTCAAGCGGGCGATTCAGAATATCCATAAATAAGTCCCTTTGTCGAAAATCTATTGCAAAACCAAGCTTATGAAACCGTATGGTTCAAGATTATAGAACTCAGTTCCAGATTGCTCCAAGAAAAATAATGTAAATGTTTGGCTTGCGTGTGTTCGCTCATTTTTCTTGGAAGAAAATAAACCAAAATTGATGTGATATCCATACAATAATTTTCTTAAGATTTGAAAGTATATACTCTATATTTGAAAATATATGCTAAACACGTAGATTTTTCGTTTCTCACAATTTTACCCTTCATTTAGTTGCAAATATCGAAAATTAACTTAGTTTGAGTTAACAGATTTAATATATTCATTGGTTTGAGTTTGAAGCACAAAAATAGAAGGCAAGGTGGTGAACTAATCTGAATAGACAAAGATCAAAAAAAGGACTTTTTGCACTAACTTTACTGACAGCTTTAGCTATGGCAACCGTGGCAGTCACCGCCGTTTTGCTTGGTACCTTCCCAGGTGGAGAGGTAACAATTGGCGGTGTAGCATCAAGCGCAGTAACATACAGTCTTGATAATACTGCATTCTCAACAACTCTTGAACCCGCAGGGGCTTCCACTCCTTGGTATACGAGACTTGAAATCAGCACCGGAGATTATTCAGGACCAGTAACCATAACTTGGCAACTTGAACAAAAAACAGCACCTTCAACATGGACAACTGTTGCAGGAGCCGACACAACAACAGATGTAACCTTGGCAGGAACTGCAGAGGACATATATGCGAGCAGCGACGGTCAAAGCACAGGCAATTATGATTGGAGTACAGAGGTCACGGAAGCAGGAACGTATCGTGTTGTCGCGACTGTTGATTCTGCATAATCTTTAGTATTGCTGACGCACCAAAAGTCCTTCTTTTTTATACAAAGCTGACTAAATTCAACTCAGATAAAGTGAATGCTCTTGGCACAAAACATAAGCGAAATCGTTGCTATCGTAGCTATAGCCCTCATTAGCCTAATTTTTGTAGTTTATCTAATAATTCTAAAGAAAACCGGTTGGATAGGAGGACAATCCAATTTTTATCGTTGCACGAATCAAGAATGCAAGAAGATATTCAAAAAACCAATCGAACTTAAGGATCTATCGCAGACCCCTCCCCGAGTCTACCCTGCATGTCCTGAATGCGGAGTAGATCTAAATACTTTCTTTGGTTCCAGCAACGAAAAAGTGCCTAAAATTAGCAAGCAAAACATTATCCATGAAAAGAAGCCTGAAGTGAGAAGTGTTGAAACGCCGAATCGGTATCTTTCTTATCAAAAGAAGCCTGAGATTAAATCTGTTGAAAAGAAGCCTGAAGT
>Ga0209536_100012612_pt1 | contig 12264 bp, 6 predicted proteins | sample DeeMarSeWOR28_12_FD_187461 | JGI IMG/M metagenome (GOLD analysis project Ga0209536, IMG submission 187461) | Marine sediment microbial communities from White Oak River estuary, North Carolina - WOR-2-8_12 (SPAdes) (version 2) | ecosystem: Environmental > Aquatic > Marine > Intertidal zone >...
CGGCCCACATCGGCTCTTCGGTGATTAGCTCTTTGAAAACAGTCTCGATTGTTTCGGCGAAGATGTCACCGGGCTTCAGCAGGATAATGTTCTGCCAGTCCCATTTCGGTGCTCCCGGTTGCTGGTAGTCCTCGGATAGGCGATACTTTAAGATTGAGTGCTGCCATCCATGTGCACGGACGGCAATCCAGAACATCCACAGCCGCTCCTGCTGGTCGATGAAGAGAACAGGATTGCAATCGGGGAAGCTTGGTGTGTCGGCCATCAGAAAGACAGTGCTCCATTTTTTGCTGCCTTTTTTCAGCCGGGCGCCCTGGATGACGACGTCGTCCGCTGTTCGTTCGCCTGAGCCGTGAAACCAGCACGCCAGCATGTCGCCGTTGGGACATTCGATTATACTGCTTGAATGTACGTGCTTGCCCTGTAACGGAAAGATGGAAGTATTCTGGATTTCCGACTGTGCGTATACCTGGATTTGAAAGAATATGCTTATCACAAAAGCGACACTCAATTTCATGCTGGCTCCTTTATAGATGGAAATTTATTTTCAGCCGGCCCGATAAGGAATTCATCTTCGAGCTGTTATGTCACATTGCTGAAGTATAATAGCTATGGTTCGGGCTTTCAACTGGATTCGGGCGGGTGATTTTGTTATAATGTATCATGTTAAAAGAAAATCCACATACTGGGCGGAGGGTGAAATATGAAGGCATTGCGTTTCTTGCTGAACTGGTGGCATAAATTGTGGCTGCCGACAGCAAATTCACCTAGCGAGATCGATGTTGACAAATGGGCACAACAAATAAATAAGCTTAACAGATTATCGGGGAAGCATCGCTGAATTATTGTTCAAGCTGACTATTTCCTTTACTTTTGACTCTTAAATTTTCTGACGTACTCAGCGGTCATGTCGATGTATGTGTATCCATGCTCGAACGTCGCTTCGATGTGGCTGAACTCATACAATTCGTTAAAGGTGGAAATGTGCAGCCAGTCGGGATTGGAACTCATGGCCGCCTCGAATGTGCCCCGGTAGTAAGCGCCATCGGGATCGTCCGGGTAATTAACACCGAATTTTGTCCGGTCTTTCCAGCCTGCGCCTTTGAAGCCGCCGCCGCTGGTCTTGCGGCTGGGATTTCTGGTTTCGTCGTAACCCGGTGAGATTGTAGCATGATGCTGTGCCGGTTTGCCGTTCTTGAGAGCCCTGGTTTTGTTATAATCGTCGATATGACCCCGCATGGTTTTCATGAAGCTTACTAACTGGCAGTCCTCGATATCCACCAGGGTGTATTCCTCCAGCGAACGGAACGGCCCGAGGTATTCCTTGCCCTTGCCGTTCTGATAACTGCCGGACATGATGGGAAAGGCGTTAATCCCGGCTTTTTCCAGCCTGTCAAACACTCCCTGCCATTCTGTCGGAGTGTGCGCCCAGGCGGTCCAAATCATAACAACCGGAGAGCCTTCGACTTTCAGCATGGCCGGATGGTCTTTGTACCGATTCAAAAAATAGTATAAGTCGCGGTCTATCGTTTCCAGAGGCGCCCGGCCGTGTTCGTAATCGATGGTGATTTTCAGGTTGTGAGCGGCGGCTTTCTCAAAGACGATATCGAGGATATGATTTGTGCCGTTCTCTTTTGTGTCGTACCACCATGATACTGCCAGGGCGTCAATCAGAGCACGATTCATCTGCTGCATGTGCTTTTCAATAATGGCCGGATCCCATGAATTGTATGCGCCTACAAGCGGGTGCAGTCCCTCCAGCCCTTCCCTGCGTCCTCCCTCAGCCGCCGTTTTGAGCCAATAGTCCTCCTGATACCAGATATAGTAATAGGCAAGGACAACTTTGTCGGTAAAAGCAAAGCCCCTGGATGAATCTATTGCCGATGCGGGTGAAACGATGCTGAAAATCAGACCAGAACAAACCGTTAATAATAGCAGAACCGCTTTTTTCATCGTTTGCTCCTTTCTTTCGTGTTCTTTGCCCTCAACAATGTTTCCTCAGATTGCTGAGCCAAAATCCATGTTTAAGAATTTGACAGCCAAGATAACCGCCGGTATCATTTCAGTTATTGTTTCATGAGTGAGCAATTGTACATACATCTTTTTGAATAAACAAGGACAGGATTTTTAGAAGAGACACCCAATGACTTCCGGATTGTAGCTGACAGTTTAGAATGTCACGTAAGCTTTTTCAAGGAGAAAGAAAATGAGGACGTTGTTTGTACTGCTAATCGTGTTGATTTGTTGTTGTGCAGCGATTGCCAATGATGAAATCCTTGAGTTGTCCAAGAATATTGGCAAAGCACCGGCCCTGCTTGTCGTGGTTTGCGGCGGGGGTGAGGGAGACTTACCGGCAATTACCCGACTTGTCGAGCAGACACCATGGACGGTTTTCTGTAAGGGTACTGTTTCCTCCGGCATGGATAAGATTCGCGATTGGGCCAGAGAGAAAGAGCTCTTGGGGCAGCGGGTATTTGTGGTCGATGATGATAGTCCGTCGCTCTGGCTGGCAGCGGATATGGCCGACGCCGTGTGGGTGGTGCCGGGAGTGGATAATCCGCCGGCAGAAAAAGAAATCATGCGTGTGCTGCGTCCCGGCGGCGTCTGCATTGGTACGGGAAAGGTTGTAAAAAAGCCCCCTCAAGCCGGCGTGGATGAGTGGCGACATCCGTATCATGAGCCAGACAACAACGTTGTTTCGCAGGACAGGGTATCGCGATTGCCCGGGGAATTGCGTTTTCAGACGTACCCGGTATTTGCCGCGATGCCCAATCAGACGCTTTTTGCCGGCGGGCGGATTTTCTTCTTCTCAGGGCATATCGCATTCCACGAGCGTGAAGAACCGCTATTAAATACGCTGACGGTCCTCAATGCATACAACGGCCTGGGTTTGTGGAGTCGTCCGCTTGATCCTGATTACGTTGTGCATAATATCGCGAAGCTGGCAACCGGCAGCGAGGTGGTTTTTGCCGAGGGCGGGATCCTCTGGATGCTGGATGCCGCGACAGGGCAGCAGCGCGGCAAGTTCGACGTTCCATCTGAGGCAACTGCAGCCGGCGACACAGATTGGAAATGGATAGCAAAAAAAGGCAATACGCTCTTCGCGGCATTCGGCCCGCCGGATGCCTATGTTGCTCCCCACAAACAGAAAAGGCAAATGGGCCACTGGCCCTGGGATGTGGCCAACGAGCAGTATCGCAGTATCACCAACAAATTCGGTGCCGCACGAAGATTGGTGGCATTTCAGTATCCCGAGATGACACTTCTCTGGAGCATCAGCGAGCCGGAACCATTCGATGCCCGGGCCTTGTGCATCGAGGGAGGGCGCATCTTCGAGTTGGCGCCGGGGAAGTTCGTGGCCGCACGCGACTCGGCCACGGGCGAGCAATTGTGGCGGCGTACACCAGAAACATCCGAAGAACTTTTCAACGCCATTGGCAAGTCTCTCAAACGCCAGGGTTGGGGAATCGGCTGGGCCACTTACAACTGTACACGTGCTGGTAACGGCGTGGTTTGCATCGCGGGTCCTTCGTTCACGAAGACGATTTGCGTAGATTTCGAGAATGGTGATCTCCTATGGACTTCTGACCTTCCTTCTCCACATCCGTTCTTTTTCAATGATGCTCTATACGTCGTGCCTCGCGTGGCAAATCCTAAGGCCTCCTGTCGGAAAGTTGATCCGCACACCGGCAAGGTTCTCGACGAGTTCAGTCTGGGAGTGATTGGCTCCTGCACCCGCCTGACGGTGACTCCGAACCAGTTTTACTACCGTCCGGGAGGCGGAGAGGGCAGAACTGTCTATGTTGACATGCCTGAGCTAATACTTGCCGACTACGAAGGCGTCGTCCGTCCCGGATGTTTCGATGGGGTGGTTCCGGCGAATGGGCGGTTGTATTGGATGCCGCTGGCTTGCGATTGCTGGCAGGTTCACGGCACATTTTCAATGGCTCCTCGCTCGCCACTGAAAGAACCAGGCGCGCCGGCCGGATCGCGTGCGTGGGCTGCGCCGGCATCAAATGCTCCCGCTGCCCGGAATGACTGGCCGATGTTCCGAGCCGACTCTGCCGGGACAGCCACGGTTCCCGCCAGTGTCGGGCAGAAGGCGAAGGAGTTGTGGCGGCGGCGTTTGCCGGGCGGCGACCTGACCGCTCCTGTGTGTGTTAACGGACGCGTCTTCGTGGGATCAGCGGATGGCACTGTATCAGCCCTCGACGCCGCCAGCGGAGAAATCCTCTGGCAAATCTCATCCAAAGCCGCCGTGCTGCAGCCGCCGGCTTATTGGAACGGGCGCGTTGTCTTTGGTTCGTGTGACGGTAATCTGTATTGCGTAGATGCGTCCAACGGGCGGCTGTTAGGATGTGTAGAATTGGCGCCTGAAAAGCGATTCGTCAACATCATGAACCGGCTCATGTCAGCATGGCCTCTGGGCGGCGGGATTGTTCTTGGTGACAATGGAACTGCTTACACGGCAGCCGGAAGCACCGCTGCAGATGGTGCAATTGTTGCCGCAGTGGATGTCACCACTGGAAAATCCCGTTGGCGGCAGGCATACACTCTTGACCGGGAGGATCCGAAACTGAGCTTCGGAGTTCAGGGAAACATCCTGTTGAAGGGCAAGACTCTTTACATAAACGGCGGCGCCCCGGTGGGAATCGTAGCACTTAACGCTGTTGACGGCGGAAGTCCCCGTGTAGTTTCCAAACTTGAAGCGGGAATGGAAATGTTTCTGGAGCCCGGCGACAAGCCATCCTGCAATGGTCCTGAGCTGTTTTCACACGAGAGCGCTCGAACGACCATCTTCAAGCGTCACCAGGGTCGTTTCTATTTCCAGATGGCTGATCGGCATATTGCTCTGATCGATGGCCGAATCTTCTGCGCGAGAGATCAACAAGCGCTGGATCGAATTGTTAACTCAATTAACAAATTTGCAAGAAACAGCGGGAGAATCCGGGACATAATGCGAATACAGCCGGATGACTCGGTCCTATGGGCGGGCAAGACGAGTGATGTCTGTGGCCTGGCTGTAGGCTCCGACGGACTTATAGCTCTACACAATGACAACGCTGAAGGTATCTCTTTGGACGGCCGGTCAATGTGGACGGCCAAGTTACCAGCGCCTCCCGTACGGTGGGGCGCAGCACTAACCGGCAAACAGTGCGTCGTGACGCTTTCGGACGGACACGTGCTCTGCCTGGTTAAGGATTCGTATGACCAATAGCAAAATTTTTCTAATTAATCGACTTTGGGCGTCGCCCAGATCGTCGCTGCGATATAGCGCTCACAGCGAGGTTCGTCCAGCCAGTAATAGATCGTGACCAGCTTGCCGTCCGGTCGTTGCACGGTTCGCGTATAACCAATGTCCGGTTCGCCGGCGCCGGAGCGCAGAACATATTCCGGCCCCCAGGCCTTGCCGTCATCTTTGCTGAATATTGCACGAATGGTGTGCGGCTTGTTACGATTAGCATAGGTAATGCAAAGCTGTCCGTCGGCGAGTCGGACCATGGAGGGCGGATTACCGCTGTGAAGACCGTTTTCTTTGACAGGATTGGCCAGCCATTGGAAGTTTAATCCGCCATCCTGCGAGCGGAACAGTTCGATAAAATTGTGCTGTGTCGGGATGTTGTCTCGTCTGCGCAGGGCAACGAGAAAATCTCCTTTTGGCATCCGAACCGATGACGGCATAATCGAGTAGCCGCTGGGCGGTTGTGGCCCGATCCAGGCAAACTGGTTCCAATATTTACCGCCGGTTCTCGTACGGGCACAGAATGGCCGGCCCTCTCGATCATTGGTTTTTTGAGAGGTGAGAAAGAGCATCAGGTCTTTCGGCCCGAGCACCTGATAATCGGTGCGTGCCCGCAGATGCAAGTCGGCAAAAGGCAAACGAAACGGGCCGGTCCAGGTTCGGCCTTTGTCGAGTGAAATAAAAGCCTTGTCGCCGCGAGTGTTTAGGGTGAAACCCGGCGCATCGAAAGCAATATTCGTGGGGAACGGCTTAAGTTCGCCATTGGGATAGCCTGCTTCTGAAGTTGACCAGGTTTCACCGCCATCCAGGCTTCGTGCAAGTATGATACTTCGCGGGCGGGCAGGATCGATCTGATGTAAACCTCGTTGCTCAGGCGGCGCGAGATAGCCCAGGCTGAAACCCACGAGGATTTCGTTGCCCCATTGCCAGATGCCGTTGTTCGCAGGCCATCCCGCAAACCGGCCCTTCTCGTAAAAAACTTTCAGATGTTGGGCGTCTTCTATGGTAACTGCCTGGTCTTTTGCCAATAAAACAACTGGAAATACTATCGCTGTCAATAAAGCAATACCGAGCCATCTTTTTATCATAAGCCTGCAATTCCTCTATCTCAAATCCGAACTTTTTACTGGTTTTATGCCGGGATATTTTCAAAGCTCCCAACCTTTTCTGTATTCTCGTGTCAAATACTTGTTTGCTTCCGGCAGGTTGGTTATTTTCATAGTCTCGGAATCATAAACTACTTTTTGCCCTGCCCTGAGGGCTACAGCACCGAGATTAATGGTCTCGGTGACTGGACCTGCATACAAAAAGCTGCCGGGTGGTTCTTTCTTGTTCCTGATGCAGGCGGCCCATGTGTCCGATCTTCGACGCCTGTCTCGCTGCGGAATTTCTTTGTCCCCGGCGTAATCCCGCATTTTCTTTTCCGGAATGATCCGGGGATTATCGCCGTGGAATGTGGCAAGAATCTTACCTTTGTCACCGACGAACATCATTCCTTCGCTCTCGAACGATTTGTTGTCCGCTATGAGTTCTTCCGGCGGAAAGGGCTTCATGCCCCCGTCGTACCAGATAAGATCAAAAGCAGGCAGGACTTTTTGTTTTGGGAACTTGAACCGGATCATGCAGGAATAGGGGAAGGCCACGTTATTGTTCACTGCCCGACTTACTTGATCGACAATGGTCCGCGTAGTTGTTCCATAGGCTTCGGCGCTGATTGCCGGAGTCTCTATACCAAGGGTTCTGAACAGGGGAAACAAGCTGTAATGTCCCATGTCTGCAATACTGCCGCCGCCGAAATCATACCAGCCGCGAAAGACGTTATGGGTGTAGTTCAGGTGATACGGACGATGCGGTACGCATCCCAGCCATAGGTCCCAATTGAATCCCTTAGGTATCGGCTGAGATTCGGTGGGATTGGATGTCCACTGGGGCCAGACGGGTCTGTGCGACCAGTTATGTATTTCTTTGAGTTTGCCGATTACGCCGTCCTTTATCCATTTGAGTGTCAGTTTATTTGTGGATCTGTCACTCCAGGCCAGAAGGTGGGTTATGGTCTTCGTCCGGCGGGCCGTTTCAATAGCCAGCTTTCCTTCCGATATCCTGTTGGCAATCGGTTTATGGGTAACGACGTGCTTTCCTTTCTTCATTGCGGCGATGGCTATCGTAGCATGAAGATGGTCCGGCGTCATAATTTTTACTGCGTCCAGGTCTTTTTCCTGTTCGAGCAAATCACGGAAATCCTCATAAGAATTGCACCCTTTATACGTTCCCGAAGGGGCGTTCTTAGCGTAATATTTTTCGACGTACTCTTTGCCTATGTCGCGTCCGCCGGGAATACCTTCAATCCGTGCTCCCCAGTTCCGATCGCCCAATGTTCTTCGAATGCCATCACGTATGCCGTTCGGCGACCAGTCAATGTAATCAGTAGTAAATTTATTCGGATCACATACGGCAATAACCTGCACTTCCCGGTTTTCGAGCATGCCCGGCATCTCGCGAAGGCCTTGTGTACCGCATCCAATATTGGCTACGGTAACCTTCTCACTTGGAGCGACATTATTGCGGCCTCCCAATACGTGCCGGGGAACAACTGTAAACGCTATTGAAGAAGCTGCAGCGGAACTTAGTAATTCACGGCGGTTTATTTTTCTTTCAGGTTTCATTTTTAAATCGATGCCTCCAAAAAAATCCTTCCTTTGTTATCTGTACGGATTAACGTATAATTATCAATTCTTAAAACTACCGGAATGATAACATTATTAGAAAGAGCCGGTCAAGATTTACGTTTCTCATAGTATTTTTCTGAGTCAGTTGATTATGATTATAGCAACGTCCTCGCCGTCGAGAGTTAGTTCTGTTCTTTGATTGCGCCAGGTAATGGTTCGGCCGTGAATCAATTCTCGCGAGGTTTTCGGCGTGTCCTGTTCCAGCTTGATGGACATAGTCCGTCGTTCTAAACTGTCGTTGAATACTGTTAAATACCTGTCACCGAAACGTTCCACATATACATGTCTGTCGCTCGAACGAGCAAGCGTGATCGGTTCCCAGCCGGCCTCAGCGACCAATTTACACAAGGGAATGTATTTCTTGAAAAGTGTTCGATCACGTTCGTAGAGTTCCGGCCGGGTGAAATAATGCCCCTGTGAAGCATTGTGGCTGAAAAACCCCGGAAACATACCGTAGGCAAGCGCACGCTTCATATACTTCTCGACGAGTTCGTGAGAAAATTCCTCAAATACTGTATTCATCAGGAAACAGTATGGCTTGCCCTTGCACAGTGCACGTTTATAAAGCATGTTTTGGTCGGACATCGGCCGCCATGTTCCATTCGGATTCCAATTGGTCTCGGTACCTATTACATCCAACTGCGGCATCAGCCAGCACAGATTGTGGGGAGTGGAATTTGCCATCATTAATTTATCCATTCCATGAACATCTCTGGCTATGGCGCGGATATATTCGAACGCTATCAGGCCGCGTAAGATAGCCGGCTTTCTGCCGTCGAGCGAAAATGTCAGAGGAGTTTCGGTACAGGCAAAATGGTCTCGTCTGAAATCAAGCTCATCGGTGACATAGCCTTCGCTCGAATCGATATATTCGCCGTCCAGGTCACCTTTGGTTTTGGGACCGTAGAGCCTTTCTCGAAGTTCCGGATTCCATTTGTTCTTGTAATCTGTAACGTTACCTTTGATGTTCGGCATGGAATTTATGCTCCAGACAGCCCCGTCACACCACGGCGTATTCCGCAAGCGGGCAGCGAAAGCACCGGTGCGATCATGAAAACCGCTGGTTAATAAGGCCTTTGCGCGAGAATCTGCTTTTTCATTGGCGAGACGCCGGGCCTCTGCCAATGCATTTTCGAGTGTGCGGGGCATCTCTTTGGGCATGGACATCCACCAGGTCATCGGTTCTGTGTAACGGAAGGTGATAATACCGTTGTTATCGTCCCACTGCGTTTCGTTGGTTCCCTCTTTGAACTTGAAACCGAAGTCCTGCCAGTCGTTGACATCGCTGATTCTGGCAAAAGGCATCCATAGCCCCTGCTCAGGTGTCCGGCAACAAAAATGACCAGGGAATATTTCGTAATATCGAGCAAGGGCAGCACGAAATCCCCATTCCGGATCGAACGTGAATTTACAGAAACGCAAATGTGCTTTGGATTTCTCTGGCGCCAGCCCAATATCGTAAGCAAGAAATAATTCTTTAGCCTCCGTGTTGTAGCCCACGCGGAAAAATGCCGGCTGGTCCATGTCAATACCGATTCCGATTCCCTGATCGCCGTTAACCAATGCAGCAAATGGGTAACGTGATAACCGACCATTTGCTCCTGCCGAGAATCTGCCAACATTCATATATTCCTGATTTGCTTCGACAACTATACTTCGACGGGGATCCTGCAACCAACGACACTGCTCTGTAGATACTGGAACAGCATAAATCAGAGTGATGGCTCGATCTTTGCCGGTCGTATCTGAGATAGTAACATCAAAAAAAGTACCATTGCTCGTTTGCTCGGTGTTACATTCAAGCTCCAATCCCATAGCGCGATGTTCGATTCGGACAAAGTTTGAATCGGCAGTCGCATCACGAACCTGGAAACCTTCCGCTTTAAAATCTGATAGCGAGACAGGTACACCATCGAACAGGCATGCTCCTACTGGTGGCTTTAGAATTCGTAGCTCAGGATCGCGGAACGAGGCCTTACCGGGATGTTGGCGCAGGAGCATGTGAAAAGACACTGATTTTACAGGCTTTTCAGGGAATACGACGACCTGTGCTTTTTCCCAGTCATGGGTTCCGACATTGAAAGGGGCGACCTGACCCCAGAGTGGGGTGCCATCGGAATAGACAAGATCGAGATAGAGCGAGTAGTTACTGTCCCGGCCTCCGCCTACCGCATCGGCTTTGCTCCAGGCTACAGCTACAATTGGCTCGGGCTTTGTCTGATTTAGGACAATGGTCTGTGAAACGCCTCGCTGGACCTGGGAATCGGATGCATTGTCGCAAATGAAGACATCATCCCTTCTTTCGAAACCTTTTTGCCAGGGCCTCCAGGCGTTTTGGTCGAGCAGATTTTTGCCGGCCTGATCGGTAGCAAGGACCTTCTTTATCGGCGTGCCATCGGAAATTGAGCGGGAACCTACACTTTTCCCAGCGTTGGCTGCAAAGATGCTGTTTAGTGTTATCAATAAGACACCCACTATGAGCATTAAGAATATTCTTTTTCTAACACTTTTGCCCATTGTACTTGGACCTTTCATAATACCAATTTAATAATAAACCTGACTCGTGATTAACCATATTACCGTATTCGCTACAAGATTGCACAGCATTCTATATAACTTATCTTTGTCGAAATCTGCGTTTTAAATGGCAGGGGGATTGTTTTGTTTGATCTTCTTTGATATTCTTTATTTCACTTGAAAGGTGTTTATATGAAGTTCAAATGCAGAAATTTGCTTATACCGATAGTCTTTCTTGCCGTCGTTATAGGGAGCTTTGTCACTCTTGTTGGGCCCTGGCCGACGTACAAAAGCGGCTTTAAGGATAAACATTATTACAAGGATGCCATCGCTGCAATTGAGCAACATAGCAAGAGTTCTTCGCAAAGTTCTCCGCGAGGAGTCCCTAAGACTGCCATCGGCCGCTTAGAAGCAGGCTGGAGCTCTTGTTCCATCACGCCGCCGATAGGCACTCCTCTGGCTGGTTTCGGGGACCGCAAAGGCAAACCATCGACCGGCGTGCATGATGAAATCTTTGTCAAGGCGCTGACGGTCAGCGACGGAACGGACAAGGCTGTGATTGTCGGTGCGGACATGCTGATTGTTCCAGAGAATGTGGCCGAATTGGTTTGTATCCGTGTCTCTGAGCAAACAACCCTCACGGCAAATGATATCCTTTTCAATGCCAGCCACAATCATTCAGGCCCCGGTGCTTTTGCCCCCGGTCTTGCATCGAAGGCTTTTAGTGGAACGTACGATCCGAACATTCCCATTTTCCTGGCTGGGGCTTTTACAGAAGCGATAGTCAAGTCTTGCCGGTCGTTAGAGCCGGCCAAACTGATGCATGGTAGCGTGGATGCTCCGGAGTATATCAGAAATCGCACCCGCAAAGACGGCACCGTTGACAGTACGCTTAGCTATATGCTTATCGAGCAACAAGATGGTGACCGCTGTTTCCTGGTAAGTTACTCAGCGCACCCGACCATTCTCGGAGCAGACAACATGCAGTTCACAGGAGAATATCCCGGTTTTCTCATGCGACGTATTAAGGAACAAACGGGTGCCGAGGCGATTTATCTTGGTGGATCTGTCGGCAGTATGAGTCCTCGCTCCCCAGAAGGAGGAGATCCGTTTGATCGTTGCCGTGCAATGGGAACGGCTTTGGCGGACAAGGTGCTGGAAGCAGTTGTAGATACTTCTCTTTTTAAGGATAAGGTAGACGTTGCATCCATTGGGATTCCTATTCGACTACCACCATTTCAATTACGTCTCAATGAAAACTGGCGGTTATCGAAATTCCTTTTTCCCGTTCTTGGTATTGATTCCGATGGCTGGATGCATACAGTGAGAATTGGAGATGTTGCACTGGTAGGGACGCCGTCCGACTTCTGTGGAGAAATCAGCGTGGATCTGAAGTTGCAGATGAAAAACCGCGTTGGCAATCTCTGGGTGCTGAGCTTCAATGGCGATTATGCAGGATACATTTCGCCTGACAGGTACTACTACGACAAGGATGAGAAAGGAGGATATGGATACGAAAGAGGTCTCATGTCGTGGATTGGGCCGGACCAGGAAGCTTTTACCGTATCACTCATTATGCATATGATTGATGCACTGTTCCCTGATTCACATAAAAGCCTTTGAAATTCAGTCTCAGCTCCCCGCCAGTTGAGCTGCCCATACTGATGTGTGTCATGATAAGCACTATAAGTGTGTATTTAAGATGGAATAAAACACGCCCGGCAGGATTCGAACCTGCGACCTACGGATTAGAAATCCGTTGCTCTATCCAACTGAGCT
>Ga0209536_100012613_pt1 | contig 12264 bp, 11 predicted proteins | sample DeeMarSeWOR28_12_FD_187461 | JGI IMG/M metagenome (GOLD analysis project Ga0209536, IMG submission 187461) | Marine sediment microbial communities from White Oak River estuary, North Carolina - WOR-2-8_12 (SPAdes) (version 2) | ecosystem: Environmental > Aquatic > Marine > Intertidal zone >...
GAAAGCTGTATTTTCAAATGTAACCTCTCAAAAAAAAGAATTTAGTTGCCGTGCTCTAAATATATATTACTGAATGAGATCAGGTATAAATTAAGTGGTAGAAAAATGCGGCACTTACATTTTTCTACCACATCTAATAAAAGTAAGGGATGTTGCTATTGATGATCAAGCAAAACCAGTTGCCATATTCGATCGTTATTCGGCACCCAGGGATTTAAGATATTCGTAGCTCTTAAGCATATTATCATCACCGGCGACTTCAAGAGTCGTAAATTCAACATGCGGTGCGTCTTTGAGCACTTCAAACACACCTGCGATATCGATCGCTCCTTCGCCTAATGGGATTGTTCCCATACCCGTTCCCCACATCTTTCCTCGCTTCTCTTCCCACTCAGCAGGTAGATCTTTCCAGTGGATATGATATATGCGATCCTTGAAATTCTTTGCCATTTCGACTGGGTCAGAACCGCCTAACCAAGAATTTCCGGTATCCATATTTATGCCCAAACTATCCGGGTCTCCCAGTTTGTCGATTAGAGCCTGCAAACCCTCAATTGTATCTGTCAAAGGTCCATGTGGTTCAAGCAGTAATTTGATATCCATGTCGTCTGCTAAGCGTACAGGTTCGTACAACTTCTCCGTTACAACCAAAACCATTTCGTCAAAGGAGAGAGTATTAGCCCAGTCTGTTTGTGGATGACCTTCGGTAGTAATTACATATGGTACCCCCATTCCAGCAGCTAATTTTACAGCTTTTGATATCTCGTGGGTTCCGAAACGGGATGGTGAAACAGGATCCAGGAGTGTTGCATGTGCACAAACGGTTGTAACTGTAAGACCATGTTTGTCAAACATGCGTTTAAGGTCCATTGGGTTATCATCTAGGCTGGCTGTCGCAGCAAAACCATAATCTCGACCAAGCGAGCTTCCTGGATGACTATCCGTAACATCTGCATATTTAAACCCCATATCTGCAATACGTTGTAATTGGTGATCCAGTGTTGAAAATGGATCGATCAATGCAAAACATCCGACTTTCATTGCAAGCTCCTTTAGTTTAGTTATATAAGCATGAATCTAAGTTGTTGATAGACAATGATAAGCAAAAATAACTGGGAGCTGGTCTAAAGCTCCCAGTTTCAATATACGAAATTATAAGACTCTGTCTACGAATTCTCGGTCACGCACCTCAACAGGGACTTTCATGAGCTCCAGTATACCCCTGGCAACATGAGTAGATAGTCGACGAAATGCCTCCTCACCCTTTTCTTTCGTTGCTCGTAATGGATTACCTATCACACCACTCTCTATGAACTCGTGATGATCCATTGGGAAAGTGAAGTATTTATAGCCGTCAAATTCCACATCTGGCATACCGTCTTTTTTCGCAAAAGTCTTGGGTAAGAAATCTGGTATATGAGCTCTCGTAAAATCAGCACGATCCATACGCACAAAATTTTCATTCCAGGCTAAATCTTGCGAAGTTTCTAATTCGCTTGAATGCCATCCAGGTGTCTCGTCCCAGGGGTTTTCCATTAATCCATCCAGGATGCCAACATAATTTTCCATGTATGGTTTGACAAAACTAATTAATGCACCTGTCTCGTAACGTAATTTGCGCAAAACCGGATCGATCACTTTCACATTCGATCCATGACCATTGATGAAGATGATACGGTTGAAGCCATGGTGGATCAAACTCCTTCCGACATCATAGATCAAGTTCAGGAGTGTGCTGCTCCGCAAGGTAATCGTACCGCGTCCTTGACCAGGTTCATGCATGTGTTGTGGGGAATACCCTAACCAGATGGGAGGTGTATGTAATACGGCGATCATCTCGGATACTCGGCATGAAATCTCGATAGCAGTGATTGTATCTGTCAAGATCGGTAGATGTGGGCCATGTTGCTCAAAGCTGGCCATTGGAACCAGGATGGTATCCTTTTCTTTCAAGTATTCCCGAACATCAGCGAAAGAAATATCGCCGAGTTCCCAGGACAAGAATTTGCTCCTGAACTCCTCATCACCTTCGGTGAGATGAGGGATATCCTTATAATCACGTCCATTGCCTGTAAGCATTTGATTACTCCTTTGCCATCATGTCAATAAAAAGATCAGCGACCTCGATGCCGAATTCAGGATCATTGACATGACGTTCATATGTATAAATTGGAATGTCCTCTCTGATTTCCAATTCTAGTTTTTCACGAAAAGCTGCGTCAGCTTCAGGATCCCAGAAAGGACCGTTAGGGACATTTGGTATTGACAATCCTAATGTTGGTATTGCGATGATCACTGTACCTTTTGCTTGGTTCAGTCGATCAGCAAATAGATACCCTAATGCAACCATCTCATCATAGCTTGCACGAACCAAGGTGTATTCGGGATTGTGATCATATACTGGTCGCTCTTGGAGTTCGGGAGGGATAGCACCAGCATGGAATACACAAAAATCAATACAACCGGGTACCACAATCTGGGGAATTCCTAATCTTCCGATACATTTCAATCGTTCGGGACCGCCATCATGGATACCTCCTGTCATAGGGTCGTAGGTCTCATTGGTTGTGAAATCGATCACGCCAACGAATTGCCCGGCCTCAGCCAATTCCTCCATGGCTGGCCCTCCTACTCCATTTGAATGGAAAATCACTGCTTCGTATCCATGTTCGCTCAGCCGATCTTTTAATGCCATAACAGCCTTGGTTGTATTCCCGAGCATAGTCACGCCAACATAGCGATCATTAACACTGGGACTTGGCAATACGTGACCGTATTCAACAATACCTTTTATCGCCGCAGCGGCGTTGTCGAAAATAGTTGTGGCGATTGGATTCAATCCTAAGATATCCACAATTGAGTGGATAATGAGGATATCACTCGTCCCGACCAATGGATCGAAATAATGTTTCCCTGAAGCAATCGGGGAGATAAGGACTTTTGGCACCCCGACAGGCAGTTCCATCATAGCTGCCGCGCTCATAACCGCGCCTTCAGCCCCGCCCATGCCAATAATCGCATCCAGTTGACCTTTTGAGTACAGATCAAGCACCAAGTTCTTCAGTGCTTCACGCATTCCTTCAACCGCTTTTCCACGGCTGCCGGCATTTTGTAACGCCTCAATAGTGGTCCCAGCATAAGTCGCTGTTTTTGCATGATCAATATCTGGTGTAATCCCGATTGGGTCTCCTAATATGCCAGAATCTACAACAGTGGTATTGAGGCCAAGCGAAACAACGCGATCACGTAAATAAGCCGTTTCTGGACCTTTTGTATCAAGCGTGCAGATGATGACTACGTTCTTGCTCATGTAGGAGCCTCCCCGCGAAAAAAGAGGGGCAAGGGTCATATTTTGACATACTCACCTCGCCCCCGTTTGGGTTGCAAATTGGTAATGGTTTAATCCTGTATCAAAGGTAATAAGGTCTTGGCACACTCCTCAACCTGCCAGCTGTAAAACTCTTCCGTGAGCAGGCTTGAACCATGTTCCTCGATGAACTTCTTCTGCTCAGGAGAAATGTCTACTGGATTCGTTTCGATCGCGTCAGGATGAGGATTGGCTGGTGTCCGATCTATCGGGGCAACAAATTCTACTGTTAGTGCACCATCATATCCAATAGTTTTTAGGGTCCCAACTACTTTCAACCAATCCCAATGGCCCTGTCCACAAGCGAAGCGGTTGGTGTCTGCAACATGAAAATCGACGAGCATTCCCTTTGCTGAACGGATCGTTTCGTATGGGTCTTCCTCTTCAATGTTGAGGTGGAATGCATCCAAGCAAACTCCACATTCAGGACCAGTCGCTTTTGCCAGCTCAATGGCTTGAGCACCACGCGAGCAGAAATAAGTTTCGAAGCGGTTGATTGGTTCGACCGCCAGTTTAACACCTTCTTTCATAGCATGATCGTAAACTTGCTTCATGCTATCTACTGCCCATCCCCATTCTTCTTCTGGGTTACCATCTGGGTTTATTTTTCCAACGGTTGCTGGCACGATTGTTACTTCATATCCGTCTAATTCTTTAACCATCGTGACGCAGTCTTTAACGTATTGGACGGACTTTGCACGTTGAGCTTCGTCTTTGGCGACCAAATTGCGTTCGCCGAGCATTAAGGTGACTGCTCCCCAGCAACGAATTCCATTTTCCTTGAGGACACCTCGTACTTCTGTGGTGTTATATTGCTCTGGTTCGCCGCTGATTTCAATACTTTCATACCCGTACTTAGCCAAACGTCGAACGGTTACATCTATAGGTTCAGCCCTCATCCAATTATGCATAGAAAGATGCATGTAATACCTCCTGTGTGATATGTGAAATTTAGTTTTTGATATTTTCAACGGCGCTCTCAGCTTATGGTTACATTCTGATCGCTCCGAATCCACCTTTGCGACTTGATGATTATTTTATACCTCACCTCCAATCAGTGCATTAAAGATGTGCCAATCCAGTTCTTCATAATCTCTCGTAGATATCAGCCGCTCGATCTGTTGATTATCCAAAGAACGAACAATTTCAACCAATCGCAGGAAAACATTCAGGCTGTTTCTAAGGTGTTTTGTAGCAGACTCATCGAATTGGGTCCGCATGACCTTTACATCCATTCCAACAATACCTTTATTATAAAATTCGTGCTTATCAAGTATACGCACTTGATTGAAAGCACGTCTTAAATCGACCATACCAAACGTGCGGTCTTGATCAAACTTCAAGCCATTCTGGTCGTTAAGGTGGACGCTGTATAGTTTATCAAATGCCAGAGCGAAAGCCATCTCATCTGAAGGGTCTAAACCTGCTAGTATGGCGTGGGCAGATTCAACCAAACAACCGACTCGATCCGGTGCATGGGTCTTAAATCCGAGCGCCAAAGCATGCCCGATGGTCGGAATATAGGCTAAATCCATTGGTTCATTGGGCTTTGGTTCTATAGCAATACGCAGTTCATTGTCATAGTCAAGTAAAGTATTAATTGCGTCGAGCAACTGGTGAGTGGCTCTTGCAGGATCTTTTGATTCTCGAATATATGTGCCTTCACGTGCAAGCCAGATCACCATTAAGTTACATCCCAATTCATTACCGATGTCCACTGCTTTTTTCGATCTCTCAATAGCATATTCACGATCTTTTGGGTTATTTGAAGTAAATGCACCATCAATCGTACTTGGGTGTTCCCATAGGCGAGGAGCAACAAACTCAGCGATTAAACCCAGATCATCCAAAGCCTTCTTCATTTCTCTGGCTGATCTCAGAATTTGATCTGCTGAGAGAGAATCCAAGTCTGGTACGGCATCATCATCGTGAAACTGGACAGCATCGTACCCCAGCTGTTTATAGTATTTCAGCTTCTCACTTAAAGTCAAAGGAGAACGGACTGGTGGACCAAATGGGTCAGCTCCTTCTTGTATATTCCATGGACCAAACGAGAATCGATAACCAAATTTTTCCATGCTTCCTCCGTTTAAATTTAAATGCTTCTTCTTGTGCTCGGTATTTCCCTATCCCAAGTTCTCAATCCATATCGGCTGAGGTAGATTGGAATATTCTTAAACAGCTGATTTTCTTGTTCAATTTCCTTTATCATTGCGCGTTTGACGTAAGATAGAGAATTGCACAATATAGTTACAGACCCGCCGTCCCCCCCAGCACCGTTTACTTTCCAACCTAGCGCGCCATGTTCTTGAGCGATCTCAATAATTTTTTGTGCATCACGACTTATCAAATCCGAGTGTAACCGCCCTTGTGCTGCTGTGTTACTGATCATGGCCTGCCCGAGAGCATTAAAATCTCCCGCGTAAAGCGCATCTCTGGATGGTTCGGCTGTGGATCGTAAATCTTTGATTTGTTTACAATCAGGTCCAGCATCTTCCAGCTCATGTATGACTTTCTCATGAACTTGGGAAGATGAATGGGAGGATCCCAAGTAGATGAGGACTAATCGACGTTCGAGCTCCCACCAGATGGAGTTTGGCACTTGAATTTGCGAGACAGAAGCATATGGATAATTGAACATTTCAATATAATTTATGCCACCATAGGCGGAGCATAACTGGTCCTGGATGCCGCATTGCTGTTTGAGCATATCGACTTCAACAGATTGGGCAGTATAGGCTACTTCATGCGGCGACAGCTTGCCAGGTGTCAAGCAGTCCAGTGCGCCAATCAAGGCAACTGTGACTGCTGCAGAGGTCCCGGTCGAAGCGCCACTGGGGGCATCAGAAAAGATTGTTACATGAAATGCAGTCTGTTCAGGGATCCCCATACGCTCAATGGCTGCTTCGAGGAGAGGATGGCGATTCCACCCGGGTTTGGAATGGTCAAGAGCATAACGTTCACCATAATTTTCTGCGTGTATGACGATACGTTCTCCCTCCCCGGTGAATGGGTAAACCTCGATTTGGACTTCTGCATAAGGGTAAACGCCAATATTGAATATCTTGCCGTATTCAGCAAACCATGTGTCTGTCCAACCACCATTATCACAAATCCGAATTGGAGCTACTGCGTTGACTATTCGGATTGGGTGTGGATGTCTATCATTCATTGATGTAGAGCTCCAAATTAATTTCGTAGGTTTGAGATTCTCCTGGATCTAAAAATTTCAATTCACCTCTTTGCCTTTCCACATTTCTACCCTCAACATAGCAATTAGCAGGCTCAATACCAAGTACATAAACACCTGCTCCAGGCATTTTCCATTGAACCAATTTTGGAAGCTGACTGGTATCCCAACTTAAAACAACGGATATTGCACAATCACCCGTGGCTAATGGAAATCTAGGGTTAAAAATTTTTGCGCTGGCAATTTTATCCTTGCCTTTAATAATCTTCTGGTGGTAATAAACACGTTCTTGGTATCCAGGTTCTGGGGGCTCCCAACGGTTATAACCCTCTAAAGGAGTTCCAGCATCGCGTGGAAGGACTTCTTTTGAGGGGAATTGTATTTCTGTCTCTTCGCTCATCAGCGGAAACCCAAAATTAAAGTGATAAAGGATCATGTGAGGGGTAGGTTCAAAACCCAAATTTTCAACTTTATCTTTAATCGTAATTTCATTTTTCCCAAATGTACTCTTGATTTCACGAGAGAGGCGGATATTTTCTTTAAATATCGCAGTTTCTTGAATTTCTCCGCTTACTTGCATCACATATTCATCCCCATACCATTGAGCGGAAGATGAGATATGTCTGGCAGCTAAATGGTGGGCTCTGCCATGGATTCCAAGTTTTTCGCCTTTGTCCTCGCATGGTGCGCCAACATAAGTTAATCCACAAGTCATTAATAAACCCCCGACAGCAGTGCGCAGCCAACCAATATCTGCGTCGTTAAAGAAGGCTGGATGTGTATCTCCATTTGCAGATTGCCAGCTCAGTGGAACGCCACTGAATTCTGCCAGAGAGATATCCATGCCGCGTGATGGTGATATGTAATAACATAAACCTGCACCAGTTCGGACCTGGATTTGTTCTACTCCAGTTTCTGGTCCTTCTGATAATTTAAATCGTCGAATACCCCCAATTTGCTCAATTCGCCCAACACGGGCTTCCAATTCTTTTCGATTCCACTCTCGACCATACAATTTCATATTGATACCCTTGCGATCTGCTTGAATTCATCTGCCAGAGCAGGATACAAGGCTTGATATCGTGCATAGTAATCATTATAAATATTTGTAGTACGCTCAGATGGGGTGGTGATTCCAGTTATTTGGATTGTTTTATTACATGCTTCTTGGACGTTCTCAAACGCTCCAATACCTACCCCGGCTAACAATGCGGCCCCATAAGCAGCCCCTTCGGTCGTATTTACTGTGACCAATTCGGAACCTAGAACATCTGCCATGATTTGTTGCCAAAGTTGACTTTTTGCACCACCGCCGGAAATCCTAACTTGTTTAATATCTCCAAGCCCAGCCGATTTAATCAGGGAAAAACTATCTCTGATTCCAAAAGCAACACCTTCAAGGACTGATCGTGTGAGATGTGCGCGTGTGTGCCGAACAGTCAACCCAATCCAGGCTCCACGCGCCATCGGATCTGGATGTGGGGTGCGTTCTCCAGTTAGATAAGGCAAAAAAATTAGACCTTCGCTGCCGGGGGATATACTATCCGCCTCAGAATTAAGAATATCAAATGATGTACCTGGAGCTAGATTATCTCGATACCATTGGAGGCTTCCCGCTGCGCTAAGCATTACGCCCATAAAATGCCATCGTTCCGGAACAGCATGGCAGAAGGCATGGAGTCTACCTTCCGGTTCAATTAATGGGGATTCAGTAGTCGCAAAAACCACTCCTGATGTCCCCAAGGTAAGTGCAATAATGCCAGATTCAACAGCACCGACTCCAACAGCTTGAGCAGATTGATCCCCTCCTCCGCCTACCACTGGGATTCCCTCCGAGAGAGAAGTTTCTTCAACAGCGATTTTAGTGGTAGCACCAGTAACATCAGGTCCTTCAAAAGTAGGCGGCAGCCATTCGGGTGGTATCTCCAATATGTTTATTAATTCTTCTGACCAGGTACGGTTGGCTAAATTAAATAGAATTGTCCCTGATCCACCAGCACAATCTACGGCGAATTGTCCTGTAAGTTTGTAGCGGATATAATCTTTTGGCAGCAGAATGTGTTTGACCTTTTTATATACTTCTGGTTCATTCTCCCTAACCCACAGGATTTTTGGTGCAGTGAACCCAGTCAATGCGTCATTACCGCTTATTTTGATGAGCTGATCTTTGCCTACCTTTACCCGGATTTGATCACATTGTTCAGCTGTTCTCTGATCATTCCACAAGATCGCAGGTCTTAAAACTGCTCCATTAGCATCGAGCAAAACTAAGCCATGCATCTGTCCTGTCATGCCGATTGCAGCGATATCTGCCCCATGTGCATTCGCCTCTTTTAGCGCCTTGCCTATGCTGAGCCTTATTCCCTGCCACCAATCATTTGGATTTTGCTCGGACCACAAGGGATGTGGTGTTGAGAGCTTAATCGTTGTCGTCGCGCTGGCTATTACATCACCTTCAAAATCGATTAACAGCGCTTTTGCGCCTGTTGTTGAGACATCAATACCGAGAAGTAGTCTCTGGGTTGTCATTTCGCTTCCCGCTTGTATTTAGATGAATATTATTGGATATGTGGATGCTTATACGCCCATCAGTAATTCAACAGTGAGTTGATCTAATTTCTCGTAGGATAAACCACGTTTACCCAAGGTATTCCGATCGAATTTTAATTTCTTTAGGTCCTGCGCTTTATTTGGATCGTAAGGGCCAAAGTACTGGGTCATAGATCCATCATCAGAATTTATTTCCCTTAAGATAGCTTGGATTTCAGGATCAGCGTTCCATAATTCACCTTTCTCTTTGAGGATTAGGTACGTCCGCATACAACCAGCGGCGAAATCCTTGACACCTTCATAATCCTCAGTTCGATAGGCATGTGCATCAAAATGTCGGCTCCCTTCGTATCCCACATCCTCCAAGAATTTTACAAGGAAGAACGCGCTTTTTAAATTAATTGCCCCAAATCTGAAATCCTGGTCATAACGCCCAAATGCCTGGTCATTAAGATCGATATGATATAGTTTCCCAGCGTCCCATGCTTGGGCAACTGCATGGGTGAAATTTAGTCCAGCCATGTGTTCGTGTGCGACTTCAGGGTTGACCCCAACCATCTCTGGATGATCGAGTGTTTCAATGAATCCTAACATCGCGCCTGTTGATGGAAGATAAATATCACCTCTTGGCTCGTTAGGTTTCGCTTCTAACGCGAATCTAAGATCATATCCTTGCTCAATGACGTAGTCACAGAGGAAGTTTAATGATTCGCGCATACGTTTTGTTGCCTCTAATGGGCTCTTAGCAGCATCTGTTTCGGTGCCTTCTCTGCCTCCCCAAAAAACATATACTTGCGCTCCAAGTTCTACACCCAGATCAATCGCGTGCATCGTTTTTTGAAGTGCATATGCGCGTACTTTAGGATCATTTGAAGTAAAGGCCCCATCCTTAAAGGCGGGATCTGCAAAGAGGTTTGTCGTCGCCATAGGAACAACAAGCCCGGTATCATCTAAGACTTGTTTAAATTCTTTGACGATCCTGTCTCTCTCATTAGGAGGTGTGTCGATAGGTACCAGGTCGTTGTCATGGAAGTTCACACCATAGGCACCAACATCTGCTAATAGATGAACCAATTCGATGGGTGAAAGTTTGGCTCTGACAGGCTCGCCAAATGGGTCCCGACCTATATTGCCTACGGTCCAAAGACCGAATGTAAATTTATTCTCTGGATTCGGTTGATAATCAGTCACATTTATCATTTCCTTAAGTTTGATACTGTTCGGGAATCATCCCTAATATTCCTTTATTACTGTTCATATTATTCGGTTAGGATTCACCTACCTGACCTTAAAGGGATTCCTCCTGTGAGGTATCACGCTTCGGGGTGATATGACTCCAGAGAATGAAACAAAGAGTGGATATCAATAACAAAACGAAGCCATATTTGTATGCTTCAAAAAGCCAAGGTTGGAACATCCCTACAACGCCCAATACGATACAAGCTATTAATATTTGTTCTATGAACTTGTAAGTACGAAGGGATATATTATTATCCAGCATACTGGCGGCAATAACGATCAGGGTGATGAACGCCAGGATTATGGCAACAAAGATCAATACAAACGGAATGGCATTTAACAAGACATTATCTGCTAGTTGTTCTGGAGTCGTGCGTGATCGGATGAATGGTCCTGCGAACAATCCAAGGACCAATAGCAAGACGATCACTATGGGTAAAGCAATCGGTACACGTGGACGAGAAATCGCCATAGTCTCTCCTCTACAGGTTCATTTCCTCGCTAAAATCTGATCGTTACGATGTTAATTTTTGGATGTAAATGCAGCGTCGAAGGCCACTTCAGAAGGTGTAAAATCCTGACTCCGCACCATCTTTAATGCCTCCGGCGCGCCCCAGTCCCGGTCCATTCCAGAGTCTTCCCACTCAATGGAGAGGGGGCCTGAATAACCGATCCGATTTAACGCCCGGATCATTTGATCCCATTTCACATCACCTCTACCAGGGGAAACAAAATCCCATCCTCGACGAGAATCACCGAAATCCAGATGTGATGACAAAATACTGTTGCGACCAGTCAGCTGAACACGCGAATCTTTAACATGAACATGCCAAATGCGTTCACCAAATTCATCAATAAACTCGACTGGATCAATGAATTGATGGATAAAGTGGCTTGGGTCAAAATTAAAACCAAAAGCTGGATGCCATTCAACAGCATCCAAAGCTCTCTTCGCAGTAATGATGTCATATGCGATCTCGGTGGGATGAACTTCCAGACCGAATTTGACTTCATTCTCCATAAATACATCCAATATTGGGTTCCAACGTGCAGCAAAATCCTCGTACCCCTTACTTACATCGTCTTGCGAGGTGGGCGGAAAGAAATATATATACTTCCACACAGAGCTTCCTGTGAAACCGTTGACCGTTTTCACTCCAAACAAATTTGCTGCTTTGGCAGTATTTTTCAACTCCTCAGCACAACGCTGGCGAACACCTTCTTGGTCGCCATCACCCCACAATCGTTCAGGGAGAATGCCTTTATGTCGATCGTCGATAGGATCATCACAGGTACATTGACCCACAAGATGGGTGCTGATCGCATAACATTTCAAATTATATTTATTCAAAATATCCCAACGGGTCTGAATATAAGCATCATCTTCGAGTGCTTTATCGACCTCGAAGTGGTCTCCCCAGCAGGCTAGCTCGAGACCATCAAATCCCCATTCGTTGACTTTTTTGGCTAGATCCTCTAAAGTCAAATCAGCCCATTGTCCGGTGAAAAGTGTGACTGGTCTTGCCATTTTTTACTCTCCTAGTTTGAAATTAAGTATAATGGATTCTTTCATATAGAGCATTATGCTATGTGTTTTCGCCCAAATTGGACCTTCAAAAATGGGTTTTGCTATTTTGTTTCTGACCAAAATGAAATCTTGATCCTATACCAAGAGCTGTCTGAGGAACTTGAGACCATCCTCAGCCAGCGCATCCTGGCTTGGAGCCAGCGCCCGCCAGATCGCTGCTGCTCGGGCGATGCTCTTAACTTTTGCGGTGAAGGATTCGATCACCACTGGGCCGCTATAATTGATATTGCTGAGCGCTGTTGCGACCTCATCCCAGGGAATATTGCCTGTACCCGGCGCGCCGCGATCGTTTTCGCAAGTATGTACATGCTTTAAACGTGGACCCACCAT
>Ga0209536_100012614_pt1 | contig 12263 bp, 11 predicted proteins | sample DeeMarSeWOR28_12_FD_187461 | JGI IMG/M metagenome (GOLD analysis project Ga0209536, IMG submission 187461) | Marine sediment microbial communities from White Oak River estuary, North Carolina - WOR-2-8_12 (SPAdes) (version 2) | ecosystem: Environmental > Aquatic > Marine > Intertidal zone >...
TAATCAAAATATTCCAGTGGTTATGATTACAAAAAGTGAGGAAGAAACGTTAATGAATGAGGCAATCGGTGGAAAGATAACCGATTATCTTACAAAACCCGTTAATCCCAGCCAGGTTCTGCTTGTCTGCAAAAAAATTCTCGAAGGTAAAAAAATCTCTGGTCAATATGCCGCTAAAGATTATTTACAGGATTTTAATCAAATATCTATGGCTTTAATGGGTAATCTTGATTTTGCAGAGTGGATAAATATCTATCTTAAGGTTGTTAACTGGGATGTTGAACTGGATATGCATTCCGAGATTGGTTTACGACAATCATTGAACGATCAGAAAAAAGAAGCCAACAAAGAATTTTCAAAATTTGTTGAGAAAAACTACAAGCATTGGATTAATTCAATGGGAGAGCTCGATACTCCGATGCTTACACCTGAAATAACCGAGAGATATGTTTTAAATCATTTAAATAATGATAATACAAGTGTATTCTACTTTGTGCTCGATTGCCTGCGTTTAGATCAATGGCTAATTATAGAAAAACATTTAAGGGATCTGTTTACAATTGAAAAGGATTATTACTATGCAATACTTCCTACTTCTACACCTTATGCCAGGAATTCTTTGTTCAGTGGTTTGTTTCCTTCGGAGATAGAAAAATATTATCCCGACCTCTGGACCGGAAAAGATGACGATGAGAACAGTATGAACAAATATGAAAAGGAATTACTTCAATTACTTTTGAACAGAAAAAAAATTAACCTGAGAAACGAATTAAAGTATATTAAAATTATTGATCCTGAAGTTGGAAGAAACTTTGAACAGAATATTCTGTCTTATAAGAACAACCATTTTACTGCAGTTGTTGTAAATTTTCTGGATATGATTGCCCACGGCCGGTCAGATTCTGATATCCTAAAAGAAATTGCACCGGACGAACCTGCTTATCGTTCATTAACCAATAGCTGGTTTACTCACTCATCTTTATTAGGTACCTTTAAAGCAATTGCTAAAATGGATAACGTAAAAGTAATCGTTACAACCGATCACGGAAGCATCCGTTCATTACGAGGTGCAAAAGTTCTTGGTGATAGAGAAGCATCGACTAATCTTAGATTCAAGTATGGCAGGAATCTCAAAGTTGATGATAAACATGCAATCTATATCAAAAATTCACAGGAATATAAACTTCCAAAACGCGGCGTTACAATAAACTATATTATTGCTAAAGAAGATTTTTATTTTGTTTATCCCACTGACTATCATAAGTATCTGACTTACTATAAAGATACTTTTCAGCATGGCGGAATATCACTTGAAGAGATGATTTTACCAGTAATTACAATGGAGCCGAAGTAACTTGATTCAGTATCCTTCAACCATAAAAACAAATAATCAGGAAGAGTCAGCAAAACTGGCCTCAGATTTTATAGTTGGTTGTAAAAAAGGTGACAAAGTAGTGCTTAATGGTGAACTTGGTTCGGGTAAGACATTCTTTGTAAAATCAGCTTTATCTTCAATCGGGATAGCTGAAGTAAATAGTCCATCGTTTGCAATTGTTAATGAGTATTACAAAGATTTTCATATTTATCATTTTGATTTTTATCGGTTAAAAAATTCATTGGAACTATTCGAAATCGGCTGGCAGGATTACCTTAACAACGATGAATCTATAATATTCATTGAGTGGGGTAATAGACTTCCATCAGTACTTCCTTCAGAACGAATAGAAATTAATATTGAATTGCTGGATGGCACAGAAAGGGAATTCAGGTTTGACAAAATTGCCTGAACATAAACCTGTTCTTGCTTTTGAGACATCGGAAAATCTTTGTGGAGTTTGTATTTACTTTTCCGATGACAAATATTTTTCAACTTCAATAAACCTGAGGCACTCCCACTCAGAAAAAATTTTCGAAGCTACTGAATGGCTGTTTAGAATTTCCGGAATTAAACCTGAAGACTTGGATTCAATTGCTGTTTCAGAAGGACCCGGATCTTTTACAGGTCTTCGCATAGGGTTTTCTGCAGCTAAAGGAATAGCTTATGGAGCAAATATTCCCTTGGTACCTGTCCCAACTTTTGAAGCTTTCGCTTTTCAGCTGGCAAATATCAAAAATGAAGGTGACGAGTTCATTATTTCGAATAAAGTGAATAAACAGGAGGTATACTTTGCCAGGTTTCAAATTAAGGGTAATAGTTATATATTTGCGGAGGATTTAACCATTTTGACAAACGATCGTTTTATTAAGAAGGCTGAGGGTATAAAGGTTTTTGGTAATTCAGCTTTACTTTTAGGTATAACAATTGAACATCCCTTTGTCCCTGATGCATTATTTGTTGCAAAATGGGCATTAGAATTTGGAGCTAAGAAAAAGACATTCAAATATGATTTTTTAGAACCAAACTATTTAAAAGATTTTATTGTAAAGGAGAAAAAATAAATGGCTAAAAACTCTTTGTTCATCGTACTTTTAATCTCATCATTGAGTTTTGCACAGTTACTACAACCAAAGCTAGTTCTTCAGCAAACGAGTTATGATTTTGGAGATATAAAACAGGGTGAAAAAGTTTCTCACGACTTTGTTTTATCTAACAGTGGCGGAGATTTACTTACAATATCTAATGTAACAGCTTCTTGTGGATGCACTGCTGCTGCACCCGAAAAAAATGAGCTTGCACCAGGTGAATCAACTAACCTCACGGTTACTTTTAATTCTTCCGGAAGACGTGGAAAACAAAATAAGACTGTAAGAATATTTAGCAATGATCCTCAAAATCCTGAGATGGCTTTAAGCATTACGGGAGTTGTGGTTCTCCCTGGCGAAAGTAGCGGAAACTCGCCAGTAATTTATTTCCCTGAGACACAGCACGATTTTGGAAAAGTTAAAGAAGGAGATAAAGTTAATTACACTTTCAGATTTGTCAATAAAGGTGTGTCGTCTTTACAAATAAAAGATATAAAAACTTCCTGCGGGTGCACAGCTGCGCTGGTTAGTAATGATAATCTTAAACCCGGTCAGGAAGGAACAATTAAAGTTGAACTAAATACTAAGAACAGATCCGGTAAAATGAGCAAGACAGTTACAGTGCAATCGAATGATCCAAATGATCCATCAAAAATTTTAACTGTTTACGCAGACGTAATTAGGCAAGGAAGTTAATGCCCTGGTTTAGCAGATCGAAAGATAATATTTCTCCTGATTCTCAAAAGAAGGATTTACCCGATGGATTATGGGAAAAGTGCCCAAGTTGCGGGGAGATAATTCATAAAAAGCAGCTTGAATCAAATCTTTGGACTTGTTTGAAATGTGAACATCATTTTCGTATTGGAAGTGAAGAGTACATAAATATTCTTCTTGATAAAGGCAGCTTTAAGGAATTGCATAAGAAGATGAAGTCACCTGATCCTTTGAAATTTGTGGACACAAAAAAATATAAAGACAGACTGACCTCTACGGTAAAAGCTTTAGGTCTTTATGAAGCAGTGAAAGTAGGCACCGGTAAGATTGAAGGAAAAAATATTGCTTTTGGCTGCATGGATTTTCAATTCATTGGTGGCAGTATGGGTTCAGTAGTTGGGGAGAAAATTGCCAGGGTAATTGATAAAGCCTATAAAAGTAAAATCCCTCTTGTAATTGTTTCCGAAAGTGGAGGAGCAAGAATGATGGAAGGTGCTTACTCTCTTATGCAATTAGCAAAAACCAGCTCTAGACTTACACGTTTAGCTGATGCAGGAATTCCTTACATATCAGTAATCACTGATCCTACCACAGGTGGTACAACGGCGAGTTACGCAATGCTTGGTGATATTAATATCGCTGAACCAAACGCACTTATTGGATTTGCTGGACCCAGGGTTATAAGGCAAACGATTGGCAAAGATTTACCGGAAGGATTTCAGAGATCAGAGTTTTTATTGGAAAAAGGTTTTATTGATGTTATTTGTGCTCGTAAGAATCTTAAAGAAACCATCCACAACTTGCTCGAATTAATGACCTGAGGTTGTCATTAAGACTATTTCTTCCTCAAAAGAAATTTTTTCCATTTCAAAAGATCTTAAGTTAAAAGGTAAGACGATCGGGTTCGTACCCACGATGGGATATCTGCACGATGGTCATCTCTCTCTTGTCAGAAAATCAAAAAAAACCTGTGATATAACTATTGTCTCTATTTTTGTGAATCCTACTCAGTTTGCACCTTCCGAAGATTTTGAAAATTATCCCAGAGACCTTGATAAGGATATAAAAATGCTCGAAGATGTAAAAGTAGATTACTTGTTTTTACCAGAAGTTGGTGAACTTTATCCCAGAAATTTTCAGACTTACGTTAATGTAGAACACATTGCTCAAAAACTTGAAGGGGAATTTCGTCCAACTCATTTTCGTGGTGTTACAACTGTAGTTCTGATTTTATTTAATACTGTTCAACCTGATTATGCTTTTTTTGGCCAGAAAGATGCTCAGCAAGTTACTGTCATTAAGCAAATGGTAAAAGATTTAAAACTGAATATTGAAATTATAGCTTGTCCAATAATCCGTGAGAGAGATGGTCTGGCGCTCAGTTCAAGAAATATATATTTGTCACCTGATGAAAGAAAAGACTCACTTGTTATATATCATTCCCTTGAATTAGCAAAAAAAATAATTTCTTCTGGCGAGAGAAGAGTAAGTATCGTTTTGTCAGATATGAATGAATTATTCTCTAAAGTTCATTCTGCAAATGTTAATTATATAAGGATAGTTGAAGCAGATTCTTTTGATATTGTAGATGAGATTGTTGAAGGGAAAGAATACTACGTACTTATTGCTTGTAAAATTGGTAAGACCAGATTAATTGACAATACAAGGATAACAATTCAATCTACCTCTTGATTTTTTTATTCAAATCATAAATAACTTTCAAACCTTTAAGTACTAATGCTTCTTCGTACAAGATCTTATACTTAATGTGCGGAAGAATAAATTGAGCATTCCCTCCAGTTGCAAAAAGTATTGGCTGTAATAGATCTCCGTTTACTTTTAGCTGTTGTACAGTTTTGTCTATCATTCCAATTGTAGCATTAATAACACCGCTCACAATTGACGAATCAGTTGTGTCACCGATTATTCCTTTGTACGTTCTTAATTCCGGTATTGGAAGTTGTGCAGTTTCTTCATTCAAAGATTTTAACATTGTTTTTACACCAGGAGCAATTAAACCACCTAGAAAATAACCTTCAGGTGACACAACATTAATTGTTGTTGCAGTTCCAAAATCGATAGTGAGAAGGTAATGATTTTTTAAAATTAGATTTTCCTTCACAGCAATTTCAAAGGCTCCGACTACAGAGCAAACTCTATCAATACCAAGAGTTTCTGGGGTACTGTATTTTATTTGCAGGTTGAGTCTATTCTGAATATTTGCCTGAAATATCGAGATGCCGCTTTTAGAAATTTCTTCAACTAAAGTTTTTGTAATAGTGGGATTAACTGAACAGATAGCGATTTCGTTGAGAGCATTCGTTTTTATATACTTAAATAATTTATCAATATCAGGATAAATTCTAAATTCAACTAAATTATCATCATCGAATAATGCTGATTTAATATTGGTATTACCGATGTCAAGAGTAAGAAGCATCAACGTAAACTTACATCACCGAAATGTACTTTTTCGATTATATCATTTCTTTTTAGAAGCAGATAACCGTTATCATCAATGTCGTAAAATATTCCTTTTTTAGATTGCTCACCATCTGTTATGGTGATTTTATCACCGATCATTTTACATTTAGATCTCCAATCCTTAATAATAGTTTCGGGTTGCGTCTGAAGGTTAATCATCAATTCTTCAAAGATATTGAGAATTTCTGCCAGAAAAATTTCTCGGTTAATATTCACTCCGGTTTCAAGCCTTAATGAAGTGGGAGGGAAATTATATTCACCTTGAAATACGAGTTGGTTTAAATTTATTCCGATACCAATTACTACTCGTTCTATATTACTTCCCTTAACAGTTGTTTCAATAAGTATCCCTGATACTTTTTTCCCATTTATCAAAACATCATTTGGCCATTTTAGTTCTGTTCGCAATTGATAAAGATTTTCTGTTGCTAATGCTACAGAGAGTGAAGCAGCCAGGTTTAAATGATTAATATTTAATTCTGCGACAATATCTCTATTCAATAAAATTGAAAAAGTAAGGTCCAATCCCTTTGCACTTTGCCAATTCCTATCCTTTCTGCCTTTTCCTTTTAATTGTTTCTCAGCAAGTAATACGGTTCCCGATTTTTTATATAAATGCTTATTCGAAAGCAATTCAGAATTAGTAGAATTGACTTCATCGCAATAAATAAAATTTCTACCTATTAGTTCAGTATCTAATTTGATGTCAAAATTTTCAAGACTAAACATTTACAATCCTTTTTCTTCGATCAAAATTAATCATTTAATCCTGAAATGTATTATAACTACATTATGCAATTTTGGTTCAGCAAATGATTAACATGCAAGATGAACTGGGATACCACTGTCACGTTAATTGTCCTTTATAAAATAAATGACGCCATTATGACATACTCTGTGACAATTTAGAGTAAAATAAATATTGATTAAAATCGAGGTTAAGTGATTATAATATAACAACTTGTGCGATTAACGGAGAACTGGCACTCATCTTGGATAATTCCTATGATTGTAGTAGAAGATTGAAACTAAATATCTACAATTTGGACGAGGAAAAAGAAAATAAGTAAAATAAAAAGGAGTAAAAAATGGGTAAAATAATAGGAATAGATCTAGGTACAACTAATTCGTGCGTTGCTGTGATGGAAGGAAATGATCCGGTGGTAATACCAAATTCAGAGGGTGGAAGAACAACTCCATCGGTTGTTGCATTTACAAAGTCCGGTGAAAGATTAGTCGGTCAACCTGCAAAACGCCAAGCTATAACAAACCCAAAGAACACTATTTTTTCCATCAAAAGATTTATGGGAAGATTTGTTAACGAAGTTGGAACAGAAAAAAGTGAAGTACCCTTTGAGGTAGTTTCCGGTGACAGTAATTCAGTAAGAGTAAAAATTCAGGATCGAGTTTATTCACCTCCTGAAATTAGCGCAATGATCTTACAGAAAATGAAAAAGACTGCGGAAGATTATCTTGGTCAAGAAGTAACAGAAGCAGTCATAACTGTACCTGCCTACTTTAATGATTCACAAAGACAGGCTACCAAGGATGCAGGAGAAATTGCCGGATTAAAAGTAAAAAGAATAATTAATGAACCAACTGCAGCTGCTTTAGCATATGGCTTAGATAAAAAAACAAAAGATCACACAGTTGCAATTTATGATTTAGGTGGTGGTACTTTTGACATTTCGATTTTGCAGTTGGGTGAAGGAGTATTTGAAGTTAAATCAACTAATGGTGATACTCACCTTGGCGGCGATGATTTTGACCAGCGAGTGATAGATTATTTAGCTGATGAATTTAAAAAAGCTGAAGGCATCGATCTTAAAAAAGATCCGATGGCACTGCAAAGATTAAAGGAAGCAGCTGAGAAGGCCAAAGTTGAGTTATCCTCATCTAATTCAACTGATGTTAATCTTCCGTTTATTACAGCAACACAGGATGGTCCCAAACACTTGAACCTGAACTTAAGCAGATCAAAATTTGAACAGCTTATTCACGATCAGGTTGACAGAACAAAAATTCCATGCCAACAGGCAATGAAGGATGCAGGAGTAACTCAATCCGATATTAATGAAGTAATACTTGTAGGTGGATCAACAAGAATACCAATGGTTCAGCAACTTGTTAAAGACTTGTTTGGTAGAGAACCTCATAAAGGTGTTAACCCTGATGAAGTTGTTGCTGTCGGTGCTGCAATTCAAGGAGGTGTTTTAGCGGGTGATGTAAAAGATGTGTTACTACTAGATGTTACTCCTCTTTCTCTTGGTATTGAGACTCTTGGAGGAGTAATGACAAAGCTCATTGACGCAAATACAACAATTCCAACAAAGAAAAGCGAAATCTTTTCAACAGCATCCGATAATCAACCCTCTGTTGAAATTAATATTCTTCAGGGTGAAAGATCAATGGCTGGAGACAATAGAACACTTGGAAGATTTCACCTGGATGGAATTCCACCTGCACCACGAGGCATTCCTCAGATTGAAGTTACTTTTGACATTGATGCAAACGGTATTTTGCATGTTAACGCAAAAGATAAAGCTACAAATAAGGAACAAAGCATAAGGATTACCTCTTCGAGCGGATTGAGTAATGAAGAAGTTGAAAAAATGAAGAATGATGCAAAGGAGCACGCCGCAGAGGATAAGAAGAAGAAAGAAAGCATTGATATAAGAAATCAGGCTGATAGTCTTGTATTCCAGACAAAGAAACAGATGGAAGAAATGAAGGATAAACTTACCGCTGATTCCAAATCAAAACTTGAAGCTGAAATTAAGAAAGTTGAAGATGCTGTTGCTACAAACAATTCCGATCAGATTAAAGCTGCAACTGACTCATTGAATAAAGTCTGGAATGAAATAGCTTCGCAGCTTTATCAGCAAGCTGGACAGCAGCAACAAAGTGCAGGTCAACAAGGTGCGGATACAGGTGAACAACCGAAAGATCAAAAGGAAAATGTTCAGGATGCTTCATACGAAGTGGTAGATGATAATGATAATAAAGACAAGTAATATCATTAATGAGGGATCATAAAATTTTTGGTCCCTCTTTAATTTTATAATTGAAACGAATTTTTGAAAAACAGGAGATTAAAATGTCTGAGAATAAAGAAATAATAGCAGTTAGAAATTTAAATAATCATTCAATTGAAGAAATACTGAGCAAGCAAAATAGCGTTTTACCCTCTTCTGATATATATGAAAATCCCGACGAGTATATTCTTATAGCAAATATGCCTGGTGTTTCAAGAAATGATATTCAAGTTAAGATCGTCGATGAATCACTGATTATCTTTGGAAAAATAAATTATGATAAAGTTATTAGCAGGGAATATATCTTGAATGAAAATGAGTTAGGGAATTATTTTAGAAAGTTCAGGATATCTGATACGATTGATAAAACAAAAATCAGTGCAAAGTATGATAACGGACAATTGGTTGTAACGCTACCAAAGCATGAAAAAGTAAAACCGAGAAAGATAGATATATTGTAAAAATAGATTAATGTTATTGTGGCTGTCTGATATCAAAGACAGCCTTTTTTATTTGTAAATAAGCAAAGCCTAATTCAAGGTGAATTATAATTCTAAAAAATGCTCAAAATTAAAAAGCTGCTCAAAAGAATTCAGCAGCACACCGTTTTCTTTTTGCTGCTTTCATTAGTTTTGATGGGAACCTGGTGCGTCCCACCTAAATGGACTGAAAAAGTTATAAATGAATTAAAAGCAAAGTATATAATCGAGAAAATAGAAGATAAGGATAGTTGAGACACTGCTATAATTAATATTACAAGCCCGCTTTTTAGCGGGCTTTTTTTTAATTAAATTTCTTCGTTAAGTAACTAAAATGTATTACTCCCGAAATGCACACAGAACCAAAGCATAGGGTTATTTTCATAGATTTGCTGAGAGCAATTGCTGTATTACAAATGGTGCAAGGGCATACAATAAGCGTTTTTCTGTCCCCAGAATTAAGAAACACAGATTTGCCTGTATATGCTGTATGGTATTTTCTTCGCGGGATGACAGCACCTATTTTTATGTTTACGGCAGGGACAGTCTTTACTTACCTTTTTAGATCAGTTAAAAAACCTTTTAGCGAAAATTATAGAGTTAAAAAAGGAATTCGTAGAGCGTTACTCCTGATATTTCTCGGATATATGCTCAGATATCCAACATGGACAATTGTAGATTTTTCAGAAGTAACAGCAGAGAACTGGCAATTATTTATTGCGGTGGATGTTCTACAGCTTATTGGTTTCAGCCTTTTAATATTACTCCTTATCTTGTTTATAGCTGAAAAGTTTAAACTAAACTTTACAGCTACTTTTATTATAAGTACAACCCTCATATTTCTTGCATCGCCATTTATAGATAATATAAACTGGAACTCTTTTTTACCAGCAGCTCTGGCTGCATACTTATACAATGGTTCCGGTTCATTATTCCCTTTATTCCCATGGGCGGGATATGTAATTGCCGGAGGGGTATTGGGAAGTTATCTTGCTCAAAATCCAATGGTGTTTAAAACTTCTCGCTTTAGTATAATCCTTGCAATATTTGGGGGAGCATTCACACTAACCGCATTACTTGCTGATTTAATACTCAAGTCCATGTATGTTCAGATTATTGATCCTCAAGCTGAACCGAATACTATTCTCTTTCGTATGGGATTTGTGCTGTTACTAACTGCAATCGTTTCATATATTTCATTAAGAGTTAATAAAATCCCTCAATTAATTATACTTGCAGGTAGGAATACGCTTCTGATTTATGTTGTTCATTTAATAATTCTATACGGAAGTGCCTGGACCCCCGGGTTAGCTTTGCTTTGGGGTTACAGTTTTTCCGGGTGGCAATCCTTTGGCGCCGCTTTAATTATGATTACATTGATGACGTTTATGGTGATGGGAATACATAAGCTGAAGATTCGTAATAAAGAACTTGTCACCTGATATTAATCATAAAAACTGGAAAAGATTAAGATTCTTTTTTATAAATTTAATCTGAAATTAAAAATATTTCTAAATACTACTGATGCGCAAAGACAAATCAACTGATCCGAATATTACAGAAGAAGAGAAAAACTTCGAGCAATCGCTTCGCCCTCTAAGTATTAAGGAATTTGGTGGTCAGAAAAAGATTACGGATAATCTGAATGTCTTTATTTCTGCTGCAAAGAAAAGGGAAGAAGCGCTGGATCATTCACTGCTTACGGGTCCACCCGGGTTGGGAAAAACAACTCTGGCCTACATCATTGCTAATGAAATGGGAGTTAAATTAAAAGTAACATCCGGTCCCGTTTTGGAAAAGCCAGGTGATTTGGCGGGGATTCTCACGAACTTAGAAGAAAAATCTGTTTTGTTTATTGATGAGATTCATCGTTTAAGTCCTGTTGTTGAAGAGTATCTTTACTCAGCTATGGAAGACTATAAGTTGGATATTATGATTGACAGTGGACCCAATGCAAGAACAATACAATTAAGTCTACCGAAATACACTCTTGTGGGAGCTACCACCAGGGCAGGGATGTTAACATCTCCTCTAAGGGACAGGTTCGGAATAAAATTCAGGTTGGATTATTATGAAGCAGAACATATCCAGAAAATAATTTTACGCTCAGCTAATATTCTTAAAGTTGAAATTGATGAAGCTGCTTCCCACGAAATTGCAAAACGATCCCGCGGAACGCCAAGAATAGCAAACAGGCTTTTAAGGCGTACAAGGGATTTTGCCGACTTCGATAACAAAAAGAAAATAGATTTAGAGGTCGCAAAGATAGCACTTACTGCCCTTGAAGTAGATGATTATGGTCTTGATGAAATGGATAAGGAAATAATTCTGGCAATAATAGAAAAGTATAATGGCGGACCTGTTGGGCTTAATACGCTTTCGGTTGCGGTCAATGAAGACCCCGGGACAATTGAGGAGGTTTATGAACCATTTTTAATTCAGCAGGGATTTATTCAAAGAACCCCGAGGGGAAGGGAAGCTACTCATCTAGCTTATAAAAGATTTGGTAAAAATAGACTTAAACAAGGAGATACTAAATCTCTTTTCGAAGAGTAAACTGAACAATAAATTTATTTCTGGTTGATAAATAAGAAGCGGAGCGACTAAATGAAGATTATTATTCAACTTATTACAACTATTTTTATTCTACTGTCAATTCAATCTTTTTCCCAGGATAAATTATTTATTCCACGAAACATTCGGCCGGCTTATGAAAAGGGGACACGCTCGCTTGACGGAAAACCGGGTGCAGAATATTGGCAGAATTCTTCCGAGTATAAAATAGAAGTCGAAGTCGATCCCGCTTCATATCTTATTAAAGGAATCGAAGAAATCGTTTATTATAATAACAGTCCTGATACACTTAAAAGAATTGTGCTGAGATTATATCCTAATGTATTTAAAAAAGGAAGTGCCAGAGACTATTCTATCATTCCTGAAGGAGTTACAGATGGTGTTTCATTAACAAAATTAATTATTGGAAGTAATGAAATAAATTTAGAGAATAGGAGTGTTTACAGGGTAGTTAATACAATTGCTACTATTTACCTTACTGAATATATTCCTCCTGAATCTACTGTAAATCTTT
>Ga0209536_100012615_pt1 | contig 12263 bp, 11 predicted proteins | sample DeeMarSeWOR28_12_FD_187461 | JGI IMG/M metagenome (GOLD analysis project Ga0209536, IMG submission 187461) | Marine sediment microbial communities from White Oak River estuary, North Carolina - WOR-2-8_12 (SPAdes) (version 2) | ecosystem: Environmental > Aquatic > Marine > Intertidal zone >...
TCAGGGATTTAACACATACAAAAGGGCTGCCCTGGTATAAAAAGAAAATGGCAATGCTGCTTGATAATAATTTAGGCGGCGATATTAAATATGCCAAAGAGTTACTCGGAGAAATTGCTAAACTAAAGTTTTGGGGAATTGGAGCACAATACAGTATTGAATGTTTAAGGGATGATGAATTCGTTGATGCACTGGCAAATGCAAATTGCAGGATGTCTTTTCTCGGTATGGAATCATTAAATGAAGAAAGCCTTAGAGACGTGCAAAAAAAACAGAATAAAACTGAAGAGTATAAAGAGTATTTTGATAAGCTTCACAAAAAAGGAATCCTGACATTTACCGGTTTAATGTTCGCGCTTGATGAGGATACTAAAGAGTACTACGAAGCTTTGCCGGAGAAACTGGATGAAGTAGGTTGCAGCGTGATTTTACCTTCCATTTCAATTCCTCTTTATGGTACACCTCTGTACTACAAAACCAAAAGTGAAGGAAGATTAATTGATGAAAATATTTCTCACTATGAAGGCGATCATGTTCTCTTTAAACATAGGCATTTAAGTGAAAATGAAATTTATGAAATTTACAGAAGAGTAAATAAAATTTTCTATTCGTGGAAAAATATTTTAAAGCGATGGTTAAGATTTATTAGCAAGCAGACTATTCAGGAGTCACTCCCCCAATTTGCTATAAAGATTCTGGTCACTACTATCATTTATTTTAAACTTTCGATATTTCAAAGGCATCATGCACAGAAGAGAGTTTTTGAAAAAGTAGGCTCAGATAAGACTCGACAGTTGGAGAACAATAGTGAACAAATATTTGAATATCCAATTACTGCCTGATAGGAACTATGCAAAACTTTATAATTGAAATAGACACAAATACTCTTGCAAGAGTTATTAAAACATTTCTGGGATTTTTCTGTCATCAGGATAAATCAATATTATTATCAATGTATGGAGATTATTTGCAGTTATGTCCGCGTTGCATTGGTCTGCATACAGGATTTTTCACAACAATAGTTGCATTAGTATTTATTAATCAAAAGCCACGTTTAATCCGGAAGAAAATATCTGTGATTATACCCGTTTTATTAGCCACAGTAACAGGTTTTCACTGGTTTGGTGCAACGATAGATATATTTGCAGCCAGCTCATTTACAAGATTTTTGCACGGGATTAATAAGCGGTTCTGCTTTTGGGTATCTTATTTACTTTTACCATACTCTCAATAAAATAACATTTATCCGATCGAGTTGGCCAGTTTTAATTATTCTTTTCATCACTATCCTATTCTTTATAGCGGCATTAATATTTGAAGGATCGGTATTTCTCAACTACGGTTTAGGCTTTATCGTATTCTTCAACATTCTCACTTTATTTAGAACTCTTGCATCAATATTCCAAAGAACTATTAAGTATCAATTACAATTAAATAACATGGAGGTACTGAAATGAAAAGAAGAATTGGATTCATAGAGTATTTTATAATACTTACATCGATGCTTTTTATATTCGGGTGCTTTGCATCTTCATATAAAACTGCAAAAACCCAGGAGCCAGGACAATTTGCATTAAGTGCAGGTTATATGAGGCTTGAAAACCTGGAGGACTCGGATGCAGAGGGAATAGATCTATTAGATTTAAATATGAGATACGGCATCTCAAGAGGATTCGACTTCGGCTTGGCTCATACATTTGATATTACTTCAGGAGATGGAACAAGTCTGTCTACATTTTGGGGTGATTTCAAAGTACAGCTAAGTAACAGAGACAATGAAGTCGGCAAACCCTCTTTCTCTCTAGGATTAATAAAAGGCTATGTTTACGATCCAGAAGTTCACATCACATCGCTGCCCTTAATTTTAAGTTTACCGGTAAGCGAACAGTTTACGCCAACACTCCAATATAGATTTACCCTGGTGAGCAGTGATTTTATCCCAACAGACTTTGAGGAGCCGCGGCACGAAATAGCTTTAGGATTAGAATACAGTTTCCTTGAACCATCGCCGGATAACTGGACACCCAAATTAGGTTTTGCAATTGGTACATTTAATTCATTAACCGGCGGGGAGGGAGATCAGGGATTGTTGTTTAATTTTGGTTTATCCTTAGAGTCCCCGGTAAGTTATTAAAACCAGAATAAAGGGGCAGGATTTATAACCGGCGATTTTCTAACAATTTATTTTACAAACTTATATCCTGCTCCATGCTTTGTTAAAATATGTTTTGGATTTTTGTGATCGTCCTCAATTTTTTTCCGGAGTGAAAGTATAAAATTATCTACTGTTCTTGTGGAAGGAAAATTTTCATATCCCCAGACATCATCTAATAAAGTATCTCTGTCAATCACCTCGCCTTCACGCTGAATAAAGTACTTCATAACATTAAATTCCATTGCTGTTAATTCTACCGGTTCTCCTTTTTTAGTTGCCTCCTTATTTTTAAAACTAATATAGACATTACCGAATGAAAACTCCTCTATATCTACTAAAATCGGTCTTCCTATTAAGGCTCGTATACGTGCGATTAGCACCTTAATTTTAAAAGGTTTAGTGACAAAATCATTAGCCCCCACTTCCAGACCTAATATTTCATCGAGTTCCTCCTTTCTTGCTGTTAACATTAAGATAGGTTTTTTTAGTCCTTCTTTTCTTAAATTCTTGCAGATATCAATTCCGCTCATATCGGGTAATTTTAAATCAAGAATTATTAAATCGTAGTTTCCGCTTTTTGCCTTTTTGTAACCAACTTCTCCGGTTAATGCACTTGAAACTTCAAAATTCTCTTCTTTAAGAGCTTCTTCAAGACCAGCTACGGTTGCGGGTTCATCTTCTATAATTAATATCTTTTTCACTTACCCTCCAAACGATCAATATTGATTTAGAGATAAAAAGATCATGAAATAACTTTATAAATATTAATTTGTTGACTAATATTTTTCAAATTGAATGCGCCTAAATTCTTAAACTCAGTTTCAGTTTTTCCTTTTACAGTTGAGTAAAATATTTCCGACAGGTAAATACTCTCCGGTTCGGCATTTTCTTGGATTCTTTTAGCAATGTTTATTGCATCACCTTTTATTTTCCCCTCCATTTCCACGACATCTCCAATATGCAAACCTATTCTAATTTTTACTGCCTCTTGATCAGATTTAGAAGCATTGTATTCTTTAAATTGTTCCTGGATGTTTTTACAACACTTTAATGCATTTGTAGCACTTTCAAAAGAAGCCAAAAATCCATCACCGGTTATTTCAATAACTTTTCCATTAAACTTTATTACAGTATTATCAATTATCTGGTCATGAGCTTTTAAAATCACCAAAGCTAGTTCTTCATTTTCATTCATCTTTTTTGAGTATTCAACCATATCACTGAACATAACAGCCAGTAAATGCCTTTGCAAATTTTCATATTTATCTGATTCGAAAATCTTTTTATCAATAATTGTTTTATCAATAGGGGTTTTATTCAGATTACCTTTATCCTCAGTTGGCTGGTTGTCCATATATTTCATATGAGCTCTTATTCGAGCAAGTAATTCCCTGAAATCAAAAGGTTTTGTGACATAATCGTCTGCTCCTACCTCCAGTCCGACTATTTTATCAACCTGGTCTGCCATTGAAGTGAGCATAACAATAGGATTCCGAAAACTTTTTTCGCGCAGCATTCTGCAAACTTGCAAACCATTTAGTGAAGGAAGATTGATATCAAGCAGAATGAGATCGGGTTTTTCTTTTAATGCAAGTTCATAACCCTTTTTCCCATCAGAAGATTTAAATACAGTATAACCCTGCGAAGACAAATATTCTTCAACACCTAATTGTATAGCAGGGTCGTCCTCTATTATTAATATTTTACTCATCTATTATTTCCGGAAACCATAACGTAAATGTACTCCCTTTTCCAACTTCACTTTCAACTTCAACTTTACCATTGTGTGCATCCATAATGTGCTTTACAATTGCCAAACCGAGACCGGTACCTTTTTCTTTAAGCTCCGCTTCTTTCTCTGATCTATAGTATGGTTCAAAAATTTTTCCCAGTTGAACTTTCTCCATTCCTTTTCCTGAATCTCTCACACTAATCCCGGTAAATCCATTTTGGTTCAAAATTGATATGCTTATTGATGCATACTCATCCGAATATTTTATTGAGTTTGTTAGAAGGTTTATAACCGCACGCTCAACGGCATCCGAATCTCCATTAATATAAAACTGAGTTGGGGAATTATCAAAAATCATTGTTTGTTTTTTCATATCAGCCTGATGCTTAAGCTCATTTAGAACTTTGCATAAAATTTCATTTAATTCAATAGTTTCAAATTTATATGTTTTAATTCCTTTTTCGATTTTACCGGCATCCAAAATATTATCGATTAACCTTCTCAGTCTGTCACTTTCGCCGTCAATTATATTTAAGCGTTTTAACGATTTCTCACTTGGTTGATCCAGATCCATTTGTAACAGTTCAACATACATTTTAATTGATGTAAGCGGATTTTTTAGATCGTGGGTAATTGATTGCAAAAAGAAAGATTTCATTTTATTAAGTTCTTCAAGCCGTTCGGCTTCAAGCTTTTCTCTTACTAAATCCTCCTGCATCTTAATTCTGTCTATTGATAATGCTGCAGCGGTAGTAACCGTATTCAGTAAATCAATATCATCTTTTAAATATCTTAATCCGGACAGTTTTGTACCTAAAGCCAAAAACGCATGAATGACACCTGTTGGTGATTTAACAGGAAACACAAGCACCATTCCCCATCTTTTAAAAACTTTAACGTCGGCAGGTTCTATATTTAGACCGGGTTCAATTTTATCACTAATAGCAACAGGAAAAGACAAATTGGTATTAAGTTTTTCTTCTTCAAATCTAAGACTTCTGCCCTCAAGCAAATTCCAGCCTTTATTAGCCACAATTCTTATCCTGTTATCCGGCTTACTTAGTACGAAAAAACCTATGTTGTCGACAGGAATCAGCTTGCTTGTTTGAGAAACAATTTTATCCGCTAATGATTGTACATCCAAAGAATTTTTAATATCATCCAAAAACTTTTTTTGTTCTTCACGAAAATCGTACTCAACACGAAAGAATTTTCTATCCACAAATTTTTGTATCGCATTTTTAACAGGTTGTAAAGCCACCACGACCGCGACAGCCGTAAGAACAGAGGGAAATGCCGGATTGACATCACTTACAAATAATGTAATTATTGATGAAAGCCCTATGTATGTTAGTATAATGGCAGTAAGAATTACTGAGTAGACGATACTCCTTCTTACGAGCAATTGTATATCCATTAAATGATATTTTACAATTGCAATACTGAATGTAATGGGAATTGCTATTAAGAATATGATTGCCAGAGATTCATTTAGTATACTATGCCCGGTAAGAAGAATTGGTAAAATCCAGAATATTACAAAGCTAAAAGGTCCTATAAAGAAACCCAGCAGCAGCCATTGAAGTCTTTTTCTTTCTTCCAATGCAGTTGCACGTTTGTATGCAAAGATGCAAACAGTTATTGCAGCAACAATACACACAGTTTGGAAAACTCTGAATATCGTATCGTAATACAAAACATAATTTCTAATCGCGGTTGGACTATTATTTAAAGAAGCATCAAAAAAGAAATAACCAAGAATAAAAATGTTTACAGCTGATGCAGAATATAAAATACCCAGTAAAGTTTTTTTTCTTTTTTCATATCCATTAATAAACGATAACGCAAAATTAATAAACAACACAGGAGTAACAGAATAGGCAGCCAGCCACAATATCCGGTTAAAATACCCATAACCGAAGGGACTAATTGAGTAACTGCCCGCAGTCATTGTTATTACCATTCCAAGACCAAGACTTGCAAGATGAAAAAGTTCTGCAGAACTATTAGCCTTTGCCTTTAATCGTACAAGAATTGCGAAAAAAATAAAGACTGATCCGACAATACCTATTATTATTATATCAGGAAGAGAATAGTAACGAGTAAGTGTTGTTTTGAAAAGTTTTGCATTTTCATCAATGCTAATAATAGTCTTTTCACCGATTTCTTTCCCATCAAGATAAAGTTCAACCTCTTCCCAGTTATTAAATCTAAATCCATCAATTGTATTAACTTTTTGACCTTTGGAAAAACCATCAGCTTCCGATGATATTTTTTCAATAACCAGGTGAGAGTTGATTGTAGTGATACTAAAAGGAAGGTCTGCTTTAAAACAGATAAAGTAAATTCCTGCAGTGCAAAAACAAATTACAACTATATCAAGAAACCATAGAAGCTTATTGCTGCGTAAAAAGCCCTTCACCGTGTTATTTCCTAATTATTGTATGGAAAACCGAGCGAAGATTTATTGTCCCTATAACCAAAGGTTAAATTACGCTTATCTACCAAAAAGGTCAATAAATTCAATAGTAATTAAAGAAACTTAAATAACTCTTGTTTTTACAAATAATATGATTATCATGAGTTTAATTATATCAGCAAATGAAAAAAGGCGGAATAATGCAGCTTCAATTAAACTACACTTGCGATGTCTGTGAGGATAAATTCTTACTGAATTTACAAAATTCCATGAAAGAGAAAAAAATCCAATGCCCGAATTGCCATGTTATTTATAATTTTTCTGAAGATGAGCTTATGAATTTTAACGAGTGTTATACTAACTTTGTTAAAAAAATGAAAGAGGCAAAAGAGAAATCAAGCTAAAGGTTTTTAAGATAATTAGTTCCCCCCAGTAAGCTCATTTGTCTTTTTATCCAATCTTTTCTCTTCAAAACATAATCGGATGGATTCCTAACAGAATACCTTTTGGGGTTTGGTAATATTGCGGCTAAGAGTGCAGCTTGATCCGGATGAAGCGTTTCCGGATGCTTGTAAAAATAAATTTTGCTGGCAGCACCCACTCCAAAAATCATATTACCCATTTCAACAATGTTTAAATATACTTCAAGTATTCGTTCCTTTGTCCAAAATATTTCAATAAGCAAAGTAAAATAAGCTTCGATTCCCTTTCTAATAAAACTTCTCCCTTCCCACAAGAACAGATTTTTTGCTACCTGCTGCGTAATAGTACTTGCACCTCGAAGTCTTCCGCCTCGTTCATTTCGTTCAATTGCTTTTTCAATCTGTTCTAAATCAAATCCAAAATGGAAAGGAAAATTCTGATCCTCGGCAGCAATAACAGCAAGGGCCATTTGCTTTGATATTTCATCATAACTTACCCAATAATAAGCAATTATTTGCTTTTCACTAAAAGTAACCATCGCTTCTATTTTTCTTTGTATCATAATTGATGATGTAAAAGGATTAATCCATTTTAAAGCGATTACTGAAAAAATCGAAACCAGGACAAATCCTAAAAAAACTTTAAGGAGTAATTTCGGAAGAGCTATTAAAAATCTTTTGAAATTGAATCGCTTGTTTTTAGCCATTATAATAATCAAACTTAAGGAACCGGATCATAGCCGCTTCCCCCCCACGGATGACAACGTAAAATTCTCTTCAAACTGAGCCATCCACCTTTTAATAAACCATGTTTTTTAAGTGCTTCCAAACTGTAATGCGAACATGTAGGTGTAAATCTGCAGGATGGAGGCAGAATCGGAGATATAACTAATTGATATATTTTAATTAATAAGATTATTGGAAGCGCAAGAATTTTTAAAATATTTTTCATTTATGCCTGCAGTTTGTAAAAGCTTATAAAACTAAGATGTAAAAATATGCTTCTTTTACTCTCTTAAATAACACAATTAGTATAACCAAATAAATATAACTTTGAAATTTATTTTATTTATCAGTTAATTTGCACCTCATTTTAAATTAATAGAAGAAATAATGGCAAAAAATCTTGTGATAGTTGAATCACCCGCAAAAGCAAGCACCATAGAAAAATTTCTTGGTAATGATTTTATGGTAACTTCAAGCTACGGTCACATTCGCGATCTCTTGAAAAAAGATAAGGGAATTGATATAAAAAATAATTATACACCGCACTACATAATATCAGAAGATAAAAAATCAGTTGTAAAAGAGCTAAAAAAATTATCCGAAAAAGCAGAAACCATCTGGCTCGCAACTGATGAAGACCGTGAAGGTGAAGCGATTGCATGGCATTTAAAGGAAGCCCTGGATCTGCCGGAGACTAAAATCAAAAGAATTGTTTTTCATGAAATTACTAAAACAGCAATTCTTGATGCAGTAAAAAATCCACGGGGAATTGACTACAACCTTGTCAATTCACAGCAATCACGAAGAATACTGGATAGACTTGTAGGGTTTGAACTGTCCCCGATATTATGGAGAAAAGTAAAACCAAACCTGTCTGCAGGCAGAGTTCAATCTGTTGCGGTAAGATTAATAGTTGAACGCGAACGTGAGATTGATTCATTTAAAGTCCAATCACGATTTAAGGTTACTGCAGACTTTTTGGTTACCGGTGAAGATGGTAAAACCTCAGAGTTTAAAGCCGATGTGTCTGGCTACTTTGCAACGCAAAAAGAAGCCGAGGAATTTCTTAAGAAATGCATGGTTGCAGAATTTAAAGTCGATACTTTGGAAAAAAGGCCGGTAAAAAAATCTCCGGCTCCGCCATTTACGACTTCAACTTTGCAACAGGAAGCAAGCCGAAAGCTAAGGTATTCAGTTGCAAGAACAATGCTTTTAGCCCAGAAGTTATACGAAGCTGGAAAAATCACATATATGCGAACCGATTCAGTTAATCTTTCGGAATTTGCTTTAGAATCAACCGAAAAACAAATTAACAAAGAATACGGAAAAGAATATTCAAGCAAGAGGCAATTCAAAACAAAATCAAAGGCTGCGCAGGAGGCACACGAAGCAATTCGTCCAACGGACTTCAGTAAAGAAAAAGTAGCTGGTTCAAAGGAAGAAAAAGCATTGTATAATTTAATCTGGAAGCGGGCAATTGCATCACAAATGAGCGATGCGAATATTGAAAGGACTACTGTAAAAATAAGTCTTTCAAATTCCGATCAACAATTTACCGCTAAAGGAGAAGTCGTAAAATTTGATGGTTTTCTCAAAGTATATCTCGAATCCAAAGATGAAGAAAATGGTGAAAATGGAAACGAAGGAACACTCCCCCCTTTGAGTAAAGGACAGGATTTATCATTTAATAAAATTATTGCAACCGAAAGATTCACACGACCTCCTGCCCGATACACAGAAGCGAATCTTGTTAAAAAATTAGAGGAGCTTGGAATAGGAAGACCTTCTACCTATGCACCTACCATCAGCACAATTCAAAAAAGAGGATATGTTCATAAAGAAGAACGTGAAGGCATCGAAAGAAGTTTCGCAGTCATCACTTTGGATTCATTGAAAAAGATTACCATTAAAAAAGAAACTGAAATTACTGGCGCCGATAAAGGGAAACTATTCCCGGCAGATATTGCTATGATTGTTAATGATTTTTTAATTGAACACTTTCCACGAATTTTGGATTATCAGTTCACAGCACATATTGAAGAAGAACTTGATGAAATAGCAAACGGCGAAATGGATTACCATGAAATGCTCGAAGAGTTCTATCCTCCATTTCACGAAAAAGTTCAGCATACAATAGAGACTTCGGAAAGGGTTTCCGGGGAAAGAATTTTGGGCAAAGATCCTGTTACAGGAAAACGGGTTTCTGTTAGAATGGCACGCTATGGTCCCGTTGCGGTTTTAAGCACACCGGATGATGAAAACGATACGCCTCATTACGCAGCTTTGAGAAAAAATCAGAAGCTCGAAAATATTTCCTTCGAAGAGGCACTCCAGCTATTTGAATTACCAAGAGTTGTCGGTGAATACGAAGACCGCGAAGTTATAGCTGCAATTGGCAGGTTCGGTCCTTATGTGAAACACGATAATAAATTTTATTCAATTAAAAACCAGTTCGACCCGCATGATATTGATATTGATGAAGCAATTGATATAATTGAAGCCAAGAGAAAAGCGGATATAGAAAAAACTATTAAAACTTTTAATGATAACTCTGATATCCAAATATTAAACGGCAGATGGGGACCATATATAAAAGCCGGGAAGCAAAACGTAAAGGTTCCTAAGGACCGCGATCCCGTATCTTTGACTCTGGAAGAATGTCTTCAACTTGTTGAGGAAGCCAAATCTAAGCCCAGGCGAAAAGGAAGAACAAAGAAAAAGTAATCCCTTAAATTTTTTCAATTTAATTTGATGATGCATTCAATTGAATGCAATTATTAATTATCTTTCCCTAAGTAATCAAAATTGTTTTATATTTTAACAATGAATATGCTGCTAGCATTTATTGAGTGGAGTGTAAGTCCGGAGATATTTCACATCGGACCGTTTTCAATTCGCTGGTACGGCTTTCTGTTTGCGCTTGCTTTTGTTGCCGGTTACTTTATAATGGGCTGGATTTACAATTTAGAGGGAAGAAAAAAATCGGAAGTTGAGCAGCTTGCAGTCTATACGATCTTTGGAACAGTAATAGGAGCCCGTTTAGGTCACTGTCTTTTTTACAATGCTGGATTTTATTTATCGAATCCAATTGAAATATTAAAAGTGTGGGAAGGGGGCCTCGCAAGCCACGGTGCTGCAATAGGGATAATAATTGCGCTCTATCTTTATGCAAAGAAACAAAAAGATATTTCCCTCCTGTGGATTTTAGACAGAGTTGTAATTGTTACTGCGCTTGGTGGTGCATTTATTCGATTAGGGAATCTTTTTAATTCTGAAATTATTGGAAAGACAGCTGAAGTTCCCTGGGCATTTATTTTTACCGCAGTTGATGAATTGCCGAGACATCCCTCGCAGCTCTACGAATCAATTGCTTACTTTTTAATTTTTCTCGTTCTGCTATTTATATATTACAAAAAGAAAAAGAATTTAAATAAGGGTTTTCTGTTTGGAATGTTTTTAGTACTGGTTTTTACATTCAGATTTTTCGTCGAATTTGTTAAAGAAAATCAATCGTCTTTTGAAGCCGGAATGACGTTGAATATGGGACAGATTTTAAGTATTCCGTTCGTTATAATTGGATTTGTGTTCATTCTTCGCTCCATGAAAACTAAAGCAAGTAATATAAAATAATTCCGGTGTGTACCTTGGTAAAAGATGTTTAATAAACTCATCTTAATATTTTTTCTTTTAACCTCTTCACTTACATCGCAAATAAAAATTGCGACGACACTTCATCCATTTAAAGAAATCATCCAAAAAGTGGTGGGAGATCGTGGAAACGCAATTTCAATTTTAAAACCTGGTTTTTCTCCACACACTTATGAAATCTCTCCTTCTGAGGTAAAAGAAGTCGAATCTTCAGATGCACTATTATACGGTGCCGACGATCTCGATGGATGGGTAAAAAAGCTGGCTAACAAAAGAAAAATTGAGCTCATCGAACTGCTTCCAAAAGATTCACTACTTAGCGTGATTACTATTGAAGGTGAGGTGATCGGAACCGATCCACATTTCTGGAGCGATCCTTTACTTGTAAAAATTTTATCGAAAGAGATTGCAAAAGAGTTATGTAAGTTTGATCCAGAGGGATGTAATGAGTATAAAAACAATGCCATCTTTTTTGCCAATGAACTCGATAAACTTTATGAAAAAATTAAATCAGTGTTTTCAGGTTTAAAAAAGAAAAATGTTATGCTTTCGCATCCATTCTTCGCATATTTTCTAAATAGATTTAATTTTAATACTGCTGGTTTAATCGAACCGATTCCAGGCAAAGAACCAACAGCAAAAGATCTGAAAAAAATTATTGATATTGCAATTCAAAAAAAGGTCGGTGCAATTTTAATTCATAGCCAGCTGCCTGAAAAAGCGGCACAAATTGTCTCCGAATCCACTGGTTTAAAAACTTATACTCTAGATCCGATTGGAGGTGTTAAGGGAAGGACAAAGTATGAGGAGATTTTACTATATAACACAGAAATTATTATTAACGCATTAAAATGAATTCAAATATACTCGATGTAAAAAACCTGATCGTTAAATACGGTGAACATACTGTTCTGGATGATATAAATTTTATAATTCCCTCTCATTCATTTGTTTCAATTGTGGGTCCTAATGGTGCGGGAAAATCGACATTAATAAAAGTTCTTTTAGGCTTAACAGAATATTCAAGCGGCAGTGTATTATTATTTGGTAAAAAACCTTCCAAAGTTGACCCGTCCTTAATCAGCTACGTACCTCAAATAAAAACGATGGACAGAAACTTTCCCGCAATAGCTATTGAGCTTGTTCTTTCAGGAGTTAAAC
>Ga0209536_100012616_pt1 | contig 12263 bp, 11 predicted proteins | sample DeeMarSeWOR28_12_FD_187461 | JGI IMG/M metagenome (GOLD analysis project Ga0209536, IMG submission 187461) | Marine sediment microbial communities from White Oak River estuary, North Carolina - WOR-2-8_12 (SPAdes) (version 2) | ecosystem: Environmental > Aquatic > Marine > Intertidal zone >...
GAGGATCACCCGCCCCGGCCACGTGACTGAGGATGAGGTTGCGCTGCAATTGTAGCAGTTGATCTCCAGGCACATTCACGTTGGCCAGCTTGCCGAAGCCGGTGTTCACACCGTACAGCGAAGCGCCGGCGGCTAGGCTTCGCTCCACCGTCTTGCGAGCTCGATCGACCCGCTCGACTGCATCCACGGCGATTTCGACCTCCGCGTGCGAGCGCGCAACGGCTATGACAGCGGCAATCGTGAGTGAACTGCCGTCGAGTTTCACTACTTCACGGGGCATGAAGGGCAATATAAACGGGGTTGACCGCCGCAGTTCGAGCGCCGGCCCAGACTCCAGCCTCCGGGCACCCCGAGCGTGGTTTCCCACGGGTTCGCCTCACTCGCCGGAACGCAAGAACCCCGGCCGGATGACCAGGGTTCCGGGGTCAGCCAGTCGGCTGCACCCACTTGCTGCGGTCAGGCTCCAGCCGCCGAGCGTTTAGCGGCGGCTTACCGTGACTCCCGTCTCGTCGCCGATGGGCAACCCCCCGTGGACCGACAGCTCCGGATTGCCCGGATCGGTCTGATAGCTCCAATCGAAGATCATGAAGTCGCGACCCACGTGGGTGACGCGAAGACCCCCGAAACGCGGGTTCGGGTCACCCTCGTCCATCTGAAACACGTACCCCCACTGGGGTACTGCCGAGACCGCGAGCCCGCTGTAACCGCTCTCGGGTGCAAGATCGATCGACGTCAGATCCTCGATGGGATCGACTCCGTAGACGGCGATCGTGGTTCCCACCCGCTCGGGCACGAGCCAGAAATCACCGTTGCCGTCACGATCGACCCAGAAATCGATGTCAGTTCTGTTGCCATCTCCCACGGTACCCAGTTCCAGCGGATCGACCAGCCTATTGCCGTTAACGTCATCCCAGAACCGAAAACCGCTCATCGACTGGTTCGCCTGGTAGGCCCAGACGATGACGTTGCGGGCATCCGGCCGCGGCGTGTCGGCCCAGGGCTGGGGGAAATCACTTTCCAGCCCATCTATGCTAACCGAAACTGTGACATAGCAGCGAGGGATTCCGTTCTCCAGCGCGCTCACCAGAAACTCCGGAGCTATGGTGCTCCCCTCGAACCCCCATTCGTCACCGCACAGGCCAGCGTCGATCGAATACGACGTGCTGTAGACCCGATACTCGAGGAACTCGGCCGGCGCGTTGTTATAAGCATTGTCCGACCAGGCAAGCAGTATCGCCCCGTTGAGGCTGGTACCCACGAGCGAGCCAGGCGTCTCCAGCACGATACCCTCGACGGCAGTGCTGTCGGAACAGCCCGCCAAGGCGAGCGTCAAAATCGAGCCGATCAGTACGCGTTTCATGGCGTCACCCCCAAGTTATAGCCGGTCTGCGGCAAGAAAAAGCAGATATTGTGCCACATAGCAAACCCATGGCAAATAATGACTTACGCATCACAAGCACGGCCACGTTGTCCGATTTAGGGGACAAACGGAGCGTATGGTGCGGAGCGCAGCGAACTGCACCACCTTTGTCGCGGCCAACCGGTGCACTGGTCCGCCGGCTCGCTGGGTAAGCGGGTCGCTGGGATCCTCCTATTGCCTTACTGTGCGTTGGTCGTACTGGAACTTCATCTCGGGTTGGTCTCTGAGACTTATGAAGAAGTTGAATGCGAAGTTGCCGTTGGGGGCCTGCACGAACGAGAACGTGGCCCGCCAGCGGTGCATGGTGCGATCGAGGCGGAGCACGTGCTGGCCGAATTCTTTTTGCGTGATATTGTAGTTCGTATTCCAAGAAGCGGCCCATCCGGGAGTGGGCGAGAACCCGATCTGAAGGCCAAGGTTCCGCAGCGAAGGATTCTCGATGACCTCTCCGTCGACAATCTGCGTTCTTGTGCGCTGCTCGTCGTAAGACACCGACATACGAAACCCACCACTCGCAGTTGGTCTGGCGGTGAGTTGGTCGATGGCCGGATCCAGACTGCGGGGCGCTGACATGGCACCACCAAGCGGCTGCAGCCTATCCTGAGGGTCTGCCATTGTATCTTCTTCCTCGGCCGTGACCTCGCCACCAGTGAACAACGAGAAGATGTTGGCGAATGTCCTTCCCGTCAGCGTGAACCGGGCAGACACCGATCTCAGGAACAGATCGAAGCTGGTCGAGTCATATCCGACCGGTCCGTCCCACAAATCGTGCGACAATGACAGCGTGAAACCCCGCAACAAGTCGCTAGTGAACGTGTTCTGTATCGATCCGGTGGTCCAGCCAGTTCTTCCCGGCTCTTTCGCCTGCTGGAAGTCATACGCAATCCCTGAAGTCTGAATGCTCAGCAGCTTCACCTTGGGAGTGTTGCGTGGATCCGATGTCGTATCGTCCGCTGCTGAACGCAGTTTTCCCTCGAACGTCTGAGACAGTCCGAGGGACACGGAGTGTGTTGTTGGGCTGCGTAGCTGCGGCGTGGTTCCGGGCCGCGATACCGCTCGGGCATAGGCCTCGGGAACATTGGCCGCCGGCGCGAGATTCCACCTCACTATAGGAGAGAGCGCGTGCCGAACCCGTGTGATCGGACCTACACCGGGGAAGAATCCAAACACGGTCGGCGACAGCGAAGCATTGAACGAAAGTCGTTTGCCTTGTTGCACGAACGCGCCGCCCGTCTGACGATTGCGAATCATGAAAGGACCACTGGTCGTGTTCTGCACTCCGACCGATGGTTGCAGCTTCCAAGTCGTAGGGAACAGGCTCGGCAAATTTATCCCAGTGTTCCAGTCCACTCCCGTGCTGAAGTCTTCTCCGTAGTATACGGTGCTGGTGGACGAATCCACCGGATCGACAAGCGTGATCGGCGCTGAGGGACGATTCGTGGTGAAGTCCGTCACCGCGAAATCGTTGCGCCAGTTCCAACGCCCCACCCTGATTGGGGTCGCGAGGCGAAGACTGGTGGTACGGTCGTCAGGAAAGAGGGTATCTGCCGGGACTCCCGTAATCGGGTTCTCCTCGATCACGATGCCTGGAAACTGGTTGAGCCGTTGGTTATTCGAGAACGAGAACGAAGGCGACCAGGTCACTGACTCACCGAAGTTGACCGGCGCAGGCGAGAGGCTGATGTCCGGGAGCGACTGCGATATCGTCCCGTTTGCCAGATCCTGCGACCGACTCGCGCCAACTGTGAGCGTACCCCAGTTGAACTGCTTGCTGAAGTTGACGCGGCTCCCCAGGGTGGCAGTCTGCACCAATGGATCAACCGAGTTCTGCTCGATTACCCGCGTGCTGGTGGCATAGTCCACGTTGGCAGTGAGGCGGGTTCGTTGGTTGAAGCTCTGCTGATGCATCCACTGCAGACGCAGTGATTTCGAGCCAGGCTGACCATCGACGCCCTCCTCGAAGATCCGCGACAGTCCGATACTCCCGGTCAAGAATCGATTCAGCCAGCGGTATCTCACTTGACCGTTCAGCGCCACATAGTTTCCAGAAAACCAATCCAACGAGGACTGAAGGTCCAGATAGTCACTGATCGCAAAGTAGTATCCGATGTTGCTCACGTGGCGGCGGTAGCCGCTGTTGGGCCGCACCAGGTCATTGAATCCAAAGCGTGGCACCAACAGGCCGCTGCGACGGCCCTGGCGCATGTCCTGCCAGATGAATGGGAGCCAGAGCACGGGCACGTCCTTCACGTACAAGACCGCTGGCCGTGCCACCAGTACGTTGTTGGAGACCCACTTCACGTTGTGCGCGCGAAAGTGGTAGTGAGGCTCGGCGAGCTGGCAGGTCGTCACGTCGGTGCCGGAACCGTAGATCCGCGTCGAGGCGGAGTCGACCGCAAGCTCACCGGTCAAGTACCAATCGATCCCCTGCTGTACGAACTTGGTCAGGGCCTCGGCCACTATCCCGGTACGCTCGCATGTATCGTACCTCATTCCACCACCGACCAGCACCGTTTCTCTATCGAACAGTATTGGCTTCCCACTCGCCACCAACAGGCAATCGTCCTGCTGAAACATGACCGAATCAGCTTCGAGGATACTGCCTTCACGCTCCACCAAAGACCTCCCCGTGAGACGGATCTCGCTCGTCGCTGCAAAGAGAGTGAGGCTGTCCGCAGCGTAGCGCGTGGCGCCATAGTCCTCAAGGTCGAGCAGTGCCGTGATGACCGAGTCGGACTCCGGAAAAGTACGGGATGGCTGCGTGGGGAGTCCCAGGGCACGGGCTTCGGCGGTGTCAATTGGGATCGGGATAGAATCCTGGCGCAATGAATCGGGCAGCTGCCGTTCCCGCTGCTGTGTGCGTGGTGGAGGCCTGGTCTCCTGCGCGACTGCGGAGGCCGACACTCCCAACAGGAATGTCACCGTACCGCCGACCAGTACCGCGCGACCGATCATGGAGTCATCTGAGCCCTGTCACGACTCTTCCACACCAGTCGTGCAGCGATGATACCGACTTCGTACAACAGTACCACCGGGAACATCAGCATCAGCATCGACGCCACATCAGGCGGAGTAAGCATGGCGGCGAGAATGGATGCTACGACCAGCGCATATGGTCTCATTCTGGCGAAGGTCGCGGGACTCACCACGTGCATGGCCGCCAGAAGGACCATCAGGATAGGCACCTCGAACATCAAGCCGAAGGCCAGAATGAGCTGGGTCACGAAACCGAAGTACGACGTGGCGGTGATGATATATTCCAGATAGTCCTTCTGAAACCGGGTCAACAGGAACCGCATGGCGACCGGCAGCACCCACATGTAGGCCATCAGTGCGCCCGCGACGAACAGACCGAGTCCAGCCAGCAAGAACGGCGTGATGTAACGCCGCTCGTGCTCGTACAGTGCCGGCATGAGGAAAGCCCACGTCTGGCCTATGATGACGGGAGCACTCAGGACCAACCCTATCACGACCGCCAGTTTCAGGGTGACAAAGAATGCGTCGGTCGGTGCAGTAACGTGGAGTTTGCCCTCGGGCAAGAAGGGCGCGATGGGCTCCTTCAAGAGCTCCAGCACCTCGAAGTTCTGTACCACGACGAACCCAATGATCGTCCCGACAATGAGCGCGCCGAGGCTCTTGAGAATGCGCCACCGCAGTTCTTCGAGGTGGTCTAGGAAGGGCATCTCGCCCTTGGTGTTCTTCTTGCTCATCTGGATGCGCCGGGCAGGCCGACGACTAGCGGTTAGGGTTCAGCTTCGCGCGGGCTAGCTCCGCTGCGTCGGACTGGGGATAACCGGTGACTACGCGTTCGTAATACACCCTGGCCCGCTCCAGGTCCCCCTTCTGTTCGGCTATGAGACCCAAGCGATACAGCGCCGTGGGCGCCCGTGGCGATTCGCTATGCTCTTGCACCAACCGTTCGTATGCGGCGGCGCCCGAATCCGGATCAAGCCCTTCCCAGGATTCTCCGATGTGGAACTGAGCATCGGGAGCCAACGTGTGGCTGGGATACTGGTCGATTAGCAGCCTGAACGCCGTACGGGCGGTTTGGCGGCTGCCGCGGTCCAGCTGCTGAATCGCCATGTCGTAGATCTCTTCCGGACGGGGCGCGCCGGCCGGCGCGGCCACACGCGCGCTGTCACCGCCCGGCGGGGCTCCAGCTACCAGCGGTGTCTCTCGCTCATTGAGCCGCCGCTGCATCTCGGCGAGTCGCGCCTGGCTTTGCCCTGTCAGCTCCTGGATCTGCATCAGCTGACGCTGCACATCGGTCAGGTCACTACGGACGGTGCCCCGGAACAGCGCCAACCGCCGGTCTTGCGCATCGAGGGAATCTAGGATCTGTCGCTGCAGCGCGATGATCTGCTGAAACGTGATGTCCAAGAAATCGGCCCGTGCAGAATCGGCACGGGCCATTTCAGCTCGAAGCTGTTGCACTTCCTGCTCCACGCGGCGAACGTCGCCCTTGAGCGCGCAAGCGCTCAGGGCGACACTCGCCAACGCTGTAAAGCCAAGCAGCCTCACATGCCGGGACGCTTCAGCGACCCTCCACCCGCGGTCACACGGAACTCGTCACGGCGGTTCAACTGCCAAGCCTCCTCATTATGACCAGAATCCAGTGGCTGCTCTTCGCCACGCGACCTCACGGTGATCCGGGCCTCGTCGATGCCGCGATCGACCAGAAACTGCTTTGCGGAGACGGCACGCCGCATTCCCAAGGCCATGTTGTATTCATCGGTGCCCCGCTCGTCACAGTGACCGGTGATCTCCAGCCTCAGGCCGGCATTGGCTTGCAGGATCGCGAGCTTTTGCTCCAGGACCTCGGTGTCCTGCCCCGGGCGTATGACCGACCTATCGAAGTCGAAGTGCAACCGGCGGCTGATCATCTCCATTACCGCCTCGTTCTCCCGCCGGACGGCGGCGAGCGAGTCGGCCGTGCGCTGGCGGGCTAACCGATCGGCCTCTTCCTGTGCGCGTCTGATACTGTCGGCACGTGCCTGGGCGGCCGCGATGGAATCCCGCCGCGCCTGCTCACGCGCGATCGAATCCGGGTCCGGAGCCGGTGCAACTTCGGGCTGTCCACCACCACACGCCGCTGCGGCGAACAGGACGACTGTGGCACCTATTGTGAGAGGGAGGGTGAGGCGCATGTTAACTCCAGTTCATGGTTGGTTTGACTCAGTGATCGAGGGAGACCAGCTTGGCATTCTCGTCTGGCCCAGCCTGGTCAACTGGCGCACGCGGCCAGTCTCAATATCGATAACCCAGATCTGCTCTGCACCGGTTCGGTTTGACTTATACGCCAAATGTCTCCCGTCCGGCGCCCAGGTCGGGTCTTCGTTTCTACCGGCACTCGTCAATTGGCGCACCGAGCGGCCGCGGACCCCCATGACGAAGATCTGCGGACTCCCCGCTACCGTGCGGTGAAACGCGAGGTTCAACCCGTCAGGCGACCAAGCAGGGCTGTGCGAATCGCCCGTTACCCCGTAATCGTAAGGAGCGAACAGTTCTTGGTCAGTCCCGTCGGCCGACATGATGTAGATTTGAGCGAGGCCAACCCGGTTTGACTCAAAGGCGATGCGCCGCCCGTCGGGACTGAACGCAGGAGAAAGGTTATCCGATAATCGACCCACCGTCAAGCGCTGTAAGCAACAGTCCTGCGCCAGGTTATACGAAAACAATTGGGTTCCCTCGTCCCACCCTCGAGAGAACACAAGTGTGCCGCCGTCGGGCGAAAAATCGGGACTCAGGTTGAGGTATTCTGTGGTCGGCGTCACCGTCCGCCGCCGGCCCGTCACCCGATCCTGGACAACTATGGTGCCCCAGCCGTCCTCGCTCAGCTCGGTATGGGCAAAGCTGCGGGAATCCGGCGACCAGGCTGGAGAGAATGTGTCAGCCTCGGGTGGTGATACCAAGCGAGTATTGGCACCGTCGGAGTCCACGCTGTAGAGCCGGCCGCGACTCACGAACAGCACTTGGCTCGCCGCGTAACCTGGCTCTCCAGTCGCCGCGCGCACAATGGCGTCAGCGGCGCGGTGCGCTGCCATGCGAAAGTCCAGCGACGAGACCCCGAGCGGGTCGATCCGGGCGCTGGTCCTGACTGCCTCCCCCGCCACGTCGTACAGATTCACGGAGAGCGTGGAATCGTACTCCTCGAGAACACTCACAGCGTAGTCCGCGCCCAGCGCCTCGTACAGCGAATAGTTCACGAACACGTCGGCCGTGCCCGGGTTAACGACCGAGTCCGGCGCCGGTCCCACACCCAGGATCAGGCTGTCGCCCCCCGGCAGGTAGATCATCTCGAACCGGTCACTGAACTCCAGATCACGCTGAATGATCGTGCGCACCGAGTCGAGCCGCTCGCGTTGCGGCCCGCCCAGGACCAGCATGCCGGGCCGCATCCCCGGCGTGTAGGTGATGCCCAGGCGAACACCCTGTTCGACGGGATCCTGAGCCGAGAGGCGGGCCGGAATGGACTGCAATACAGAAACGAGAAGCAACGCCAGGAGCGCGGACCCTGCACCGCACCGCCACACTGCTCGGTCACTCGGCCCGATCATCTGGTCTTCGCCGGATCGAAGAAGAAACTCACGGCCAAAACTTCCTCCGAAAAACCCTCGGGGAGCGGCCCGAATGCACCGGCATTAGCTGCCGCCTCTATCGCTCCTTGGGCCTCGAGATCGAACCCGAAATTGCCCGAGCGCTGCACGAACTGGAAGTGGGTCACCGATCCGTCGCGGTGAATGAAGAACTGCACCTCGGCGCGGAGCGAGACGTTGCCGCTCGGCCGCTGCCACCTTCGGTGCACCTGCGCGACTATGTTGCGCAGGTATTCAGGGAATGGAAAATCCATCCCAGCTGTGGTGACCGTCGCCGGGTCGGTTCCGGTCGACGGCTCCACATCCGGGGCCAGGCTGTCTGGCTGCGTGCGAGGAGCCGGCTCGCGTTCGGTCTCCGGTTCCTGAGTGGGTGGCGGCGGGGTTTCCGCCTGCGAGGTCCGCCGCGGTGTCCTAGGAGTCGGTTGGGGCTGCTCGGCCTGCCGCTCCACGACCTCCGGGGCGCGGCGCTGGTTTGGCTGGGGCCGGGGCGCGGCGACCAGCTCAACTCGGTACATGGGAGGCCTCGCCTGGGGATCGCCGGCCGGGACCAGGAACAGGAAGCCGATTCCCACGTGCAGGACCATGCTCCCGGTGAATGCCCAACCGGTCCCACGTCGCCGTCCCCTAAGCCTGCCGCGCCGGCGGCCAAGACCCCTCATCGCCTGATCTCCTCCTCCTCGAGTATCACGGCAACGTTGTCGACACCGGCGGCCTGCATGACCGATAACACCCGCACGACGTTACCGTAAGGAGCCCTGCGATCACCTCTCAGATACACGCCACTGGGCTGCCGCCGACTCACCAAGGCTCTGAACGTGGCCCGGAACTCGTCGTACTGCAGAGGACTGTCATTGTCGTCCAGGAATATCCTGCCCTCGCGGTCGACGGAGACGATGAGTCCCTCTCGTGGTTCGATCGGCTGCGGATCCCCACGCGGTAGCTGCACGTCGACCCCACCCTGCATGATCGGCGCGGTTATCATGAATATGATCAGCAGCACGAAGGCTACGTCCACCAGCGAGGTGACGTTGATGTCGGCGGTGAGCGGCAGTTCCCCGCGACCTCGAAGTCCACGCTCCTGCACGACTCAGATCCTTCCCTCTCGGGCCATCGCGCCAACTATCTCCTGGGCAAACCCTTCCAGCTCACCGGCGAACACACCGAGCCGATTGGCAAAGATGTTATACGCTATTACAGCCGGAATCGCCACGGCCAGACCCAAGACGGTCGTGATCAGCGCTTCAGCGACACCTGGGGCTACTGCCGATATGTTGCCAGATCCACCCGCCGCGATTCCCAGGAAGGCATCCATCACGCCCAAAACCGTGCCCAGCAGGCCCAATAGAGGACTGACCGACCCAATCGTCGCCAACCAGGGGATGAACCGCGCCATGAGATCACGCTCGGCCCCGATCTCCTTTGCCAACTGCAACTTGAGTACTTCGAGCTGAGTCGCCGACAGCGTGGCGTCCTTGTCAACGTCCTTCTCCTGCAGGGCTCCCGGTCGCAGCTCCGAGAAGAAATTGACTCCTTCCCGTAACAGGCGACCGAACGGTGAGGGAGGCAGCTTCATCCCGGCGTGATACGCATCCTCCAACCGGTTGGTCCGCTCCAGCTGATCGAAGAACCGATTGCCGAGCTTCCTCACCCGCCGGAACTGTATCCACTTCAGCAGGATCAGGAACCAGCAAGTCAACGAGAACAGCAAGAGCACGAGGAGAACTATCTTCGTTGCCACGCTCGACGTGGTGACGAGTTCCCAGGGACTGGTCGGCAGTGCGCCCCCCACCTGCATCAGCATCATGCTGCGTTCTCCCTGATCCAATCGTACGTCTGTCTCAGTCCATCGCTGAGGGCGATTTCCGGCTTCCAGTCCAAGTCGCGGGCAGCTCGGTCTATGGCTACCGCGCTGCGCCGCAACTCGCCAGCGCGCTCAGGGACATGGGTGATCGACACATCGGTGCCAGCCGCATCGATGAGCGTTTGAGCCAGCTCGTTGACGCTGGTCTCCATTGCAGTCCCGATGTTGAAAGCCGTGGCATCGATGGTATTCGGATCATCCACCCACCATTCCGTCGCCAGCACGTTGGCCCTGGCAACGTCACGAACAAACACGTAGTCCCGTGTCTGCCCCCCGTCACCGAATACGGTGAGCTGCTGGCCTTCGTTGATCCGGCTACAGAATATCGCTACGACACCGGCCTCGCCATGTGGGTTCTGGCGGGGCCCGTACACATTGGCATAGCGCAATGCCACACACCGCATGCCATAAAGCTGCGTGTAGGCCGCCAAATAAAACTCCGAGGTCAGTTTGCTCACTCCGTATGGAGATACCGGCAGCTTGCGCGCATGTTCCGGGTGAGGAAGGTCGTCGCTCTCGCCGTAGACCACTCCACCCGAGGACGCGAAGACAACCCGTTCGGTTCCGCCGGCCCGAGCACCTTCGAGCAAGTTCAGCAAACCGAGGATGTTAACGCGAGCGTCGAACGACGGATCCTCGACCGACAACCGAACGTCCATCTGCGCCGCATGATGGTTCAACACGTGGAACTCCGTCTGCTCCAACAGGCGGCGTACCTCTGTTGAACAGATGTCCGCGTGCACGAATTCGGCCGCCCGCGGAATGTTCTCCTCTCTACCAGTCGAAAGGTCGTCCACTACTGTGACGTCGTAACCCGCTGCCAGATAGTGATCTGCGACGTGCGAGCCGATGAAGCCGGCGCCGCCACTGACTAGGGCGCGGCGCTTCATCACGCGCCCTCCAGGGACCCAGACCGCGGGCCACCTGATTCGAGGGTGGCGCTGGCAGCATCCCTGATCAGGCCTCCCTCGCGACGGGCTGGCGTACCCCGCCGGTGGGGTGCCGGGGTGATCGGCTGACGCGGCAAAGTGGTTCTAGCTGCAAGAGTGACCATGGAATCGCTCGTTGTACAGTTATGGGGACGAATCGCCGGACCATCGCGTCGCAATTTATGCAACTTTGGCGTCCAACCGGTAGCAGGCAAACGCAGATCGGCGGTAGAGCCGTGTGTTCCACCGCGGCCCTACCGCCGAGTCTCTAATCCGTTGGTCCTGCTATCCTCACCCGGGCATCTTGCGAATGAGTCGGACGGTCGCACCGGGATCGATCCCCAAGTCCATCACGTTGACCACGAAACCCGACGCCGAGTGGCTGCGAACGTGAACGATGCTCAGGACACCGATAGGCTTGCCGCCGCCTGCAAGCGGGTCGTCATTGACCGGACCGTAGACCTCAAAGACATCACCCAGCGAAACACCGTTCTCGCGACCCAGATCGATGAACACCACATCCTGCTGTTGCCTAACGGGATGGCGGTCGCGTGGTGCGATCACCTCGCCTTCTGCGCCATTGTCAATCGGTACCGGCACCAAATCACCGGGGTTGTCGAATTCCTCCAGCGGCAGGGCGACCTGACCATCCGTCACACGTGCGAACTGGGCGATCACCTCCGCCCGTACCATGGAGCCGGCCACCGCCGTGACACGCGCTATCCCGGTCGGGACGACGACGTTGCCCCAACCTTCGACCTCGCGCTCCAGACGGGCCACGAGCAGCGAGTCACCCACTTGGTAGGTAGCGGACTGCGGTGCAGCGATGTCGATCTCATTGAACATGGAAGCTTCGGACGTGGCCGCGAGAGTGCTCAGAGTGGGCTTTCCGGTCGCTCCGAGTACGTTCGCCCAGGGCAGACGTTCGTCTTCGGTCAGGAATCCGGCCGAATAGAACTCGCCCCGTCGAATCGGTCTATAGCGAAAGATCGGCGCATTGGTGTCCAGTGACCGCACGTCGGGTCTCCGCTCCTGGAACACCGTCGGTGCCGTCTCGGTGGGCGGCGGTGGCGGTGCAACTGGTGTCGGAGGTGTCAGAACCTCTTCTTCCTCCACCGGCGGTCCCACCACTTCCACCTGTTCCACAATCGCCCTCGCCAGCATCTGCAACCGCAATTCCTCCCCCGGGAAGATCCAGTGGGGATCTTCGACCACGTCGGTGTTGATCCGGTAGATCTCGGGCCACAGGAACGGATCCCCCATATACCGCTCCGCCAGATCCCATAGGGTCTCACCCGTCTGGACGACGTGGACCTCCGGCAGTTGCGAAGTCAATTGCGCGTTGGCATCGCGCGCATCGACGGTGGCCACCGCAAATACCAGAGCGGCGGCCACCACCGCTGCGCGACTAGAACGGAAGATCGTCGTCCTCCTCATCGAGAGCCTCCGGAAAGTCG